>Ga0315282_10004231_pt1 | contig 25082 bp, 23 predicted proteins | sample YL17G07_20_MG_FD_203693 | JGI IMG/M metagenome (GOLD analysis project Ga0315282, IMG submission 203693) | Sediment microbial communities from Yellowstone Lake, YNP, Wyoming, USA - YL17G07_20 | ecosystem: Environmental > Aquatic > Freshwater > Lake > Sediment | place: USA: Wyoming | collected... | reverse complement strand
CAGCCCCGATCCGATCTTCGCGTCGCTCAGTCCGCTTGGCTGGCCAAGGCCCAGCCCTTTGAATAGTTGGTCGAGCTGGGCCGACGCAGGTGCGGTCGTCAACAAAACCACAGCCATTATTCCCATCATTCGGCGCATCATGGCCCTTCCCCCATGAAGTGTGTCACCTGAATCCCCTCCGGAGTGTGCCGCCGGGCCATGTGCCCTCGCCGCGTATCTGACAAGACGTCGGGGGTGGTGGAAGCGGTCGTAGAGCTCGAGATCCGGATGGTAGACCGGATAAGCCGGGATTGTTCGGAAACGCCCTCACGCGCCCAGCGGGTACCGACCGTACTTCTGCACCGCCCTGGAAAGGGCCAGCACGTTGTCGGACAGCAGGTAACCGGCCAGGCTGTTGCCGCTGGTCACGATGTACCCCCCGCCCGGTCCCACGTCGCGGATCAGCTCGCGCACTTCCCTGTCTACCGCGTCGGGCGACCCCATCCCCAGGAGGTTCAGGTCCACGTTCCCCAGCAGGCAGAGCCGGTCCCCGTAGGTCCGCTTCATGGCCCGGATGTCCATGGCCCTCTTCTCGTTGGGGTGCACTCCGGCGATGCCCACACTCAAGAGGTCGTCCACGAAGGGCAGCAGATTGCCGTCGCTGTGGATGATCCAGGGGAGGGTGATCTTTGGGGCCACCCGCCGGTAGCGCGGGAGGACCAGGTCGCGGAACACCTTGGGGGAGAAGAAGGGCGCCGTGTTGAAGGCCATGTCGTCGGTGGATACGAAGACGTCGAAGCCGAGCTGGCAGACGCGCCCGGCGACGACGGCAATCCAGTCGCAGTAGCGATCCAGGACGGTCTCGATGAACGGCCGATTGTCGTAGAGGGCCACGCAGAAGTTCTCCGTGCCCATGCTGAGCATCGTGGGGAAGATCCCGATTCTGGTCACGAACCAGGCGGCGTATTCTCCCTTTTGCCGGACGAACTGCTCGGCCTCGGCGTACAGAACGTCCTCGTACGGATCGGGAAGCTGCAGCAACGGCAGGTCGGCCTCGCTCTTGATCAGGCCCTCCCCGTAGAAGAGGCGCCCGTCCTGCCCCGCCTCCTTCTTGGCATAGACCGGGGCCCGCAGGACGTAACAGATATTGTCCAGATGCAGGAACGCGGCCAGCGCCTTCGCCTCGTCCACGCTGTAGGTGTTGGCCTCCAGGTCGGAAGCCTGGCTCGCCGGCTGTCCCCAGCCCATCAGACGTTGGGCCAGTGCGCGGTCGATTCCCAGCTCGCAATAGGGGACACGATCCGGCTGCCGGCGATGCAGGGCAGTCAGCACCCGCTCTCTCGAGGTCATGGCCATGGCTCTCCCTCCGAACACCTGTGAGGCATTCGGTTTCCTGTCGGATTGCCTTCTTACCGGGCGGCCTCGGGCCCGGACCGACGAACGAGTGCCACGACTTCGTCCACGGGCAGTGCGTAGCGTGCATTGCCGTCCCGGCCCACCACCGTCTCGGCGCGGCAGAGCGAGTTGAGGATCGCCTCCTCGACGCACTCGACGACGGCCGGGAAGAGCCCCGCCATCGCGCCGCGCTCGTCCGCCAGGACGGTTCGGCTTGTCGTCAACGAGGCCGGCGCGTGGTCGATCCGGTAGGCCGTGCTGAAGGCGATGACGAAGTCGCCGCTGCCATGCATGTGGTGGCTGCCCGTGCGGGCCAAGCCGGCCGCCGCGCGCACGCACAGCCGACGCAGTTGGCGGTCAGCGAGCGGGGCATCGGTGGCCAGCACGATCATGATCGATCCCTTCTCTGGCGTCGATTGCGGTGCCGCCTCCGGAGGCAAGAGGTGCCGGCCGACCGGGACGCCGAGGATCGTCAGATCTCGCGGGCGACCGAAATTCGACTGCACCAACGCGCCCACGCTGAATCCGCCCGCGTCCGCAGGGACGACCCGGCTCGCGGTTCCGATGCCGCCCTTCCAACCAAAGCAAGTGGTCCCCGTGCCGGCCCCCACCGCCCCTTCCGCCACCGGGCCGGACGACGCCGCCTCGATCGCGTCCCAGACGTGCGTCGCGTGGACATGCCGTCCCTGGATGTCGTTGAGGTAAGCGTCGCTGCACTCGCCGACCACCGCGTTGACGTTGCTGGTGTGGATGCCGATTTCGGGGCTTTGGCGGATGGCGTACTGGACCAGCGCATCGGCCACCAGGCCGACGTTGAGCGTGTTGGTCAGGGCGACGGGGGCCTCGATCACCCCCAGCTCGCGCACCTCTTCGAACCCGCAGACCTTGCCGAACCCGTTGATGGTGTAAACGGCGCCCGGCACCTTCTGCCGGAACAGGTTGCCCCCGTGGGGCAGGATGACCGTCACGCCGGTGCGCACGGGGCCCTGCCCCGGACAGAGCGGCCCGTCGCCCGCGACGAGCGTGGTATGCCCCACCCGCACCCCGGCGACGTCGGTGATAGCGTTATGCGGCCCGGGAGGCAGCTCGCCGACGCTGAGCCCTGCCTCGCGGGCGCGGGGACGCGCCTTCATCACTCGATCTCCACCGGACGCCTTCCCGGCGCGCTGTCCGCGGGCTCGATGGCCGGCGACACAACCGGTCCCCGCGCCGGCCCTTCGACACCCTTGGCGCGTCAGCGCATCCGGGCGGACATCGTCGCGACCTTCCCGCCCCTGAAGGTGAACTGCTTGCTCCAGTCCGAGGTCGCCCCGCCGATGCTCACCGTGCAGTCCACGCTCAGGACGCCGCTCCCCCCTTTTACGTCGTTCACGGTCACGGTCATGGACACGGTGTCCTCGCCGTAGTGTTCCTTCAAATACCGCTTGGCCGCCTCGACCAGGGGCGCCTCATGATCCGCCATATCTCTCCTCCTGTCTCAGGCGCGGCCTTCTCCCGCAAGCCGCCGCCGGCGGCCCCCCCGCAGACCCTCAAGGCCGCGCGATCTCGTCCGCGCCTCCCCCACCCGTGCGCCGCCGCTTACCATCGATTCTGGTGTACCCTCGACGCGTCGTACCGCTCTTCGCGGGGAACTCGCTCGGCCGGATGACCGAGGGGAACCAGACAGAGCGGGACGACATGGCGGGGGAGGCCCAGGAGCTTCCGCATCCGCAGGATCCGGTCCTCCGTCGGATAGACGCCCACCCAGACGGCGCCCAGCCCTTTGGCGTGTGCCGCCAGAAGAAGGTTCTGCGTGGCCGCCGAGCAGTCCTGAACCCAGTGGTCCTTGTATTTCTCCAGCCGCAGATCGCCGCAGACCAGGATCGCGACCGAGGCCTCTTTCACCATCTCCGCATACGGATGAAATCCGGGGATCTCATCGAGCGTCCGGCGATCCGTGATGACGACGAACTGCCAGGGCTGCTCGTTGCCCGCCGAGGGGGCGCTCATCGCCGCCTCCAGGAGCTGTTTGATCACCGCTTCCGGCACAGGCTGCGGGGTGTAGCGTCGGATGCTCCTCCGGGAAAGGATGGCCTCGATGGTGTCCACACTCTCCTCCTTTTCCCCGCGGGGAGTCCCGGCCGTTGTCTCTGCTCTGGATGGGAGACCGTGCAGGGGCCCCTCGGCGATTCCGCGGGCCGCGACGCGCCGGCGCGACCGGGCAGCCTGAATGGATTTCCCCGCCAGTCAAGCGGTCGCGGGCGCGCGGCAGATCTTCAGAAGGTGAGCCGCGCATCTCCGATGCCGCCCCCCGGGGTGATGCGCTTCAAGACCTCCTCGAGGGCTGCCTGCTGGTTCGGCGAGACGTTCAAGAAAGCGAGGCCGCTCTGGTAAAGGAGTTGGCGATCCCCGTCGGGCATCGGGGTGGCGCCGACGACCCTGCTGTGCACCACCCGGGCGGAGAGGACCGCGGACCCGACCGCGGGCGGCAAGTGGAAGGTGCAGCGGGACCCCGGGCGCAGGAGCTCGCCGTGCTCGATCCGGGCCCCGGTGATGCTCAAATCGACGAGGCGCACCTCCAAGGTCGCGAGCGCCCGAGCGCCGAAGTGCCCGCTGACCGACACGCGGCGCGCGCCGCGTCGTTCTCGAGGATCGGCCATACCTCGTTCCCCCCGCCCCCGATCTTGCAGTCCTTCGATCGCCCTGCTCGGCTCTCACCGGACATTCACAGTGCCCGGTGTCGCTCCGGGCGGAGCCTAGACGCACCGTGCCTCGTTGTCAAGCAATTCGGTCGGATCCTCAAAACCACGCTCGCAATCCGTTCCTTCCCACCCCCGCTGCGCCCTCTTTTGCTCGCCCGCTGCTCCGCCCCTCCGCTCCCGCGCTTACCGGACGGCGCCCATCGTCAGCCCCCGGACGATGTACTTCTGGATGAAGAGGCTCAGGATCAACTGCGGCACAACCGCCACCAGCGAGGCGGCGGCCATCTGCCCCCACAGCACCTGCTCGTAGGAGATGAACTGGATCGCCCCCACGGTCACCGGGAAGGTCTGCCGACCGGCCAGCATCAGGGGATAGTTGAAGGCGTTCCAGCAGAACATGAAGCCCAGGATCAGCGTCACCGCCATGCCGGGGAGGCTCAACGGCAGGATGACCCTGGTCAATACCCCCCACCAGGAGCAGCCGTCGATCTTGGCCGCCTCTTCGACCTCCAGGGGGATCTCCATGAAGAAGCTGCGGAGCATCCAGATGGCGAACGGCAGCGAGATGAGCTGGTAGGCGAGGATGAGGCCGGGATACGTGTTGTACAACCCCAGCCGCTGGAACAGGATGTACAGCGGGATCAGGAAGGTGATGAACGGCGCGAATCGGAAGCTCAGGAAGAGAAACGCCAGTTCCTCCTTGAACCGGAAGCTGTACCGCGCCAAGGCGAACGAGGCCGGCACGCCCGCCAGGAACGACAGGGCCACCGCCCCGCACGAGATGATGATGCTGTTCAGGAAAAAGAGCGGGAAGTCCGGCCGGGCCGACGCGTACAGCCCCCGCTGCTGGCCGATGAAGATGGCCCGGTAGTTCTCCGTCGTCGGCTCGAAGATCAGCTTGGGCGGGGCGGCAATGACATCCAGGGGCCGCTTGAGCGAGGTGAGCAGGATCCAGAAAAACGGGAAGACGGTCCAGACTACGAGCGCGAGGACGGCCAGGCTCACCAGGAGCCTTCGGATCCAGACCAGCTTCCCATGCGGGGGGGTGGACGTCGTCGGCATCGGTCGCCTCAGATGACGGTCTCTTCGGCCGCCCGCCTCCAGTAGCCCATGAGGAGGTAGCTGGCCAGGAAGACCAGGACGAGCAGGACCATGGCGTATGCCATCCCCATTCCCATCGAGTACCACTGGAAGGCCTGCCAGAAGGCCCGCATGTGCAGGTTCATAGTCGCGTCGGCCGGGCCTCCCACCGTCGTCGCATAGATCACGTCGAAGATGCGCAGAGCATCCATAATCCGGAAGGTGGCGGCCAGGATGATGAAGGGTTTGAGCAGGGGCAACGTGATGTACCGGAAGACCCCCCACCCCGAGGCGCCATCCACCAGAGCCGCCTCGTAGGGTTCGTACGGCAGCGACTGGAGGCCTCCCAGGAGGATCAGCGAGACGAAGGGCAGGTTCCCCCAGGTGTCGATGATCAGGATGGAGACCGCGGCGAAATCCACCGACCCCAGCCAGTTGACCGGCCCCACCCCGAAAAAGGAGAGGAGGTGGTTCAAGATCCCCGACTTGGTCCCGGCCATCATGACCTTCCACATGAGCGCCGTGATGACCGGCGGCATCATGAGCGGCATGAGCATCGTCGCTCGCAGGACCCCTCGTCCGACGATCCGGCTGTTGAGCAGGAGGGCCACGCCCAGCCCGAGAACCACCTGGATCACCACGGCGACGACCGCATAGGCGATGGTGAACTTCAGCGAATAGGCGAAGAGGGGGTCCTGCAGGAGCTTCAGGTAGTTGCCGAGCCACACGAACCGGAACAGGTGGGGATACTGGAGGAAGTAGCTGGTGAGACTGTAGTAGGCCCCGAGGAAGAATGGGTACAGCATCCCCACCAGCAACAGGAGCCCCGGCGTGAGCAAAAGGTACGGAAGCCAGGCCTCTCTTCGCCGGGCCCGACTGTGTGGCGTGACCATTCGACCCGTCGTCCCCGTGACACAGTGCGGGCCCATGACCCCAGACTCGCGAGGGGCCATGGGCCCGTACAGCCGCTGCTACTTTCGCAGTCCAATCTCGGTGAAGATCTTGTTTACCTCGTCGGTGGCGCGCTTCATGGCATCTTCAGCGGACAGCCGCTTGAAGTAGATCTCATGCAGAGCTCGGGCCCAGGTATCCCCCAACCTGGGACGCTCCGGCTCGGGTACCCAGGCTATGCGCGCGGTCTTGAGATTCTCCTGGACTGTCTTCACGTACGTCCCGCCCCCCCAGCCGCCCATCACCTTCTGGGTCCGGGGATCATTCATGACCGACACCCGGGTGGGATTGTAGTTCTGATACTCGACCGTGGCGTTCAGGAGCGTGCGCGGCGAGGTGGCCCACTGGATGAAGTACCAGGCCGCCCCTTTGTTCTTGGTGGCGCTGCTCATGCCGAGCGCCCAGGTGAACAATCCGGAGTACGTGGTGCCGGCCGGACCGGACGGGAGGAGGGCGTAGCCGACCTTCCCGGCGACCTTGGACTTCTTGGGATCCTCGTAGGTGGCGGCGAAGAAATCGCAGTCCGGGTACATCCCGGCCTGGCCGGCGGCGAAGGTCTCCATGCCATCGTACCAGGTCATGTTGGCCCAGTTGGCTGGGCCGCTCTCCCTCAGCATGTCGGTCCACATCTGGCTGAACTTGACCACCCGCGGATCCGTGAACTGAGCGTTCATCTTCTCGTCCAGCTCGGCCCACTTCCCGTCCGTGTACGACTTCACCCCGCTGAGGTATCCCGTCGCAATGGTGGGGAAGTTCGGCGTCCCGCGGGAGACGAGCCCGTCGATCCCCGCGTTCTTCTTGACGAGACGCGCGGCCTCGGCCATCTCCTCGTACGTCCTGGGAACCTTGATCTTGTACCGGTCAAAGATGTCCTTGCGGTAGGCCAGGACGTAGCTCTCCGACATGACCGGGATCGACCAGAGCGGCCCCTCCCCCGTCCCACCGGCAAGCTTGCCGTTCCAGCGGTTGGCGGCGATCAAGCCGGGGAAGAAGTCCTCCAGCTTGTACCACGACCTGTCCGTCATCTTCGGGTCGTTCAGGAACTGCTCCAGCGGGACCATCCAGCCGGGGGTCACAAAGGCCCAGTTCCGCATGGCTCCAGCCATGATGGCGGTGAACTCCCCACGTTGCTGGGAGAGGTCCGCGGTGAGCTTCGAGCCGTACTCATTCTCCGGCAGGATCAGGTACTCCACCTTGATCCCGGTCAACGCCTCGAATTCCGGGATGAGCGGAAGCAGCGACTCCGTGTAGGGATGCTTGTTCAGCCCGATGGTCAGCTTCTGCCCTTCGAACTGCCGCCAGTTGATCTTGGCCTGCTGGAAATACGCCAGCGAGGACTCGCCCGCGGACACTTCCACGATCGTGCCCACCACCATCATGCCTGCAAAGACGACGATCCCTATCAGCCAGCCCGAACGGTTCCTCATCATCCGATCCTCCCTTCACCTACAACAAGACAACCTGGGAGCACTCCGTCCGCCGGCTCGATCAGCCGCCTCACCTCCCTTCCCGCAAAAGCAAAAAGGCTCCCCGGGCTTCCTGGACCCAAAGAGCCTTCTAGACATCCTGGCTGGACTCACATCGCCTGTGTTCGCCGAAAGGGCATCACCGGCATCCGGTACCAGCAGTTCGATTGCTTCTTATCACACACCTATCCGAGGGTCAACGCCTTTTGCCCTGCGTGTCCTTCTTTCGAGGCACCCTTGACCGGTCCGGCTCCAGACTTACTTCCCGGCCGCCCGCTCGAGATAGAACCGGCTCATGTCGGTGCTCACCGGCTTCGCGCCGAGCTGCCGGAGCATGGTGGTGATCTGCCCCCGGTGGTACGTCCCGTGGTTCACGACGTGTTGCAGGCTGTGAACCAGCGGCAGGGCGTACACGTTTCCCGCCGTGTCGCGGTACTGGAACGGCCGGTCGAGGCGATCCTCGGAGAGGCCCTCCAGGAACACCCGTCGCTCTTTCTCGACGGCGGCATACCGATCCTTGAGGCCGGCCAGCGTGGGAAAATCCGCCGCCGCCAGAAGCTTGGATGGGGACTCCCCGTGCCAGCGCCGCAGCCAGATCCACTCGGCGGCCAGGATGTGGACCAGCGTATCCCGCACCGAGGGAAAGCTGTTCTTGAGGTCCCGCAGGAACGCCTCCGCAGTGAGCGGCTCGGCGGTCCCGAGAACCCGGGCGTTCGCCCAGGCGTTGTAGTCATACAGCGTGAGGATGTCTTGCCGGTTCATGAGTGATTCCTCCCATGCACCTGCGGAAATCCCATCCTATTCGACCTTCGCTTCTGTCGCTTCTGTCAACCGTCTGTAGTACGTGTGGCTGGTGTACAGGGCGGCGACCGGATTGTGTCCCAACACCCGGTCCTTGGCGACCAGCACCGTGGCCGGGGCCTTGGAGTGCATGAAGAACAGGCTGTCGTGGCCGACGCACAGGCCGATCACCACATTGAGCTCTGTCCCGGCCCTGGCGAGCAACGCGGCCTGTCCCACCGGGCTGCAAATGGCCTCGTACTGACCCGGGCGCACCTTCTCGTCGTCCCGCAGGCCGATCTTCTCCTTGGCGATGGAGCCCACCTTGCAGCACGCGCTATAAACCTCAAAGCCGCCGGCCGCGAAGATGTCCCGCGCCACCTTGGCCTCCTGCATGAGGCCGACACAGTGGGCGATGCCCAGCTTCCTCGCCCCGATCCGGCGGGCGAAATCCATGATCTCCTCGACGCGCGTGCTGCGGCAGTATCCGGCCGCTTCCGTCCGGGCGGACTCGATGGCGAGCCGGCGCAGATCCTCCCGCTCCAGGTACGCGCGCTCGACCTCTTCCAGCAACTCAGCCTCGACCGGCATGGGGCAGAACGCCGGAGGCTGCTTCGTGTCCGGCTCGGCGGCGCACGCCTTCACGCCGCACAGGACGCAAGTGGGTCCGCTGTACTCGGTCATGACGACCCTTCCCTCCATCGCGGGGAAAAGCGCCAACCGCCCGCGCCCCGCCCCCGCAGCCTACAGGGTGACCCGGCTCATGTCGGCGTAGCGGTCGCCGGCGGCCGCCCCTTTCGGCAGGACCCCGTTGATGCGCCGCAGTTCCTCGCTCGTCAACCTGATCGAGAGGGCGCCCAGGTTCTGCTCCAGGTAGGCCCGCCGCTTGGTGCCGGGAATGGGGACGATGTCCTGCCCCTGAGCCAGGACCCAGGCCAGCGCGAGCTGGGCCGGGGTCACGGATTTCTCGGTTGCGATGGCCTTGATCCGCTCGACGATCGCCAGGTTCTTTTGAAAGTTCTCCCCCTGGAACCGCGGCATGGTGACGCGGTGGTCGCCCTTCCCCAGATCTTCCGCTCGCCGGAATCGGCCGGTGAGGAATCCCCGACCCAGGGGACTGTACGCCACGAAGCCGATGCCGAGGGCGCGGACGGCCGGGAGGATCTCGTCCTCTGGATCGCGGCTCCACAGCGAGTACTCGGTCTGGAGGGCCGTGATCGGATGGACGGCGTGCGCCCGGCTGATCGTCGCCGGCGCCGCCTCGGACAGCCCGAGATATCGGACCTTGCCCTGCCGCACCAGGTCGGCCATGGCCCCGACGGTGTCTTCGATCGGCACCGCGGGATCCACGCGGTGCTGGTAGTAGAGGTCGATGACCTCTACCCCAAGCCGCTTGAGGGAGGCCTCGCAGGCCTGCCGGACGTACTCCGGGCGCCCGTTGACCGGCCCGAACCTGCCATCCGGGAGGCGCGTGTTCCCGAACTTGGTGGCCAACACCACCTGACGGCGCCGTCCCTGGATCGCCCGGCCGACCAGCTCCTCGTTCTTGGACATGCCGTAGACGTCGGCCGTGTCCAGGAAATTGACTCCCAGCTCCAACGCACGATGAATCGTGGCGATCGCTTCCCGCTCATCGGCGGGTCCGTAAAACTCGGACATGCCCATGCAGCCGAGGCCGAGGGCCGACACGACCAGTCCCTGGCCGCCAAGTCTCCGCTTCTCCATGGTGTTCTCCTCTCTTTCAGACACCGCAAGGGAACGGCGAACCGCTCCTGAAGCGCCGACCGCTCCTCTTGGGACGAAATCCGCGCGGGTGCCCGATGCTACCCGATGGCTCTCGCCAGCCGGGCAACGCCCTCGTCAATGTCGGACAGGGGCGGACTGACGAAGTTGAGCCGCATCGTTTCCTCCCCGCCACCCGCCGGGAAGAACGGGCCGCCGGGAACGTACGCGACCCCTTCGTCCAGCGCCTTCGACAAGAGGGCGGTCGCCGACCGGCCGCGGGGGAGGCGAAGCAGCAGGAACATCCCGCCCGCGGGGCGAGTCCAGGTGGCTTCTCCCGCCAGGCGCCGCTCCAAAGCATGAAGGAACACATCCCGTTTCTCGCGATACGCAGAGCGCAGGTGAGCCACCTGGGCCGGGAGGTGCCCCGCGCTGACGTACCGGTGGACCATGCGCTGAGTGAACGAATTGGCGTGCAAGTCCGTGACCTGCTTCAAGAGAGCAAGCCGGTTGATGACCGGGGCCGGCCCTGCGATCCACGCGACCCGGAGGCCGGGGGCGATGGTCTTGCTGAACGTGCCCGCCGTCAGGATCGGCGCCTCGGGGTCGGCCGCCGCCAGGGGGGCCGGCTCACCGGGATCGTACCGAAGGTGGAGGTAGGCCTCGTCGGCCAAGACGGGAATGCCCGCCGCGGCCGCCGTCTCGAGAAGGATGAGGCGCCGGTCGTCGGCGAGCGTCATCCCGGAAGGATTCTGGTGGTTGGGCATCGTGTACAAAAGTTTCACCCCCGGTTGCTTGAGGGCGGCGGCCGCGGCGTCGGGATCCAGACCCCCCTCGTCCGTTCGAACGGGTCGCACATCCGCCTCGAACGAGGCGAAGACCTGCAGGGCCGCCAGGTAGCTGGGCTCTTCCGTCAGGACGACGTCCCCCGGCTGGATGAAGGCGCGGGCGACCAGGTCAATGCCTTGCTGCGACCCGCCGACGATGAGAACCTGCGCCGTCTCTGTCGGAACCCCTCGGCTGGTCAGGTCCTTCGCTACCCACTCCCGAAGGGGCGGGTACCCCTCGGCCTGTCCGTACTGAAGGCCGGCCCGCCAGTCCTCGGTGAAGATTTGCTCCGCCGCTTCCTGGAGGGCCTTCACCGGGAAGCCGGCGGGATCCGGGAGACCGGAAGCAAAATTGATGACCTGGCGCCGGGACATCACCCGGATGAGGTCCATGATGGGCGACGGTTGAACCTTACCCATTCGCCCCGCGTACCGTTTCTCCCAATCCATCGTATCCCCCTCCTGAGCGATCATCTCAGCCCTCACGCGGGCGCGCCGCCGGCTTGCCGCGCCTTCCAGGCGGAGTGCGCCGCCTCTGCGTATCGCTGGTGCAGCTCGTGCCAGCCGGGCACGTCCTCGATCCGCCAGTGCCGGACCTCCAGCACCTCGTGCGACTGGGGTCGCGGCGCTCCCCCCACCACGTCGCAGAGATAGACGACCGCAATCGCGGTGTGTGGACCGTATCCGACGTTTGGCTTCCGCGTAAACACGCCCACGAGCTGCCGGGCCTGGATCTCCAGTCCCGCCTCTTCCCTCACCTCGCGAACGGCGGCCTCTTCGGGGGATTCGTTGGGCTCGACCCATCCGCAGGGCAGGCACCACAGCCCGTCGTCGGATCGCCGCACCAGGAGGATCCGTCCCCCGTCGTCGAAGATCGCGGCCCCCCCGCCCACCTTGGGCGTGATGTAGCCCAGCTCGCCGACGAGCCGTTGCCGGACCTCGGCGGGCGGCAGGTCGAGGGCCTGCCCGTAATATTTCGCGACCAGCGCCAGCAGGCGCTCGAATCGCTCCCGATCGTAGGGATTGGACGTGAAGTTGAGCCCGTTCCGGGCAATGGTCTGCAGCTCGTCCAGCAGCGGCAAGATGTCCATTCGGGATCGGCCCTCGTATCCAGCGGGAAATTCCTGAGCCACAGCCGCCATTCCGGAGATGCCCCGGGGCTGCCGGGAGGCAACGCGGGCCGACACCTCACGGCGCGGGAATGAGATCGGACTCGCCGAAGCCCTGGAGCACCAGGAAGATCGCCGACCCCTCCCCGGCATTCGTCACGAGATGAGGCCGGCGCGGCCGCACCGCGTACGTCTCGCCGCGGCCGAGGCGAACCTGCTCTTCCGGATCCCGCAGGCTGACGCATATGCGGCCCTGCAGCACGTAGAACGTGTCCTGCCTCAGGCCCACGACCCGACGAAGGGCGTATGATACTGGTGCGCCGTCACCAGCAGGGCTTCCTGTGCGTCTGGCGTGAGAGGGCGAAAGCGCTCGGCCGCGGCGAGGAATTTCGGCAGAATCGTGACATCGCCCGTACTGCACAGCGTCGTGACCGGCTGAGACAGGTTGAAGGCGACGGCCTGGTCGATGGTCGGCTGGTCCGTGAACGGCTCGTACCAGGTGGAGTGGGTCCTGGGACGGTCCCCCCACGGATCCTTGGCGAGCGTCTTGATGATTTGCACCCCCACGTCCTTCTGGCGGCAGGCATCCAGCAGCGCCTGCGTGTCGCGACGGTACTCGGGGATGGACCAGAGGACGAAGTTCAGCGGGAACATCACCGTGTCGAAGTTGAAGCGGTGGAGGGCCTCCAGGTGGGTCGCGGGCGCGTCGTGGGTGTGGCCGGTGATGCCGAGCCAGCGGACGATCCCCTCCTCGCGCGCCTCGATCAGGGCCTCCAGCGCCCCACCCTCGGCCGTGCACTCGTCCAGCTCGTGCCGCTTGCATACGGCATGCAACTGGTAGAGATCCAGGTGGTCCGTCCCCAGCCGCTCGAGCGATCGGTGCAGGTCGGCCTTGGCGGTGTCCCGGGTGCGCTGGGCGGTCTTGCAGCCGAGGAAGATCTTGTCCCGGATCCGGGGCATCCACGGCTTCAGGCGCAGTTCGGCCTCGCCGTAGCGCGGCGCCACGTCAAAGTGATTGACACCGGAGTCCAGGGCCGTCTGGATGGCCCGGTCCGCCGTGTCCTGGTTCACCCGGCCGATCCCGGCGGAACCGAACGCCACCACCGTGCTCATCTGTCCCGTCCGCCCCAATCGCCGCCGTTGCATCTGTCTCTCTCCAATCCAAAGCTTGGAACGAAAACGCCCAATCCCCTAAGCGCTCAACCCGCCGCGATGAACCTTCAGCACTTTAATCTCACCACCAGTTCCCCTCGAATGTAATCACATGCCTTCCCTGTGGGCCAAACCGTGCCCGAATAACAGATCACGGCGAGCTTTACCGCGCTGATAGAGATCCCCGACGGACTCGTCGGTGCTCCTGGTGTGCAGCCGAAGGGTGTCTTCGAGCCGCAGGCGCCAAGTTTCGAGACCGGACGCATCGAGCCCGGGGGGCACCCGTACCGGCGCGCCCGTGTGGATGACCCCCCACGTGAAGGGCCAGGGAAGCTGGAAGCCGTCCCAACTGTTCAATCGCCAGAACCGGTGGTACGTTACGGTGATCGGAACGACGGGGAGGCCGCTCTGGGACGCAAGATAGATCGCGCCCACCTTGAAGACGTGAGGCGGCCCGACGGGTCCGTCGGGGGTGATGCCGAAGTCGCGCCCGCCGCCGGCCCCCTCGAGGAGTGTGCGCACAGCCTTACTCCCTCCCCGGCGGCTCGACCCGCGAATAGCGACGAAACCAAGGCGCTCCGCTATGCGAGCGATTATATCGCCGTCCCTTGACTGGCTGATCAAGAGGCGCGCCCCGAAGTGGGCATGGGTGTAGGCAAAGGCCAGCAGCCGCTGGTGCCAGAAGACGTAAATGGCATTCCCCCTCTTGCAGGGGTCCGGATGGATATGCTTCCCCCCGTACCACCGCAGGCGGATCGTGGAAAACCACAGGCAGAGCGCGAGGGCCCCAAGCCTGCCGGCGACCCAGTTCAGCGCCCGGCGCCTCATAAAAGCCAACCGCTTTCCGTCTGCTGCCGGAAGAACCTCATCCCACTACTCGCTTTCTCGCCGGCGCCCTCGCCTTTCGATGCGACTGACACTCCCAAGGTCCATCAAGCGTCGCATCGGCACAGGGACGGTCGTTCCCCCTGATCGTGGTCGGATCAACTGCCACCCGCGCACAGCCCACGCAGCGCGCTTGGGAAGACTACCAGAATGCCACGAATGCCGCAACGCTCTATAGGCGTTTTCTTTCTTCGAGCTCCTTCGATGGGGAGGCTAGTTCAGCTTTGGGCGGGGGTGGGCCATCCGGCCTCAGGAAGCGCCGAAAGAAGTCCGTCCTTCCTCAGATGCATCAGTGAGGGAGGGCGCGGATCTCAGGGGTCTAACGCGAAAGCGGCACGCTCACGCAACGGAAGTAAGCGGAGAACGTCTTTTCGCTTCAGCCCTTTGAAAAAAGAGGCGGGGTCGGGGTCAGCCCGTACGGCGGCAGGGTCAGTCTTGACGTTTCCGGTAGACCTTCAGGTCCTCCCCTGTCACCTCCTCGCCGGGAACGAGGCGGTAATGCCTTTCTGCCGAGATGGAGACACCGTGCGCGCCTCCTTCCAATTCAAAGAGGGCAATAAGATCATCTTGCATGAATTGGGCAGCGATCGGTCGACAAATCTAATGATGGGAATTTGGCCGCGCAGACTGCGATATCCTGTTCGATCTGCACGACATTAATCGAATCATTCCCGCCCTTCGCTTGGACAGGGAATACGTAGTGCGCACCTCGTTTGTCCAGCCCGATGTAAATCTCGTCTGTCTCCACCTGCCCAAGCTGGCGCACAGTCGTCCGCAAGTGGCTCTGAAGCGAATAGCACGCAACGCCGGTGAAGATGTCAATCAATCGGTTGTACCGCAATTTGGCCAATAGCGCCTGCTCGTCACTGAGGGCGTACAGCGCTATGACGCCCGGAGTCGAGTCGGGCACCTTCGTCTCAGCCATCATCTTGCTGGGAGCAATGGTCGCCCGACCCACAGCAACGAAGCGGTATCTCGATGCGCCTGCCGGTCGGATGATCCATTCCTTTCCTTTGGGTGCCTTCGCCCGGACCGAGTCGGGCAGTGGCGTCCGGTAGCGGAAGCTGTAGATCACGTCACCGAGATTTTTCGGCAGCTTGATGTTTAGCTCCCTTGCAATCCGGACGATATCCTCTCTTTCGAAGGGGACTTCTGCCGCTCCGCCCTTGTAGTGAGAGAAGAACACCCGTTCGATGATCTTCGAATACCGATTGGAGTCAGTCATCGGGCTACCCCGCCAGTGCGACATGATTCTGTTTCGGGTTGTGCCGAGCTCGTCCTACTCCTGGCCATCGGAGGACCAAAACTTCCTCGCGCAATTGGTCCTTTGTGGCTGTAGCCAGGCGAGTTCGAAACAGATCCATCGAGACTATTTCATACCCGAGGGACTCAGCAATCTCGGCCAACAGCCGGCCGGTTCGAATCATCACTTGCAGGTACGACGCCTGGTCACCCACAACGTAGGCGAGCTGGGCACCAGGCCGCAGAACTGTGCGGAGCTCTGCCAGGTGCCGGGCCATGCCGCCGAAATACAGCTTCGTCACCCGCCCGTACAGACGCTCGAACCCGGAGGTCTTGCCAAGCTCGATTCGTCGATCCTCAATGGCACTGGCGATGCGCTGGATCTCCCTATGGTCGGCCACCAAGAGGTCATCGTGATCAGCCTTGTAAACCCCCCGCGTATTCGACCGCACCAAGCTCTGCTTGAGAGTGCGCAACTCCTGCCGGCTGCAGATGAATCCCAGAAGGACCAATTCCAAGCGGGTGGTCCGGGTGTAGTCCTTTTCGTTGGGATATGGGGGCGACGTAATTACCGCGTCCACCGAATTTGGCTCCAGGACGGTGGACAAACACCGGGAGTCAGCCTGATGGACGACCGCCTCGGCGTCGGCCCTGCCCTGCAACTCCCGAAGATCGTCGGACATCGCCCGGACACCTTTCAGCCAAGTCGCGATTACCGGGGCGTCAGCTCTGGCGGGACGGACTCCGACCTCCGGCCCGAAGTGCAGGTTACTGATCCCGAAGACAAGCGCCTTCGCCAGAGCCAGTAGCTCGTGTCGGCAGAATCGTTCGTCCTTCTTATTCTCGATGGCATCAAGCAGTACCAGAGTCTTGTGCAACGGCAACGGGCTGATGGAATCCTTCAGGAGCAGTTTCCAGGCCTCTGCAGGAAGCGTCCGGAGGTTCGTGGGGGTTTTCTGAGCCTTAGAGAAGAGCGGCAGGCCGCCCGTGTCATCAACGATGTTCTGCTCTCCTAGTTCTGCCAGGGTCCGCTTAGCGATCAGGCTGGCGTGGTGCAATAATCCATCGGGATCCACCTGCCAATCCACTTTCACCTGGCTGGCAAAGCAGGCCATTGGATTAGACTCGATGCCGACGCTTGAAATGCCTAGCTTCTTGCACTCGACCAGGGTGGTTCCAGTCCCGCAGAACGGGTCGAGAACACGCTTGCCGTTGTCTATTCCGAACCGTCGGAGATAATCACGGACGAGGTGGGGCGGGAAGGACAGGACAAAGCGATACCAGTCATGCGCAGCGCGATCCTCGAGTCGAAGCTTGTTGTCCTCCCGGGAATTGGGTTCCCGGGTGAGGCCGTTTGTCGCGATCGTCTCTGCGCGGCTCATTGGCTCGTTGCCTGTGATAACGCCACGGATGGTGTGACCGGGCGGATTATAGCACTCATCCAATCATGGATGTCTACCGATTCCGCCGGTGCTCAGATAGCCGCCTCAATGTAGTCAATGATCACCTGCTGATCCGGAACGGGCTCGCCGTCCTCGGTCATGCCCGCAAGATGCATTTCGATGACTTCCCGGATGGCCTGTAATACTCATCGGCGCCAAGATAATTGGGCCTCGACCCCGGCCCGGGGGCGCCCCGAGCAGGCGGGCCGTGCGGGGGCGGCGGCTCCGGTCGCCGGACGGTGCGTGCCGCAGCCTCTCCGAGCCCCCTGGGCCGGCCAGTTCTCGGCGGGAGGGATAGGCATTCGCCCCGGCGGGAGGCCCGCCCTGCGGCGGGCCGACCCGGAGCAAGCCCGCCCCACCCCGGCCCCGCAGACGGGGTGCCGTCGCGGCCTCGCCGTCCGAGGGGGACCCCCGGGGCCGGGAGGCAAAGCGAGGCTGAAGCTCCCAATGAATTCCAGCGGTCGGCTCGATCACGACGGGATAACACATGTGCCTTCTGTTTTCCCCATCGGTTCAAATCTTCGGCAGGGTGATCTCGCGCTGGGCTTGGTACTTGCCCTTCTTGTCCGCGTAGGAGGTCTCGCAGGTCTCGTCGGCTTCGAAGAAGACGACCTGGGCGATGCCCTCGTTGGCGTAGATCCTGGCGGGCAGCGGCGTGGTGTTGCTGATCTCCAGGGTGGCGGTGCCTTCCCATTCGGGCTCGAAGGGGGTGACGTTCACGATGATCCCGCAGCGCGCATACGTCGATTTTCCCACGCAGATGGTGAGGATGTTGCGGGGAATGCGAAAGTACTCCACGGTCCGGGCCAGGGCGAAGGAGTTGGGAGGGATGATGCACACGTCCCCCTTGAAGTCCACGAAGGACTGCTGGTCGAAGCGCTTGGGGTCCACGATGGTGCTGTTGATGTTGGTGAAGATCTTGAACTCGTCCGCCACGCGGATGTCGTAGCCGTATGACGAGAGCCCGTATGAGATCACGCCGTCCCGGATCTGGTTCTCCGAGAACGGCTCGATCATCCGGCGCTCGAGTGCCATGCGCTTGATCCACCTGTCGGATTTGATGGACATCGCTCCTCCCTACGGTGTCCGAGGTCCGATGTCCGCGGTCCGAGGTCTGATACGCATCGCCAGTACCCCGCCCTTGACCTCGGACGTTGGACCTTGGACTTCGGACAGAAGAAGAACCCCGGCGTGGTCAGACGGAAGCTCCGCCCCTGACCTGGCCGGGGATCGTATTCGTGGTTACGCCGCCGGTTTCTTGAGCGGAGTCTCGTGCGGGGCCTCGGTGTTGGTCTCACTCTCTCCTTGGCACCGGGGACATCCCGCTCGCATCACAATCCAGGTCCGACGCAGCTTTTTTCAGGCCTCCTTCCTCAGCCGCACCGACATCACCCTTGGATTGGCCCGCCCCTTCTTCGTTCGGGCGCCGCGGCGCCTCCCGGCGGGGATCTCCGTCATCCCATCATTCCCCCGCCGCCGGTCTATCACCACTTTGATGCGGGACTCGTCCGCGAAGAGTCTGGCGACCTCTTCGTAGAGGTCCGCGCAGGAACGATTCAGCACCAGGTAATACGTCCCTTGCCCCTGCCCAGGCCGCGGCTCTCGCATCCTTGCCGCTCCTCCTAGCACTCACTGAAGCCGCAGACGTGACACTTCTGGCAGCCTTCCTCGAAGACCAGGGTGAAGTTCTGGCAATCCGGGCACATGTCGGTGGCCTTCATCCGGCCCTCGCGCGCCTCGCGGATGTGCTCCGCCCCGGGCTCGCGCAACCCCACGTGCTCTGCCAGGACCTGGGCGATGGCGTCCGGGATCGAGCGGACCCGCCCCGGCCCTATCCCCGCGTCGCGGCGGCCGCCGATCCGGTCCAGTTGCTTGACGATCTCCTCCACCCGGTCGCGCGGCGAGAGCGGGGACGGCATGCGCAGGATGAGGGAGATCAGGCGGCCCAGCGCCTCGGCGTCCGCCTGGACGTCGCTCCCCGCCTTGCCCACGTTCAGGAAAATCTCGAAGGGCTCCCCCGACGGCCCCTGATTCACGTGGACATAGCCGGTGCCCAGTGGCGTGTCGATCCGGTAGGTCACCCCGCGCAGCGTCCGCGGGCGCGGCTTGACCGTGGCATCGACCCTGACGGCCGCGCCCTCTTCCCCTGCGGCCTTGTCTTTCTTCTCGCCCTCTCTGCCCCCGGTGCCGACGTGCAGCACCTGGCCGCCGTGGGCGGACTTGCACCCGTCCCGGAACACCGTGATCCCGAGGCAACCGAGGTCGTAGGCCGCCCGGTAGGCCCGAGCGACGTCCTCGACCGTGGCCGAGTTGGGCAGGTTGATCGTCTTGGAGACGCCGTTGTCCGTGTGCCGCTGGAAGGCCGCCTGCATCCGCACGTGCCATTCCGGCGCGATCTCGTGGGCGGTGACGAACACCCCGCGAACGTCCTCCGGCACTTCGGGCAGGTCGTGCAGGGTTCCGTGCGTGGCCACCTTGTCCATCAGCTCGGGACTGTAGAAGCCGCGCCGCCTGGCCACCGCCTCGAAGTGCGGGTTCACGAACGTCAGGTGCCGGTCGCCCACGATGTGGCTGTAGGCGACGGCGAAGAGCGGCTCGATCCCCGAGGAGCAGCCGGCGATGATGCTGATCGTCCCCGTGGGGGCGATGGTCGTCACCGTGGAGTTGCGGAGCGGCCGGCCCTCGCGGTAGATGCTGCGCGACCAGTTCGGGAACGGGCCCCGCTCCTCCGCCAGGCGGGCCGACTCGTCCCGGCCGATCGTGGTCAAGAACTCCATGATCTTGTCGCCCAGTTCCAGCGCGGCCTCGCTGTCGTACGGGATGCCGAGCTGGATCAAGAGATCCGCCCAGCCCATCACCCCCAGGCCGATCCGGCGGTTGGCGTGGACCTCTTGCATGATCTCGGGCAGCGGATACGGGTTCACCTGGATCACGTCGTCGAGGAACCGGACGGAGAGGCGGACCACCCGCTCCAACTCGTCCCAGGCGATGGGCGCGTCGTGGTTCTCGGGCCGCCCGAACTTGTCCAGGTTGATGGAGCCCAGGTTGCACGCGTCGTTGGGGGCCAGCGGCTGCTCGCCACAGGGGTTGGTGGCCTCGATCGTCTCCAACTCGGGCACCGGGTTGGCGGCGCTCCGGTTCACGCGGTCGATGAACACGAGCCCGGGGTCCCCGGTCTGCCAGGCCGCGTCCACGATCCGATCGAAGACGTCGCGCGCCCGCAGCCGGCCGGTGGCCTTGCGGGTGTGGGGATCGATCAGATCGTACTCGCCGTCGGCCTCCAGGGCCTCCATGAAGGCGTCCGTGGCGGTCACCGAGATATTGAAGTTGGCGATGCCGCCGTTCAGCTTGCACTGGATGAACTCCAGGATGTCCGGGTGGTCCACCTTCAGGACGCCCATGTTGGCACCCCGCCGGGTCCCGCCCTGCTTCACGGCCTCGGTGGCGCCATTGAAGACGCGCAGGAAGCTGACGGGGCCGCTGGCCTTGCCGCCGGTGGATTTGACCAGCGTGTCCTTGGGGCGGAGCCGGGAGAAGGCGAACCCCGTCCCACCCCCGCTCTTGTGGATGATGGCCGCCCGCTTCACCGCCTCGAAGATCTCGTCCATGGAGTCCCCGACGGGGAGGACGAAGCACGCCGAATACTGGAGGCCGTTGTCCTTCCCCGCGTTCATCAGCGTCGGGGAATTCGGCAGGAAGTAGCCGTCCACCATCAGATCGTAGAACCGGCAGGCGACCTCATGGACCTGTTCCTCGGTCTTGCCCCAGGTCACCTCGGCGGCCGCGATGGCCCAGGCCACGCGCCAGCACATTTCCTCCGGTGTCTCTGCCACGTCTCCGGCCGAGGGCGCCTCTCCCGGCACGGTCTTCTTGAACCGGTCCAGGTATCGCTCTCGCAGCACCCGAAGCGCAGACTCCGACCACTGGCCCTGCTTCACCGGACGCGTGAGCTCTGCCATTGGGTCCTCCGTCAAAAACAATCGAGGCTACCCCGCCGCGGGGGGAGCCCCGATGAGTATTAAGGGCGCACGAGAGTGAAATGCCTGCTCTGGAATTCCCCAGCCGGCGAAACTGGGTGATGGGATGGTCGCCGAGACCTGCGGGCTACATTGCCGGTGTACATGACGGTCGAAAACCCTGAAACCTAGCTTAGTTGTGATCGGGCTTCACCCTGCAGCCAAACATCCGATTGGTCCAATCGCTTGGGCAGGGTTCTCTTATTACGCCCAACATATTGGGCTTGTCAAGCGAAAAATAGCCATGAAAGTTCAAGAACGGAGGAAGAGTTTTGCGCCAAGCCTTGTCCCGACGCCGAAGCCGAAACAACAGAAGGAGATAGCGAATTGGAGGAGGCTTTGCTATCCTTTGCCCCCGAGGCACTGGGACGCGGGAATCACTCCGAACCCTTTTCCCACCTGCTGCCCCGCCGCACGTCGCCCGCACACTCGGGGTGTCCCCCCCCGCTCTCCGCACCAGCCTTGACCGCAGGCCTGGACTCCTCCGGGCCCGGGGCCTGAGTGTCGCGGCCTGGGCAGGCCGTAAGGAAACTAACGAAGCAGCGATGAAAGGGTCCTGCATATTTCTGGGTCTTGTTGCGGGCGTTCTGCTGACTATAGCACCCAAGCCTGCTGCAGCGGATTGCGGGGCCTGTCATGATTTCGACGTGAAGAAGTCGCACACCATGGCGCCGCTTGAAAAACAGCGCACCGCCGCAATTGCACAACAAGCGGATGCAACGCTGACAGTGACCGGGCGATTGAGGAAAATCTTCGCGATCGGCGGAGAAACCACCGGATGGCTCCTCGAGCTTGATTCACCATTGCTCTATCAAGACAAGAAGCTTCCAAGTGTCGAACTCGATCCACGCGGCAACGACCTTAGGACACTAACCCCTGAACCGAGAAAATATTCAACCGCCGAGACGCCAAGGTCGCCAAGGAGGCCTTGTTTCGACCTTTCGATCCAAGAACCTAACGACCCGTTCCTGGGGCCTTCAGAAGTTTCCTTCGTTTCCCCCAATGAGCCTTTCTAATCATGGCGTCCTCGGCGCCTTGGCGGTTCAAGAATTTCGATTAGGGCTAGTTCCGGGCTACATCCGCTCCGGCGCCGACACCCCGAGGAGGGTGAGGCCGTTGGCGACCACCTGCCGGACCGCCGCGACCATCGCCAGGCGTGCGCGACTGAGGTCGCGGTCGCCCGAGATCACCCGCTCTTCCGTGTCCTTGTATTTTGTGAAGTATCCGTGGAAGGCGGCGGCCAGCTCCTGCAGATACGTGGTCACCCGGTGCGGCTCGTGGGCCAGCGCCGCGTTCAGCACCATCTCGGGATAGACCGCCAGGCGCTTCAGGATCGCCAGTTCCTCAGGCAGGGTGAGCCGCGACAGATCGGCGTCCGCATACGGTCCCGGCATCCCCGCCTCGGCCGCTTTGCGCGCCATGCTGCAGGCGCGGGCGTGCGCGTACTGGACGTAGAAGACCGGGTTGTCCATCGTCTGCCGCTTGGCCACCTCGATGTCGAAGTCGAGCTGGGCCTCGGACCGGCGGGTGAGGAACAGAAACCGGGCCGCGTCCTTCCCCACCTCGCTCACGATCTCGCGCAGCTCCACGAACTCGCCGGTCCGCTTCGACATCGGGACCGGGACGCCGCCGCGCAGGACCTTCACCATCTGGAGCAGGATCACCCGGAGGGTCTCCGGGTCGTGGCCGAGGGCCTGGATCGCCGCCTTCACCCGTGGGATGTAGCCCCCGTGATCCGCGCCCCAGATGTTGATGAGCCGGTCGAAGCCGCGGCGGATCTTGTTGGCGTGGTAGGCGATGTCCGAGGTGACGTACGTGGGCTCGCCGTTGCTCCGGATCAGGATCCGATCCTTCTCGTCCCCGAAGTCGCTGGCGCGGAACCCGACGGCCTTCCCCTCCTCGTAGAGGTAGCCCCCGGCGCGGAGCGTGGCCAGGACCGCCTCCACCTCGCCGGATTCGTACAGGCTCCGCTCCGAGACCCACGAGTCAAAGACCACGCCGAAGGCGCGGAGGTCCGCTTCGATCTCCCCCAGGAGGATGCGGGACGCCCGTTCGGTGCAGGCGGAGATCGCCTGATCCGCCTCGAGCTCGGTGAGATCGGGGACGGCCGCGGCCACCTGCACCGCCAGCTCTCGGATATAGTCGCCGTGGTAGCCGTTCTCGGGAAACTGGACGGGCTTCCCGCAGGCCTCCAGGTGCCGCGCCCGCACCGATTCCCCCAGGAGGCGCATCTGGCTTCCGGCGTCGTTGATGTAGTACTCCCGCTCGACGCGGTACCCTACCGCCTGGAGAAGGGTGGCGATGGCATCGCCCAGGGCGGCGCCCCGCCCGTGCCCCACGTGCAGGGGGCCCGTCGGGTTGGCGCTCACGAACTCCACCTGGACCCGCCGTCCCTGCCCGACCGTCGCGCTCCCGTAGGCGGCTCCCGCCTCCAGGATCTTTGGGATCACCGCGTGCCACCAGCCGTTGGCCACGAAGATGTTCAAGTATCCCGGGCCCGCAACCTCGATCTTCTCGACCACCGTGGGATCCGGATTCACCGCCCGCTGGATCGCCGTGGCGACATCCCGGGGCGATCGCCGAACCTGTTTCGCCAACGCGAAGCTCACGGTGGTGGAGAGGTCGCCGAATGTCGGCTCCGGCGGATATTCCCAGGCGACCTCCGGCATGGAAACCGGCGGCCAGCCCTGCTCTCTGCTCGCCCGATTCACCGCATCCGCCAGGACGGCACCCAGGATATGCTTGAGTTCTTCCACAGGGAATCCTCAGCCCTTCAACCCAGCCAATGGGAGTGAACTCTCATACGCTCTCCGAGTTTCCTCCCCGCCTCACGTTTCACGCTTCACGTTTCACGGCGTTTGAGGCCTCACGCTTCACGTCGTCTGCCTCCTGCCCTCTGCCGTCTGCCGCCTGCCTTCGGGACGAGGCGCTCTCCGGAAACTCGAAGGCCTGAATCTCCACCCGCTCCAGGCCCATCTGCACCAGCTTCTCGATGTCGAGGTTGGCCTCGGCGGCCCGCACCTCTTCAACGGTGGAGACGGTTGCCGGATGCTGGGGGACGAACAACCGGCAGCAGTCCTGGTCGGGGATGATGGAGATGTCGTACGTCCGGAGCTCCCGCGCCTGCTGGACGATCTCTTCCTTGTCGCTGCCGATCAGGGGCCGCAGCACGGGCATCCCCACCGCCTCCTCGATCACGGCCAGGTTGTCCAGCGTCTGGGACGCGACCTGCCCCAGGCTTTCGCCGGTGACCAGGGCCTTGGCGTACTCCCGGCGGGCGATCTGTTCCGCGATCCGGCCCATGAGTCGCCGGTACAGGACGACGCGGAGGGGGGCCGGCGCACCCACCACGACCTCCCGCTGGATCTCCCCGAAGGGGACGAGGTACAGACGGGATTGGTACTGGAAGCGCGTCAGGGCCCGCGCCAGATCCGCGGCCTTGGACCGCGAGGTGCCGTCCAGGAAGGGGACGCCGTGGAAGTGGACGAAGACCACCTGGCACCCACGCTTCATCAGGCGGTGAGCCGCCACCGGTGAATCGATGCCGCCCGACAGCAGGCAGACCACCCGCCCGCTCACGCCGAGCGGGAGGCCGCCGGGCCCCGCCTCGCGTCCACACGAAAAGTAGATGTCGCGCGGTAGCACCTCGACGTGGATGGTGAGGTCGGGTCGCTCCAGGTCCACGGCGGCTTGCGTCTCGCCCTGGATGAACGCGCCCAATTCGCGATTGACCTCCTCGGAGTTCAGGGGAAACTGCTTGTAGGCGCGCTTGGTGGCCACCTTGAAGGAGCCAAACGACCGGCCCTGGAGCGCCTTCCCCACCGCCGCCTTCAGGGCGGCCATGTCGAGTTCCACCCGCTCCGCCAGGGAGAAATTGGCGATGCCGAAGACCGAGCGAAGCCGCTCGCGGATCAGGGGCCAATCCGCCTCACGCGTGAGGAAGAGCACCATGCGTCCCGACCGCTCCTCCACGCGGCGCACGCCGGCCCCGGCCGTCGCCCGGAGCAGATTCGCCTGGAGGCGCCGGGTGAACAAGGGCTGGTTCTTCCCCTTGAGCCCGATCTCGTTGTAATGGATCACCACGCAGCGCATGACTTCTCCTGAGGCGCAATAAGGTACCACTCTCCCGCGATGAACCCAAGGAGAAAGTCGCTCTGCTACCAGAGGAGTCTTCCGACTGAGGTCTTGGCTCTCTGGATGGACAGGGAAACACCAAGCGACGATAACCCTTTCGCGATGATGTTGACACTGTGTACACACTTTGCTAAATTGATTTGGAGGAGGGATCGAACATGGCGAGAGCAAGCGTCCTGGGGGTGCGGGAGGCGCGGGCGAGGTTCTCGGAGCTGCTGGAG
>Ga0315282_10004230_pt1 | contig 25086 bp, 37 predicted proteins | sample YL17G07_20_MG_FD_203693 | JGI IMG/M metagenome (GOLD analysis project Ga0315282, IMG submission 203693) | Sediment microbial communities from Yellowstone Lake, YNP, Wyoming, USA - YL17G07_20 | ecosystem: Environmental > Aquatic > Freshwater > Lake > Sediment | place: USA: Wyoming | collected... | reverse complement strand
CGAGGTGGCCCCTCTGCCGTTGAGGCGCTCCCTCCGACCGGATCAAAAAGCGAAATCCGAGGATCATAGACCTCACTCGTCATCAGCCGTGCCCAAAACGAGTGTTATCACACAGACTCTTCAGCCCTGCAAACGCCGTCCGGAAGGGCTGCGCTACACTCGAAATTGGCGCCCCGGCATTTTGCCAAAGTGCTTGACAAAGGCTACAGTTTTCCATAGCATTCCCGTCTGCGCACATAAGTGTTTCGTCCTGGGTTCCTCATTCTGCTGGATCCCACCCTCGTCTTTCTGGGATGGCAGCAGCACGAATTCCTAAAGTCGGCAGACGATTATGGAGAGGAAATTTTACACATTTCTAATCTTCCCAGGCGCCCACGGGAAGATGCACAAGATTCGGCTTCCATTCTACGTCGTCCACTTGGTCCTCGCGTTCAGCGTCGTGGGAATCATTACCGTTGCGGCTCTTTCCAGCAGCTATGCGCGGATGCTGCTGAAGGTTGCAAATTACAACAACGTCCGGAGTGAGCGCGAGGCCCTCCGCACGCAGTATCGAGCCTTGGAGAATACGGTCACCCAGACCAATGCCAAGCTGGGCTCGCTGCAGTCGCTGGCCTCCGAAGTGGCGCTGACATACGGTTTTGGGGAGCCCCGGCGGCCCAGGCTGTCGCAGGCCGTCATGACCCTGGCGACGCAAAGCAACTCGACTCTAGACTCCAGCTACAGTGCTTCTTTGTATGCCTTCCGCCTGATGAAAGCGGCCGCGCAGAACGCTCCTCTTGATTCGACGATGCAGAGTCTGATCGCCAACCCCAATCTGGGCAGCCCCAACGTCCCGTCGGGATGGCCGGTGCAAGGCCAGATCACGGGAGCATTCGGGGAGCGAATGGATCCCCTGAGCGGTGAGGGTGCGTTCCACTCGGGGATTGATATTTCTGCCCCTTCGGGGACCCACGTCAGGGCAGCGGCGGATGGGATCGTGTTCTCTTCCGGACCCGATGCCGGGTACGGTAACGCGGTGCTGATTGACCATGGCTACGGCATCACGACGAAGTACGGCCACCTCAGCGGGATCTATGTCGTGGTTGGCCAGGAGGTCAAACGCGGCCAGATGATCGGGACGGTGGGTACCACGGGCAAGACCACAGGGCCACATCTGCATTACGAGGTCCACGTCCACGACACGCCGGTCAACCCGGCGAAATATCTTCGGGGCTAGTGCGGGCGGGGATTGCGAGCCGGGGATGGCGGGACCGGAAAACCCCTTGCAATTCATTTGCCCTAACAGTATAATTCTGTGTTTGTGGCGGCTGGCGTAGCTCAGCTGGTAGAGCATCTGATTTGTAATCAGAGGGTCGGGGGTTCGAATCCCTTCGCCAGCTCCAAGTTGAGCGCGCGTCGGCGGCGGCGCCGCCATGGGGCGAGTTCGGGATTCGGGAGCGGTTGTTACTACGGTCTTTAGTACTCACACGCACGGGGAGCGAGTCCGTCCTCGTGTCTAAATGTTTGGCCTCGAATCATCCAGCTCAAAGGTCATGCGGTTCGGCTCCGGCATAACTGGGCTGAGTGTTGCCGCCGCGAAGGCTCGTCGGAAGCGAGAGAAGTGGACAGGTGGCCGAGCGGTCAATGGCAGCAGGCTGTAAACCTGCCGCTCCTTGCGAGCTACGGGGGTTCGAATCCTCCCCTGTCCACCAGTTGGAAGAGGGAAACTGGAGATTTGAAACTGGAAACTCGGCGCCCGAATTAGACCAGTTTCCAATTTCTATTTTCCAGTTTCACTGCCGGGGGCGGGAGTAACTCAGTGGTAGAGTCACAGCCTTCCAAGCTGTTGGTCGCGGGTTCGATTCCCGTCTCCCGCTCCAGTTCGAAATTGGAAACTGGATATGGTCGCATGCTGAAAAACGCGGGTTCAGTTTCGAATTTCGAGTTTCCAATTTCCTTTTTCGCGCGCCCTGCGCGCGCGGTGGGCCGATGTAGCTCAGTTGGTAGAGCACGTCCTTGGTAAGGACGGGGTCAGCGGTTCAATTCCGCTCATCGGCTCCAGAAATTATCGAAGCGCCCGGGTACGTTGCGGGTTTTATGATTTCCGCCGTGTCGAGCGAGGTTGCAGCAACGATTGCGTGCAGAATTCGACAAGCCGCATGTAAAGGCGACGGTTTTTCGGGCAGCTTCGATCGAGCGCTGGAAAGATGCGCGGTGTTTGCACGGGGCAGGTAGATTTCAGGGAGCGATCTACCTGTGCGGTTACGCACTTGAGTGCGAGCTGAAGTATTGCGTTTGCGTAGCTCAGCGCAAGGCGCGAATGGAGGAAGGTGAGGCCAAGCGGTTGGGCCACGAGTTGACCGAGCTATTGGACGCCGCGGGCATGAGAGACCGCCTTTATGGGATTGACGACCTTTGCGTCGCCTTCCACAACATCAATAATAGATGGTCAACTCAGATTCGCTACTCAGGGAGATCGAGCAGCAAAAAGGAGTCAGAAGGGTTTCTGAAAGATTCGAGGGCACTATGGCAGTGGCTAGAAACGGAATCAAGATCGTAGAGAAAGCGTTGGAGAAAGGCTTCGCCTCCAAGGGAGCCAAGGTGTCCTTTTTCACTGAAAAGAGCGATTACAAAGACTTCATTCGAATGTTCGTGATTTCAGATTTCTTCCGCAGCAAGACCGACAAGGAACGCTTGGGAGAAATCTTTTCGATGTTAGAGGAATACGGCGCGAAAGATGCCATCGCGAAGATTTCGTTATGTGTTGCGATGACGACTCGTGAGTATGCCCGAGAGTTCGGGAAGTACACTTGGTTGGGTCGTTTGGGTGATGTCTACCACGACATGAAGCGAAAGCCAAGGGTTGGCCGATTGAACAGGGTGCATATCAGAAGCTAGCTAGGGGTGGAGAGTCATGGCCAAGGAGAAATTTGATCGTTCGAAGCCGCACATGAACATTGGGACGATTGGTCACATTGATCATGGGAAGACGACGTTGACGGCGGCGATTACGAAGGTATTGGCGAGGGAGAATCCGAAGGTGAAGTTTCGGGCCTTCGATTCGATAGACAACGCGCCGGAGGAGAAGGCGCGGGGGATCACGATTGCGATTGCGCACGTGGAGTACGAGACCAAGAACCGTCACTACGCGCACGTGGATTGCCCGGGTCACGCCGACTACATCAAGAACATGATTACGGGGGCGGCGCAGATGGACGGGGCGGTGCTGGTGGTGGCGGCGACGGACGGGCCGATGCCGCAGACGCGCGAGCACGTGCTATTGGCGCGGCAGGTGAACGTACCCTACATCGTGGTGTACATGAACAAGTGCGACGCGGTGGAGGATCCGGAGCTGCTCGACCTGGTGGAAATGGAAGTGCGGGAACTGCTGACCAAGTACCAGTTTCCTGGGGACAAGATTCCGGTGATTCGGGGGTCGGCGTTGAAGGCGCTGGAAGGGGAGGCGGGCTGGGAGAAGTCGATTCACGAATTGATGGAGGCGGTAGACAGTTACATCCCGATGCCGGAGCGGCAGATTGACAAGCCGTTTTTGATGCCGGTGGAAGACATCTTCTCGATCTCGGGGCGGGGGACGGTGGTGACGGGTCGGGTGGAGCGCGGCAAGGTAAAGATTCAGGAAGAGATTGAGATTGTGGGTTTGCGTCCGGAGTCGTTCAAGCGGGTGGTGACGGGCGTGGAGATGTTCAAGAAGCTTTTGGATGAAGGGCAGGCGGGTGACAACATCGGGGTGCTGCTGCGGGGGACGGAGAAGGACGAAGTGGAGCGCGGCATGGTGCTGGCGAAGGTGGGGTCGATCACGCCGCACACCAAGTTCCGGGCGGAGACCTACATTCTGACCAAGGAAGAGGGGGGACGGCACACGCCGTTCTTCAACGGCTACCGGCCGCAGTTTTATTTTCGGACGACGGACGTGACGGGGGTGGCGAACCTGCCGGCGGGGACGGAGATGGTGATGCCGGGGGATAACGTGAGCCTGGAGATCGAGCTGATTACGCCCATCGCCATGGAGAAGGGGCTGCGCTTCGCCATCCGCGAGGGCGGCCATACGGTGGGCGCCGGGACGGTGACCGAAATCATTGCGTAGCAGAGCGGTCAGCCCTCGGCCAGCGCCCAGGGCTGCAAGCTGAGAGCGGAAGGCTAAAGGCTAAACACAACGATGCTGCATCAGAAAATCAGAATCCGGTTGAAGGCATACGATCACAGGGTCCTGGACCAGTCGGCGACTGAGATCGTGTCGACGGCGAAGCGGACGGGAGCGCTGGTGACGGGGCCGATTCCTCTGCCCACGGTGAAGAACCGATACTGCGTGCTGCGCTCGCCGCACACCGATAAGAAATCGCGCGAGCAGTTCGAGATACGGACGCACAAGCGCCTGATCGATCTCCTCGAGCCGACGCCGGCCACTATCGAGGCGTTGACCAAGCTGGATCTGCCTTCGGGCGTGGACATCGAGATCAAGGCGTTTGGGAAGGAACACACGAAGTAACCGGCATTAGGGATTAGGGGTTGGGAATTCGTCTTGCTTCTGCCCAACCCCGAAAACCGAAACCCGAATCCCGAGTGAAGAATATGGTTGAAGCAATCTTAGGAAAAAAGCTGGGCATGACCCAGATCTTCGCTGAAAACGGCGATGTGGTTCCGGCCACGGTGCTGAAGGCCGGACCTTGTGTGGTCATCCAGCGGAAGACGGCCTCCAAAGACGGTTGCGAGTCCGCGCAGCTCGGGTTGGTGGAAGTTCCTCCCCCCAAGCGGCTTACGAAGGCGCTCGAGGGCCACTTCAAGAAAGCGGGCGCCGTGCCGGTGCGATTCCTGCGTGAAGTGCGGTTGAAGGCGGGAAGCGCGGAGGTGAAGGTCGGCGACAAAGTCCTGGTCGACAACTTCGCGGTGGATGAGTTGGTTGATGTGACGGGAGTCTCCAAGGGGCGCGGCTTTGCTGGCGTTCAGAAGCGCCATCACTTCGGCGGCGGCGGCGCAAGTCACGGCTCGATGTTCCACCGCGCGCCGGGTTCGATCGGCGCCTCAGCGTTCCCTTCGCGCGTCCTCAAGGGCATGCGCGCCGCGGGCCACATGGGCGTGGATCGCGTGACGGTGCGGAATCTGCGCGTCGTGCAGGTCCATATCGAGGACAATACTCTGGTGGTCAAGGGAGCGGTGCCGGGGCCCAACGGGGCTTACGTGGTGGTGCGCAAGGCGAAAGCGCCACACAAGTAGTGCAGTAGGCGGCAAGCAGAAGGCAGTAGGCAGAAGAAAACATGGCAACGGTTGAAGTAAAGAATCTCGAAGGACAGACGGTCAAGCAACTGGAGCTGGCGGACGCGGTGTTTGCCGTCAAGCCCAACCAGAGCTTGCTCTGGGAAGCGACGAAGCAGTATCTGGCCAGCCAGCGCCGCGGCACGCACAAGACGAAGAGCCGCGCCGAAGTCTCGGGTGGCGGCAAGAAGCCCTGGCGGCAGAAGGGAACCGGACGCGCGCGGGTAGGCAGCATCCGCAGTTCCCTGTGGCGGCATGGCTCGATCGCTCACGGTCCGGTGCCGCGTGACTACTCCTACGAATTGCCCAAGAAGATGCTGCGCGGGGCGCTGCGTTCGGCCTTGGCCGCGAAATTCCTGGAGAGGCGGCTCACGGTCGTGGATCAGTTCGAACTGAAGGACGGCAAAACAAAGAACTTCGCCGCCGCGTTGCGCACCCTGGGTGCGGGGAAGACGGTGTTGGTCGTGGATGACCACCGCAACCGGAATCTGGATCTCTCCTCACGGAACATCTCGGGCTGCGACCTGCTTCGTCATCACGAGGTTCATCCCTACCACGTGCTGAGCCACGACGGGCTGGTGATTTCTGAGGGGGCCCTGACGCGCCTGCAGGAGTCGCTGCGATGACCAAGAGCCCTTATCAGATTTTGAAGAAGCCTGTGATCACCGAGAAGAGCATGGGCGCCCGCGAGGCGTCGCGCACGGTCTGCTTCCGCGTGGAGGCGCATGCCACCAAGTCGGAAATTCGGGACGCGGTGCAGAAGATTTTCAAGGTGAAGGTTGAAACGGTCCGCACCGCCCTTTACCACGGCAAGACTCGGCGGCGCGGCCGGCTCGTGGGGCGTCGTCCGGACTGGAAGAAAGCTTTTGTGAAACTGCGAGCCGGCGAGAAGTTGCCGGAGTATGCAGAGAACGTCTAAGTGAATGATGAATGAGGAATGATGAACTGAAGCGGGCCGGTTCTCGATTCAGCGTTCATAATTCAGATTTCATCATTTAGGGGCATTATGGGAATTAAAACGTATCGACCCTACACGGAAACACGGCGGTTTCAGACGGGGCTGACGTTTGAGGAGCTGACGACGACGGTTCCTTACAAGCCTCTCCTGGAGCCCAAGAAGCGCATTTCGGGCCGCAACAACCAGGGCGAGCTGACGATCTGGCGCCGGGGCGGCGGCCACAAGCGCATGTATCGCGTTGTCGATTTCAAACGCGACAAGGTGGGTGTTCCGGCCCGCGTGGCTACCATTGAGTACGATCCCAATCGCTCGGCGTTCATTTCGCTGCTGCATTACTTGGACGGCGACAAGCGCTACATCCTTCACCCCCAGGGACTTAAGGTGGGCGACAAGGTCGTCGCGGGGCCGGAGGCCGACATCGTGGTGGGCAATTGCCTGCCCCTGCGCAACATCCCCGCCGGCACCATGATTCACAACATCGAGCTGCGCCCCGGCAAAGGTGGCCAGTTGGTCCGCTCGGCGGGCGGCGCGGCGCAGTTGCTGGCCAAGGAAGGCGACTACGCGCAGGTCCGGCTGCCTTCCGGCGAAGTGCGCAAGGTCTACCTGGATTGCATTGCGACCATTGGCCAGATCGGGAACCTCGACCACGAAAACATTGCGATTGGCAAGGCCGGCCGCAAGCGCTGGATGGGAATTCGTCCTACCGTCCGCGGTGTGGCGATGAACCCGGTGGACCATCCCCTGGGCGGAGGGGAAGGGAAGACGTCGGGCGGGCGCAATCCCGTCACTCCCTGGGGCCAGCCAACGCGTGGCTACAAGACGCGCCACAACAAGCTGACTGACAAGTTCATCGTCAAGCGGCGCGAGAGGAAGTAGGCAGGAGGGCAATTTGGGAAGGTCGTTGAAGAAGGGTCCGTTCGTAGATGACCACCTGATGAAGAAGATCGAACTGCTGAACCGCAAGTTCGAGAAGAAGGTCATCAAGACGTGGTCGCGGCGTTCGACGATCGTGCCGGAAATGGTCGGGCACACGATTGCTGTCCATAACGGGAAGAAGTTTATTCCCGTCTACATTACTGAAAACATGGTGGGCCACAAGTTGGGAGAGTTCTCTCCCACGCGGGCGTTCAAGGGGCATGGCGCCAAGGCGGCCGCCGAGAGGACGGCCACCGCTGCTCCGCCGCCCGGCGCGCCCCCCGCAGCTGCCAAGCCGGCCGCTGCACCGGCAAGCTAACGGACGGTTCTTGATTCTGGTCTTAGGGATATTCGATGGAAGCGCGAGCCACAGCAAAGTTTATCCGGATGTCGCCCCAGAAGGCGCGGTTGGTCGTGGACCTGATCCGCGGCAAGAGTGCCGGCGAGGCGATCAACATTCTGCGGTTTACGAAGAAACGCGCCGCACATGAAATCGAGAAGGTGCTTCACTCGGCGATTTCGAACGCTGAGCAGAAGTCCGAGAACGTGGACGTGGACCGGCTGGTGGTCGCCCGCGCGTACATCAACGAGGGTCCGCGCACGAAACGGATTCGCCCCGCGCCGCAGGGCCGCGCTTATCGCTACCAGCGGCGAATGAGCCACATCACGCTCGTTGTCGAAGAAGCAGCGGAATAGGCCGGAGGAGAGGCGGCCGGGAACGGTCGCCCGCCTGAGAGCTGAGAACTTGGAAAGGGGCCTGGCGAGAGCTGGGCGAAGGAGGAGCAGGTGGGTCAGAAGGTTCACCCGTACGGATTCCGCCTGGGTTACAACAAGACGTGGAAGTCGCGTTGGTTCGCCAAGAAGGACTATTCCGACTTCCTCCATGAGGACCTGAAGCTGAAGGAGCAGCTCAAGGAGCAGCTGCGCAGCGCCGGTGTGGCCTCGATTGAAGTCGAGCGCCCCGGCAACAAGCTCAAGATCACGATTCATACTGCCCGGCCGGGCATCATTATTGGCCGCAAAGGCGCGGAGATCGACCGGCTGCGCCAGGAAGTTCAGAAGCGCACGGGCCGCGAAGTGCTGCCGATCAACATTCAGGAAGTGCATCGGCCGGAGCTGAACGCGCAGTTGGTGGCGGAGGCGATCGCGCTGCAGCTTGAGAAACGTGTCGCCTTCCGGCGCGCCATGCGTAAGGCGGTGGATTCCGCCCTGCGCTTCGGCTGCAAAGGAATCAAGGTGCGTTGTGGCGGGCGCTTGAATGGCGCGGAAATCGCCCGCACGGAGTGGTACCTGCAAGGGCGTCTTCCGTTGCACACCCTGCGCGCCGATATCGATTACGGACTGGCCGAGGCCCGGACGACTTACGGGGTCATCGGTGTGAAGTGCTGGATCTACAACGGCGAGATCCTGCAGGAGAAGAAGCGCCGCGAGAATGTGGCCGAGCCGCTGGCGGCAACGGCAGCTTGAACAGGGTCCGCCGAATGCGGCGCGCAGCAGTCCGCAGGAGGATGGTGACCACGGTTGAGTGAGATTGACGCATGTTAATGCCCAGCAAAGTGAAGTATCGCAAGCAGCAGCGCGGACGCCGCCGCGGGAAAGCCTGGCGCGGTTCCAGCCTCTCCTTTGGCGATTTTGGTTTGAAGGCTCTGGAGCCGGGATGGATCACGGACCGGCAGATTGAGGCCAGCCGCGTCGCCATCATGCGTTTCATCAAGCGGGGCGGCAAGTTGTGGATCCGGGTCTTTCCAGACAAGCCCGTCACCAAGAAGCCGGCGGAAACACGCATGGGAAAGGGCAAGGGCGCGCCAGAGTTCTGGGTGGCGGTCGTCAAGCCGGGTCGGATTCTTTTCGAGATGGAAGGCGTAACGGAATCGGACGCGCGCCAGGCCATGCGCTTGGCCAGCCACAAGCTGCCAATCCCTACGCAATTCGTGGCGCGCACCCTCATGACATAGTGGGGCCGGTGGAGTTGAGGAAATGAAGGTCGAGAAGTTGCTGAAAGGCGAAAAGATCCGGGAGTGGAATCCCGGCGAGCTCAAGGAAAAGGAGCGGGAGTTTTCCGAGCAACTTTTCCGGCTCAAGTTTCAGTTTGCCAGCGGGCAAACCGACACGCTTCCCAGCATTCGCGTGCTGCGGAAGAACCTTGCCAAGGTGAAGACGATTCTGCGCGAGCGGGAGACGGCAGGCGCCGCGAAGGCGTAGCGCTGCCGCGGGAATTTCAGGAAGGATATGGCCACAACACGTCAGGAGAAAGTCGGAGTCGTTACCAGCAATAAGATGCAGAAGACCGTGGTGGTCACCGTCGAGCGCCAGACGCTCCACCCGCTCTACATGCGAGTGGTGCGATCGTCCAAGAAATTCATGGCGCACGACGAGAAAAACCAGTGCCAGGTGGGTGACACGGTGCGCATCGCGGAGACGCGCCCCTTGAGCGCCCGTAAGCGCTGGCGAGTGGTGGAAGTGGTGGCCAAGGCGGCGCAGACCGCCCCGCTGCCGGAGGGTGTTCTATGATCGGGATGAGAACCATCCTTCAGGTGGCCGATAATTCCGGCGCGCGTCGGCTCTCCTGCATCCTGCCGCTGGGTGGCGATGTGGGGTTGCAGGCGGGCCTGGGCGATGTCGTCACGGCTGCGGTCAAGGAAGCGGCTCCCGACAGCGCCATCCCCAAGGGCAAGGTGGTCAAGTGCGTGATCGTGCGCATGCGCAAGGAGCAGCGCCGACGCGACGGCAGTTACATCCGCTTCGATGAGAACGCGGCCGTGCTGATCAACGATGCCGGCGAGCCGGTTGGGACGCGCGTGTTCGGGCCCGTGGCGCGCGAGTTGCGCGAAAAGAAGTTCCTGAAGATTGTTTCTTTGGCGCCTGAGGTTTTGTAATGGCATTCGCACTCGATATTCGAAAGAACGATCAGGTCCAGGTCATCGCCGGACGCGACAAAGGAAAGAGCGGGCGGGTTCTGGAAGTGCTGCCGGGGAAACGGCGGGTCTTCGTCGAGCACGTTAACATGGTCAAGCGGCACACCCGGCCCAACCCGGCGCGGCAGATTCGCGGCGGCATCCTGGAAAAGGAAGCCTCCCTTCACATCTCCAACGTGGCGCTCGTCTGCGACGAATGCGGGCCGACGCGCATCCAGCATCGCAAGAAGGTGGGAGAGAAGAAGGCGGCGGGCGAAAAAGTCGTGACGGTGCGTGTTTGCGCCAAGTGTCACAAAGTTCTAGACCGATAAGGGAGGCATCGAAACGGCTTTATGGTGCCGAGACTGAAAGAGCGATACAAGAACGAGGTTGTCCCCGCCCTGCGCAAGGAGTTCAGCTACAAGAACTCCATGGCCGTGCCACGGTTGCGCAAAGTGGTGGTGAACATGGGGCTGGGCGAGGCCATCCAAAACGCCAAGCTGCTCGATGCGGCGACGGCGGAACTGGGCCAGATTACCGGCCAGAAGCCGGTCATCACGCGGGCGCGGAAGTCGATCGCCAATTTCAAGCTGCGCAAGGACATGCCCATCGGGGCGATGGTGACGCTGCGCGGCGACCGCATGTACGAATTCATGGACCGCCTGATGAATGTGGCGCTGCCGCGCGTGCGCGACTTTCGGGGACTCTCCACGCGGTCGTTTGACGGTCGGGGATGCTACACCCTGGGCCTGCGCGACCAACTCGTTTTCCCGGAGATCGAGTATTCCAAGGTGGAAAAAGTGAAGGGAATGAACATTTCCATCGTCACCGATGCCCGCACCGACTCGGAAGCGCTGGCATTGCTGCGGCACTTGGGAATGCCCTTCCGCGCCGAGGCGCAGCGTCGCCCGGCGGCCGCGCCGGAAACTCAGAGGGCAGGAGGCTAACCCGTGGCTCGTACCTCACACATGGCCAAGCTGGCCAGGAAGCCAAAGTTCAAGATCCGGCGGCGCAACCGCTGCCTGATTTGTGGCCGGCCGCGGGGCTACCTGCGCAAGTTCAAGATGTGCCGTCTCTGCTTCCGTCAACGCGCGCTGCGCGGCGATATCCCCGGCGTGATCAAGGGAAGCTGGTAGGGATTTAACGTACTCGGGAGTTTTATGTCAGCGATTACTGATCCTATTGCCGATATGCTCACGCGGATTCGGAACGGCTTGGGCGCCCACCACCAGCGGGTGGATATGCCTTCCTCCAAGCTCAAGGTGGAGATTGCCCGCATCCTCAAAGAGGAGGGCTATATCGCCAACTTCAAAGTTGCGGATGAGGCCAAAAAGAAAGTCCTACGCGTTTTCCTGCGTTACACGCCCGAGGGAGCGAGTGTGATCTCGGAGTTGGAGCGCATCTCCAGACCGGGGCGGCGAGTCTACGTCGGAGCACACAAGATTCCGCGGGTGATGGGCGGGATGGGTGTGAGCATTCTCACCACTCCGCAGGGAGTGATGACCGGCAAGGCGGCCCGCAAAGCGGGCCTGGGCGGTGAAGTGCTTTGCCAGATCAGTTGAGGGTTTGGGTTTAGGTGCAAGACTATGTCACGAATTGGACTCAAAGCGATTGAGATACCTGCCGGCGTCACGGTGACGGCGCAGGGCCAAGCGATGATCGTGAAGGGACCGAAGGGAACATTGCACGTACCTGTTCCTGCGGGAATCCGCTTCGAGAGGCAGGATGGACGGCTGCAATTTCTGCGCGAGGACGACGAGCACGCGGCATTGCACGGGCTGGCCCGCGCCCTGATGGCCAATGCTGTCCGCGGCGTCACCAAAGGATTCGAGAAGCATCTGGATATCGTCGGCATCGGCTATCGCGCCGAACTCAAGGGGCGGGTCGTGCAGTTCATCCTGGGGTACTCGCACCCGATAGATTTCCCCCTTCCGGAGGGGATTTCGGTGACAGTCGAGAAGCAGACGCATCTCGTGGTGAGCGGCGCCGATCGGCAGCAGGTCGGCCAAGTGGCGGCGAAGATGCGCGCCTTGCGCCCGCCTGACCCTTACAAGAACAAGGGTGTCCGCTACACGGGCGAACGGCTCAAGAAGAAGGTCGGCAAGGCAGTGGGAGCGGCTGGCGGAACGGCCAAGCCATAACGGAACGGAGAGCGATCAGCATCTTATGTTGAAGCTGGTTTCCAAGAACGCATCACGGCAGAAGGTTCACCGCCGCATCCGGCGGCGCGTGGCGGGCCGGGCGGAAACGCCCCGCCTCAACGTGTTTCGGTCTCTGGGCCACATCTATGCCCAGATCATTGACGACTCGCAAGCGCAGACGCTGGCTTCGGCCTCGAGCAGGGACAAGGAAACCCGCAAGACCCTCAAGTCCGGAGGTAACGTGGCGGCGGCGAAGGCTGTCGGCAAGGCACTGGCGGAACGCGCCAAGCAGGTGGGGGTCACGCGGGTGGTGTTCGACCGCGGCGGGTACGCCTATCACGGGCGCGTCAAGGCCCTGGCCGAGGCGGCGCGCGAAGCGGGCCTGCAATTTTAGGGAGCGACCAAGTTGGCAAATCGGATTGATCCCAATACGCTGCAACTGAAAGATCAGGTGGTCTCCATCAACCGCGTCACCAAGGTGGTGAAGGGCGGCAAGAACCTCAGCTTCTCGGCGCTGGTGGTGGTGGGCGATGGGGCCGGGACGGTGGGGTATGGGGCCGGCAAAGCGCGCGAGGTGCCCATGGCCATCCGCAAGGCCATCGAGGCGGCAAAGAAATCGCTGCTGAGAGTGAATATCACGGCCACTACGATTCCGCATGTGACCTTGGGCCGTTTCGGCGCCGGGCGGGTGCTGCTCAAACCCGCTCCGGAAGGCACGGGCGTGATCGCGGGCGGAGCAGTGCGCGCCGTGATCGAGGCGGCCGGCATTCAGAACGTTCTTACGAAATCGCTCGGAACTACAAATCCCCACAACGTGGTCAAGGCCACCGTGGACGCTCTGCTGAAGTTGCGGAAGAGGGAAGAAGTTGCTGCCCTGCGCGGCAAGACGGTGGAAGAACTGTAGAGGTTGAAAAGCACTGTGACGGAAAAGGCGACCATTCACATCAAGTGGGTTCGAAGCGGCATCGGGTTTACGCGTCGGCAGAAGGGGGCAGTTCGCAGCCTTGGTCTGAGGCGTTTGAACCAGATTGTGGAGCGCGAGGACACGCCACAGAACCGCGGCCTGGTAGCGTCCATTCCCCACATGGTAGAAATCGTCGAGAAGCCGGCCAAGAGTCCGGCCTGGGCGGCAATCCCGGAGTACCTTGTTCATCCCAAGCCCGCCCCACCCGCGGAACCACCGGCGGCTGCACCGGTTGAGCAGGACGAGCAGACAGTCGTGGGAGCGCCGTCCCTGGTGGCGGTAACCGCTTCTACGCAAGAGAGTGTGGCGCCTCGTCCTAAGGCGGCCAAACCCGCGAAAACCGAGAAGCCTGCGAAGGCGGCACCGGCAAAAGGCAAGGCCGCGAAGGTCGGCAAAGAGAAAGAGCCGGAGAAGAAGAAGGCCAAGCCGACGGCGAAGGCCGAGAAACCCACCAAGAAAGACAAGAAATAGGCGGCAGGATCATGGCCATTCACATCGGATCACTTCGACCTCCGCGGGGAGCGAGCAAGCGGCGCAAGCGCATCGGCCAGGGGATTGGCTCCGGACACGGCAAGACCGCGACGCGCGGGTCCAAGGGCCAGCACTCGCGCACCGGGTCGGGCATCCGACCGGGATTTGAGGGCGGCCAGATGCCCTTGCAGCGACGCCTGCCCAAGCGCGGCTTCACCAATATCTTCAAGAAACATTACGCCCTGGTGAATTTGAAGGACCTGGCGGACTTTGACCCTGCCGGGAAGGTGACGCCTGAGCTCCTTCTCGAAAAAGGACTGATCAAGAAGCTGGGAGATGGACTGAGGGTTCTGGGTGAGGGGGAGCTGAACGCGCCGCTTAAGATTTCTGCGCACTACTTTTCTAAGCCTGCCCTGGAGAAGATCCAGAAGGCGGGCGGCACAGCCGAGGTTATCCGGGCATGATGGATCAGCTCAAGAGCATCTACGAGATTCCGGACCTCCGGAGACGGATCCTCTTTACCCTCGGGATGCTTGCCCTTTACCGGCTGGGATCGTTCATTCCCACGCCGGGGATTAATGCCTCGGTATTCGAGCAGGTGTTTGAAGGCCTGGCCTCGGGCCTGCTCGGCCTGCTGGCGATGTTTTCGGGCGGAAGCCTGCGCCGGCTCACCGTGCTGGCGCTGGGCATCATGCCCTACATCACGGCTTCGATTATTCTGCAGCTCCTGACCGTCGTCTTCCCGCATCTCGAGAAGCTCAAGAAGGAAGGCGAGCTGGGCCGCCGGAAGATTACCCAGTACACCCGCTATCTTACGGTGGGCATCAGCGCCTTCCAGGCTTTCAGCATCGCGGTGACACTGCAGCGCGCAACCATGGCGGGGACGCCGTTAGTGACCAACCCCGGCCCGGGATTCATCATCCAGACGGTGCTAACGCTGACCACCGGGTCGCTCTTCGTGATGTGGCTGGGTGAGCAGATTACCGCCCGGGGCATCGGGAATGGCATGTCGCTTCTGATCTTCGCGGGCATTGTGGTGGGTTTGCCGCGGGCCATCGGCGACCTCTACGACAAGGTTTTTGTGAGCCGCACCTGGAGCTTTCCGGTGCTCCTGATGCTGCTGGTATTCATGCTGGCCATCGTGGCTTTCATCGTCATGGTGGAGCGCGGCGAGCGCCGCATCCCCATTCAGTATGCGCGACGCATCGTGGGCCGGAAGGTCGTGGGAGGCGTTTCCACTCACCTGCCGCTCAAGGTCAATAGCGGCGGCGTGATGCCGATCATCTTCGCCGTCTCGATTCTGACCTTTCCTCAGACGATCGGCCTCTTCGTGTCGAAGACCTCGGGGGCGGGGAAAGCGATCGAGAGCGTCGCGCACCTTTTCGCCTGGGGCGAGCCGCTTTACACGCTCTTTTACGTTGTTCTCATCATGTTCTTTGCGCACTTCTATTTGTCCATCGTGTACAACCCGGACGAGGTGGCGGATAACGTGCGCAAGCAGGGTGGATTCATTCCGGGCATCCGGCCCGGCAAGCGCACCGCCGATCATCTTGACGACGTGCTGACGAAGATCACCTGGGTGGGCGGCCTTTATCTGGCGCTGATCGCGCTGATCCCGGAGATGATGCTGGCGGGAGTCCGCGTCCACCATTTGCCGACGTGGCTGGGTGGCGCGTGGTTTGACGCGCACATGCCGACCTGGGTTCTCAACGGGCTGAATGTGAACTTCTACTTCGGTGGTACCTCTCTGCTCATCGTAGTAGGGGTGGCGATGGACACGGTCAATCAGGTAAACGCCCAGCTCATCATGCGGCACTACGAGGGCTTCATGCGCAAGGGCCGGCTACGAGGACGCCGGCCGGGAGTCTAACCGGGGGAGGCGGCGATGCGAGCACAGGCGTTGATTTTCCTGGGCGCTCCGGGAGCGGGAAAGGGAACGCAGGCTCACCAGGTTTCCAAGGAATTCGGCATTCCGCAGATTTCGACCGGGGACATTCTGCGGGAGGCCGTGAAGAAGGGAACCCCGCTCGGACAGGCGGCGAAGGTCAAGATGGAAGCCGGACAGCTCGTGCCCGATGAAGTGGTCTGCGGAATCGTCGAAGAACGGATCAGCGAGCCGGATTGCATGGCGGGCTTCATTCTCGACGGGTTTCCCCGCACCATCCCTCAGGCGGAGTTCGTGGACCGGATGCTCGAAACGGGCGGTCGCGACCGCCCGCTGGTGATCGATATTGTCGTGGATCAGGACCTGCTGATGAAGCGGCTGACGGGACGCCGCACCTGCGCGACCTGCGGCGAGATTTATAATGTCCACTTCAGCCCTCCCAAGGCGGAAGGGGTCTGTGATAAGGACGGTGGAAAGCTCCTGCAACGGGCGGATGACAATGAGGAGACGATCCGTCAGCGTTTGGTGGCATACGAGAATCAGACCCGCCCGCTCATCGACTACTACCGGCGGAAGAAGCTGTTGGCGGAAGTGGATGGCAACCGTGAGCCGGAACTGATCGCGCGGGACCTGATCCGGTTCCTGAAGAGCGCATGATTATCTGCAAGTCTCCGGCGGAAATTGAGAAGCTGCGGCGCAGCGGCAGAATCGTGCGGGAGATTCTGGAGGAGCTCCGCGAGCGGGCGACGCCGGGCGTGACGACGCTGGAACTTGAGCGCTACGTGGAGAAGCGGCTGGCGGAACTCAAGGCGAAGCCGGCGTTCAAAGGCTACCGGGGTTATCCCTGCTGCCTCTGCGCATCGCCCAACGAACAGATCATCCATGGCATTCCCTCTGAGCGGCGATTGAAGGAGGGTGATATTCTGGGGTTGGACCTGGGCGTGGTTGTGGATGGCTACTACGGCGACTCGGCGATCACTGTGCCGGTGGGGAAGATCTCGGAGCCGTTGCAAGAGCTGTTGCGGATCGGCGAGGAGTCCCTGGAACGGGCCATCGAACAGGCCCGGGCAGGGAATCGCGTCGGCGATATTTCCGCCGCGATTCAGCAGCACGCGGAAGGCCACCATTGTTCGGTGGTCCGGGAGTTTGTGGGGCACGGCATTGGACGGGAACTGCACGAGGAACCGCAAGTTCCCAATTTCGGCACCGCGGGTCACGGCCCGGCGCTCCGCCCTGGCATGGTGCTGGCAATAGAGACCATGATCAACTCCGGCGGGCCAGGCGTGCGAGTGCTGAGTGATCAGTGGACGGCAGTGACCGAGGACGGCGGGTACTCGGTCCACTTCGAGCATATGGTGGCAATTACCCGTAATGGCCCGGACGTGCTGACGCGCATTTAGTTAGGGGAGTTCATCCCCCGGAGATGGGGCTGGGGGCAGCGGGTGGTATGGCGAAGGAAGAAGCAATCGAAGTGATGGCCACGGTGATCGAGCCTCTCCCGAACGCCATGTTTCGGGTGGAGCTGGAGAATAAGCACCGGGTTCTCGCCCATATCTCGGGGAAGATGCGAAAGAACTTCATCCGCATTCTTCCCGGCGATAGAGTGGCAGTGGAGCTTTCTCCTTACGATCTGACGCGCGGGCGGATTGTGTACCGGTACAAGTAACCGGGCTGGGCCGTCATCGGGTGAGACAATGACCTCCGGCTTGCTGATGCCGCCGGAGGGCGAAACGACGGGCGAAGCCGTCGACGGAGAAGATGCAATGAAAGTTCGATCGTCGGTTCGAAAGATTTGTGCGAAGTGCAAGATCGTGCGACGGCGCGGCGTGGTGCTGGTCATCTGTGAGAATCAGAAGCACAAGCAGCGCCAGGGATGAGTTTGGAAGTTGGAAACTGGAAAATAGAAACTCGGCGGTCCCTTCAGACCAGTTTCGATTTTCGAGTTCTCAGTTTCGAAGGAGAAGTCAATGGCAAGAATTGCAGGCGTGGATCTACCACCCAAGAAGCGGGCGGAAATTGGCCTGACCTACATCTATGGAATCGGGCGTGCACGTTCGCTCTCGATTCTAATGCGGGCGGGCATCAACCCCGACAAGAAGGTGAAGGATCTGGCGGAAGAGGAAGTGACCAAAATCCGGCAGATTATTGAAGAGGAAGGCGCGGTGGAAGGCGACCTCCGCAAGGAGACCGCCATGAACATCAAGCGGCTGATCGAAATCGGCTCCTACCGCGGCTTGCGGCACCGGCGAAACCTTCCCGTCCGGGGTCAGCGCACGCACACCAACGCGCGTACCCGCAAGGGCCCGCGCCGCGGCACCGTGGCTAACAAGAAGCGCACCACGGCGAAGACCTAAAGGTGGTGAGAGCCAGACCGCAGCAGCTCATGAGGTGACATGGCGAAACCAGCAGCAGCAGCAAAAACCGGCAAGCGCAAGTTCACTAAGAAGAAGGAAAAGCGGATTGTCCCTGTGGGCGTCGTGCACGTCCAGGCGACGTTCAATAACACCCAGATCACCATTGCCGATCCGGAAGGAAGGGTGATTTGCTGGGCGAGCTCTGGATCGCTGGGCTTTAAGGGATCGCGCAAGGGCACTCCCTTTGCGGCGCAGCAGGCGGCCCTGCGCGCCGCCAACACGGCGCGCGACCACGGAATGCGGACCGTCGAGGTGCGCGTTCAGGGGCCGGGTTCGGGCCGCGAGTCGGCGATTCGCGCCCTGGCGACGGCGGGCTTGGACGTTCGAACCATCAAGGACTCCACGCCCATCCCGCACAATGGGTGCCGGCCACCCAAACGGAGAAGGGTGTAAACTCGTAATTCGGCAATCGCCCTCGTTCGAGGGGGCGTTTTTCGAGTTTCGACTTTTGACAGGAGGCTGTTTTGGCGAGGTATCGTGACGCAGTTTGCCGGCTCTGCCGGCGCGAGGGCATCAAGCTGTTCCTGAAGGGACAGCGCTGCATGACGGATAAGTGTGCCATCGAGAAGCGCAACTTTGCGCCCGGCCAGCACGGCAAGAGCCGCCGGCCCAAGGTCGTCGGCTACGGTCTGCAGCTCCGCGAGAAGCAGAAATTGCGCCGGCTGTATGGCATCCTCGAAGACCAGTTCCGGGGCTACTTCGAGAAGGCGGCGGCGACGAAGGGCATCACGGGTGAGAACCTGCTGCACCTGCTCGAGCAGCGCCTCGACAACACCGTCTATCGCCTCGGCCTTGCCGCCTCGCGCGTGGGAGCCCGACAGCTGGTCCGTCACGGACACATCGAGGTGGCGGGACGCAAGGTGAACATCCCGTCCTTTCAGGTTGCCCCGGGACAGGAAATTGCCGTGCGCGAGAAGAGCAGGAGTCTGGCCTCAATCCAGCACTCCCTCGATCTGGCAGGAGGTCGCATGATGCCCTCCTGGCTGGAGTTTGACCGTGCCGCCTTGAAAGGTAAGGTTCTCTCGATCCCGAAGCGCGACGACGTGAACTTCCCGATTCAGGAACAGATGATCGTTGAGTTGTACTCGAAATAACGCCGTTCGGATGGAACAGGCGAGTGTGGCAACGGTCCGCCGGAGCGGATGGGCCACGCAGGAGGACAGAAGCCAATGATTTGGAAGGGATTCCAGAAGCCGAAGCGTCTGGCGTGCAACACCGATACACTGACCGACAAGTACGGGCAATTCAGCGCGCAGCCCTTCGAGCGCGGTTTTGGCACCACCATCGGGAACTCCTTGCGGCGCGTGTTGCTCTCCTCGATCGAAGGCGCCGCGATCACGGCGGTGAAGATCGAAGGTGTGATGCATGAGTTCTCGTCGATCCCGGGGGTCGTCGAAGACGCCACTGACATCATCCTCAATCTGAAGCAAATCCCGTTGAAGATGAGCGTCGAGGGCCCCAAGACGCTGACCCTGATCGTCGATCAGCCGGGCGAAGTGACGTCACGGATGATCCAGGAAGACGCCGACGTCGACATCCTTGACAAGGACGTTTACATCGCCACGGTGAGCGAGGGCGGCAGCCTGCGCATCGAGATGCGCATAAAGACGGGGCGCGGTTACGTCTCCGCCGAGAAGAATTTCGACGAGGACCTGCCCATCGGTTACATCCCCGTCGATTCCGTACATTCCCCGATCCGCAAGGTCAACTACGCCGTGGACGCTGCCCGCCTCGGCCAGATCACCGATTACGACAAGCTTACGCTCGACGTGTGGACGAACGGCGCCATCGCCCCGGCTGACGCGGTGGGACTGGCGGCCAAGCTTCTCAAGGACCACATGAATATCTTCATCAACTTTGAAGAGGAGCCGGAAGCGCTGGAAGTGGTTCACGAAAAGCCGGCGGCGGTCAGGAACGAAAACCTCGACCGCTCGGTGGAGGAGCTGGAACTCTCGGTGCGCTCTTACAACTGTCTGAAGAACGCCAACATCTCCACCATCCGCGAGCTTGTCCAGAAAACTGAGCCGGAGATGCTCAAGACCAAGAACTTCGGCCGCAAATCACTCAACGAAATCAAGGAAATCCTGGCGACGATGGGGTTGACGCTGGGCATGAAATTCGATGAGAAGGGCGCTCCGGTTTTTGCCGACCAGCCGGTGTCGGACCCCCAGGCGTAACCAGAGGAACCAGAACATGCGTCATCGCAATTTCGGAAAGAAACTGAGCCGGAACACGGAGCACCGGCGCGCCCTGCTGCGCAACCTGGTGACTTCGCTCATCCTGGAAGAACGCATCGAAACGACGGTCGCCAAGGCGAAGGCAGCGCGGACGGTGGCGGAACGTATCGTTACGCTCGGCAAACGTGGTGACCTGCACGCCCGGCGGCTGGCGGCGGGCTATATCATGTCGGCGGCGGCGCTCAAGAAACTCTTCGAAGATGTCGCCAAACGCTACACTCAGCGCGCGGGCGGATACACGCGGATTGTCCGCACGGGCTGGCGCAAAGGAGATGGCGCGGACGTGGCAGTCTTGGAGCTGATTGGCACAGAAGTCCTCCAGAAGCGAGCGGAAGCGCGCGCCAAGAAGGTCGAGGCGGTGCGGAAGCGCCAGGAGGAAGAAACCAAGAAGGCCGAGCAGCAGGCTCCGCCCGAAGGGGGCGAGGAGAAGTAGCCAGCCTGCTAGATTGATCCGAAGCCTTTGTTTGATCCCGGCCCAGCCCGCGAGGTTCGGTCGGGATATTTGTTTTGTGACATGTCTTCCGCATTCCACCGCCAGCACCAAGAGCGCACTCGTTCCCGCGCAATGTTCGTGCCCTCGGTTGGACCGCATTGTTTAACGACACCGCGACCGAGATGAGCTACTGGATCCTGCCGCAGTTTCTGGTGGGTGTGCTGGGTGCTGGATCGATGGCTTTCGGTCGGATCGAGGGCGCGGCGGAGACCGTAGCAAGCTTCGGGCGCCTCGTCTCGGGTTCTCTTTCGGACCGATGGCGGCGCCGAAAGCCTTTGGCAGCAATGGGTTACACATTGGCCAATGGGGGTCAAGCCGCTGCTCGCGCTGGCCCAGTCGTGGCCGCAAGTTTTCTGGATTCGCTTTTGCGATCGGGCAGCCAAGGGCGTTCGCGCGGCGCCTCGCGATGCTCTGATTGCCGACTCGGGACCCGCCGGGCAGCGTGGGGCGGCGTTCGGATTCCGCCAGGCGATGGACTCGGCCGGCGCGATGGCCGGACCGCTTACCACCTTCCTCCTACTCTCTTGGTTTCACGGCGACGTGAGAAAGGTCTTCTGGGCGGCGAGCGTCCCGGGGCTATTCAGTATACTGCTGGTCTGGCTGGTGGTGCGGGAGATCCGACCCGCCAGCTCCGTGGCCGATCATCCCAAGGTGAGCGTCACGGCGGTCCTGCGCGGCCAAAATCGCGCGCTCCGTGTACTTCTAGGCGCCGTCGTGGTGTTTTCTCTCGCCAATTCCTCAGACCTCTTCCTCGTCCTGCGCGCGCAGAACCTGGGAGTCCAGGCGGAACTGACACCGGTTTTGGGGCTGCTTTTCAACTCGGTGTACACCCTGCTGAGCTGGCCCGCCGGCAGACTCTCCGACCGGGTTCCACGCCGCTATTTGATTGTGACGGGGTATCTCGTGTATGCGGGCGTATATCTAGGATTCGCGCGCACGGCGAGCGCCTGGGCAGTTTGGGCGCTGATGCCGCTTTACGGCGTCTACTACGCTCTCACTGAGGGCGTGCTGAAGGCCTGGATCAGTGACCTCGTGCCGAGCGCACAGCGCGCTTCGGTATTTGGAGTCTTCAACTGGGTGGTAGGAGTAACAGCCTTTCCCGCAAGCTTGCTGGCCGGCTGGCTGTGGCAGCATCAGTCGCCGGCTGCGCCCTTTTACGCTTCGGCGTTCCTTTCCCTGACGGCCGCCTTTCTCCTGGCCCTGGCCTGAGTCATCCGGCTGACAAGATATAGGACGAGCATAGCCAGCGCGCCTCCCGTCGTGTCGAGCGCGCTGTCCAGGAGCGAGGCGCCGCGTTCCGGCACGAACAGCTGGTGAAACTCGTCGGTGAGTGAATAGATCCCCGCGATGCCGATGCACCAGGCGGCGCGGCGCGCCTGCCACGCGTAGCTCTTTCCCCCAGCCAGCGCGCCGTAAAGGAGCAGCGCGAACATAGCATACTCCGACAGGTGCGCAAGCTTGCGGATCAAATGGTGAAGCGACTGAAAGGCAGCCGCGGAGATGCTGATGTGCAGAAATTCGAGCGCCTGGCGGAGGAGCCAGGCCGTCAGTCCGCTGCCGTAAGTCTGCGTCGAGAGTTCGTAAATGGTTGCCGCCCAGGCGGCGGTGGTGATCCACCAGACGGCGGGTTGGGCGCCCCCGGGGCGTGGCGTGATGGCGCTGGCGGTGGAATTATTCAAGCCGGTAGTTGGGTGCTTCCTTTGTGATGATGACGTCGTGGACGTGGCTTTCGCGCAGGCCGGCGCTGGTGATGCGCACGAAGCGCGATTTCTGGTGAAGGTCATTGATGGTAGCGCAGCCGCAGTAGCCCATCCCGGAGCGCAGACCGCCCACGAGTTGCAGGACCATCTCCGCCAGCAGACCCTTGTATGGGACGCGCCCTTCGATGCCCTCGGGCACCAGCTTGGAGACTTCACTACCTTCCTGAGCGTAGCGGTCGCCGGAGCCCCCAGACATGGCGGAAATGGACCCCATGCCGCGATAAGATTTGAAGGTGCGGCCCTGGAAGAGGATCGTTTCTCCTGGGCTCTCTTCTGTGCCGGCAAAGAGGCTGCCGATCATCACGCTGGAAGCGCCGGCGGCGATGGCCTTGCTGATGTCGCCGGAGAACTTCACGCCACCGTCGGCGATGATCGGGACTCCGGCCTTCCGGGCGGCGCGCGCACACTCGGCCACGGCGGTGATCTGGGGCACGCCTGCGCCGGTCACGATGCGCGTCGTGCAGATGGAACCCGGACCGATCCCTACCTTGATCCCATCGACGCCGAGCTGGATCAAGTCGCTGGCTCCCTCGTAGGTCGCCACATTGCCGGCCACCAGGTCTACCTGCGGCAGCGTTTCCTTGAGAATGCGGACGGCTTCCAAGACCCGCGTTGAATGCCCGTGCGCGGTGTCCACAACAATAACATCAACCCTCGCTTTCGCCAGTTCCTGGGCGCGTTCCAGAAAATCGCCGGTCGCTCCCACGGCGGCGCCTACGCGCAGGCGCCCCTGCGCGTCCTTGGCGGCGTTGGGATACTTAATGCGTTTCTGGATGTCCTTGACGGTAATCAATCCCTTCAGGTTGTATTGCTCATCGACGACGAGCAGCTTCTCCACCCGGTGCTTGTGAAGGATCGCCTCCGCATCGTCAAGCGTAGTGCCGACGGGGACGGTGATCAGGTTTTCCTTGGTCATCACCTGCTCGACGGGCAGGTCGTAGCGCGCTTCGAAGCGCAGATCGCGGTTGGTCAGGATTCCAACCAGCTTGCCGCTGCGGGTGACCGGCACGCCCGAGATCTTGTATTTCTGCATGATCTCGAGCGCTTCCGCGATCCGGCTCTCCGGGCGCACGGTCACAGGATCAACAATCATCCCGCTTTCCGAGCGCTTCACCTTGTCGATCTCCGAGGCCTGGCGGTTGATCGACATCGTGCGGTGCACAATCCCAATGCCACCCTGTTGCGCCAGGGCAATCGCCAGGCGCGATTCCGTCACCGTGTCCATGGCCGCGCTGGCGATGGGAATGTCCAGAGAAATATTGCGCGTGAATTGCGTACGCGTATCAACCTGGATGGGAAGAACCGCGGACTTCGCCGGCAACAGCAACACGTCGTCAAAAGTAAGTCCTTCCGGGATTGGCCCGTCCAGCATATCGCCCCCTTCCAGCTATTCAACCCGAGAGAAAGTAATTTTTGATTCTATTCGGCCTGTTGCGGGCCGTCAAGCGACGCTGACTTCCGGTAGTGAGGCGGTTTGATGTTGTCGTTTACCTCGTCGGTCAGTTGACGGAAGGCGTAAAGCTGCCGCTACGTCGGATTGACCCGCTACCAGACTTGGGATATTGAGAGATTGCTTGCGCAATTCCCCCGAGGACAGGATGCAGCCAGCCGTTCGCACGCGATTGCCCGCGACCGAGGCCTTCCTGTACGAAGGGGGCGCGGCAGTGAAGGAAGACTCGTCAGTGGGCCTAGAATGTCCGTGCATTGCCAGGCCAGATCAATGGGATTTGCCACCACGATGATCTGCGAGGGGAACAACCGGTCGTGGAGACTGACGGGTGGAACGTTGCCGCAGAGTAGCACTGAATAAGGGCGGCGGCGGAAGGCTGTGATTGAGCTTACCTCTTGTAGCCCTCCGCCGTGGCCAGGCTACCGATGGCAGTTTCAATAGCCGCTGGCGGGCGAGCGAGTTCGCGAGCTCCTTGCCGCGCCCTTACCAGATTGCCCTGGCAATCGACTTCCCCCCCCGTGCGATCAAGCGGGGAGTGGCCTTGGCTCCTTTGCCGACGGCGACAGCGCTGGTCTTCACGGCGCCGCCCGACGCTTTGCCTGCAGCGGCCATGCCGCCGCCCGCTGCTTGTGCGCCGTCCGCGGTTGCTCCGGCAACGGCCGTTGTGCCTTGGGTTATCTTCTTGCCGGCATAGCGGATGGCTCCCGCCCGGGCGGGTTGAAAGGCCCAGGCCAATGCCAGGGCAACGAAGAGAGTAGTAATAATCTTCTTACGCACAATTCACCTCGCTCTGCGACCGGCCATTGTCCATTGAGCCGATCCTGGACTCAAGTAGTTTAGACGCTGCTTTGCGTCCAAGGGTTGGAAGAGGGGAGGCTCGAACGCTGCGCAGAAAATTGACACCTCCGAGGGCGTGTGTTAGCGTCAGACTTCGAGCCTTCAAGACGGCAAACGATTGCAGGCATGGGGGATTTCGCCCTCTGTCCGGTCCGGAACAGCAGGGTGTGACGGAGGGTTTCCAAGACATGAACGCTCGATGCTGGCCCGAATGCCTTGCGAAATTTCGCGGCCGCTTCTAAAACCCCGTTATGGCCAACCAAGACCGATTCTTTTTTGACCGCTACGGCTTAACCGAGGCCGATCTCGAAAAGTATCTCGCCGCCGCCCTTTCCGGAGGCGGCGACTATGCCGACCTCTATTTCGAATATACGATGACATCCTCAATTCTTCTCGACGAGTCGCTGGTGAAGACGG
>Ga0315282_10004228_pt1 | contig 25097 bp, 21 predicted proteins | sample YL17G07_20_MG_FD_203693 | JGI IMG/M metagenome (GOLD analysis project Ga0315282, IMG submission 203693) | Sediment microbial communities from Yellowstone Lake, YNP, Wyoming, USA - YL17G07_20 | ecosystem: Environmental > Aquatic > Freshwater > Lake > Sediment | place: USA: Wyoming | collected... | reverse complement strand
TATTTTTTTCTGTGATATTTATAAACCGTTACAGTACCAAATGGGAGGTCGGCACTTATGAGCCAGAAGTTGAGCAAGAAGCAGCTGGAATATTTCAAGAAGATTCTGCTTGACCAACTCAAGGAAGTGGAGGGCAAGCTCAAAGGCACGGTGGACGAGCTGGGCGTGACCCCGAGTGAAGTCATGCCTGACCTCTCGGACCGGGCCACGGCCGAAACCGAGCTGAATTTCGGCCTGCGGGTGAAGGACCGGGAGCAGAAGCTGATCGAGAAAATCAAGGAGGCTCTGGACCGGATTAAGGACGGCAGTTTTGGGATTTGCGAGCGGTGCGGAGATTTAATCGAGATGGAGCGGCTCAAGGCGCGTCCGGTGGCAACCCTTTGCATTGATTGCAAGACCGAGCAGGAACGCGATGAGCGGAGCCGCGGCGAATGAATCGGCCCTGGCTGATTGCCCTCGCGCTCGTTTGGTTGGTGGCTGTCTCTCGGGCCTGGGCCCGGGTTCCTCCGGAGTCCCCCTTTTATGAAGAGCCGGGCAAGGGCAAGTCGCTGAAAAATCTTTTCAAGGCCAAGGCCAAACCTCCGGCTGCGGAAGAAGCTATTTATGCCATGGCTCGTTCTTATTTCGATGGCCGGCCCACCTGGCTGGCCAAAAAATCCCCCAAGCAGGCCGAGAAATACCGGCACAACAAATGGTACCGCGCTTACTATTTCCGAATCGATTATGATAAATGCATCGAACTATTCCAGAAACTGGTCTACGAGTATCCCTTCACCAAGCACCTGGCTGACGCTGACTACTACATCGCCGAGAGCCACTTCAAGCTCAAGGAATATGATGTCGCGCTCCAGGCTTACCAGGATTTCCTGGTCCGCCATCCCAAGGACCCGCGCGTCGAATATGCGCATTACCAGTTCGGACTTTGCCATTGGAACAATCACATCAAGAACCCGCTGCGCGACCAGACCGAGACCGAGGCCGCGGTGGCGGCCTTCAAAACCTATCTTGCGCTCTATCCCTCCGGCAAATTCACCGCCGACGCCCAGAACTATATCAAGCTCGGCAACAAGAACCTTTCCGAGCGCGAGGTCAAGGTAGGGGACTTTTATTTCCAAAGGAAGGAATTCTGGTCCGCGAGCCTCCGTTATCATTATGCCTGGACTGAATTTCCCGAGGCGGCCAAGGCCGAATATGCCCAATACAAGGAAGCGGTCTGCTTGGAAAAAATGGGCAGGACTGATAACGCCACCAACTCTTTCCAGGAATTGCTCAATAACTATCCCAAGAGCAAATACCTGAAAGAGGCGGAAAAATATCTAAATAGGGCAAAAAATCCGGGAAAAAAGCTTGAAAAAGGCAAAAAATAAGCAAATATTGTCTCTTTTCCTTATTTTTTTTGCCCTTCTCATCTCATGCACAGCCGGGGATGTCCAAAAGGTCGATGCGTTCCTCAATTCATGCATCTATGCGCTCAATAAGCAGGACGCTCAAAAATTTCTGGCTTGCTTTGCTCCGGAATATGCCGACAACTTTGCCCCGGCTGACCTGGCCAGGCAAAGGATAAAGGAAGAGTTGGGTAAGGATTTGGCTCCGTCCTGCCGCATTCTCGCAAGAAAGATAACGCTTACCCCTGGCGGGGTCAGTGTGGAGCAGGAATTTCAACTGGAGGGAATCGTTTCCGGAAAGAAGCGGAGCTACCGGGAGAAAGAAAAGCTGGCATTGAAGAGGGCAGGGGAGGGCTGGGAAATTGCTTCGGGCAGCAGCCTTTATGCGATTTTCGCCGGCCGCGCTTTGGAGGAAGACGCCATCTCGGAGGTTTTGGCGCAGCGGGTCAGGGCTTTGCAGCTAAAGGAGCTCAAGCTTTTCCAGGCCCTGCTTGACCCTGAATATAATTTTCGCGGCAAGGATTTCAAAAAGCTCCAGGCCGAGATGGCGGACAATTTCAGGAACTATGATTCGATTCGTCTGGAACTGGACCGGCCCCGGGTCAGCTTTCGCGGGGACCGGGCCGAGGTGGTCGAAGGCTACCGCATGAAGGCGCTTTACCGGGGCCAGCGCCTGGAATTCAATGACACCGAAAAACTCGAGCTGCGCCGGACCCCGCAAGGATGGAAGATAAGCAAGGGACTTTGAGCGCCCGCCATTGTTTCATGTGAAACCTAAGCAGTGGGATGAATGGCAGGATGTTTCACATGAAACATTGCCGGGACCGGACTAAAGCCGGTAAAGAACGCCCCGGGAAATGACCAGCGCCGGCTCAATCAGCTGTTTTCCGGTCCGCAGAACCCCCCAGCAGTCCTTAAGCCGGAAGCTGCCGGGCTGAAGCCGGAAAAGGGTAAGCTCCGCAGGCTTGCCCTCGGCAAGGGTCCGCTCCAGCCCGAGCAGCTTGCCCGGCTTCTCGCTCGCCCTTGCCATCACCTGTTCCAGGCTCATGCCCGCGGCCAGAAACTTGCTTAGCACATAGGCGAAACTGCGGGCGCGATAAGCCGCGCTCAAGATATAAAGGTCCGAGCTGATGGAAAAGTCAAGAAAGCCCTGGGCCAGGGCAGCCTCCAGGGTCTTGAAGCTGAAGCTTCTTACCCCATGCCCGACATCAAAATTAACCCCCCGGCTCCCGGCCTCCAGCACCGAATTCCGGAGCTTGCCCTTCCGGTCCAGAATATGGTGGTCGCCGTTGCGGAAGCAGTGGGTCAGGAGGTCGCCCGGCCGCATCAGCGGCAAGATATCTTCCAGCTCCGGAGGGGTCCTCCCGAAATGAACCATCACCGGCAGGCCAAGTCTCTTCCCGGCTTCTATCGCCTTGCGCACATAATACATAGGGTCCTCTATCGCCATGTGCTCCTTGCTCGCGGTCACCTTGACCCCTTTGATTATCCCCGGATATTTGGCCGCAACCTCAACCATCCGGTCAAGGTCGTCCTCCCCGGTAGGCACCCGTCCCATGCTCCAGAAACGGATGCCCCGGGACTTGATGTTGAGCAGGCAATAAACCGGAGTCTGGCTCCGGTCCAGCACCACCCTCTTATAATCCTCAAAATTGGCCCAGCCCACGGTTCCCACATCCAAAAGCGCGGTCACGCCGGAACCAATGCCTATCCTGGATTCCCTGGTCCCGCAGCCGCCCTTGCGCAAAGGGTAAAGATGGGTATGAAGGTCAACCCAGCCCGGTGAGACATAGCAATCCTCTGCTTCAAGCGAAAAATCGGCGGTCAAGCCTGAACCTGCGTCCTGGACCCGGGCAATTTTGCCAGCCTCAATAAGAATATCTACCGGATTCCATTCTCCGTCCTTATAGGCCCGGCAGCTTTGGACCAGGAAAGAGCCGGCCAGGGATTCCTTAATCATCAGAATCGAGGATACTCAAAACCGGCGGTTGAGTCAAAGCGATTGAAACAATTTAATAATTGTCTAATTTGTCAATGTTGCCGGATACGGTCTTTACCAAGGTCTTGCTTTCCAACCATTTGAAATTTCATCGCTAAATGGCCGGAAACAGGAATTGGAGATTCTATTTGCTTGAAAAATCATTAAAAAAAACTTGACAATGTCAAACTTTTCATTATCTTCACCAGTTAAGGCTTTCAGGGATTCGGGCCAGGAAAGGGGGTGAAGAAAGAATGCCGGAAGTCAAGGTCAAGGAGGGAGAGCACTTTGAGGGCGCACTCCGCCGTTTCAAAAAGCAGTGCGAAAAGGCAGGCATCCTTTCCGAGGTCCGCAAGCGCGAGCATTTTGAAAAGCCCAGCGTCAAGCGCAAGAAAAAGGAACTCGCGGCGCGCAAAAGACTGATGAAAAAGCTGCGCAAGTTCAACCGGGGGCCGGGCTGAACCATGGCGCTCAAGGCCCGGCTCGGCCAGGAGCTGAAAAAAGCGCTCAAGGCCAGGGAAGCGGACCGCCTCCATGCCGTTCGCGAGATTATGGGCGCGCTTAATTATGCAGAATTGAATAAAAAGGGAGACCAGGCCGCGCCGCTCACCGACCAGGAGGAGACCCGGGTCTTGAGCAAGCTCAAGAAGCGCCACCAGGAATCGATTGAGGCGTTCGAGAAGGGCAACCGGCCGGAACTGGCGGCCAAGGAGAAGGCCGAGCTTCAGGTTATCGAGGAATTTCTGCCGGCCATGATGGGTCCGGAAGAAATCGCGCAGATGGTTAAGGAAGCGATTGCCGGACTTGGCGCGCAGGGGATGAAGGACATGGGCAAGGTGATGGCCGCGCTCAAGGACAACTATGTTGGCCGCGCGGAGGGAAAAGTTGTTAGCGAAGAGGTCAAGCGCCAGCTAAGCGAGCTGGCTGGTTCTTAGCGGTTTGGTTCGGCCTGTGGTGGATGGGGCCGAAATTGCAAATTGGATTGAGAATCGGAGCCTAGATGGCAAGTTTGCCTCGGGAGCTGATCGAAGAAATTAAAGCAAGGGTTGGTATCCGCGAGGTGGTTTCGGATTACCTGCGCCTGACCAAGGCCGGCGCTAACTGGAAGGCGCTCTGCCCGTTTCACAAGGAAAAGACCCCGTCGTTTATGGTCCATGAGGGAAAAGCTATTTTCCACTGCTTCGGCTGCGGGGAGAGCGGAAACATTTTCACCTTCCTGATGAAGATGGAAGGCATTCCTTTTCCCGAGGCGGTGGAGCGCCTGGCCAAAAGGGCGGGCGTGGAGATTCCCAAGCCGGAGCGCGCGGCCAGGACCAAGGAAGAGGACGAGCAGGCCCGGCTGTTCAAAGTCAACGAGCTGGCCCAGAAATTTTACCACCAGAAACTTTTTTCCGCCGAGGGCAGGAAGGCGCTGGACTATTTCCAGTCCCGGGGCCTGGACCAGAAACAAATTGAGCGCTTCGGCCTGGGCTATGCGCCTGAAGGATGGGACCATCTCCTCAATTACCTGGAGGGCAGGGGCGTGGCCCGGAGCCTGGTCCTCGCGGCCGGCCTTATTATTCCGCGCGAGAGCGGCGAAGGGCATTATGACCGGTTCCGCGACCGCGCCATCTTCCCTATCCGCGACCTGCTCGGCCGCACCCGCGGCTTTGGAGCGCGCATCCTGGTCAAAGACGATTCCCAGCCCAAATACATCAACTCGCCGGAAAGCCCGGTCTATAAAAAAGGCGAAATGCTCTACGGCCTGGACCTGGCCAAAGACGCCATCCGCAAGAAGGACCGCGCCATCATCGTCGAAGGATATTTTGACCGCATCAGCCTCGCGCTCGCCGGCTTTGAGGAAGCGGTTGCCAGCCTGGGAACCGCTTTCACCGACCGCCAGGCCCATGTCATCGGCCGCTACACCCGCAATATCTGCCTGGTGTTCGACCCGGACGAGGCTGGAAGAAAAGCCAGCTTCCGCGCCCTCGAAGTTTTCCTTCCCGAAGCACTTCTGCCTTTCCTCGTGCTCATGCCCGAGGGGCTGGACCCGGATGACATGGTCAGGAAACAGGGCGCGGCCGCGTTTGAAGACCGGCTCAACCAGGCTCCGCGGCTTTTGGATTTCTACCTCGAATCGCAAATCAGCTCCGCCGGCTCGGACCTGGCCAAGAAGGGGGAAGTTATTCGAGAGCTTACCCGCACCATTTCCCTCATCTCCAATGCCCTGGAGCGCGAACTCTATTTGAAGAAGCTCGCGGAGATGAGCGGCGTGAGCGTGAGCCAGCTTCAGAAAATCATGCTGCGCGAACGGATTCCCGAAAAAACCGCGGCCCAGGCCCAAGCCCAAGAGAACGCTCCCGTCAATCTCAACTGGCTCGCGGCTGAAGAGATAATTCTATCCTGCCTGGTCAATAACCCCATTCCCGGCCTGGCGCAAATCCTGGTTGAGGAAAAAGTGATTGAGAAAATTTCAGACCCGGCGCTCAAGCGCTATCTCGAAAGCGTGAGCGCGGAAATATCCGCCAAGACCAAATGCCAGCCCGCGGATTTTTTCCACCTGCTCAACGGCACCAAGTGGGAGAGAGTGGCGGGCAGAGCGCTTGCCCAGGATAATCCCTACCAGGGCGAGGCGCTGTTCCGGGCGGTCAGGGACGCCGTATCACTTTTGAATAAGAGGGAGCTGGAGGAGAAAGACCAGGACTTGAACCGCAGACTGAATCTTGCCAAACAGCAGGGCAACCAGGAGTTGGTCCGCGAATTGCTCGCGGAAAAAAACCGCCTCATCCAGCAGAGGAAAAGCCAGGCCGCAGGCCGGGCCGGCTGAAAGGTGAAAATGTAGGGGGGAATTTATGCCAAGAGGAAGAAAGAAGATGAGGGAGCTGGATGAGGTCATCGCCCGGGGCAAGCGCCAGGGATTCGTCACCCTTGACGACCTCAACGACCATCTCCCGGAAGATATGCTCAATTCCGACCAGCTCGATGACCTGCTTATGATGTTCGGCGAAATGGACATCAAGGTCCTGGACTCGGCCCCGGAGACTCGGCTCGGCGAAGTGGAGCCGGTGGTTTTTGAGGAGCCGGCAGAAGAGCCGGAACCGGAAGCTCCTCCCATCGGCATTGAGGAAGCGCATCCGGAAGTTGACCCGGTCAGGATGTATCTCAAGGAGATGGGGTCCTACCAGCTTTTAGACCGCGACGGCGAGGTTGAGATAGCGAAGCGGATTGAGGAAGGCCGGAACAAGCTGCTGCGCGCCCTGGTCAGCTGCCCGATTACGGTGAAGGAAGTCATTCAATGGGGCGAGATTTTCAAGCAGCAGGAGGAGGAGCAGGCGCGGGCGGATGGTGATGGCTCGGGCGACGGCGAGCTGCTGGAGGATTTTGAGGAAGACCTGGAGGAATCCGATGACGAGTTTGAGCTGGAGCCGGGCCAGAGCAAAAGGGAACTGGTGAAGATTATCGACAAAATCGCCAAGGTCGATGCCAGGCTGCGCGAGGACCAGAAAAGGCTCCGCCGCGGCAAGTTCACTAAAAAGCAGAAAAAAAGACTCGATATTCGAATCAAAAAACGCCAGGACGAATTGCTCAAGCACATGCGCGAAATCAACTTGAGCGACCGCCAGCGCACCCAGATGGCGGAGAGAATCCGGGAAATGGTCAGCCAGGTGGAAAACGCCGAAGAGCACATTAAACGGGTCGAAAATAAATTCAAATTGAGTTCCGGCCAGATTCATTCGCTCGGGGCCAAGGCCAAGGAAAGCCACCAAGCGCGCAAGGAGCTGGAGTCCCGGACCGACCACACCCTGGAAGAGCTGCTCTCCGCCAAGCGCGCCCTGCAAAAATGTCGCAAGGATATTCATGCCGTGGAAGAGGAAACCCAATTGACCTTGAAAGAGCTGCGTATGGTTCTCAAGAATATTGAGGAAGGCGAAGCCAGACTCCGCCAGGCCAAGAACGAGTTGATTCGCGCCAATCTCCGCCTGGTGGTGAACATCGCCAAGAAATACACCAACCGCGGCCTCCAGTTCCTCGACTTAATCCAGGAAGGAAACATCGGCCTGATGAAGGCGGTGGAAAAATTCGAGTATCAGCGCGGATACAAGTTCTCAACCTATGCCACCTGGTGGATAAGACAGGCCATCACCAGGGCTATTGCCGACCAGGCCCGAACCATCCGCATACCCGTGCATATGATTGAAACCATCAACAAACTGATTCGCACCAGCCGCCTCCTGGTCCAGAAGCTGGGGCGCGAGCCGGGTCCGGAAGAGATTGCGGAAAAAATGGATATGCCCCTTGAAAAAGTGCGCAAGGTTTTGAAAATCGCCAAGGAGCCGGTCAGCCTCGAAATGCAGATTGGCGAAGAAGAGGACAGCCGGCTCGGAGACCTGATCAAGGACGAGACCATCTCCGGCCCGCTCGATGTCGTGACCAAGGCCGACCTGGAGGGGATGACCAAGGAGGTGCTTTCAACCCTCACTCCCCGCGAGGAACGGGTATTAAGACTCCGCTTCGGCATCGGCGAAAAATCAGACCACACCCTCGAAGAAGTCGGCCAGGACTTTGATGTCACCCGCGAGCGCATCCGCCAGATCGAGGCCAAGGCCCTCCGCAAACTCCGCCATCCCGGCCGGTCGAAAAAGCTCAAAGTCTTCATCGAACACTGATACTCGGGCAGCCAATCTGCGGTTTCCTGAAATGTGGGCCAGATGCCATCGAAAGAAAACACCACAAATAAATGTATCACCAGCGGTCTGGTTTGCGCTGTTCCTGCTGAATCTTCTCGGCAAGATAAATCTTCATCAGCGACTGGTACGGAACATCGTATTTATGCGCCAGCCGTTTTAACTCTTCCAGCATGGACTCCGGCAGGCGGAGGGAAATGGTCTTGACCGAAGGCTCAAGATTGGGAAGAGTCACCCGCCGGGCTTTTTTCCAGTCCAAGAGTTCAGCCGAGTCATTGCGGGACCAAAATTCCCGTTCCTCGTCTTCAGTCCGAAATCTCGGGATCTTTCGTTTTTTGTTCATTATAAATCTTCCTTTCTTTTCGGCTCATATCCCTGGCCGAGATTACGCGAACCCTGTCTTTGCGAACCGTAAAAACCACAAACAGCATCCGGCTGGCATCGGTACGGCCCAGAGCGTAAAAGCGATTTTCTCTTTCTGAATGTCTGGGATCGTCCGCAACTACCAATGGCCGGTTGAAAAAAATTTGTTCGCATTCCACCGGCGAAACCCGGTGCTGGTGCCAATTTTTACCGGCATTGTGCTCATCCCATTCAAATCCCGCGCACCGGCCAAGCACATCCCACATATCCATTTCAATTTTAGTATATTACTGCAATATACATTTGTCAACTCTATTCGGGCCGCAGACACTCCTGTCGGCGCACAATTAGCAATTGAGTCTCTGCCAAAAATCACTATAATAAGCCGGTGTGCATGGGCCCATAGCTCAGCTGGCAGAGCTGCCGGCTCATAACCGGCGGGTCCGAGGTTCGATTCCTCGTGGGCCCACTTCTTCCCAGGCCAGGTTCCAAAGCCTGAAAAAATATCTGCTTATTTTCATTCTGGTCATTATCGCCCCGCGCCTGGCATCAGCCCAGGAGCAAGAGCAGAGAGAATTCAAAATCGATTATTTTGGTTTCCCGCTCAAGCTGCAATGCCAGGTCATTCCCGGCACGATAGCCGCGGACAACCTGAAGCAGTTGATTGCGAAAAATACCCGCGAAACCGCTCCCTGCCTCCAATCTCTGCAAGAGCTTTCCGGGATTTACAAAATTAAAGGCTATGCCCAGGTGCTTTTGCCTGCCCGCTGGGTCCAGGCGCTCCCCGCAACCAGCCAGCCCGGACCCCTGGTATCCTTTGCCGACGCGGTTCTTTCCCAAAAGCCGCTCGATAAAAACGACCAGCTCGCGCTGCTCTATTCGCTGCTCGCGGCCTTGGGCTTCAAATCCGCGCTCTATGTCACGGACAAAGGCAACCTGCTTCTGCTTTATGTCCAGGAGCCGATTGAGGGCATAAGCAACGGCGACCATTTTTATGTATGGGAGCCGGGAAAAAGTTTCACTGACCTGTCGCGATTTCCGCGGCAGGTGAAAATCAGGGACAAGTTGGTGAACGAGGGCCGGCCCATAACCTTTGAAGCGCTGCCGGAAATTCCCTGGCTCATGACCAAAGAAGGCGCGGAGGTCAGCTTTAAAAGCCCGGAAGGATGCCCGGCGCAATGGAGCTTTTCTCTTCGCAGACTTCCTCAATACGAGGCCTTCCTCGCGCTCTGGCCCCGGGCCAATTTTATTCTCGGCCCTTTGTCATCCCAGATGCTCAAGCCCTTCAGCCTGGAACAGATTTTCAACCCCAAGCCCGAGGGCATGACCGACGAGCAGTTCGGCACCTGCCTGCTCAACTGGCTGCAAATCAATGCCTCTTACGATGACGCCCATGCCGAGGATTTTGCCGACAAGAATAAACACATCCTGCAAAAGCAATTGACGGCCGAGGACCGCAGCGTGAGCCGGCAAAATCGCAACCCGGTGGAAACCCTGCTCGTGAGCCGAAAAGGCATCTGCGCCGAGCTGTCCATCACCCTGGTCGGAATTCTCCAGGCAGCCGGCTTTGCCCCAGACCACATCGCCCTGGCAAGCTATGACCAGGGAACCACCAATCCCCACCTCAACCTCGCGGTTCTGCCGCTGACCGACGACCTGCGCGAAGACGCGGCTTATCTCCTGCTCAAAGGCGGCAAATTTTACATTATGGACCCTTCGGTCTATATTTATGACAAAAACAAGGCGCTGGTGACCCAGTGGGGCGATACTCCCTATAAGGGAAAAAAGAATGTGGTGGTTCACATGCTCAACGAGAAGTGGACTGATGAATAGGGAAAGGGTTTGCTGGTGAGGGAAAAAATTTGCCGCGGACAAATAAAATATCGATGCGATGGCACGAAAAGGTGCGGGTGATGCGCGCGCGTAAAGGCACCTCCGGGTGCCTTTTTTATTTTCGGAGAGAGCGCTGATGGCGAAAAAGAGCATCGATAAAAAACAGGTGGTAAAAAAATTATCCCGGCAAATAAAAATACCTCCGGGCAGAATCATCGTTTCCAAAAAAGACAAGAAGGCGCAGGAGAAAAGGAGCGACTGGAAAAAAGCCTGGCAGGAAATGAGGGAAGAGGAATAAGCCAGGTGAATTATAAAGGAGGAGGAATTGACTAAGCAGATGGAGATGCTCGAGCAGTTGCAGGAAGCCGACTTGCGAATTGACCGCCTGAAGAATTTCATCGCCCATTACCAGGATTTTGTGAAGGAGCTGGAGGACGAAGAGGCGGAGCTGCAAAAGAGGGTGGAGGATGAAAAGGCCGCGCTGGATAGCCTGAAGAAGGAAAAAGCCAAGAAGGAGCTGGACCTGCAGGCAGGTGAGGAGCACATCAAGAAATGCAACGGACGGCTTTATGCGGTCAAGACCAACAAGGAATACGAGGCCACGCTCAAGGAAATCGAGGAGCAGAAGGAAAAAAATTCCCAGGTCGAAACCGAGCTGCTTATGCTCTATGACCGGATTGATGAGGAGGAAAAAAAATTAGCCGAGGCGAAAAAAAAGCTCGAGCAGGAAGAGAAACAAAACGCAGCCAGGAAAAAAGAGTTGGCCCAAAAGCTGGACCGGGCCAAGGCGCGGCTCGCCCAGGAAGAAAAGGAGCGGACAGAAATCATGCCCTCCATCAAGCCCGACGCCCTTGAACTATACCAGTGGCTGGGGGAAAAAATGGGCGCCAGGGTGCTGGCCAGAGCGGTGAACGAGATTTGCCAGTCCTGCTTCCGGAAGCTCAATTCCCAGCTGTATAACGAATTGCTGACCGGAGAAAAACTGCTCACTTGCCCCAACTGCAACCGGATTCTCGTTTACCGCGAAACCGAGTTCCTGGCCGACGAAAATTTCGAGTTCTGAACAAAAGTGAGCCAGATTACAAATCTCTCATTTGCCTTCCCGCATGCCAGCTGGCAAAAGCTGCGGGAATTCCTGGAAGGGCAGGGCGCCGAGATAAAGGAGACCGCCTTCGGCTATTCCTCGCAATTTGAAGACGCGGCCATCAACTGGTATAGCTCGGAGAAACTTTTGCTCCAGGGCAAGGGCGCCTCGGACTTGGCCGAGGAGCTTTATGTTCGCGGCCTGATTTGCGGCCGGCTGGCCAAGGAGTCCGAGCCGCGCATCGGCGTGGATGAGAGCGGCAAGGGGGATTTTTTCGGGCCCATGGTCGCAGCCGGTGCCCTGGTCAATCCCGCAATCGAGCACGAGCTGGTCCGGCTGGGAGTGAGGGATTCCAAGACCATCTCGGATTCAATGGTCGAAACCATCTCGGCTCAACTTGTCAAAATGGTTCCTCATACCAAAATCGTGATTGGTCCCGCGAAATACAACGAGCTGCATCTGCAAATGAACAATGTCAATCGCATCCTGGCCTGGGCGCATGCGCGCGCGATTGAGAATCTGCTGGAGAAGCACGAGGCTAGGCTCGCGGTCTCGGACCAGTTCGGAGACGAGAGCTATTTGCGCAAGGCCCTGATGAAAAAAGGCCGGAAAGTTGAACTGCTCCAGCGGCCCCGCGCCGAAGAGGACCTGGCCGTGGCGGCCGCGAGCATTATTGCGCGCGCGGAATTCTTGAAGCGGATGGACGAGCTTTCCGAGAAAGCCGGATTCGCCCTTCCCCGGGGCGCATCAGAGCAGGTCATCGCCGCCGGCAAAAAACTGGTCGCCAGGTTCGGGGTCAACCGCCTGGACCAATTCGCCAAGACCCATTTCAAGACCATGCAAAAATTAATTCCCAAGTAGGCAGAATTCAGCAATCAACCCTCAGATCGGCTCAAGATTTATCGCGTTTCGTTAGTGTAGGACTTGAACTCGGGCTTCCATGCTGAACCATAGAGAGAGCTAAAATTATTGGCAATTAGAAGTTTTTAGAAGGACAATAAATTGTTTGATGTTCCCTTCTTGCTTCTTCCAGGCAAATCTTATATAGGCTATCGACTTTTTCTTTAAACGGATTTCCCCAATCCGGCTCACTTGGCAAGGGAGGCTTGAGCAAAAAAGCTAGCTCATTTTCGGCATTTTTGGTTTCAGTTTTCTCTTTGATGACAGACCACCCAAAAGAAGATTATTAATAATCCATTCCTATAGTTTTCTCCTTCTTTTTCAAATTTAAAAATATGATGCTTTTTACTGAATTTATCATCGCGAGGTAATGATTTTAAATTAAGATTGTTTTTTAAAACTGCGCCCAGCGGCTTTTTCAACATTCTGAGCGCTTATTTTGCTTTTCAGGACTTTTTCTATTAACGCATTCATTCGTTTGCCTCCATTTTCAAATGATGCTTTTAAACTAAAAACTTTGAAATTTCAGATGGGTATCCTCCTGCTGATCAGCTCCTTCATGATTTCAGTGGTGCCGGCATATATGGTGTTCACGCGGCAGTCGCGGTACCAGCGGGCAATCGGGTATTCCTCCATATACCCGTATCCGCCGAAGAACTGGAGGCAGTCGTCCACAATATGCTTCAGCGTCTCCGTGGTCCAGTACTTGGCCATGCAGGTTTCCGTGACCACATCCTGCTTTTGCAGGTGCTCCTCGGTGAGGCGGTCAATGAAGGTCTGCGCCAGTTCAGCTTCGGTGTACATCTCGGCCATCTTGAAGCGGATGTGCTGGAACTTGGAAAGGGTTCTTCCAAAAGCCACCCGCTCATTTAGATACTGCTTGGTCAGCGCCAGAACCTTCCACATCCCGGAGACCGCGCCTATCGCGCATACCAGCCGCTCCTGCTGAAGCTTCTCCATCAGGTAGATAAATCCCTGGCCTTCCTTGCCCAGAAGATTCGCCGCCGGCACCTCGCAATCCTCAAAAACCAGCTCCGCGGTGTCCTGGCTGTGAAGCCCGATCTTCTCCAGCTTGCGAGCCTTCTTATAACCGGGCGTGCCGTCCTCAATCACCAGCAGACTCATGCCCTGCCAGCCCTTGGCCTGCATGTCGGTCTTGACCGCGGTGACCACCAGGTCGTTCAGGAATCCGTTGGAGATGAAAGTCTTGGACCCGTTGACAATATATCGGTCTCCCTTTTTCACAGCGCTGGTGCGGATGGCCTGGAGGTCAGAGCCGGCAAACGGCTCGGTCATGGCCACGGCCAGGATTTTCTCGCCCGTGCAGCAGCCCGGCAGCCATTTTTTCTTCTGCTCCTCCGTGCCGAAAGTCGCAATGTAGGGCGCGCAAACATCCGAGTGGAGATTGAACATCACCCCTGAATAGGGAACGATTTCCTCTAGAATCACCACCGAGTAAAGCCAGTCAGCGTTGGCTCCGCCGTATTCCTCCGGAAGCCACGGGCACAAAAATCCCTGGGCGCCGGCCTTCCGGTAAATCTCCCTCGGAACCATCCGGTCCTTCTCCCACTGCTCGTAATGAGGCGCTATCTCTTTCTCCAGAAATTTCCTGAACGCCTCCCGGAAAATCGCATGCTCTTCCCTGAAAAGCCTTCTTTTCATTTCCATCCTCCTTGAAATGACTTTGCTATATCATAGCGGCGCTTGCATCTTCGGGCAAGAACAAAAATTCCTGTCTGGCGCTGCAATGGGAACTTTTCAGGAGCGGATGCTTCTAAAAACTTGAGCGGCTCGGAAAACAAAAAAAGGAGAGGCAAGATGAAGACCAGAAAAGAGCTGCTCGCTATTTTGGCCGCGGTCGTTTTTGCGTTTCCGGCTTTGGCCGGCAAGAGTCTGCTCAAGCTCAACAGCCAATTGCAGGTTGGCTCGTGGGTGGGCAAATCCGGAATTCAAATTGCGGCCATCTATGTTTCGTCGGCCGGCGCCCCGGCCAGCTACCTGTCGCTGGACGAGGCCACCAGGGCCGGGGAGCTGGAAGTCACGGAAACCGGCGAGGTCAACGAGCTTCTGTTTGAGAACAACTCGCGCCGGCCGATTCTGCTCCTGGCCGGCGAAATCGTGAGCGGCGGCAAGCAGGACCGGATGCTGGGCCGGGACATGATTCTGTCCCCGGGCAAGACCCGCAGGATAAATGTCTTCTGTGTGGAGCATGGCCGCTGGACCCCGCAGGCCGGGAGAATGGAATTCAAAAGCTCATCCTTCATGGCGGACAAGGCGTTGAGGCAAAAGGCCCAGACCGGCGGCGGCCAGGCCGAGAACCAGTCCCGGGTCTGGGGCGAGGTCGCAAAATCCATCGATGATTTCAAGGTGGCCGCGCCCACCTCGAACTATCATGAAATAATGAAGAGCGACAAGTTCAAGGATTCCGAAGCCATCGTCCGCTATTTCCTGGATGCGTTTGAAAATGACGACCAGGTCGCGGGACTCGCCCTCGCTTACAACGGCGAGGTTCAATCCCTGGAATATTTTGCCAGCCCCGGGCTGTTTGCCCAATACCGCGAAAAATTGCTCCGGTCTTATGTCACCAGCGCTCTCAAGAACATGGAGGAGTCCTCGCCGGCGGACCTGGATGCGGTCAGGGATTTCATGGCCCGGGTCTTGAGCAAGGAAACCCACCAATACACAACTGACAATGAAATAGTGGTGGAGAGCAGGTCCGGCAAGCTGGAAAGCTATGAGTTGCTCACGGCCAAGCTCAAGTCTGTCCATTATGTCAGGTATATCGGCGCAAGCGCCAAGGACCCGGAGAGATTTTACCGGGAATAGCTGCGAGCAATTAAGACCCTTCACAGCCGCGCCTTCCGAAAGGACAGGCGCGGCTGGTGGCTTTGGCCCGGATTGGAAAAATCGGGCAGTTTTGCTATGTTAGTCTGCAATGAGCAAGAGCACGCCCGCCATCGACCAGTATCTTCGCACCAAGGCCGAGCATCCAGACTGCATCTTGTTCTTCAGGATGGGAGATTTCTATGAGATGTTTTTCGATGACGCCAAGCTGGCGAGCAAGGAGCTGGAGATCGCGCTGACCAGCCGGGGCAAGCACCGCGGCGAGGATGTCCCGCTCTGCGGCGTGCCCTATCACGCGGCTGATTCCTATATCTCCCGGCTCTTGAGCAAGGGATATAAAGTCGCCATCTGCGAACAGGTTGAAGACCCCAAAAAAGCCAAGGGCATCGTCCGCCGAGCGGTCACCAGGGTAATCACTCCCGGAACCGCCCTTGACCCGCAGAGCCTGGGCAAAACCCTCCACTCCATCCTCGCAAGCATCGCCACGGACGGCCACGGAAAATTCGGTCTTGCCCAGCTGGATTTTTCCACCGGCGAGTTCAAGTGCACCGAGATGGAGGGAGTAAATGCTTTATTCGATGAGCTGGGCAGGGTCGAGCCGAAAGAGCTTATCCTCCCGGAAACGCTTATCTCCGAGCCGGAATTCAAGCGGGCATGGGAAGAATACATCAACGCTCTAGGCGAGGAGCCGCTTGTGAACAAGGAGGAAGAGGCGGAGTTTGAGTTCCAGGAAAATTATAAGCGGCTGTGCGAGCATTTCCGGGTGGAAAGCCTTTACGGGTTCGGCCTGGACTCGGCCCGGGAAGCGAGCCGCGCGAGCGGCGTTCTGCTCGGCTACCTGGAGCGCACCCAGCTCCGGGGCCAGGCGCCCTCGGTGGAAGTGGGCGGGGCCGAGCCGGCCCGGCTTGAAGCTCCCTTGAGTCATATCACGGACCTGCGCTATTACACCACCCAGGAGTTTATGGTCCTGGATGAAGCCACCAAGCGCAACCTGGAACTGGTCAAGACCCTGCGGGAGGGCAAGGAGCGCGGCTCGCTCTTCAACCTGCTCAACTTGAGCGTCACGGCCATGGGCTCGCGCACGCTGATTGACTGGCTCAACTATCCGCTCATGGAGCCTGCCAAAATCAACGAGCGGCTGGACGCGAATGAGCTGGCCAGGGACAGCCACGCGCTCCGGCTGGATTTGCGCAACCTCCTGAACCGGGTCTCGGACCTGGAGCGGCTGGCCAGCCGCGTTTCCATGAAAAGCGCCAACGGCCGCGACCTGCTCGGCATCAAGCAGAGCCTGAAAGTCATCCCGGCCATCAAGAACCTGATTGCCCATCTTGAGCCGGGCCTTTTCCAGCAAATAAATTCCAAGCTGGAGCCCCTTCCTGACCTCGCGGAACTCCTGGAACAGGCCGTCAGCGATGACGCTCCCGCGGTGCTTCATGAAGGAAGGCTGATCAAAAAGGGATTCAACTCCGAGCTTGACGAGCTGACCGCGCTCCAGCGCGATGCCCGCGCCTACCTCGCCCGCATCGAGGCTGCGGAGCGCGACAAGACCAGGATATCCTCGCTCCGCATCGGCTACAACCGCGTGTTCGGGTATTACATTGAGGTCACCAAGCCGCATCTTCACCTGGTGCCTGAATATTTCCAGCGCCGGCAGACCCTGGTCAATGCCGAACGCTTCATCACCCCGGAACTAAAGGAGCTGGAAGCCAAGATCTTGAGCGCAGAAGACCGCATCATCGAGCTGAATTACGAGCTGTTCTGCAGGGTGAGGGACGAGGTTTCCAAAAAAGCCGGGGAGCTGCGCAGGAACGCCCGCGAGTTGGGAAAACTTGATGCCATACTCGCGCTCGCGGAAGTGGCGGCCAGGCACGGCTACAACCGTCCGGTGGTGGATGAGGGAGATATTATTGAGGTCAAGGCCGGGAGGCATCCGGTGGTCGAAGCCCTTCGGCCCAGCGAGCAGTTCATCCCCAATGATATTTACCTCGATGCCCATGACCACCAGATTTTGATTATCACCGGGCCGAACATGGCCGGCAAAAGCACAGTGCTCCGCCAGACCGGATTGATTGTCCTGCTCGCCCAGCTCGGCTCGTTTGTCCCGGCCGAGAGCGCGCGCATCGGAATCGTGGACCGGATTTTCACGCGCGTGGGCGCTTCCGATGTGCTGGTGCGCGGGCTTTCAACCTTTATGGTCGAGATGATAGAGACCGCGCAGATTCTCCGCTACGCCGGCCCGCGCAGCCTGGTGCTCCTGGACGAAATCGGAAGAGGCACCAGCACCTATGACGGCTTGAGCATTGCCTGGGCCGTGGTGGAATATCTGCACGATGCGCCCGGGCATCAAGCCAAAACCCTGTTCGCCACCCATTACCACGAGCTGGTGGACCTCGAGCAGATGAAGCCGCGCATCAAGAACTATCACATTGCGGTCAAGGAGTGGGAGGGCGAGGTGATATTCATCCGCAAGCTGGTGCGCGGAGGCACCAGCCGGTCCTACGGCATCCAGGTGGCCAGGCTCTCCGGAATTCCGGACTCGGTGATCAGCCGCGCCAGAGAAATACTCGCCAACCTGGAAATGCAGGAGTTCGACCAGAGCGGCAGACCGGCCATCAGCCGGAGCAAGAACCCGGACCAGCAGAAGACCTCCAGCCAGCAGGCCCTCTTCGCCAACCAGCCTAACCCCTATGCGGAAATGGCCAAGGAATTGGAAGGCATCGAACTCGAAACTCTCTCCCCCCTCGAAGCCCTCAACCTGATCTGGAAATGGCGGAAGAAACTCAAAGCATAGCGAATTACAAGCGGGCGCAATCGAAACTATTATGCGAGGTCTTTATAATCTTACGGCGGATTGAAGAAGGGGAAGAAGATGGTTCCGAGCGGGCGGGCTTGGCGGGTTCGGCCTCTTTCCGCGGCATCCTCGTAAAAGCCTTCCAGCCGTGAGACCAGGGTGTCTGCCGAAAATTCCTCGCGCATAAACGGCGCGTTGAATTTTTCGCGATGGTCCAGGAGCTCGGCGATTTTTCTGGCAAAGTCCCGCGAGTCGTTTCTTGCGAACAGGCCGTTCTCTCCGTCTTTGACGATGGCGCGGGAAGCCATGCTTTCCAGGGCGACAATGGGCAGGCCTGCGGCCCGGGCCTCGTAAAGCACAATGCCCTGGGTGTCCGCGGGGGAGGGAAAGACAAAGAGGTCGGCAAGATAGTAATATTCCGGCAACTCATGCTGGGAGATGAATCCAGCCCACAGGATGCGGTCGTCGATTCCGAGCCTGGCCGCCTCTTTCTCCAGAGCTTTTCGCGCCGGGCCTTCTCCGGCAATCACCAGCACCGGATTGCGGCCCTGGTCTTTCAATCGCTTGAGCGCCTTGATGGCCAGGATGATGTTTTTCTCGCGCGAGAGCCTGCCCACATACAAGAGCACCTGGGAGAATTTGTGAAGGTGCAGCTGCCTGGCCCTTTTATGGAGCCGGGCCTTGCTGATGTGGTCGAAGCGGCTGAAGTCCAGGCCCGTGGGCAAAGTCGCGGTTCCGGTGTTGACCCCGTTTTCAATCATGTAATGCCGAATCGGCTCCGTGGGAATCAGCACCAGGTCGCAGCAGTTGCAGAAATTGACCACATAGTCGCGCACCTGCTTTCTCACCTGCTTGGTGTCCATCATAAAATAATGCGCGAACATATCGTAGAGGGTGTGAAAGGTATAGATCAGCGGCACCTGGAGCTGGTCCGCAAGCTCGAGCGCGGTTTTGCCCAAAAGAAAGGGATGGTGGGTGTGGATGATGTCAGGATTGAATCTCGCAACCTCATCCTCAATGAAGCCCCGGTCCAGAAAATTCAACGGAATCGCAAAACGCTGTTTGGTGAAGGCCAAGGATGTCACCCGAACCACCCTGGCCTTAGAGCTTTCCTCGCCAAAGGCATAGTCCGGCGCAACCACCAGGGTGCTGTGTCCCAGCCTGCGCAGGGCTTTTTCCTGGAAATCAACCGCCACCGCCACCCCGCTGATTCGCGGCAGATAGTTGTTGGTGAAAATGATAATGCGCATTTGCTGGGATTATAACCATTTGCCCAAGCCCTGGCAATCAGGATTGGTCATTCCTTTATTCTCTGCTAAGATTTTAAAAATGCCGGAAGCCAAAAAGCTGGAGCCGAAAAGGCTCAACTTTATTTATCGCTGGCTTTTAAAAGGCCGGATGGATTACTACGCCAACATGCTTGAGCCCAGGGAAAAATCCCTGCTCATCCGCTTCTTCTTTCAGAGGTTCCAAATGGGCAGAATTCCCGAGCCGACCCGCAAGCGCATCGAGGAGCTATGGGCCAAGGGCAGGGTGGTGTTTGCGCTCAAGGACCGCAGCCGGCTGGATTTCATTTTCCTCCATTATCTGTTCGCGGAGAACGGTATGGCAGCTCCGATGATTTCCGCGGACCTGCCCATCTGGATTTTTTTCAAAATCCCCAAGGCGGTGCGCAGCCTTAGCGCCTGGCTTCTGGCCAGGCTCAATTGCTGGGCGGATTTCCGGGAGAATTATTGGCAGGAGGTCAGGCAGCAGGTTGATGAGGGGAACGGCATGCTCACCTATTTAATAAATCCCGGGATGGTTGCCAAGCGCTATCTGCATCCGGAGGAAGACTCTTTTTTCAATTTGCTGAAATGGCAGGTGGAGAGCGAGCAGGACTATCTCATAGTTCCGCTGGTGGTGGTCTGGAGCCGGGCGCCGGAGCGCGCGGAGCGCGGCCTGGTGGACATAGTTTTCGGCACGGTCAATAATCCCGGACCGTTGCGCCGGCTATATAATTACATCTACCTCATCCTGGTTGAGGAGGCGCTGGTGGAGGCCGCGGACCCGGTCAATCTCCGGCAGTTTATTGCCAAAGACGAAAACCGGGGCTTGAACCGCGCTCTGCTCGCGCATCGCTTGCGCGAGCACCTGATGGGCCATTTTGAGCGCGAGAAAAGAGTCATCATCGGCCCGGTCCTGAAATCTCGGAGCCAGCTGATGGAAGAGGTTTTGCAGGACGAGCTTTTAAACCAGCGGCTGGAAGAAATCGCCAGGGAGCAAAACCAGGATTTGATGGCAGTTAAGCGCGAGGCCGCGTCTTACCTGGATGAGATGGCGTCCAATTATAACCAGCGGATGGTGGATTTTCTCGACCTGGTCCTGGACTGGGTCTGGAAAAACCTGTTCTCCGGCATGGAGGTTGACGAGACCGGCTTTGAAAAAATCCGCAACATCGCCAAGCGTTATCCCATTGTTTATGTGCCCAGCCACAAGAGCCATATTGATTACCTGGTCTTGAGCTATGTTCTTTATCACAAGAATTTTTTCCCGCCCCATATCGTTGCCGGAATCAACTTGAGCTTTTTCCCGCTCGGACCCGTGTTCCGGGGCACAGGCGCTTTTTTCATGAGGCGGACTTTCAAGGGCAACAAGGTCTATGCCCTGGTTTTCAGCAACTACCTCAAGGTTTTGCTCAAGGAAGACTATCCGATTGAATTTTTCATTGAAGGGGGCCGGAGCCGGACCGGGAGGCTGCTCCTGCCCAAGATGGGCATTGTCAAATATCTGGTGAGGGCCTACCACGAGCTTGGGCTTAAAGACCTGCAATTCGTGCCGGTCTATATCGGCTATGACCAGGTGATTGAGCAGGCCGGATACCTGCGGGAGATCAAAGGCGAGACCAAGCGCGAGTCCCGGCTGCGCACCCTGCCGCGCTGGCAGAGACTTATCACCGACCAGTATGGGAAAATCTATTTGAGCTTCGGCGAGCCAATCGGCTTGAAGAAATATCTGGAAGAGAATGTGGAGCAGGCCGGCGAGGAATCCGATGCCGGGTATGAAAACCTGGGATACGCCCTGGTGAGGGAAATCAACCGGCTGACCTTGGTCACTCCCGGGGCCATCGTGGCCTGCGCGCTCCTGGCCAGCGCCAAGCCCGCGCGCAAGCTCGAGGAGCTGCAAAAAGCCTGGAGCGCTTATTTAAACTATCTGCGGGAGCGAAAAGCGCGGCTGTCCAAAGGTTTTGAGGACAACCGGGACTGGCACGAGGAGGCGCTGGAGTTCTACCAGTCGAAAAAACTGGTTGAATTCCTCCCGGACCAGGAGTCCCTCCGGCAGATTGTCTCGGTCCTGCCCAACAGCCGGCTGAACCTGGAATTCTATAAAAACAACATCATCCATTTCCTGGTGCCCGCGGCCATGGCCGGCCTGCTCAAGCTGAAGCAAAAATCCGGGCAGGAAATGCTGGGGGATTACAAGCGGCTGAAACAATTGTTCAGGTTTGACTTTGTTTTTTCCGGGGAAGCAGATGACGAGGCCGAGCTGAATCAGGCGCTGGCTTTTTTCCAGACGGAAAATGGCGACGAGGCGTTTAAGAACTTCGCGGGACTGATGGCCAATTTCCTGGAATCGTATGCCATCGCGCTCCGGACCTTGCGCGCCCTGACCTCGACCGTGATCAGCGAAAAAGATTTTCTGGCCCGCGCCCAAAGAAGGGGCGCGCAGGAATTGACCCTCCGCGAAATCGAAAGGCCCGAGGCCGTGAGCAAGCTCAATTTCGAAAATGCCTTGAGCTGGATGAAAGCTGAAAAATGGCTGACCAGCCAGGGCGCAAACCTGGAGCTAAGCGCAGAAGCCGGTCCCCAAGCGGAAGCGGAACAGGAATTGTCCTGGATTGACTCGCTCCTGGCCGAGGTCAAACATTTTTGACCCCCGGTCATTCCTTCCCGGCGCCGGTCAGCCATTTTGACTTTGGCGCGTCTTCAGTATTAAGCTGGTATCCGAGCAATTGAGGAGGGAGCTATGACCAGGAAAATTTTGAGCCGGGCCGTTATTTTTCTGGCAGGAATGATTTTGATTTCATCCTGCCTGAACTTCCGCAAGCCGAGCACGGTGGTGCGCGAGCCGAGCATGCCCGGAGAAAGCAGGATCCAATACACGGTTCCGGCCGCGCCACGCATCAGTCTTTCCGTGGGGGAGGCGCTGCTTTCCTGGCGCGGCCTGTTCGGCAAGCTGGACAAGGTATGCGACGGAGTTTATCTCGCGCGCGGGTTCGCGATTGCCAATGTGGAGATGGTGGTGACGAAAGAGGGCGTGGTAGTTATTGATTCCACCGAGAGCACGGAAGCGGCCAGGGATATTCTGGAAAAATTTCAGAAGCTGACCGACCAGCCCATAAAGTATTTAATCTACACGCACGGGCACGGAGACCACACCCAGGGGTCCATGGTTTTTTACCAGCCCGGAGTGAAGGTGGTGGCAACCCGGGAATTCCTTAACTTCGTCCAGTTTGAGACCCAGACCATCGGCCCGTATTTGCGCATGGCCCGCAACATCCAGTCAGGCAGGGCTGCGCCGGATTATGCGCGCGTGAAGCTCCCGGTCAAGTCCGCGGTGCGCGCGGAGGTGGGCACCACCGAGATGGCCATGCCCAACATCACTTTTGAGGACTATTACAAGTTCGAGCTGGGTGGGGAAACTTTCGAATTGTTCCACGCCCCGGGCGAGACTCCGGACCAGCTTTATGTCTGGCTGCCCAAAAAGCGGGTGCTGTTCTGCGGAGACAATTATTATATGTCGTTCCCCAATCTCTCAAGCCCGATGCTGGCCCCGCGCTCGGTGCCGGACTGGATAGCCTCCCTGGAAAAGGCGATTTCGCTCAAGCCGGAATATCTGGTGCCCGGGCACAGCGAGGCAGTCATCGGCGAAAAAGAAGTGATGGAAACGCTCACCAACTATCATGATGCGGTGAAGTCGGTTTATGAACAGACCATGGCCTGCATCAATTCCGGCAAGACGGTTGACCAGGCCGTGCAGGAGGTGAAGCTCCCGCAAAACCTCGCGCAATACCGCTACCTTCACGAATACTACGGCCGGGTGGACTGGTCGGTGCGCGGGATTTATCAGGGAAGCATCGGATGGTATGACGGCAGCGGCGGCACCCTGGTCCCCAACCCGCCCTCCTACAAGGCGCGCGAACTGGTCAAGCTCGCGGGAGGCGCAGACAAAATTCTCAACCGGGCCATCGAGCTTCAAAAAGCCAACGAGCACCAGCTCGCCATCGAGCTCTGCGATGTGGTGCTCCAGTCCAACCCCAAAGACAAAACCGCGCACCTCATCAAGGCCGTCTCGCTGGAAAAAATGGCCATGGAAGCGGACGGCATCAACAAGTTCGGGTTCTACTTCTCCGCCTCCCAAAAAGAATTCCAGGCCGCAGGATATAAGCCATAAAACACAACGAAGAAGATAATTGGGTTTAAAAGAAATAAAAAGATTTAACCACAACGACACGACACACACAAGGGCTGCCCTAGTTCCGACACCCTTTCCCTCTCCCCCAAGGGGCGAGGGTTAAAGGACTTTTTCAACAACCTGTTAAAGCATAGCTCTGATAAGACGACCCCGTATATCAGAACAGGCCGGTGATTTTGCCGGTCTGGTCGATGTCGATTTTCTGGAAGGATGGTTTGGAGCCGAGTCCGGGCATGGTCATGATTTCTCCGAGCAGGGGATAGAGGAATCCGGCTCCGATGCTGGCCCTGATGTCCCTGACCACGGCTCGAAAGCCCTTGGGCACATTCTTGAGGTTGGGGTCGGGGGAGAGCGAGAAATGGGTTTTGGCCATGCAGATGGGGAGCTTGTCCCAGCCGAGTTCGGTGAACTGTTTTATTTTGCGCTCGGCCACCGGCAGATAGTCAACGGCGTCCGCGCGATAGATTTCCTTGCAGATAATTTCGATTTTCTGCTTGATGCTCCAGTCATCCGGGTACAGGCAGCGGAAGCTGTTGGGCCGCCTGCAGGCTTCGACAATGGCCTCTGCGGCCTCAACGCAGCCGGCCCCGCCCTTGTCCCAGGCCTCGATGGGCACGCATTTGACCACATCGTTTTCCGACTCCACCATTTGCTTCAGGGCTTCGATTTCGCGCTCGGTGTCGGGCAGGAACCGGTTGATGGTGACCACGATGGGCAGTCCGAACTTGTGCATATTCTCGATGTGCACTTTGAGGTTTTCAAAGCCTTTGACCAGGGCGGGAAGATTTTCCTTCTCCGCCTTTTCCTGCACCTGGCTGTATTCCATTCCGGCGCGGAAGTCAAAGGCGCCTCCGTGCATCTTGAGGGCGCGCACCGAGCAGGTAATGACCACGGCATCGAGCTTAAGGCTGCTCTGCCGGCAGACGATATTGATAAGTTTTTCCGCGCCCATATCCGCTCCGAAGCCGCTCTCGGTAATCACATAGTCGGCGAGCTTGAGCGCGACCAGGTCTGCGACCACGGAGTTGTTGCCGTGGGCGACATTGGCAAAGGGGAACCCGTGGCAGATGATGGGATGACTTTCGGTGGACTGCACCAGGTTGGGCTTGATGGCGTTTCGGAGCAGCGCGGTCATGGCGCCTGCGACTCCGAGGTCTTCGGCGCTGACCGGCTTGCCGGAACGGGAGAAGCCGCAGACCATTTTGCCGATTCTTGCGCGGAGGTCCTTGAGCGAGGTTGCGAGCGCGAGGATGGCTGCGGTCTCGGTGGCCACGGTGATGTCGTATCCGGTCTGGCGGGGGATGCCGTTGGGGCTGCCGCCGAGTCCGACCACCACATCGCGGAGCGCGCGGTCATTCAGGTCCACGCAGCGGCGCAGGCCGATGCTGTTGACATTCAGTTCGTGGGAATTGCCGTGGAGGATGGACGCGTCCATCGCGGCGTTGAAGAGGTTGTGGGCCATTTCCACCGCGTGGATGTCGCCGGTGAAGCCGAGATTGATTTCCTCCATCGGCAGCATCTGGCTGTAGCCTCCGCCCGCGGCGCCTCCCTTGACGCCGAAGGTCGGTCCCATGGAGGGCTGGCGGAGCGTGTTAATCACCTTTTTGCCGATTTTGGCCATTCCCTGTCCCAGGCCGATGGTGGTGACGGTCTTGCCCTCTCCGAGCGGAGAAGGATTCACGCAGGTGACGGTTATGAATTTTCCATTGGGCTGGTCCTTGAGCCGGTCCAGGATTTTGAGGTCGATCTTGCCGATGTTCTTGCCGTAGAACACGAACTCGTCTTTGTGGATTCCCAGCTC
>Ga0315282_10004226_pt1 | contig 25104 bp, 18 predicted proteins | sample YL17G07_20_MG_FD_203693 | JGI IMG/M metagenome (GOLD analysis project Ga0315282, IMG submission 203693) | Sediment microbial communities from Yellowstone Lake, YNP, Wyoming, USA - YL17G07_20 | ecosystem: Environmental > Aquatic > Freshwater > Lake > Sediment | place: USA: Wyoming | collected... | reverse complement strand
GGAAGGCCGCCCAAGAAGAAGCCCAAGGCCGGTAAGGAGAGTTAACGATAGTCGTCATCCAAGGGTATGCCGTTTTCGGCAGGTTAAAATTGGGAGTGATAAATCATGGGTAGCATCGTCAAGCGGATCTCAAAAGACGGGAGCCCCCTCTACTACGCCCGGTACAAGCTCCCGGACGGCCGGTGGAGGTGGGAAGCCGGGGGCGGCAAGAAGAAGAACGCGGAGTCCGTCCTCTCCCGCCGGGAAAGGGAGGTAGCCGAGGGCACCTACGGGCAGGAGGATATCTCCTTCGCCGCCTTCTCCGAGAAGTGGTTAAAGGAGTACGCCTCCCACAGCGTCAAGCAAAAGACCTACCGCGACTACCAGGCCATTGTAAGGAATCATCTTATCCCCCATTTCCGCAAGGACCTTTTATCAAGCATCACCGCGGGCAGGGTGCAGAGCCTGGTATCGGGCAAACTCGAGGAGGGGCTTTCGCCGGCCACCGTCATAAAAATAGCCGTGGTCCTCAAGGAGATGTTCAAGCACGCGCAGGTATGGGGCTACCTCAAGGAGAACCCCGCCCGCTTCGTGGAGCGTCCGCGCATCAATAGGAAGGAGATGGACTACCTCACGCCGGACGAGGTACGCCGTTTCCTGGAAGCGGTGAACCCGGACCTCTACCCCCTCTTCGCCGCCGCTATCTTCACCGGAGCCCGCCAGGGCGAGCTCTTAGCCCTCAGGTGGGGCGATATCGACTTCCAGAGGGGAGTCATATACATTCGCCGCACCTACCACCCCAGGCACGGTTTCAGCGAGCCCAAGACCGAGAGGGCCAGGAGGGCGATCTCCATATCGCCGGAGCTCTCGAGGATTCTCGCCGCCCACCGCATGAAGCAGGGGGGTGAGCCCGAAGACCTGGTTTTCGCGAATGAAGCGGGCAACCCCATAGACGCCCAGAACCTCGTCAAGCGCGAGTTCCTCCCGGCGCTCAAGCGCGCGGATCTCCGGCGCATCAGGTTCCACGACCTCCGTCACACCTACGCCGCCCTGATGATCTCCATCGGCGAGAACATGAAGTTCATCCAACACCAGATGGGCCACGCTTCCATCACCACCACCATGGACGAATACGGGCACCTTCTCCCCGAGGCATCGGAGAGGGTGGGGGCGCGCCTGGACGCCCTCGTGTTCGACGCGAAGGTGACCCCCATAGGGGCGGCGAGGTCCTCCCGCGCGAGGGACGAGGGGTAGGGTTCCGGGGGGTCCCCGGCGAATCCGTGTAGAGCATTTGTAGATTTGTCATCCCCAACCCCTACACTTAACGCATCAGGTCAGAGGAATATGGCCTCTAACCTGCTTCTTTAATGGAGCCGGCGTGCGGACTCGAACCGCAGACCTGCTCATTACGAGTGAGCTGCTCTACCTGCTGAGCTACGCCGGCATCCTTTTCAACGTTATTAAATTATAGCGTAAAGGACCTCGCGCGGGAGGACGCTGTTTTTACGCCCCCCCTTCCCCTAGAAGACCCCCATGCCACGCTGAGGAGCGGCACCATCCGAGCTCGAAAATGCTTCTGCTGCTGAAGCGGCAACCAGGTAGCCGCGAGGTAAATACTGAATCCGGAACGCTATTTCCAGGGTGGACAGCAACAGGCTTCTTGACGACTTTTCCAGGAAGGGTTACAGGCAAGCATCTTGCCCCATGGAGGTTACATTAAGCGGCCCCTCTAGCGGGGAGGGGCCAGCTCGATATCCATTATATGCTCTTTCATCTTGTGGGTGAACTGGAGGGTCTCGAAGATGTGACTCAGCCGCCCCTGGATCTCCGCGATCCTCACCTCGTCCCTCTCCGGCGAGAAGAGGTGGCGGAACCTCCCCTGCAGTTGCAGGTACTCCTCCACCGGCACCAGCTTGGACTGCCCCTGGATAATGCGCTGGGTGCCCGCTGTATAGGTGGTCCTCCCCTGCTCGTGCTCGTAGAGCATCCACATCCCCGTCTGTACCGCCAGGCGGCTCACCTTGATGGTGTGGCTGGAGGGGAACTTCCACCCGGGCGGGCAGGGCGCCTGGATCTCTATGTAACGCGTCCCCTTGATCTCCTTGGCCCTGGCGAACTTGCGGTACATGTCCGTGGGGTAGGCCAGGGAGGCTGTGGCCACGTATGGTATGCCGTGGGCGATCATTATCTGGGGGATATCCTTGCGCCATTCCTCCTTGCCCTTGACCGTGTTGGTGGTCCAGGCGGCGTAGGGGGTGGCGCCGCTCCTCTGGGTCCCGGTGTTGGAGTAGGCCTCGTTGTTGTAACAGACGTAGATGAAATCGGTGGAGCGCTCCGCCGCCCCGGAGAGGGCCTGGATGCCGATGTCGTAGGTCCCGCCGTCCCCCGCCCAGACCAGGATGGTGGGCTTTTCTTTGAATACCCCCCGCTTCACCAGCCGGTCCGCCGCGGAGGTGATCCCCGAGGCCACCGCGCCCCCGGTGGCGAAGGCCATATTGATGGTCGGGAGGTCGAGGGCCGAGACCGGGAAGGGGCTCTGGAACACCGAGGTGCAGGAGGCGATGACCGCCAGGATGGTGTCGCGGCCCAGGGCCTTGAAGGCGACGCGTAGGGCGGCGCTGCCGGGGCATCCCTGGCAGGCGGCGCTCCCCTGCAGGAAAAGCTCCTCCTCCGGGAAGTCGCGCAGCTTCATCGCACGCCCTCCTTTTTCCAGTATTCCTCCAGCCCCCGCTTGCTCACCAGGTGGTGCTCGTTCAGGCGCACGCTGGGCCACCGGCTCTCCGTCTCGAGCTTCCCCTTCAACGCCGCCTCCATATTCTCAACGATCAGCCCGTAGGTGACGTCCCTTCCTCCCAGGCCGGTGATGAGGTTATACACCGGGGCGGAGCTGCGGCCGTAGATGACCGCCTTCACCTCCGAGTACAGGGCGCCCTCCAGCCCGAAGGAGACCCCCCGGTCCAGGACCATCACCGCGCGCATGGGCGAGAGGAGCTCCCTCAGCTCCTCGATGGGGAACGGCCGGTAGGAGCGCACGCGCACCAGGCCGCAGGGGTATCCCTTAGAGCGCAGCTCGTCCACCGCCACCCGCGCCTCCGAGGCTATGCTCCCCATGGCCACCAGGGCGTACTCGGCGTCTTTCATCCCGTAGGTATCCACCAGGGCGCCGTGGTAACCCCCCACTGTCTTTTTGTATTCCTCCGCGGCCGACTTGATCACCTTGCGCGCGTTTTCCAGGCCCTGGAAGATCGAGTAGCGCACCTCCTCGTAATCGTCGGGGTAGATGACCGAGCCGTGGGTGAGGGGATAATCCAAATCCAGCTTCCACAGGGAGCGGAAGGGGGGCAGGAAACGGTCCACCGCCTCCTGATCCGGGACCTCCACCTGCATATAGTTGTGGGATATGACGATGGCGTCGTAGCAGACCATCACCGGCAAGATAACCTTGGGGTCCTCGGAAATGCGGAAGGCCTGGATGACGGTGTCCAGGACCTCCTGGTGGGAGGCGCAGTAGAGCTGGATCCACCCCGTGTCCCGCGCCGCCAGGGAGTCCTGGTGATCGCACCATATATTCCATCCCGGGCCGATGGCCCGGTTTACGTTGACCATCACCATGGGCAGGCGGATGCCAGCCGCCCAGTGCAGCAGCTCGTGCATGTAGGCCAGCCCGTGGCTGGAGGTGGCGGAGAAGGCCCGCACCCCCATGGCCGCGGCCCCGATGACGGCGGCCATGGCGCTGTGCTCGCTCTCCACCGGGATATATTCGCATTCCATCCCCTCCTCGGAGACGAAGCGGGATATCTCCTCGATAATCTGGGTCTGGGGGGTGATGGGGTAAGCGGAGACCACCTCCACCCGGGCCAGGCGCACCGCGTGGGCGGCGACGTGATTTCCAGTATCAACCAGTCTCATTTTCTTCCTCTTTGATCATGGTCATGGCCTTGCTCGGGCACTCCTCGGCGCAGATGCCGCAGCCCTTGCAATAGTCGTAATTTATCCTTATGTCCTTGGCGATGCAGGCCTCCGGGCAGTATATCCAGCAGAGCAGGCACTTGTTGCACTTATCCTCGTCCAGCACCGGGCGGAATATCCTCCAGCTCCCCGTCCGCCCCACGCTTCCCTCGGAGGGAACGGAGATGGTGGTGATGAACCCGATTTTCCCCTCTTCCTTATTCCTCTTCTCTCTCGGCATTTCCAACTGCTCCTTCCGCCGCGAATAGTGCCCGGCGGGCCCGGTCCCGGGCGGGGCTCGCCCGCTTAAGACGCCGCGCTCTTCTTCTCCCTCCTGGACGGCACCTTGCCCTTCTTTATCTCCACCACGGAGGTGAAGCCGCGCCGCGCCGCCTCCATGCTCGCCTCCACCCGCGAGGGCGGGGTATGGTCCTTGAGCACCTCGGTTATCGCCCCCAGGGGGACCAGCTCGGTGACGTAGGATACCGCGCCCAGGAAGGCGATGTTCACCACCGGCATCCCCTCCACCTCCATGCCCAGCTCCAGGGCGATGGAGGTGCCGTCCACCGCGTAGACCGCGAAGGGCAGCCGGGCGAGACGGCTCCTCGCCCCTTCCTCCTTCATGTTGACCAGGACCACGGTGCTATCCTTGGTCCCTTCCTCGACGGCCACGTCCACCAGGGTGGGGCTCATGACCACCAGGAAGTCGGGCCGGTAGATCTGGCTGCGCAGGGCGATTTCCTTATCGTCCATGCGCACGAAAGACATCACCGGGGCGCCCCTCCTCTCGGCGCCGAAAAAAGGGAAGGCCTGCACGTGCCTGCCGATGAGGTCCCCCGCCTGGGCCAGCATGTTGATGAGGGTGACGGCTCCCTGACCGCCTAAGCTGTGAAATCTGACTTCTACCATAATCTTCCTACTATCTTTTCTCCACCCGCATCCACAACGCAAAATACCAGGATAGTAACAATATATAGCACACTACGAGGGATGCTGTCGACGCGATTTGGCGCGTTTGCCCGGAAGCCGCCGGCGTTTTTCTTACTCCAGGTCCTCGGTCAACTCTATATCAGCATCTTCCACGATCTCGTCTTCGGCTTCCTCCGTCTCGATTTCCACTTCCTCGGGCTCGGGGCCGAAATAATCCGCGGGCACGGTGAACTTCTCGCCGTCCTCCAGCTCCAGGGTTACTTTTTCCTCTAAAATATCGTGCGCTATAACCCTCGCCTCCCCCCGCTCCGTATCCACCTTCTCCCCTATCCCCGGCACCCAAAGGAGGAAGCGGCGGTAGGCGTCCTGCTCGTAGCGGAGGCAGCACATCAGGCGCCCGCATACCCCCGATATCTTGGCGGGATTAAGGGGGAGGCGCTGCTCCTTGGCCATGCGGATGGAGATGGGGTAGAACTCGTCCAGGAAAAGGGCGCAGCACAGGGTGCGGCCGCAGGGGCCCAGGCCCCCGATCATCTTGGCCTCGTCGCGGACCCCGATCTGTCGCAGCTCGATGCGCGTCTTCAGGGTCGAGGCGAGGTCGCGCACCAGGGCCCTGAAGTCCACCCTGCCCTCGGCGGTGAAATAGAAGGTTATGGAGCTCCCGTCGAAGACGTAATCGATGTCGATGAGCTTCATGGGCAGCTCGTGCCTGACGATCAGCTCCTGGCACCTGCGAAAGGCCCGGTCCCGGCGGATCTCGTTGCGATTCTTCTGCTGGCGGTCCCGGTCCGTCGCCCGCCGTACCACCTTCTTCAGGTCCTCGGGGACGCTGCAATCGGGTATCTCGCGGTGAGGTGCCACCACTACCCCGAACTCCACCCCCTTGGGGGTGGGCACGATCACCTCGTCCCCCGAGCGCAGGGAGAGGCGGTCGGGGTCGCAATAGATCACCTTGCCGCACTTCCTCAAACACACTCCGACCACTACGGTCATTCTATTCCCTCCCGCGGCGCCCGGCGGGCGCCGTCTTGTCCTATTTCTTGATGCTCTTCAGCTCCAGGAGGAGGCTGTCCAGAAGGAGGGCCAGGTCGACGTTGGCTTCCAGGGCTTTTCTCGCCTTCTGGATGGCCTCCAGGCGGCGCATGGACTCCCTGGACCCCATGTGAAGGGCCTCCCTTTCAAGATCCTCCCTCCACTCCAGGTTGAGCAGGGGAACCTCGGAAGGCGCCTTTTCCCCCTCCTCCATCAAGTTCAAGAGCATTATATCCCGGTAAAAGGAGCTCATGCCATCGAAAAGATCAAGCGCCGCCTGCCGGCGCTCCTTGGCCTTCTCCCGTTTCCCCCTCTCCTCCCACATCTTTGCAAGCCGCTCCGCGCCGCGCTTGTCCATGGCCTTGAGGTAGCTCTGCAGGTTGTTTCCCTCCTTGGGGGCCGCCGCGGCGCTTTCCACTAATTCCCTGGCCTCCTCCGCCTCCTCGAGGACCTTGAGCAGGGAGGACCGGCGCAGGAACGCGGCGAGCTCCACGCCGCGGTTCCAGTGCGAGGCCTGGCCCGGGTCGCGGGCCCAGTGGAGGGCTCGGCCGAAGATACCGCCGCTAAGCCGGGCCAGCCTCTCCGCCTCGGCCCGGCCCAGCCCCTCCCGTCGCACCAGGAAGTCCTCGATGTCCTTTTTGCCCAGGGCGGAGAAACGCACCTCGTGGCACCTGGACACCACCGTCGGCAGCAGCGCCTCTTTGCTCTCCGCCACCAGGATTATATAGGTCTCGGGGGGCGGCTCCTCCAGGGTCTTGAGAAAGGTGTTGGCCGCCTCCTGGTTCATGAGCTGGGCCTCGTCGATGACCGCCACCTTCCGCTTCGCCTCGGCCGGTTTCTTATTTAGATCTTTCTCGAGAACGCGCATCTGGTCGATGCGGATCAGGTTTCCCTCCGCTTCAACGACGTGCAGGTCGGGGTGGACACCCCGGGCCGCTTTCAGGCAGGAAGGGCATCCGTCCGGCTCCCCCGCCGGGCAGAAGAGGGCCGCGGCGAAGAGTATCGCCGTGCTGAACTTGCCCACGCCCCGCGGCCCGGTGAAGATCAGGGCGTGGGGCACCTCGCCGCGCTCGAGGGTCTCCCTCAGGAAACCGATGGCCCGGTCCTGCCCGTATATCTCGTCCCAGCCGGTGCAGCCTATCTCGCTCGTAGGCCTCCACCTCCTCGCTTACCATGAAAAAGCCCGGCCACCCTGGAACAAAAGAACGGGGTCGGCTTTGCCGGTGGCTATTACTCGCGAAACCCCGCGGGGGCGGCCGGTTAACCCAGAAGTCTCTGCATTTCCTGCATCACCCGGTGGTGGATGTTCTCAGGTTTGTCCGCCCCATTAAGGACCACGAAGCGGTGGGAAAAGAACTTCACCAGGGTCTTGTAAGCCTCCTGGACCTGTTCGTGAAAGTAGTCCGGCTCACCTTCCAGGCGGTCCATGCTCTTCTTCCTTTTCGCCAGGCGCTTCAGGCCTATGCGATAGGGGATGTCCAAGAGAAAGGTGAGGTCGGGGTAGAGGTCCTCGGTGATCCACTCGTTAAGGTTCTGCACGCCCTCCATGCCGATCCTACGGGCTACCCCCTGGTAGGCCAGGGAGGAGTCCACGAAACGATCGCATATGACCACTTTACCCTGGTCCAGGGCGGGTTTGATCACCTCGTAGACATGCTGCGCCCTATCGGCCGCGTAGAGAAGGGTCTCGGTCATGGGGTGCATTTCCCTAAAGGCCGGGTTGAGTAACAAGCGGCGGATCTCCTCCCCCAGCCGGGTGCCCCCCGGCTCCTGGGTGGCCACCACGTCCACGTTATTGCGCAGGAGGTGGGCGTGCAACATATTCACCTGGGTGGTTTTCCCCGAACCCTCCACGCCCTCGAAGGTGATGAGCAGGCTCTTTTTGCCACCCCGCCTGTGATCCATTCTTTCCACCATGCTGTGTCCTTTTCTCCTTGGGTGTCCTTACCTTGAGCGTCCTTACCTTGAGCGTCCTTAGATTTTTATCTTACACCACGCTCCCGCCGCATATAACGGATATTATGAGCCCCCCTCCAAATGGGAGAACACATTTCCGCCCCGCAGATCGCAAGCGACGATGACCGGGAAGTCCGCTACCTCGAGTTCGTAGACCGCCTCCGGTCCCAACTCCGGGTAGGCGATCACCCGCATGGACCGGACCTTCGAGCCCAGTAGAGCCGCGGCGCCTCCCACCGCCACGAGGTACAATACCCCGTGCTCCCGCAGGGCGCGGCGCACCTCCGGGGAACGGGGGCCTTTCCCGATGAACGCCGCCACCCCCCGGGCCGCCAACGCCGGGGTGTAGGGATCCATGCGGGAGGCCGTGGTCGGGCCCACCGACCCAGCCTGCTTCCCCTCGGGAGCGGGGCTGGGCCCGGCGTAGAAGACGATCCGGCCCTCCAGTTGAAACGGAAGGGTCTCCCCCCGCTCGAGGGCCCCCAGTACCCGGCGGTGGACCTGGTCCCTGGCGGTGATAACCCGCCCCTCCAAGAGCAACCTGTCGCCCGCCCTCAATTCCTCGCGTATCTCCCGGGTGAGTGGAAGCTTTATTCTCCTCTCGCCCGCTCCCGCCGGGCGCGGGTTATCCTTGCTTACCATTAATTACCATCCTCCCCGGGGGCCTCACCGGCGCCGTCCCCGGCCGGTTGCGATCCCGCCTCACCGGGGCCCTCAGCCGGCTCGGTGCACTCCACCCCGGCTTCTTCGCCCGCGAAGGCGGCGGGCTCGCCGCCATTCGTTTGCGCCGCCGCGAGTCTCCTCTTTAAAAACGGGTCCCGTATTTCCCAACCGAAATAGCGGTGGAAGGCGCGCTGGCCGTAGAGCCCGGCCATCAAGATGATGATACCCCCCACGAAGAGGATCATCTGGGGCCCGTTCAATAGATAATTAAAATCGGCGGCATTCCCGTCGATCTCCCCTACATAAGATCCACCCACCCGGATTATCCCCAGGGAAACGGGACTTAGACCGAGCTTACGTCCCAGGGCGGTGAGCAGGTCGGCCAGGGGGCCGGCCAGTATGATGGACAGGAAGATGGAGGCACGCATGATCACCTGGATGGTGGCGAAGGCGCGGCCGCGGAACTCCTCCTCCAGGGTCTCGTGCAGGAGGGTGACCATTCCCACGATGGCGTATCCCATGCAGCCCCCCCCGGCGAAGGCGACGATGAAGGAGAGCCACCTCACGGTCAGCAGCGAAAAAGCAACCACCCCGCAGCCGAAGCCGGCGATGGCCAGGCCCAGGATCCTCTCCTTCCTGACCCGGTCCTTGAGCACTCCCGCCAGGATGGACCCGCCCATCATCCCGAAGAGCAGCGTGGTAAGTATGTACATGAAGGTGGAGCTGCTGCCGCCCAGGACGTATTTCACGAACCCCACGGTCAGGACGTAGATGGTGCCCCCACCGAGGAAACAGGCGAGGGTGAGAATCAATACGATGCGGGTAAGCGGATTATGCCGGAGGTAATTGAACCCCTCCCTGAAGTCCTCTTTCACCTGGCTGGTGGACATCCTCACCCTCTCCTCCCTGGGGCGCCGCTTGAACCCTACGTGATAGATGAGGTAGGCGGAGATGATGAAGCTCAGGGAGTCGATGAAGAAGGCGGCCTTGTTCGGGTCCACGTGTTTGCCGATGAAACCCGGGTTTACCCGGCCCAGCCAGGCGAACAAGCCGATGATGCTCCCGGCGATGGCGGTACCGAAGGCCATGGAGGCGTAGAGGGTGAGCATGTTCAGGGAGTTGGCGTTGGTCAACTGGTCGGGCTCCACCAGGTCGGGGATGCTGGCGTCCTTGGCCGGTCCGTAGATGATGGTAAAGGTCTCGATGATAAAGACCAGTATGCAGATGGCGAGCAGGTTGTTGGCCCAGGGCAGAATCAGCACCAGGGCCGCCCGGCTGATATCGCACAGCATCAAGGTCCTCTTGCGGTCCAGCCGGTCGATGATCACCCCCGCCAGGAATCCCAAAAGGACGGCGGGGAGGAACTTGGACAGCATCATCAGGCTGATGGCATAGCTTTTTCCCCCGGAGATCTGGTCCACGAAGGCGAAGAGGACGGCGACGATCACCCAGTCCCCGATGGCGGAGATCATCTGTCCCGACCAGAGGCGGAGAAAATCGCTGTTACGCAGCAGGTCACGGTAAGCCGAGGGCTTTATCTGGAGGTTGTCCTCGGTTCGCTGGAAATTTCTGACGGTCTTTTCCCTGCCCCTATCCCCGCATTCCTTGTCTCCCGCCGTGTCTTTGGTCTCCATCTCATACCTCTAATGAACTACGCCTGAGGGAATGGCAACATAAAACGACTCCCACGGGCAGGCAGGCGATATGGGTGGGGGCCTCCTCCAGGTGAACGTCCAGGGCGGTCACATCCCCTCCCAGGCCCGCCGCTCCAATGCCCAATGCGTTTATGGACTCGAGCAGCTCCACCTCCAACTCGGCCAGGTATCCCCGGGGATGGCGGCTACCCACGGGCCTCAGGAGACCCTTTGTGGCCAGCTCCAGGGCTCCTTTCCCGTCGGACCCCACCCCCACGCCCACCACCACGGGCGGGCAGGCCTGGGCGGCCTTTTCCCTAATAACCTGGAGCACCGCCCCCTTCAGGCCGTCCACGCCTGCCCCGGGCAAGAGCATGTGGAGCCGGGTGGCGTTCTCGCTTCCCCCACCCTTGGCCAGCAGCGTAAGCAGCGCCTTTCCCGGCGGCCCCCCACTCTCCACATGCACGAGGACCGGCGTGTTGTCCCCGCGATCGGCACGGGCGGACAGGGGGTCGTCCACGATGGATGATCTCAAAGGGATTTTCGGCGTAGCGGAGCGTAAACCTCTATCGGCCGCCTCCTGAAATCCGCGGGGCAAACATACCCCCTCGTCCAGCCCTACGAAGAGGTGGAAGAGGCCCGTGTCCTGGCAGAGGGGAAGCTTTTCCGCGCGGGCGATGCGCGCGTTCTCCAGGATCATCTCCAGGGCGTAGCGGGAGCCGGGTCCGGACTCCACCTCCAGGGCACGGCGCAACGCCTCCTCGACATCCCCGGGCAGATCGACACCGGCCCGGGTGGCCAGCTCCTCGACCGCGGCGGAGATTTCCTCCTCAGCGATCACCCTCAAACCATTCATCCAGCTCAACCAGTCTTCCTTTTATCAGGCGGGCACAGGCCTCCAGCCCCTCCGACTCGGGGGGAAGAAGGGGCAGTTCCACCACCCGCTTCCACCCGCCGCTTCCCAAAATTACCGGCACTCCCAGGAAGATATCCCGCATTCCGTATTCACCCCGCAGCAGGACGCTGGCGGGCACCTGGAGTTCCTCGTCGCGCAGGACGGCGCGGACCATCTCCGCCGCGCAGGCCGAGGGGGCGAAATAGGCGCTTCCCCTCTTCAGCAGCGAGACTATCTCCGCTCCCCCCTGCCGGGTCCTCTCCTGGAGCTCATCCAGTTTCTCCGGGGAAAGCTTATCGGTCACCGGCACACCGGAGACGGTGGTGAAACGCGCCAGGGCGAGCATGGCATCGCCGTGGCTTCCCAGGACCATCGCCCGCACCCGGCTGGCGGGCACTCCCAGCTCGCATGCGATGAAGTAGGCGTAGCGGGAGCCGTCCAGGAGCCCGGCCATGCCCATGATGCGGTGCCGGTCCCATCCCGTCACCCTCCAGGCCAGGTAGGACATCTCGTCCAGGGGGTTGGTGACCATGATCAGCACGCATTGCGGGGCGGTCTCGGCCAGGGAGACGACGACGCCCTTGACCACGGCGGCGTTCTTCCCCAGCAGGTCCCCCCGGGACATCCCCGGCTCGCGGGGAAACCCCGCGGTTATCACCGCGACGTCGCTCCCCTCGGCCAGCCGGTAATCGCCGCCCCCCGACACCTCGACGGAGGAGGAGGCGAGCGGCAGGGACTGGGAGATGTCCAGGGCCATGCCCCGCGCCAACTCGCCCTGGACATCGATTAAGACCACGTCGGCGATACCCTCATCCGCAAGGCGCATGGCGGTGGCGGATCCCACGTGCCCGGCGCCAACGACGGTTACCTTGGGCATAAAGCCTCCTCTTTCTCGTTAATCGCCATCTCAAGCTATTTTCCTATACCTTTCCGAGGTGCGCAAACCCCATGAACGCATTACGCATTTCGGGAAGGCAGGTGATAAAAAAACGGGCAACAACTCATTTTCGCCATTTCAAGAAAATAGAGCCATCCAAATACGGAATCTTCCATATCTTTTTGGTCCTTCTGGAAATACATCGATCCCGTAATGCGACCGTAATGCGTAATGCGTAATGCGTAATGCGAAGACGTCTTCAGGCTTCAGCTGATGATTTCCCGGCCTTCTTCTCTTTCTTCGTGGGGCAGTCGGGGTCCAGGCAGAAGATCCAGGGTCTTCGGCCCTTGTTTACCACCCTGACCTTGGGGGAGCCGCAATCGGGGCAGACCTCGCCCGTGGGCATGACCGTTCCGGTCTGGGGGAGGGGGTAGGTAGTGGTGCACCCGGGATAATTGCTGCAGCCCACGAACCTCTTCTTGGACTTCTTGGCCTTGATGATGCGCAGGTTGGACCCGCAGTTGGGGCAAGTGCCGAGTATGCGGTCCTCCTTGATGCCGTTGCGTATCTCCGCGGCGACCTCCTCCTTGCTGGTCTCCAGCAGGTCCATCACCTCGGCCAGCATGCCCCGCGACTTGTCCACCACCTCGGTCTGGGTCTCCGCGCCGTAGGAGATGGCGTCCATGTCCTTCTCCAGCTTGGCGGTCATATCCGGGGACGAGATCACCCCGGCGAACTTGCGCAGGGCCTCGGCAACGGCGATACCCGTCTCGGTGGGGGTGATGGGGTCACCGTAGATATATCCCCTCTGGTAGAGGCTCTCGATGATGGTGTGGCGGGTGGACTTGGTCCCCAAGCCCAGCTCCTCCATTTTCTCGATGAGCTTTCCCTGGTTGTAGCGGGGCGGCGGCTGGGTTTCCCCCTGTTTCAGCTCCGGGGGATCCTCCACCTCGACCACCTCGCCCCCCTCGAGATGGGGAAGGACGACCTCCTTCTTGCGCCCGTAGGGATAGTAGAGGTACCAGCCCTCCACGGCAACCCGGCTGCCGCGGGCCACGAAGGGCTCCGGGCCGCAATCCAGATCCGCGCGCACGGAGAGGACCACGGCCTCCCCGGCCAGGGTGGCCATGAAACGCCGCACCACCAGCTCGTATATCTTCCACTCCGGGCCGGACAGTTTGACGTGCGACGCCGCCGCGGTGGGATGGATGGGCGGGTGGTCGGTGGTCTGCTTTTTCCCGCGCGTGGGCGTGAGCTTATCCATCTTGAGCAAGGTCGAGCAGAGCTCCGCGAAATCCGGGCTGGACCTAAGCTCTTCCAGGATCCCCCTGAGGTCGAGGGAAGGAGGGTAAACGGTGTTATCCACGCGGGGATAGCTGATATAGCCGTTCATGTAGAGGTTTTCGGCGATGCTCATGGCCTTCGCCGCGGAAAATCCCAGGGAAGCGGCGGCGGTGAGCAGGCCGGTGGTGTTGAAGGGGATGGGGGGCTTGATGCTCCTCTCGGCGGTCTTGACCTCCTTTACCAGGGCCGTCTTCTCCAGGTGCGAGAGGGCTTCCCCGGCCTCCTCCTCGCTCCCGAAGCGCTCCCGGGCATGCACGGCCTGAAAGGTCTCATCCCCCTCGATGCAGTTGATCTTCAGGGTCCAGAAGGGCGTGGAGACGAACTCCTTGCGCTCCTTCTCCCGGTCCACGATGAGAGCGAGGGTGGGGCTCTGGACCCTGCCCACCGAGAGGAAGCGCTTCCCCAGGCGGGTGGACGCAAGGCTGATGAAGCGGGTCAGGCTTGCCCCCCAGATGAGGTCTATATCCTGCCTCGCCTCCCCCGCCGAGGCCAGGTCGTAATAAGGATCCTCCAGGTGGGCGAAGACCCGCTTTATCTCCGCCGGCGTGAGGGCCGAGAAACGCGCCCTCTTCACGGGGATGTCCGGGCGGACCTCCTTTATCTTGTTGATGGCGTCCACGCCGATGAGCTCGCCCTCGCGGTCGAAGTCGGTGGCGATGATTACCTCGTCCGCCTTCCTGGCCTCGGCCTGGACGGTCTTGATCAGGGTCTTGTTGGTGGGAATCTTGATGATGCGGGCGTGGATGAGGTCCCGGGGTTCCACATCCTGCCATTGCTGGTATTCGGTGGGGAAATCCACCTTGAGAATATGGCCCTTGAGACCGATGCAGTGCACTTCGTCCCCGTCCAGGTCAAAGACGTATACGGGGTTTCGGGACTTGGCCATGGGGCGAGCCCTTCCATCCGAAAGGATGGTAGAGATGCGCCTCGCCGTCGTGTTCTTCTCGGTAATGATAAGCTTCATGCCACCTCATCCCGTCTATCTCCAAACATTCGGCAAATAGACGTATCACATTTAGACGGGAGCGTCAAGGACGCGGCATAGACCCTATGCCGGTAATATCGAAAGCAAGATGAGTGGCATCGGCTATCGAGCCGAAGAATTCAGGCTCTTGTCCGGTAGCCACGTAGCCAAGGGAAGAAAATGCGTCAAATAGATAATGAAACCGCCGCCCGTTGAGGGCGGCGGCCTATTTCCATTATATTCCAACAAGGTTCATTTCACGAAGAGGGGCGCGAAGACCAGGGAGATTACCGTCATCACCTTGATCATGATGTTCATGCAGGGTCCGGCGGTATCCTTGAAGGGATCCCCCACCGTGTCTCCCACCACCGCGGCGGCGTGGGTCGCTGTTCCCTTTCCGCCCAGGTTGCCCGCCTCGATGAATTTTTTGGCGTTGTCCCAGGCGCCCCCGGCGTTGGCCATATAGATGGCCATGAGGAAGCCGACCGCCAGGGCTCCGGCCAGGTACCCGGCCAGGGCCTCCGCGTTCCACAGCCCGATGACGATGGGGCTTGCGACCGCGATGGTGGCCGGGGCGATCATGTAGCGCAGGGCTCCACTGGTGGATATGTCCACGCACTTGGCGTACTCCGCCCGTACGCCCTCCCTGCCCTCCAGCAGGCCGGGTATCTCCCGGAACTGGCGGCGCACCTCCTCCACCATCTTATTGGCGGCCTTGCCCACCGCGCTGATGGCCAGGGCGGAGAAGAGGAAGGGGAAGGCCGCCCCCAGGAAGAGGCCGATCACCGTCTGGTAGTGGCTGAGGTCGATGCTGGACACCTTGGCGGCGTCGGTAAAGGCCCGGAAGAGGGCCAGGGCGGTCACCCCCGCCGAGGCGATGGCGAAGCCCTTGGCGATGGCCGCGGTGGTGTTGCCCGCGGAGTCCAGGCTGTCGGTGATCTCCCGTATTTCCTTTGGCTGGCCGCTCATCTCGGCGATTCCCCCGGCGTTGTCGGCGATGGGCCCGTAGGCGTCCGCCGCCACCACGGTGCCGGTGGTGGAGAGCATGCCGATGGCGGCCAGGGCGATGCCGTAGACGCCTCCGCTTACGGCCACGCCGCCCGCTCCGCCGCCACCCATGGCCCAGCGTCCCGCCAGGTAGGCGGCGGCGATGGCTCCCACCAGCAGCAGGATAGCGCCGGTGGTGGACTCCATGCCCGCGGCGATCCCGGACAGGATGTTGGTCGCCGCCCCCGTCTCGCTGGATTTGGCAATATTTTTCACGATGGGAAACGCGTCGGAGGTATATATCTCGGAGATCTGGCCGATGAGCATCCCGGCGGCCAGGCCGGCCACGATGCCGACGAAGAACCCTACCGGGTGTACGACTCCCGGCGTGTTCTTAAGAAACAACACCACCAGGAAATAGGTGGCTATGGTGGTGAAGAGCGCGGCCCCGTAGGTTGCCATGGAGAGTGATCGTCCGGGACGGCCCGTGTCTTTCGCCCGCACGATAAAACTGGCCAGGATAGAGCAGATGATGCCCACGCCGGCGATGGCCAGGGGGAGGATCATGCCCTTCCATGCATGGGCAGGCGCCATGGTGGCGAAGAGGGTGGCTCCCAGGGCCACCGGGGCCACGATGGACCCCACGTAGGATTCGTAGAGGTCGGCGCCCATGCCGGCCACGTCCCCCACGTTGTCTCCCACGTTGTCGGCGATGACCGCCGGGTTGCGCGGGTCGTCCTCGGGGATGCCCGCCTCCACCTTGCCCACCAGGTCCGCCCCCACGTCGGCGGCCTTGGTGAAGATCCCCCCGCCCACCCTGGCGAAGAGGGCTATGGAAGAGGCCCCCAACCCGAAGGCGGCGATGACGTCAGGCAGGTAATTATAGGCGCCGGCCGGGTCGATGATCGTAGCCGGCTTCCACCACAGGCCCATCACGATATAGACCAGGGAAACCCCAAAGAGGCCCATGCCCACCACCGCCAGGCCGGTGACCGAGCCGCCGCGGAAGGCCAGCTTCAGGGCGGGGCCCAGGCCCTCCCTGGCGGCGTGGGTAGTGCGAGCGTTGGCCCGGGTGGACACGGTCATGCCGATCAGCCCGATGCTTCCCGAGCAGACCACCCCGAAGAGGTAGGCCAGGGCCTGGTAGCGCCCGGTGTACAGGTCCCCGTTCTTGAGGAAAAAGAACATGGCCAGCGCCACTACGAGCAGGAACCAGATGGCGGTTGAGTACTCGCGCCTGAGGAAGGCCATGGCCCCCTCCTGGATGTGGCGCGAGATCTCCTGCATCTTTTCCTCGCCCGGGTCCTGCTGGAGGACCCACCAGGCGTAGAAACCCGCGGTTCCCAGGCCCAAAAGACCCAGGACCAGGGTTATGTACGGCCAGGTATTCTCCATCTCATCACTCCTTTCCCAGATCCGCTTTCGCCGCTCAGCTCGCCGTAAAAGGTAGTTTAAGATTGCGGACTTGCCCGCGCCCTGTCGCCTGTCCCGTTGTATGGAGTTATGGGATATATCAAAATATCAAGCGCCGCGCTTTGCATGATCCCTTTAAAAACGATTATTTCACAAAACCATTATGACGATCCCGCATGTATTTCCCTTGAAAATTCGGAATGTCGAAATTATAATTTGGGATGTTGAAAATTTCAAGTTTTTATTTCGGAGGGCAGATGAAAGCCGCCAGGGGTTCCTTGGGAAAGGACCAGTTCCAGGAGTACCTCAAGCATATCTTCCGGCTGCAGCAGGCCTCCAGTCCCGTCTCCACGACCGCACTGGCGGAGGCCTTGAAGGTGGCGCCGTCCACGGTCACGGATATGCTCAAGAAGCTCGCCCTAAGCGATTACATTAACTACACCCCCTATCATGGGATAACCCTCACCCCCGCGGGGGAGAAGATAGCCATCAAGGCCATCCGCAGGCACCGCATCGTGGAGAGGTTCTTAACCGATATGCTGGGCTTCGAGTGGCACGAGGCCCACGAGGAGGCCCTGCCCTTCGAGAACTACATCTCCGACGAGGTGGAGCGCAGGCTCTACGTGGCCCTCCACCGGCCGAAGGTCTGCCCCCACGGCTACCCCATCCCCTCCAAGGTGGAGGACGTGCTGGTGGAAGAGGTGCCCCTGTATTCGCTGGAGCCGGGGGAGCGGGCCGAGGTAATAAGCGTAAAGGACGACGAGCCCGAGCTGCTGCAGTTCATGGCCTCCCTGGGGATAAAGCCCGGGGTGAAGATCAAAGTCGAGGGAAAGGATCCCTTCAAGGGCCCCCTGCAGGCCCTGGTGGGGAAGAAAAGGCGCACCGTGGGCTGGCACCTGGCCAACTCCATCTTCGTGAAGAAACTCCCCAAAGGTTAAACGGCGTCATCGGGAGAGTAGCCTGACGCCTGAAATCCGAAGCCTGGCAAATGTGGGTAATCGGCGGAAGGTAAGCATGCCCGTAGCGGACAAGCCTCCCTTTAACCGCCATTATATATATCGGGCTTGCGTTGACGCCTCTTCGTTAACCACGCTTCAGGGAGAAGAACCGGGAACCCTGGGTGGCAGGTCTTGGGTCAGGGATGCGAGCCACGAAAAGCCTCTGGATATCGGGTTGCTGGGCTGCCTCCATCCAGCAACCATTAAATCATTCTCTACCATGGGTCTTTTTCAGGTTTTCCTCCAGCTCGAAGATGTCCCTCCTGAGCTTGCTTTGCCTGAGCGCGGTGGTGAGATCGCCCCGGGTGCGCTCCATGATCGCCCGGGCCATATCGGTGGTGCGGCGAAGGCCCCCGGTTATGGCGTCGGGATAGTCAAAGGAGACCAGCAGGTAATATATGTCATCCATGTATGACAGCAGCTCGTCGCCTCGCTCCAAGTGCCCCTCGCGGATGAGGTCGAGGATGCTGCGGCGTAACTCCCCCACCGCCTCCCCCAACCCATTGAGGTAAGCGGGGTATTCCACCCCCAGATCCTCCGGATCGGGAAGGGGCTCGCCGTTTATCAGGGCATGGGTGGCTCTGGCTTCCGCATATTCCTTCTGGGCATCGTGGACGAAGCCTGCCGCATATACCTCCGGGTGGCCCCGGGTCATCTCGGCGATGCCGGCTGAGAGCTCCCCCGCCTGGTCCAGCATGCGCAGGGCCTCCTCGTTCTCGCCCCGGTGCACGGCCCGGATAATGTAACTGGAGGTCTGGATCAGGGAACGGCATGTCTTGAGGACTTCCTCACGGGTGGCGTTCTTGGCATCGAAGTCGGCCTTTATCCTGCTTCGCAGGTCTTCCAAGTCCATGGCATCTCCCTTCCAATATCCAGGCAAACGTGCTCATCAAAACCCGCTGACAAACCAACTATATCACGACATGCCGGAGACCAACGGCCGTCGCTGGGATAAGAGCCCTATCGGGCTCACCTTACCGAGCCCCCATATCTCCGGTTCTTCTCTCCGAAGTGTGGGTGCCAGCTTACCGGTTGCTCCGACTCTAAAAAATCGCCGATAAATAGCCGCATTTTAGTAAGGGGTTAAGCTGCCGCCCTGCGAGTCACCCACATTCCATGGAGATGAGCAATATTTTTGGCTTATCTCCAACAAATATGGGCAATCGGCGAAAGATAAGCAATCCTTTCGGGCAAGCCTCCCCTTAACTGCCATCATACGTATCGTGCTTGCGTTGACGCTTCATCGTTACCCACACTTCATGGAAAAGAACCGTATTTTTCGCTCCTTTGCGCTTTCGTCATGGACGCATACGGGAGACCGGGATAGGGGGTGGATCTTCTCCCCTTGCACCCGGTTAAGCGTATCAGCGCCTTGGATCGCCACGTCGGCTTCGCCTCCTCTCGATGACAGGATAGGGGAGCCCCTCCTTGTGACATGGGGAGGGGGATCCTCGCGATGACCTGGGAGAGGGATTCTCTCGATGACATGGGGGGGCTCCTCGCAATGACCTGCGACTTCTTCTATAATGGTTTCTACTCGTCTAAGGGAGGAATTCAATGATCGCCAACCGGGGAGAACGCATCCCGCCCTTCATCGTTATGGAGATCCTGGAAAGGGCGCTGCAAATGGGAAGGGAGGGTCACGACGTAATCCACATGGAGGCGGGAGAGCCCGACTTCGATACGCCACGGTGCGTGAAGGAGGCCGCCTACCGGGCCATGCTGGAGGGACAGACCCATTACACGGACAGCCTGGGGATACCCGAATTGCGCGAGGCCGTCTCCCGGCATTACTTCGAGAAGTACGACGTAGAGGTAGATCCCGCGCGCATCATCGTCACCAGCGGCAGCTCCCCGGCCATGCTCCTCCTTTTCGCCGCCCTCCTGGACCCCGGGGACGAGGTGATCCTCTCCAACCCCTGTTACTCCTGCTATCCCAACATCGTGGAGTTCGTGGACGGGAAACCAACCGAGGTACCCGTCTTCGAGGAGGAGGGTTTTCAGTACCGGTCCCGGGATATCGAGGCCCGCCTGGGGTCCCGGACCAAGGCCATCATCATCAATTCCCCCTCCAACCCCACCGGTAACCTCCTGGAGCCGGAGGTGATGCAGGAGATAGCCGCCTTCTCCAGGCGCGGACTGTACGTAGTCAGCGACGAGATCTACCACGGGCTGGTCTACGAGCGCAAGGAGCATTCCATCCTGGAGTTCACCGACCATGCCTTCGTGATCAACGGCTTCTCCAAGCTCTACGCCATGACCGGGTGGCGGCTGGGGTACCTCATCGCCCCGGGGGAATTCGTAAGGCCCATCCAGAAGATGATGCAGAACCTCTTCATCTCGGCCAACGCCTTCGTGCAGCGGGCGGGCATCACCGCCCTGACCCAGGCCGGGGAGGAGGTGGAGGCCATGGTGCGCACCTACGATCAGCGGCGCCGTTTCCTGTTGCCGCGCCTGAGGGAGATAGGATTCGGGGTGGCCGTGGAGCCCCATGGCGCCTTTTATATCCTGGCCAACGCCAGGAATTTCACCGAGGATTCCTACGCCTTCGCCCTGGAGCTCTTGGAAAACACCGAGGTGGCCACCACCCCGGGCATCGATTTCGGGAGCGGGGCGGAGGGGTACATCCGCTTCAGTTACGCCAACCGCCTGGATAACCTGGCCGAGGGGATACGCCGCCTCGGGGAATACCTGTCAACGAGGCCGCGGTGAGGTTATGGGGTCCAATAACTCAAGGCCCGGTTTAAAGCCCGGAAAAGCAAGCACATGGGACCGGGAGAACACTTCCGCTTCGACCGCGATGACCTTGTCAGGGGAAGCTATCGAGGAAGGTTTTCAAGAAGATATATCAGGGTAATGATTTAAGATATCATAGATAGCTATAACGGGGGTACGTTCCGGAAGGATGCGATGAGGTCATGAAGAGGCGGACACCGGCGGTATTAATAATGGTGGCGATTGCGGTGGCCCTTATCGCCGCATCCGGCATCCCCGCCGCGGGCGGTGAGACGGACGCCGAGTCCTCCCCATCCTGGACGCGCATCATCCTGCGCCCCGAGGAGGGAAAGCTGGCGGAGGCGATGCGGCAATTGATATCCCTCGGCCTGCGGCTTGAAAAGGCCTTGCCGCGCGGTCTCCTGCTCCTCGAGGCCCCGCCGCAAATAGACGCGGAAACGCTCTCGAATCTCCCCGGCGTGAGCTGGGCCGAGCCCGACATTCCCTTCTACCCGGCGGACATGGCCGAGACCCCCAACGACCCCGATTTCGCCAGGCAGTGGAACCTGGCCGACATCCCCTTCTCCCCCGCGGGCATAACGGGCACCCCTAACGATCCCGATTACCCGAAACAGTGGAACCTGGAAAAGATAAACATGCCGGAGGCGTGGAGCATGGCAGGGGGAGGAAGGTCGTCCGTGGTCATCGCCGTCCTGGACTCCGGGGTGGCTTACCGCGATGCCGGCAAATTCACCAGGGCCCCCGATTTCGCCGCTACGAACTTCGTCCCCGGCTACGACTTTATCGGCAACGATTCCGAACCGGACGACGAATACGGCCACGGCACCCACGTCGCGGCCATCATCGCCTCCTCCTATAACAACTCCTTCCGCGCCGCGGGCATGGCCTATGACTGCGCCATCATGCCGGTCCGGGTCTTGGGAAGCGACGGCGTGGGCACGGCCTCCACGGTCTCCTCGGGCATATACCATGCGGTGGATAACGGCGCGAAGGTTATCTGCCTGAGCCTGGCCTCCCCCCGGCACAGCGTGGCGGTGGGAGAGGCGGTTAAGTACGCCCATGACCGGGGAGTGCTCTGCGTGGCGGCGGCCGGCAACGAGGGCTCGGACCCGGGATATCCCGGCGGTATGGACTGCCCCGCGGACGAGGGGGCATACGTACTGGCGGTGGGGGCCACCGATTACCGGGATGCCCGCGCCCATTACTCCAATTACGGAAACGGTTTGGACCTGGTGGCGCCGGGTGGCGACCTCACCCGCGACGACAACCATGACCGCTACGGTGACGGGATTCCGCAGGAGTCCTACCTCCAGCCCGGCAACTGCCAGTCCGGTTATACCCTGGTCTGGGGAGAGGGAACCAGCATGGCGGCGCCCCAGGTGGCGGCCACGGCCGGGCTGCTGCTCTCCCTCGACCCCAAGCTGGCCCCGGACGGGCTGGCCCATATTATCACCTCCACCTGCGTCGACCTGGGAACGGCCGGATGGGATCAATATTATGGATACGGGCGCCTGGACGCGGCGGCGGCCATGGCCGCGGTGGGGCGGAGTGCCTGGTACTTCGCCGAGGGCACCACCCGCGGCGGTTTCGATGAGTGGCTATGCGTGCTCAACCCCGAGAGCGAGGACGCCCAGGTGGACTTCACCTTCCTCATGTCCGGCGGGCAGACCCAGAAAGCGACCTATACCGTTCCCGGCCGGAGCAGGTTCTCCTTGAACGTAAACGCCCAGGTAGGACAGGATAAAGACGTCGCGGCCACCGTCTTCAGTCCCCAGCAGATCATCGCCGAGCGCGCCATGTACTTCAACTACCAGGGTGTCTGGCCGGGGGGTTCGGCGACCATGGGAGCGCGTTTTCCCTCCACAACCTGGTACTTCGCCGAGGGGACCACCCGCCCCGGCTTCGAGGAGTGGCTCACCCTGGCCAACCCCGGCGACCAGGACGCCCTGGTGACGGTGGAATACATGCTGGGCGCGGGGCAGGGGCAGAGCGTAACCCGGCAATGGGCGGTGCCCGCCCATACCCGGGAGACGGTGAACGTGAACCAGGCCGTGGGGTCCGGCAAGGACGTCTCCATGCGCGTCACCTCCGACAAGGCGGTGGTCGCCGAGCGCCCCATGTATTTCAACTATGGACAGCAGGGTTGGAAGGGGGGAAGCTGCGAGGTCGGTTACGACCCCGGCGGCGGCGGCACTTAAACCGTGAGTTTGAGCGCCGCCGAGCGCACAGGCTATAGACTACAAGTTGCTGGAGTTCGCGGGTCGCAGGTCGTAGATAGCGACAGGGGGAGCGCAAGAGGATAGCCGGGTGGGGAATGGGAAAGCGGGTAAAGCGAAGGTGGGAATCCGGTTAGGTAAATTATGGCAGGAAAGGCAGGTAATTACCGGTCTACGATTTACCCTCTAAGGCCTGCCAAAAGTACCTTGGATGAGCCAAAGGCGGGGTGGGTGAGAAGATGATCATGGAGAGAACCGAGAGGCATGGAATCCGGAAGGCGTGGTGGGTGGCGTTGGTCCTGGGGACCGCCGCCGTGCTGCTCATCCTATCGACCGCGGAGGCCCGGGCCGATGAAGGCCGCATCGTCATCGAGCTGCAGGGCAGATCCTCGGGTATCTCCCAAGCCTCCCGTCAGATCAACGGTACGGATAACGTCACCCGCCAGGAATACAAGTACAAACAGGAGAGGTACGGGGCGGACTTTCATTATTACCTGAGCGGTTTTTCCAGATCCTCGTACAGCATAGAATTCAGCTGCTTTGAGCCCAAGTACGGCTCGGCGGGACAGCGGGTGTTCACCGTCTACGCCAACGGGGTCCCCCTGGCCGGACTGGTCAACCTGGACATCTACAGCAAGGTCGGCAAGGACACCGCCTACCAGGTGACGGTGAACAACGTGCTGACCTCCGGAGGACGGCTGGACCTCCACTTCGCGGCGTCCAAGGCCGAGGCGACGGTAAGCAACATCCGCCTCATAGCGGCGGGAGGGACGGCTCTGGAGATAAACGTGATGGAGACCCGCAACTGGTCCGCGAATCCCCTGCGCTTTGTCAACGGGGAAGGGCAGAACCTGCAAGAAACCATCCTGGGGCGCCTCGGCTCGCGGTTCATGATCAACCCCGTTCCCCAGCTCCTGGCCTGGCGCCAGTCCCCGCTGGGGACCTGGGCCGGCGACCTCTCCGAGATGGTCCTGGCCTTCCGCGACCAGCAAGGCGACATACGCTGCCTCCCCTTCACCGACCGATACCCCGTCTTCTCCAGCATCGACCAGCAGCTCACCTTGACCGGGGTGTCGTACGAATGCCGGGACCCGGCCCTCCCCTTCAAGGCCACCGTGACCCTGACGGCGCCCTTCTATCCCCAGGATAAAAAGCTCTCCACCGCCCCCTTCTTCTACGTCGACGTTGAGGTGACCAACCTCGGGAGTTCGCCTGTCAACGGGGAGTTCCTGCTGGTGCGGCCCCACAAGGACGATAACACCGGGGAGGCGGCCCCGGTGGACCTGGTCGGCGCTTCCTCCAGCCACGGCTACAAGTACGATACCAATTACACCTTCGGGGACGAGAGCCACGTCCTGATCCCGTCGAACTCGGGATACGTGAAATTCCAGGAAGCGGTGGCGGTGGATGATGTAAACAATGTCACCCCGTATTACGACGACATCACCTCCACCGGATGGATCTGGGGCTCGCCCTCGGGCTACCCCCTCCCCTACCGGCACAAGGTATACACCTTCACGCCGCGGGGATATTCCGGCCTGGACTGGTCCTTCTCCCTCCCCGCCGGGGGTAACGACCGGAGAACCGTGGTGCTCGCCTGCCATTCTTCGGACCCCGCCGTCCTCAACGTGCGCGGAGATACCTCCTACCGCTTCCTCTACAACCAGCCCATCGGCCCCAACCTGGCCTCGGTGGACGAGGTGGTCGATTACGCCCTGACGGAGCGCAACAGCATAAAACAGGGGACCTCCTTCTTCGATAACGTGCTCTCGGAGGGCTACCTCTCCCCCCTGCCCCAGGCCGGGCGGGACCTCATGGCCTGCGCCCTGCAGAGCTTCATCTGCAACACCTGGTGGTGCTACAACGGCTCGGGGCAGGAGTGGTTCAGCGTGTGGGAGGGCGTGCCCTGCATGTTTCACTCCACCGTGGACGTGGAGTATAACGATGCGTGGTTCTATCTCTATTTCTGGCCCGACCTGCTCAAGAAGATATTGGGCGAGTGGCCCCTCTTCCAGAAGTCGAACGCGCAGGGAAAATACCTTTCCCATGATATGGGAATCGTCCGCTCGGTCAACGGCATGGCCTATCCCCACGACATGCCGGTGGAGGAGAACGCCGATTATATCCTCTTGCTCTACGGGCACTGGAAGTCCACCGGGGACACCGCCTGGATGAGGAGCCAGTTCGGGCACGTCAAGGACTACGCCAGGTTCATCTTCGCCTGCGACACCGACGGGGACGGCATGCCGGACATCAACGTCTCCAACACCATCGACCAGGGATCCTCCGCCGTGCAGGATTCCCGCAACCAGACCTACCTGGGGGTGAAGGCCCTGGCCGCCTACCGGGCGGCCGGGGAGATGGCCCGGGCCCAGAGCTCCCCCGATGCGGGCTTCATAACCGGATGCGAGGAGCGGGTTAGGCTGATCAACCTCACCCTGGGGGACAGGCTCTGGCTGGGGGACCACTTCGCGGTGTGCTCCGATTACTCCGTCCCCGCCCCGGACCGGGAGGCCTACTCCCTCTACGCCT
>Ga0315282_10004225_pt1 | contig 25108 bp, 16 predicted proteins | sample YL17G07_20_MG_FD_203693 | JGI IMG/M metagenome (GOLD analysis project Ga0315282, IMG submission 203693) | Sediment microbial communities from Yellowstone Lake, YNP, Wyoming, USA - YL17G07_20 | ecosystem: Environmental > Aquatic > Freshwater > Lake > Sediment | place: USA: Wyoming | collected... | reverse complement strand
GGCCCCAGATCATGCCGGTTATCAGCACGACGGTGCACATCAGCGCCGCGACCTTCGCCGCCGCGGAGGACAGGTCGTCCCATATCATCCGCCGCTGCCAGATATAACCGATGCCGCCGACAAACGCCAGCAGGCACGCCAGGAAGGCGTTGATCGCGAATGGCAGGTGAACGTAGAATATCTTCTGAATCGGCCCCATCTCCGCATCGACCTGGGCGTAGAAGAGCATCATCAACGTCGCCGCCGCCGTCGTGCCCGCCAGGGCCGCACCGTACAGGATCCAAAGTTGCCTCGATCTCGTCAGCATATACACGTCCTATGGCTCAAGGAGCCTCTCAAACGCCAGCCAACTCGCGACCAGGTACACCGCGTCAAACGCAACCAGCACTCCCAGGCCTTCGCCGCCGAGGGCCTTGCCGTCGCGGAAGATGCCGACCAGCATCCACGTCGAGGCGATTACCACCGGCAGGCAGATAGGGAACACCAGCATCGCCAGCAGGCCGCCCTGGAGGCGCGACGAACTGGTGGCGGCGGCAAACAGCGTGCCTACCGACGCGAATCCCAACATGCTCAGGCCCGTCACGACGGCGAAGCTGCCCGGCGCGGCCGAGAGGTCGAAGTCGAACAGCACGATCGCCGCCGGGGTGACCACCGCCGCCAGCGCAAAAATGAGCACGAGGTTGCTCAGCAGCTTTCCCGCGAAGATTATCCCGCGGTCCACAGGGGCAGCCAGCAGGGCCGCCAGAGCCCCGTCCTGGCGTTCGACGGCCATCGTCTTCTCGAAGCACAGCACCCCGCCGAAGACGTACGCCACCCACAGCACGGCCGTGGCGCCGTACCCGGCGTCTTTGCCCTGCATCCCCAGCCCAAGCCCCAGCACGACGATGATCAGCACGCCCAGCACGATGACCAGGCCGAGGGTCTGCCGGCTTCGGGCCTCGATCCGCAGGTCCTTGCCCGTCAGCAGGGCTATCTTTCGCAGCGCGGAGATCATGTCCGGGCGATCTCCTCGATCACTTGTTGGGCGGTAAGGGCCGCGCTGGGGCTGTCCAGCGCGACGCGCCCGCGGCGCAGCACCACGGCCCTGTCGGTCAGGGCGAGGCTTCTGGCGGCGTCGTGGTTGGCCATGACGAGCGTCCGCTCTTGTGCCCGCGGGCGGCCCAGGAGTGTTTCCAGCGACTTGGCCGACGGCGCGTCGAGGCCGTCGAACGGCTCGTCGGCCAGCAGCAGGGCCGGATCGTGCATCATCGCGCGGGCGATTGCAGTCCGCTGGACCATGCCCCGGCTGAGCGTCTTGACCGCGTCGCCGGCCCGGCCGGTCAGGCCCACAAGCGCCAGCATCTCCGTCGCCCGCGCCCGCGGCGCGGCCACGCCGTAGAGCCGGCCGAAAAACTCGAGGTTCTCCCGGATCGACAGGTCGCGATAGAGCATCGGCTGGTGGGAAATGATGCCGATCTTTGACCTGACCGCCGCGGCGGCCGGGCCGACCCGTTGGCCAAACAGGCGCAGCTCACCCGCGCTTGGCGCCGTGAGCGTGGCCAGCACGCGGAGCAAGGTGCTCTTGCCGGCGCCGTTGGCGCCCATCAGGGCCACGGCCTGCCCGGCGGGGATATTCAGGCCGATCTTGTCGAGGATGTGTCGCCCGTCGATTTCGACGCATATCCCATCGGCCGACACGGCCAGGGCCGACACGGCCGGGGCCGACACGGCCGAGGCATCGGCCTGGCGAGCGTTCCCCGCGTCACGGGCCTCGTCGCCCCGCGTGGATTGCGTGGAACCGGTTGGCAGGCCAACGCTCATCAAGCCCCTTTCGCCCGCGAGGCCTTTGCCTCGGCCTGGGCTGGCTTTCGACCCGGCTTGGCCAGGAGAAATGCCGCGCAGAGGACCAGGATGAGGCCGCCGCCGAAAATGCCCACGATCTGCGGCGTCGACCAGGGGGCGCTCTCGGCCGAGGCTGCCTCCGGCATGCCGGTGATCGTCAGGGAAATCTTCTGGCCTGGCGCAACATCCCGGCCGGTAAAGGCCCTCATCATCATGCCGTTGCCGTTGGCGGGCGATGCGTCGCCCTTTGCGAGCCCCTCGACCTTCACGTTGCCGGACTGATCCTCGGGCACCAGGACTATCATCATTCCAGTGGCCAAGGGCACGTCAATGTCAATGCTTGCCAGGCCGGCGGCGCCGGGCACCAGGTACGCGACGCGGTACTGCGATTGCCCGGGCACCAGCGGGGCCGAGCTGACCAGCCTGCCGTTTATCACGCTGGCGCAGCAGGGCTCAAACGCGCCATCCATTTCTATGTCCCTCGCCCCGGCGGGCAGGCCGACCGAGACCGTGGCGGTCTTGCCGTCCGGGCCGACGGCGCCGGTCCAACTCCGCTCGGCAGGGTTGTTGACGATCATCATGTCCATCACGCGAAGCCCTTCAGGCCTTGCGATGGCGACCACATGGCGCATCGGTATCTTTATGTCGGGGCGCTTGTTGGTCGTCTCGTATACGCGGACCTCGATCTTCTGGGTGGGCTGGTCCGGCGTCATCGCCTCGCCGACGGCCTCGTATGAAACGCCCGCATGCTCGATGGTGACAACCGGCTGGAAAGGGCGGGCCAGAGACAGCTTCTCCAGCAGCGCCGCTCCATGCTCGTCGAGGTTGGCCTCAAGGACCTCAGGCTCGATTCCCTGCCCGCGGTAGAGCCTGATCGTGGCCTTGCCCCCGGTGATCTTCGGGCCGTCCTTCGTGCCCTGGACGGCCTGGATGGAGATCGATGCGCTGCTTGCCGCAGGCCAGGTAGTGGCGCCGCCGGCCGGGGACGAAAGGCCGAGCATCTGCGCCATTTCAGCCGACATGGGCCTGCCCGCCGAAGGCGCCGTCGTGGCGCCGCTGACCGGGCATTGGCCCAGCTTGTCCGCCGCCGGCCTTGGGCCCCCCAGGGGCGCCGTCGTCGCGCCGCTGACCGGGCATTGGCCCGGCGCGGCGGCCGGCGCGGCGGCGAAAGCGGGCGCGGCAGAAGGAGCCGACGCGGCGGCTGGCCCTGGGCCCCCTAGGGGCGCGGTTGTCGGGCCCTGCTGCGCCTGGGCCGGCACGATCCCGCCTGCCGCCAGGAGAACAAAGAAAACCGCACATCGCTTCATGATATCACCTCTGCCGCCACTGCGGCGGGTCCGCTCTTCTTCTTAAGCCCGGCAGACGCTTCCCGCCCCGCCCGCGGCGGGGGCGGCTCGACTCGCCTCGGCCGGCGATGCAAGACGCACAGCGACCCCCCCGCCGCCATGACAATACTACCGATCCAGATCCAAGTCACCAGCGGATTGACCAGCACGGTCAGCACGGTCTGGCCTTGTTCATTGATGCTGCGAAGAATCAAGTACAGGTCCTCGCCCAGGCCGCAACGCAGAGCAACCTCGCTGTTGGCCTTGGAAGACTTGTCATACTTTCGCCGCTGGGGCTGGAGCACGATCGTTCGTCCGGCGGGCGTCGAGACGGTTACCGTGGCCTCCAAGGCGCCGTAGTTCGAGCCGCGGACCTCCTCTGTCGAGTCAAGCCGGAGCGTGTAGGCGCGGGCTTTCGCGATCTCGCCGGGATTGGCGGATTCGCCCTCGCCGCGGCGCAGCACGTCCGGGGCGACCTTGGCTAACTCGCCGGGCTCGATGGCGAGGTCCTGGCTGACGCCGAAGAGGCTCGACCCCGCCACGCCAAGAACGACCATCAGCATGCCCGCGTGGACCGTCAAGCCGGCAAAACGCCGGGTGTTGGCCCACAGTGCCCGCCAGACGCCCGCGAGACCCCCGCCGCCCTTGAGCAGCGGGCGAAACAGCGTGCGGATGACTTCGTCGAATATCAAGAAGGATGCGAACCCGACGATGGCCAGCGTGACGACCATCCACGCCTTGTGATCGAAGACCAGCACGGAAACCACCAGGCCGTGAACGGCGCCGACGGCGCCCAGGATCAGCCGGCGCCTCAGCCGGCCCGAAGACGACATCGCCGCCAGCAGCGGGCCCGTCGCCATCAGGGCCGTCAGGACCAAGGCCATCGGCACCACGACGCGGTCGTAGAACTTCTCGTCGAGCGTGATGGGAAGGTCCGCGAAAGGCCGGCTCAGAAGAGGGAAGATCGTGCCGACCAGAATCGTCCCGGCTATGATCGAAAGCAGCGCGTTGTCGGCCATGAACGCGCCTTCGACGCTGACGATCCGCGTCAGCGGCGGACCGCCGCGAAGCAGCCCAAGCCGCAAGGCCACGACGATGCCCGCTCCGGCCAGCCCGGCCGCGATCATGCCCAGAAAGAACCAGCCCACGGGCGATTTCGGGAAGGCGTGGACGGACTGGATCACACCGCTTCGCGTAAGGTAGCTGCCCACCAGGCACAGCAGGAACGTCACGACGACAAGCACCGTGTTGGACATCCTCAGCATCCCCCGCCGCTGCTGCACGACAAGCGAATGCAGCGCCGCCGTGCCGGTCAGCCACGGCAGCAGCGAGGCGTTCTCAACCGCGTCCCAACTCCAGTAGCCGCCCCAGCCGAGCTCGATGTACGCCCACCAGGAGCCCAGGAATATGCCGACCGTCAGAAGCGACCAGGCCCCAAGCGTCCATCGGCGGACGCGGAAGACCCACTCGTTGTCCGACCGCCCGGCTATCAGCGCGCCAAGCAGCATTGCGAACGGGACGGCAAAGGCCGCGTACCCGGCGAACAGCAGCGGCGGATGCGCGATCATCGCCGGGTCCTGGAGCTGGGGGTTGAGACCCTGGCCGTCGGCGGGGATCACCTGGCTCAAGTCAGTGGACATCACCTTGCTCAAGTCGAAGCTCAACTCGAACGGACTGGCCCCGTACAGCAGCAGGGCCGCGAACGCGGCGCACACGGCCGAGAGAATCCCGCCCGCCGCCGCCTGATGGATGCCGGGCTCCTTTCGGATGGTCCACGCGGCCAGCCACGCCATCAGGGCCAGAAGCCAGGACCACAGGAGAAAGCTGCCCGCCTGCCCGGCCCACACGGCCGCAAGCTTGTAGTACCAGCGCAGGGCCCGCTCGGAGTATTCCGCGACGTAGGCGATGCTGAACTCGTCGCCGAGCATCGCCGCGGCCAGGGCCGCCAGGGCGACCGTCAGAAGCCCGGCCGTGATTCCCAGCGCCCAGCGGCAGACACGGAGAAACGCGCCGGCCCCCTGCCGCGCATAGGCCGCGGCAGCCAGAATCCCAACCATCGCCGCCAGGAACGCAAAGAGGATGCTGTAGCTGCCGATCGATGCGCTGCTCACTTAGGCCTCCGGGAAACGCTGCCTTCAGGGGCGTACTTGCTGGCGCACTTGGTCAGGATCTGCTCGGCCTGAAAGACGCCCTTGTCGTCCTTCCGCCCGCGGACCACCACCTCGCAGCCGGCCTTGAATAGGTCCGGCAGCACGCCGCGGTAGTTCACCGGCAGGCTATGGCTGTTGCCGTCGAGCATGAAGCTGGCGGCCGTGTTTGACGAGTTGATCACGAGGCCCTTTTCGGAGACCTTTCCGTGCAGGCGGACCGGGCTCGACTGGTAATTCGCGTCCGTCATGAAGGTGTCGACGTCGGTGTAGTACGACGCCCCGGCCCGCACTCCGCTTATGCCGAGCCAGGCCGCGGCGGCGATCAGGACGGTCCCGCCGATCAATATTTTGGTCTTGGTGCCGCTCAATAAGCGTCTCCCGCTTAAAGCGTCGTTAGCTGGTATCTGTCACAGTCCAGTAATACTACAGTGTATCAAACCTTGGGCCATAAAGGCAAAGGCAAGCGGCAGAATCCTTGGCGCGGGCTGTGCCCGTGGGCGCAGCCCGGGGAAGATTTCAACGCAGAGCACGCGGAGAAAAGACTTCTCTTAGTTATTTCCTCTGCGAGTTTTGCGCTCTCTGCGTTGAAAAATCTTCGCCGCCCGCCGGGGTGCCCGGCAGCGCCAATCCGCCACGGCGGACAGGTCTCCTGATTGGCATGGTAAGAGCCGCTGCGGAGAGCGGCGTTCCCGGGAAGGCCAATCCGTCACGGCGGACAGGTCTCCTGATTGGCATGGTAAGAGCCGCTACGGAGAGCGGCGTTCCCAGGAAGGCCAATTTGCCACGGCAGACAGGCGCTTTCCGCCCCGGCCAGGGGCGGAGGCCTGTAGCCACGGGTGAAGCGCAGCGGAACCCGTGGAAAACGGTTCTTCACATGCCCGCCCCGAATGGGGCGGAGGAAGCACGACGAAGAGGAAGCGTTCCGTCGCCCCATCCGGGGCGAGGATAATGGGGAGCAGGGCGGGACGCCCGTGGCACCTGCCTTCGCTGAAGCTATGGCGGGCAGGCTCACGGGCGGGACGACCGTGCCACCTGCCCTCGCTGAAGCTCCGGTAGGCAAGCTCATGGGCGGGATGCCCATGCACCGCAAGCGCCCGCTGCCTTGCAGGGCGAGCGGTGTGGCCAATCTTTTCTTTTTTCATTATTTTTCTTTATTTTGCCGCCGGCCGTGACAGCTAGTTGTCACAGGGGCATTATGAAATGGCGTTCGTAAGCTGTTTGGAATCATGGTAAAAGGAGATTCTTGCGCGTTGGGCAGGCGGCGGTGACGTGTGCAAAGTTGTCACTGCCGAGTTGGCCGCGCACGGGCCAGGGAAGGCTGGATCGGAACAGGAGAAAGGTTCATGAGCAAACACCGCGTTGCGAGGACCGGCCAGCCGATGTTGACGTTCTTCGGCGACCTGATTGCCAGGAAGCACATGGAATCCTTGACGCCGGAGGGTCCGCAGACGTTGAGCATCTCTCTGTTTCGCACCGAGGCGCCGGGCTACGTGCTGTCGGTCAGCCATCAGAACGGCTCGTCCAGCCACCATTGGGCGGCCCACACGCCTCGCAGGCTGGAGGTGGCAAGCCTGTTCGAGCTGTACACCCGCCAGTGCGCCCCCCAGGGTCCCGCGCGCGAGCTGTTCGAGGACGCCAGGCAGGACATCATGGTCCAGGCGCCGGAGCTCGACGAGATGGTGCAGTGGTCGTCCGTCGTCGCGGGCGACAAGTGACGGCTTTTTGCATCTACATCCCCCGTCCGACCGCCTCGGCGATGCGTTTGAGCACGGGCATCTCTTCCTGAAGCACCTTGGGGGTGATGGACTGGGCGCCGTCGCTCATGGCGTGCTCCGGGTCGTCGTGGACCTCGACGATCAGCCCGTCGGCCCCGGCGGCAACGGAAGCCCGGCACATCGCCGGGACCATGTGGGCGTGGCCCGTGCCGTGTGACGGGTCGACCAGAACCGGCAGGTGCGTCACGGCCCTGAGGGCGGGGATGATCGACAGCGTGAGGGTGTTGCGGACGTATTCCTCGAAAGTCCGCACGCCGCGCTCGCAGAGGATTACCTGCTGGTTGCCGGCGTTGATGATGTACTCAGCCGCCAGGAGGAACTCATCGAGCGTCGCGGTTATGCCGCGTTTGAGGAGCACCGGCTTGTCCGCCTTGCCGACCGCCTCGAGCAGCGGATAGTGCTGCATGTTTCTGGCGCCGATCTGGAGCACGTCGGCGTACTCGGCCACGGCCGGGAGGCTCTCGACGCCGATGACCTCGGTAACCACCGCCAGGGCGGTGCGGTCGCGGGCCTCGGCGAGCATTTTGAGGCCCTCGACGCCGTGGCCCTGGAAGCTGTACGGGCTGGTCCGCGGCTTGAACGCCCCGCCGCGAAGGCCCACGCCGCCGGCGGCCTTGACCTGCTCGGCAAGGCGGATGATCTGGTCGCGGCTTTCCACCGCGCACGGCCCGGCGATCACGCCGATCTTCTGCCCGCCGATCGGGAAGCCCGCGGGCCCGATCCTCACTACCGTGCGCTCGCGCTTGACCTCCGTCGAGGCCATCTTGTACGGCGCGAGGATCGGCACGACTCGCTCGACCATCGGCGCGTTCTCGATGGCGCCCTTGTCCACCATCCGCTTGTCGCCGATGCACGCGACGACCGTCCGGTCCGTGCCGTAGATAACGTGCTCCTTGAGCCCGTAGTCCCGCACAAGGTCCACCACGTGCTGGACCTGCTCCTTCGTCGTGCCGGGCTTCATTACGACTATCATGGCAATCGCTCCTGGGTAACCTGTGACACCAAATGGGTGACGCCCGCCATGCCAACCGGGCCTCATCGCAAAAACTAAGATCCGAATCTCGAAGCACGAAATCCGAAACAAATCCGAATCATCAATTTCAAATGTTCAAAACACAGGCATGCGCCCGAACTCTCGAGGAGGACCTGTGCGCTGCCTTGCAGGCTTTGTTTTGGATTTGGTGTTTTGGATTTTGAAATTGTTTCGGATTTGGTGCTTCGGATTTAGGATTTATCTGGTGGCGGAATGCTTATCAGCTCCAAATCGTCAAGCTACTTGCCGCCCTTCTCTATGCGATCCATCCCCCCCATGTACGGCCTGAGTGCCTCGGGCACGGTCACGCAGCCGTCGGCGGTCTGGTAGAACTCCAGCAGCGGGATCAGCACGCGCGGGCTGGCGATGACGGTGTTGTTCAGCGTGTGGACGTATCGGAGAGTCCCGTCGGCACAGCGGTATCGCATGTTCAGCCGGCGGGCCTGGAACTCGTGGAACCTGCTGGCGGAGTGCGTCTCGCCGTAGCTGCCGCGGCTGGGCATCCACGTCTCGATGTCGAACTTCTGGACCTGCCCCTGCCCGAGGTCGCCCGTGCAGACGTTGACAACGCGGTACGGCAGCTTCAGGGCCTTGAGGACGTCCTCGGCGTTGGCGAGAATCTCATGGTGATGGCGGATGCTCGTCGCCTCGTCGTTGCGGCAGAGGATCACCTGTTCGACCTTGTCGAAGAAATGCACGCGGTAGAGCCCGTAGGTGTCCTTGCCGGCCGCACCGGCCTCGCGGCGGAAACACGTGCTCATCGCCACGTACTTGCGGGGCAGGTCGGCCTCGTCGAGGATCTCGCCGCCGTGGTAGGCGGTGACCGGCACCTCGGCCGTGCCGACGAGGCTCATGGAGTCGCGTTCGGCGAGGTACGCCTGGTCGCGCCCGACGGGGAAGTAGCCCGTGCCGTACATCACCGATTCGTTTACCAGCACCGGCACGGTCATCAGGGTATAGCCCTTGGCGACCATCTGGTCGATGGCCAGGCGGAGGATGGCCTGGTGTATCAGGGCGCCGGCGCCCTTGAGGATGTAGTTCCGGCTGCCGGCGAGTTTGACGCCGCGCGGGATGTCGATTATGTCCAGCGCCTCGCCGAGCTGGACGTGGTCCTTCAGCGGAAAGTCGAACTTGGGCACGTCGCCCTCGACCCGCAGGACGACGTTCTGGGTGTCGTCCCGCCCGGCGGGCACTTCCGGCGCCGGCGGCTGGGCCGCGCGGAGCATCAGTTCGTCAAAGAGCGGCTGGATCTGGTCGATCGTGTCCGCCAGTTCCTTTGCACGTGCCTTGAGCAGGCTTATCGCCTCGATGGCCTTGGCCTTGGCGTCGCCCTTTAGCTGGGCGATCTGCTTTCCGGCGGCGTTCTGCCTGGTCCGCACGTCCTGCAACTCGCGCTGGGCGTCGGCGAGCCGGCGGTCGGCGTCCAGCAGGGCCGGGATGTCCGCATCGACGTTCTTGAGCCTGGCCGCCTCGATGAACTTCTCGGGGTTCTCGCGTATCAGCTTGATGTCTATCATAATGTTTCCTGACAATACCCGAAGGATAGCGTCGCGCGGTTGCGCGCGGCAGGACCATAATGCCATGGCTTCGAGCGGATTTCACTGTTTTTCAAGTGTGGAACCACCTTGCCTTCTCGGCACGCCCGGCCTTGAGCCTCGACGAAGTCGCGGCGAAAGGTCGGGAAAGTCTCACTCACGAGCACCCGTGCGTGCGCGGGAGCGTGTTCATTCCTGCTTGCTGCGGTGGGTGAGTCGGGTAGAATCGTTTCGGTATGAACAGGTCTCGCCACAATAGAAGCGGTCAGATAGGCTGTGGCTGTCTGATCGACACGTATGTTATCGGTATCATCACGTGGCTGTCTTGGCTCCTCATGGCGGCGTGCAGGCGACATATCGCTGACTGGGGATGGTGGTCGACGGCAGGAGTGGGGTTTCTTCTGGGCGGGGAGGTTCTGTATCTGGTGGCTGTTCTCAAGTGGTCTGGCGTGTACGTTCGGCGGTGGTGGATCGTCCTTGGGTACTTGTCGGTTCTGCTGCTTGCCAACGGCATGTTGATGGCACATGAATATGCCCTCCATGGTGCGGTCAGATTGCTGCCGCCAGTGGGATTCGTCGGTGGCTTCTGGCTGCTCTGCGCGGTCGTCCGGCTGATCTTCAGAAGGATGACAAGATGTCCGAGCAACACAAGTGACATGAAGGATGCCTCATCGGACAAGACACGCAGCTCCTGACGGGTCGCAGTTTCGGTTGTAAAGGCCTGGATATGCGGCGGGCAATTACCAATTACCCCCAGCCCGAACGCCCGCATTGACACGCCCGCCCCGCCGGGCGACAATGTGCGGACGATGGCAGAAGCCTCTAAACCCCCTGCGGTCAAGTTTATCTGCGGCATGATCTCCGGCGAGGTCGCGCTGTTCGGCCGCGCCGCGGTGGCCCTGGAAGCGGCGATGGGGCCCGTTGAGGCCGTCGGCGAGGTCGTGGACTTCGACTTCACCCACTACTACGACGCCCAGATGGGCAGCCCGCTCTACCGGCGGTTCGTCAGTTTCGCCGGCCCGCACCGGCCCGATTTCCTGGCCGAGGCCAAGGTCCGCACCAACGCCATCGAGGCCCAGGTCGCCGCCTCGCGGCCCGGCGCGGGCCCGGCCCGGCCTATCAACCTGGACGTCGGCTACGTCGAGGCCCCAAAGCTCGTCCTGGCGAGCATGAAGAACTTCTCGCACCGGATCTACCTTGGCGACGGGGTGTACGCCGAGGTCACGCTCATGTTTAGCCGCGGGCGCTGGGAGCCGCTGCCGTGGACGTTCCCGGACTTCCGCTCCGGCCGGTACGACGCGTTCCTCAGCCGCGTCCGCGACAGCCTGCCCGGCGCCGGCGTCACGGAACAGGAGGCGGCCTTATGATCGTCGCCGGGGCCATCGTGGCGGGGGTGGTGTCGATGGCGCTGGCCTTCCTGGCCGTGCCGGTGACGACGCGACTGGCCCATCACTTCGGCATGATCGACCTGCCCGACCGGCACAAGGCCCACGCCGGGCCCATGCCGCTGCTGGGCGGATGCGCCATTTTCGCGGCCATCCTGCTGCCGACGATGCTGGCGATGGCCACGGCGCGAATATGGGCCCACGACCCGGGCGGCATCCCGGCGTGGGTGCCGGCGGAGGTCAGGATCCACATTCCAGGCGCGGCCGCGAGATCGACACAGGCGCTGGGCATCCTGGCATGCGCGTTTGTCCTGCACGTCATAGGCATCATCGACGACCGGAAGAACCTCGGCCCGTGGCTGAAGCTTGCCGGGCAGTTCCTCGTCGGCATTGTTGCGGTGGTGTTCTTCGACGTCCGCGTGCTGACCCTCGCCGGCCCGGCCATAAGTTGCACCGTCACCGTGCTGTGGCTCGTGGCGATAACCAACGCCTTCAACTTTCTGGACAACATGGACGGCCTGTCGGCGGGCGTGGCGGCGATCTGCACGGCGGCCCTTCTGTGCGCGGCCGCAAGTATCGGCCAGTTGTTCGTCACGGGCTGGCTTTGCGTGATACTCGGCGCCCTGCTGGGCTTCCTGCCTTACAACTACCCGCCGGCGAAGGTCTTCATGGGCGACGCCGGGTCGCTGGTCATCGGCTTCCTGATCGCCACGGCGAGTTGCCTGACAACCTACGTCCACCCGGGCCAGTCCTCGGGACCCCTTGCGGGGACGCACCACCTGTACAACGTGTTGGTGCCCCTGGTGGTCCTGGCCGTGCCGCTGTACGACATGATCAGCGTGGTCACTCTGCGCCTCCGCGACCGCAAGAGCCCGATGGTCGGCGACCGCCGGCACTTCTCCCACAGGCTGGTGCGGCGGGGGATGTCCGTTCGCACGGCCGTGCTTACGATCTACCTCTGCACCGGCGCAACAGCCATCGCCGCGAGCCTCCTGCCGCGGGTCGACGAGATCGGCGCGGTGCTGATATTCGCACAGACCCTGGCAATCCTGCTGATCATCGCCCTGCTGGAGTCGGCCGAGCCGCGCGCCAACAAACAATGACAAAAGAAGGCAATAGGTAGTCGGAAGTCAGAAGTCGGAAGTAGGAAGTCAGAAGTCGGAAGTAGGAAGTCAGAAGTCGGAAGTAGGAAGTAGGAAGTAGGAAGTCAGAAGTCGGAAGTAGGAAGTAGGAAGAGAGACTTCTGAAGCCCAGGGATAGCAATCCCTGGGAGGGAAAACAGGGACGCTAACCATTTTTCGCCCCTTTTTCCTTGAACCAATCAATGGTGCGAGAAATGGTTAGCGTCCCTGTTCTCCCTTTGCCCGGCGAGAAGTGGCGGGCCGCGGCGTTTGTGCTGCTGCTGGCGTCGGTGGCCTCGCGATGCTTCGTGCCGGAACTGCCGTTCCAGAGCTCGGCGCTGAGCAACCTGCCAAGCGGCTCCCAGGCCGGCGCGGGCCTGTCGAGTAATACCCAGCCGGCGGTGCCGGACAACCCCCTCGCCTACCAGGCCGACAGGTCCGAGTTGGCCCGAATGACGTACGCCGTGCTGCTTTTGGCGGCCGGGGCGATCTGGGCGGCCGGCGGGGCCCTTGACGGCCGGCTCGAGGTCCGCCACGGCCGGCTCGCCGCGGCTATCGCGATGCTGGCGGTGCTCTTATTTGCGTCGGCTATGGCGGCCAGCAATCGGCGAGCGGCGATGGATTCGTGGATCGAGCAGCTTTCGCTCATGGCGGCGGCGTTTCTGGCCATCCAGTTATGCTCCGGCCGGCGGCGATTCATCACGCTGGTGGTCGTCCTGGCGGCCGTGGGCGCTACGGTGGCGGCCCGGAGCTACTGGCGGGTGGGCGTCGAGACGCCGAAGAACGTGGCGGACTTCCAGGCGCACCGTCTGGAGCGGCTGGCGCAGTTCGGCTTGGACGCCAACACGCCGGAGGCCCAGATCGTCGAGGCTCGCCTGCGGGACTGGTCGGCAAAGGGCTTCTTCGGCCTGGCCAACCCGTTCGGGTCGCTGCTGATCGTGCTTGGTTTGGCGGCCGCGGGGCTGGCGATCGACAAGTGGCATGGGCGTCCCGCCCATGAGTCGCAGGGTCGTCTCGGCCCTGCAAGCATGGACGCTTCACACGAGCCCCACGACCGCACCGCGCCTGGCAGGCATCCTGGGCAGGCTGCCAAACCAAACGCCAAATCCCGCGAGGTCGAGCCGACCGGCGTGGCGGCCGTCGCGGCGGGGATGGCGGCCGTCGGCATTCTCGCGGTCATCCCGTTTACCCGCAGCGAGGGCGCCATGATTTCCGCGGCCGTAGCCGGCGCGGGCCTGCTCGCCGCGTTTGTTTGGCGGGACGCACTGGCCCGGCGATGGCGGGTCTGGGCCGCCGGGACGATAGCGGCCCTGGCGCTCGCCGTGGCGGCGATGGTCGCCTACGGCCTTTGGCACGACAGCCTGCCGACCAAGACCATGACCTTCCGGTGGTACTACTGGACCGCGTCGGCGAAGATCCTCGCCGACAGGCCCCTGCTTGGCGCCGGGCCGGGCAACTTCGCCAACGCCTACCTGAAGTGCCGCCGCGACCAGGCCGAGGAAGACGTCAAAGACCCGCACAACCTGCTGGCCCACGCCCTGGCCGAGTACGGCGTACCAGGCGGCGCGTGCTACATCGCGGTTCTCGGCTGGCTCATGATCCTGACGGTCCGGCCGGGGCGGCACGAATTGCATGAGCATCCCCCCGATCGGGGCGAGCAAGGAACAATGCCCATCATGGCGGCGGTGGTCGTAGCGATGCTTGCGGCGAGGCTCGTACTGTGGGGCGCCACGGAATCATTCGCCATCGTGCTGCTGCACACCATTGTGCCGGCTTGTGTGCTGGCGGCGATGCTGGCGATGCTGGCGTGGTCCGGGCGGGGCTGGCTCGGCCTGCCGGACGGCGCGCCGGCGGATACGGCTCGCATGGCCCTTGGCGCCGCGGCGGCGGGGTTCCTCGTGCATAACATCGTAGAATGGAGCCTCTGGATGCCTGGCGCGGCCAGCGTGTTTTACATCGCCGTCGGCGCCGCGGCCGGGCGAGGGGGCGGCTTGCCCGCGTCGATCGTTCGCGGGCGATGGATCGCTGCCGGCGCCGCCGCCGCGGGCGTCCTGGCGGCGATCGCGATCTTCTGGCTGCCCGTGGCGGACAAGACATTTCACACCGCGGGGATGCTTGCGGCACTGCGGAATCACGACCTCGCCGATGCCCTCACCGAGGCCCAGGCCGCCTCCGATGCCGATACCCTGGACCCCCGCCCCGCCGCCGACGCCGCCAAGGTGGCGATGATGCGGGCCGCCAGGACGCTCACCTGGCAGAGCCCCACTGCCGGCACGGCTGTCGGGCAGGCGCTGAGATTCGCCCAACAGGCCGTCAGACGCGACGTGGCCGACCCGGCCGGCTACCGCCTGGCCGGCGAACTGGAATGGACGGCCCAGACCTTTGTCGACCGCCGTCTGCTGGATCTCGCTCGGGACGGAGACAACGCCTACCAGGCCGGCAACGTGGACAAGGCGAGCCGCGACTGGATCGAGGCCGCCAAACTCCTGCCGCCCATGCCGGCGAACATTCTGGGCGTCGGCAATTTCGCCAAGGCCGTCAGCCTAAACCCCAAGAGCGCCCGGCTGCGCATCGCCTGCGCCGAGAACTTCCTGAACGCCAACCTGCCCTCAAAGGCCCTCGAGCAGCTCGACGAGGCCTGGCGGCTAAACGTTGCCCTGCCGCCCGACAGCGCCCAGCGCTTGCGACGAATGGAACTCAAGCGGATAGACATCCTCGGCGCCCGCGCCGCCGTCCTGATGGGCCGGCGCCTGGCGGCGCCCGCGACCAGCCAGGCGACGACCAGGGCAAAATGATCTCAGCGCAGAGCACTTGGCGCGGGCTTCGCCCGCAACCCAAAGAAGAACTCAACGCAGAGCACGCAGAGCACGCAGAGAAGATGAAGACAAAAAGTCATATCTATTTGTCTCTGCGGTCTTTGCGGTCTCTGCGATGAGAAATCTCCTCCGCACGCGAAGAAACTGACGGTTAGCAGTGCAGAGATCGCAGAGAAATACATAACAGAAATACGAGAAGAAACAGAAGCGAGATGCTTCTTCTACTCTTGCTTTTCTCTGCGTGCTCTGCGTGCTCTGCGTTGAAACAGAAAGGTCATTCTAACGTCGGATGTGCCACTTCCCCGCGGAGCTGGGCGGCGCCGCCGTCGGCCTCGTAGACGCCGTAGAACATCGACGCGCAGTCCAGCCACAGCGTTATGCGGTGGATGTCCTCCGGCGAAAGCTTCAGCTTGTTGTGGCCGTTGGCGAGCATCTCGTAGAGTCTGGACCCCTGGGCGCCGAACTTGCCCGGCGTGGTGTAGAGGTTGTTGCCGTAGTTGGTGAAGGCGTACTTGTTGATCAGGCTGTTGTAGGAGGCGTACCACTTGTTGGCCATGGGCTCGCGGCCAAGGTTTGGGGCCTTGCGGGCGTTCTCTGGCTTGGTATGGCACGGCACGCAGTTGCGGTCGAGCACCGGCTGGACCAGGCGGGGGTAGCTGAACGGGTTGGACCCGTCGACGTCGGGTGCGATTTTCGACGGTTCGCGGCGCAGCGCCAGCGGCGTAGCCCTGGCCTGCGGGGGGGTGCGGTCCTTGGGCTCGTGGCAGCCGGCGCAGGTCAGCCGCTCGCCCTCGTGGAGGTACGTCGCCGAGCGCATGGACTGCACGGCCAGGCCGTTGGCGTCCAGCGCCTGGAAGAACAGTTCGACGTTGGCCGGGACGGTGAAGTTGGCGCTGCCGTCGGCCTCGACGGGCGCCGTGCCCAGCAGGTGGCGGACGGGCACGACGGAGTCGCCGGCGAACTGGATTCGTTTGCCGGTGTTGAACGGCGGGTGGCCCGAGGGCACGCTCATCGGCAGCAGTTTGAAGACGCGCAGGGACTTTATCACCGTGCCGGCCGGCCAGGGCAGCACGCCGTCGTAGGCGTTGACGACGGCCACGGTCGCCTCGCCGGGTTTTCCCGGCCGGGCCGGGCCGCGAGCGGCGATCCTGGCCGGGTCCATCGAAAGCGTCACCGGCGGCGTGGGGCGGGCCTTAAGCGGGATGGGGCTCATGCACGCGATCTCCTCGTCGCGGTAGAGCAGCTCCTTGTTGCCGAAGCTGTCGACCAGGTATATGCCGAAGTTCCAGCCGCCCCTGCGGATTTCCGCGCCGACGTCGTAGACGCAGATGTAGTAGTCGTCGCTGAGCGGATACGCCATGCCGTAGCATTGCGTGCCGCCCTGGCTCTCGGGGAAGCCCACCTCCGGCGTGATGCGCCGGAGCGGGCCCATGGCGTCGTCGTCGGGGATGTTCGGATTGATCAGCACAAGCGAGCCGAACGCCTGCCCGTGATGCGGGGCGGCCGTGGCGACGAACTTCGCCGAGCCGGGTATCGCACGGATGTCCACTTCCATGTCCGGGCGTGCGTTTCGCGGGGCGAAGTTGCCGTGCACCGCCCTGGAGTCCGCGCCGTCCAGCGCGGTGATCCACGGGTGGTGCGCGGTGCAGCCGAAACGGTCGACGTAGTCCCACCGCGTGTAGACGATCCGCCCGTCGTTGGTGACCGACGGATTCCACTCGTTGGTCTCGTGGAAACTCAGGCAGTTGATGCCGCTGCCGTCGGGGTTCATGTCATATAGGGTGTAGGTCGGGCAGACCCGCCCGCAGCGCAGGTACCCGCCGCGCCGCTCGGAGTCAAAGACGATCCGCCCGTTGGGCAGCCAGGCCGGGTCAAAATCGTTCCACGTGCCGTCGGTGAGCTGCGTGAGCTCCGAGCCGTCGACGTTCACCTTGAACACGTGGTAGCAGCGGCCCTCGTCCCAGTGCCCCATGTTCGGATCGGTGTGGTGGCGGTGGCGCGTGTCGCCGCGGCACTCGACGTAGGCGAAGAGAATCTGCTTGCCGTCGAACGACAGGTCCGGCGAGAGGAACGAGCCGCCCTCGGTGACCTCGCCGCTGATGTTGCCCATGCCGTCGAAGCGGATGCTCCACTTGCGGTCCGGCCCGCCCCAGAGCCTCTGGCCCTTGAGCCGCCCGTTGGCGACCGTCGAGTTGGCAAGGACGTCCGTCACCGTGGGCGAGTCGCTCAGCGGGTCATTGAGAACGTACAGGCCCCCGCCGGGCATCTGCGCCATGCCGTAAAACTGGTCGCACATGTGGTTGTATACGGCCTTGTGACGCTTGATGAACAGGATTTTGTCGAAGTTCAGCAGCGGGTTCGTAAACGCGATCTGCCGCCGCAGCCGGCTGGCCTTGATGAACAGCCCGTGCCGGGCCTCGGCGTCGGTCACGGCCGTCTGCTCGGCCTGCTTTGTCAGGTCGGCAAGTTGCTTCTCCAGGTCAGCCAGCCTGGCCGGGCCGGCTGAGCGCTTGAGGTCGGCCGCAAGCGCCGCCGTGCGGCGCAGCACCACGTCCAGCGGGTCGCGGTCGCTCGCCAAGATCAGGGAATCCCGCCGCAGCGCCTCGGCCGCCCGCTTGGCGAGGGTACCGCGATTGGCGATGTCGTGCTTGAGGGCCTGGTACTGGATTTCCAGCTCGGCCTGCATGTTCACGCCGCCCGGCCCCGCCGCCTGTTGGCCGGCATCGGCGGGCGCCTGGGGCGAGGTCCGCCTGTCGGATGCGGCCGCTGGCGCCTTGGGCGAAGTCCGCTTGGCGCGCATAGCCGCACCTGCCTCGCCGCCCGATGCGGCCAAATACGCGCAGGCCGCCAGGGCCAACAGGCACACCGGCAGCGCCAGCCGCCCGGCCCGCCGGGCAGCGATTCCCACAGAAATCCTCCGGATCGCATGTCGCATGTGTCGCATCCTTTCGAGAGCCCGGTCACCGGCCGGCATCCCGGCCAACGACAGGCCCCAAGTGCCGTTGCACACTTGTGAAACCGCCGCCCCCCGGCATGGTTGCCCATTTGTTCGGAAATCCAAGCCAGACGAGCACGAGCACGCCGCCGCCCGCCAGGCGACGGAAGGCCCCCGTGCCAACCGCCCGGGCACGGAGTGCGCAGCGATAACCGCTGATCAGCGGCAGCTTGTGGCACCAAACGGACCAAGCAGGCCAGTGACGGTGCGCCGGCCCCGTTCATGCGGGGGGAATGATGCTACATGATAGTTTCAGGATGCTAGAGTGTATCCCAGAGGCTTGGGTGCCCACTTCACGCTCCCGGAACCCCCAACACCTTGTCCCTGGAATGTGAGCTTGACGTACATAACTCTCTGCCCTTTCACCGGGGCGTTCAAGTCCAAAACCCCCTTATGTTCCCAAAGGGCCGAGTTTCCGAGGTGATCGAAATCCATTACTTCAGCATCCACCTCGCAGAAGAGGTTACTAGTTACTGCATGGGCTCGCATACCCCATGTCCATCTGCCACCGGCTGCTATCGTCCACCCTTCAGGGGGAGCCTGTCCCGTTACAAAGCGAGTGAACCCCCGCGTTGCCCCGGTATAATCAGATGACCAATAGCCACATTTAGGAATATCGGGACAAGCTCTGTCGAAAAAGGACTCGTAGAATTTAGGGATGACTTCCACCTGAGCGGGCGCCATGCCTGTGATATCGAGCGCTATCCCTGTGCGCCAAGAGACATACCCCGAGACATACCCCCCATCAATAATAATTACTTTCGCGTTGATAGTATCGGGCCCAAACAGCTTCAGCAATTTGGCGCCATCAGGAACGGGCAAGGGAATGGAAAGACCATCTGCGATACTTTGGGCCGATGGCCCGCGTCTGCCGGACAGGGATCCGATCAGTACGCCGCACCCGAGTGCAGCAATTGCCACGACCACTGCCACCCAGACGTGCTCACGTCCGCGATTCTGCTTGTCCATTTCCATAGGTTGCTCCCCAGTAGAAATCTGCTGGAAGGATACACCCGCTATGGGAAATCTGCAAGCCTCCTGATGAAATCATGCGCCCCGTTTATACCTGTTTGCTGAAGCGAACGGAAAACGACCACAAATCCATGGAGCCGCGGTAGGCCTTAGGCCCCCAAGGGGGGCGATGGCGATGTAGCGAGGGCACTTTCCTTCGCCTTGCCATCGCCCCATCCGGGGCTCTGGTTCATTGGGGATCGGTTCCGGGGGTTCGCCAGTACGCTCACCCCCGGCTACATGCCTGCGGCCCTTCGGGCCTTCATTTCGGGCAATCCCCAACTCCTGCCGCAAGTGCGGGTCGCATGCCTGTTTGATCGGATGCCAAAGACGACTGTTGCACAACTTTGAGGCCGCCGGCAGGCAGGCCCCGTGAACGGGGCTGCATGAGCGGGCACCGGGCATGCCAGACCAGTGGGAGCACGCCGCCGCGGCTGCTCTGAGAAGCAGTTTGTAGCAAGGGAGTATGGTGTACGGTTCAGGCGACAGCCATCATCCTCGTTCTCGTCCTCGTTCTCGTCCTCGGCTTTTCGTTTCATTGTGTGGGCCGAGGGCTCGTGTTGGACTGCGGTAATCCTTTACACTTCCTCCTCCGTCGGGTGGACTGGCCAGGCGGGGATGCCTTTCGGCGATGCTTCCTGCTGCCTGTAGAGGACTTTGAAGGGGTTTTCCTTGGGCACGGGGGCGTCCTCGTTGACCATGGCGGGCAGGACCTCGGACCACCACTGGTCGTAGGCTTTTTGCATGGCGGCGACGACTTCGGGGTTCTTGTCGGCGACGTTGGTGGTTTGGCCCGGGTCGGCGGGGATGTCGTAGAGTTCGGTGTTGTTGACCAGGGCGAACCGCTGGCTGCGGATGCAGCAGTTGGCGTAGTTGGACTCGGCCGCCTTGCCCTTGGCCCAGCGGCCCACGTGGGTGAACACGTACCGCTCCGCCCAGGAGGCCTTTGGGTCTTTCATCAGGGGCACGAGGCTCTTGCCGTCGAGCTTGACCTTTTCGGGCAGCTTCGCCCCGGTCAGTTCGGCGAAGGTCGGGAAGAGGTCCACGTGGGCGGCCAGCGCCCCGCAGTCGACGCCGTTGGGCGTTCGGCCCTTCCAGTAGAAGAACGCCGGCACGCGTGTGCCGCCCTCGTAGGGCGTGCCCTTCTTGCCGCGCATGCCCGCGTTGAATATCCCGCCGTTGCCCGCGTCGCCGCCCTTGGCCTTCTTCTTGCCGCCGCCGTCCCCGCCGGCCATGGCCGAGCCGTTGTCGGTCATGAAGATCACAAGCGTGTTGTCCAGCAGCTTCCACTCGTCGAGCTTCTTCATCAGCACGCCCACGTTGTCGTCGATGTTGGTTATCATGCCGTAGAACCTGGCCGGGCTTTCCGCCAGGCCCGCCTTCATGTACGGCTCGAAGTACTTCTCCGGGCATTGAAGCGGACCGTGCGGGGCGTTGGTCGGGATGTAGGCGAAGAACGGGCGGTCCTTGACCTTCTTGATCCACCGCAGGGCCTCGGTGAAGAACACGTCCGTGCAGTAGCCGGCAGTCTTGACGAACGTGCCGTTGTGGCGGATGATCGGGTCGAAGTACTTGTTGCCGGGCGCGTCGCCGCAGCTTCCGGGGTAGCTCTGCCCGATGCCCCCGCAGCCGTGGATGAACACCTCCTCGAAGCCGCGGTTCTGGGGCTGGTACGGCTCCTGGTCGCCGAGGTGCCACTTGCCGAAGATGCCCGTCGTGTACCCGGCGTCCTTCAGGGCCTTGGGCATCGTGGCCGCGTCGAGGCTCATCCGCTCGCGTTCGCTGATCGTGTGCGTGACGCCGGAGCGGAACTCGTGCCGCCCGGTCATGATGCTGCAACGCGTCGGCGAGCACGTCGGGCTGACGTGGAAGTCCGTGAAACGCAAGCTGATGGCGTGCAGGGCGTCGATGTTCGGAGTCTTGATGATCTTGTTGCCGTGGCAGGCCAGATCGCCGTAGCCCTGGTCGTCGGTCATCACCATGACGATGTTGGGCCGGGGCCACGAATCGCCGCCGGAAGGGGCATTGGTTGGGGCGTCGGCTGCCCATACGCGCGGCGCGGCCGCCATTGCCATGCCGGCGCCGATGCCCTTCATAAGGTCGCGTCGTGTGATTATCATTGCCATTGTCGTCACCTGTTCCTGTCAAGAGTTACCTGGACGGTTCACCTGATCTTGAACGCGCCGGCCGGCCAAACGTGGCGGCAGGCGGGGCAGGTCAGCGGCCTGCCCGCGTGCACCTTGAAGTAGCGGACGGCCTGTCTGCAATTGGGGCAGCGGTCGCTGGTGGTGCGGACGATCATCGTGATCGGGCTGGCGATGAGCCATACTCCCGCGATTGCGGCCGCGACGATGAGCAGGATTTCGAAGTCGGCGACCCCCTTCATCGCCAACAGCGCCCAGAGGGCGAAGAGCCCGAAGATCGGCCCGAAGATGGTTGCCAGCCAGCGCAGCGGGCCGGCGGTGGCGGCGTTGGAGTCGGCGATGCGCTGGATGACGGGGTCCGCCAGCGGATTAGGCGGCTCGGCGGGCGCGGCGGGATCGTCGGATTCGTCCTGTGCCGCCTGCTGCGCCGCGGCCAGAAGCGCCAGCAGGCGCTCGATGGCCTGGATCAGTTCGTCCACGCGGGCGCCGGCGCCGGTGAGGTTCAGGGCGATCTCGTCGTACTCGACTTTCGGCGCGGACAGTCCGGATGCCCCCCGGCCGGCGGTGAAACCGGGCAGGGTCTTCGGCTCGGCGGTGCGGACGATGACAAACGGCGTCAGGCCGTGCCTGGAAAAGCCCCTCACGCCGACGATCCGGCCCCAGGGCAGAAGGTGGATCTGCCGCGGGACGTGAATGCCCGCCTGGTCGAGAGTCATTACCACCGGCCTGGCCAGCAGGCGGTACAGGGCCGTCGCGGCCAGCAGCAGGCCGATGACGGCTGGAATCCAACCGCCCAGGGGAACCCACTCGTCTATGCCGGCCACGCCGAGAATCAGCCCGCCCAGCACCAGCCCCGCCGCCGCGACGAGCATTCGAACCACCTTCCCGCGAGATGTGCCGATCCGGATGGAGAACTGCATTTGGCTGCTCCGATGAGAAGGTCTCAGGTCATGGCCCCTGGGCCTCGTGGCGGCAGGTTCCCGGCCGTCGCTGTCGGGCCGCCGCGGCCCGGCGGCGGACATGACGGCTGCGATTGGCGGATTTCATGAATCATCCTTTTCGTTTGCCGGCGCCCGTCTTGCGTTTTGGCGATCCATTGCGTGCAAAAAGGGTCCTGGTGTATTCTCATGCACGAAGATACCCGCTTGTTCGGCGAGGGTCAACCGGCTCTCGGCCAGGCGCTGGGCCGGCGGCAGGCAAGACCGAAGCGGCATGTGCTTACGGGTTTCGAACCAATGCAATATATCCGCAAACTGGGCAGTTGGGTGCTGCTGGCCGCGGTCGCAGCCGTCACCGCGGGCTGGGGCTTGGGCAAGGTCGAGCTCAACGGGCACGAATGTTACGTGGCCCTGGCGGCGCGGGGAATGGTCAGCCAGACCCAATGGCTCGACGACCACCTTTTCACGCAGCCGGTCCCCGAGCCGACCGCGATTAACCGCTGGATGGTCCCACAGGACAACGGCATGCCCCGCCTGCGGAAGACGCCCCTGGCGTACTGGGCCGCCGCCGGTCTTGTGAAGATGGGCCTGCCGATCGACGAGGTGACCGTTCGACTGCCGTCGGTGATCGCATCGGTGCTGACGGTGCTGGTGATCTTCGGCGTCGGGCGGCAGATGATCGGCGGCCAGGCGGCCCTGATGGGGGCCCTGATGCTCGCGGCGAGCCTGGGCATGGTCAAGTGGGGTCGAAGCGCGCGGCCGGAGCTGCTGCTGATGCTCTGGATGACCGTGGCGATAGCGTGCTTCTGGACCGGCATGCAGGTCGCGACGGGCGGCAAGAGGGCGGCCTGGCTGATGGCGGGCTGGGCGGCGATGGGGCTGGCGAACCTCAGCAAGGAGTTCGTGCCGCTGTTTTTAGCCTGGCCGCTGCTGGCGTACCTGGCCTGGCGGGCGTCGGTGCGGAAGGACAGCCGGCCAAGGCGGCGCATGGTGATCTTCCTGGCCGTCGCCCTGGCGTGCGTAGTGCTGGTGGACGTGATCCGCCGCGTGCTGCAATGGCGGCAGATCGACGCGCCGGCCGCCGCGGTCGCCCTCTACGCCTGCCTGATCGGCTTGCCGCTGCTCGGCTACTTCGTCGTGTCCCGGCCATGGGGGCAGCTAAAGCTGGTGCTGCCCACGCTGCTGCCCGGCCTGGTGCTGATGACGCTGCTGTTCATGCCCTGGATTTGGTACCTCGACAAACTCTTCCCCGCGACGAGCGAAACGCTGTGGCAGCAGGTCGGCGCGCGGGGCGTGGGCAGCGAGGACGCGAGCCTGCGAACCCCCGGGTTCTATCTCTCCAACATCATCGTGCTGACGCTGCCGTGGACAATCTTCCTGCCAGGTGCGGTGCTGGCGCCGCTGCTTAGCGCCCCCACCGGGCGGCGCGGCAGCGACAAACAGATCCCCCCGCCGCCGCCGCTCCAGGCCCAAGGCGCGACGTTGCAAGAGCCGGCCGAGCACGCTGACGGCCTGGTCTACCTGCTCCTCTGCGTCTTCGGGCTGGCGCTGCTGTTCACCGCCGCCGCCGGCAAACGAGTGCACTACATCCTCCCGGCCGTGCCCGCGCTGTGCATGCTGGCCGGGTATGCGGCACGGGACGTGTTCTTCCGGCATCGCTGGTTCTCCGCGGGCATGGCAAGGGCCATCGTGGTCGGCTACGCGGTGTTGGGCGTTGTCTCGGCGGGCGCCGCGGTGTTTGCCAGCCAGGCGGCGTCGGGCGGATGGGTGTCAGATACGGTCGCGAGCATGCTCGAACCCGTTAAAGACAAGGTCTCCACGGGCGACGTGGCTGACATCGGCCGATACCTTCTTGTGCCGCTCGCCATCGTTGCCGTGCTGCTCGTGGCGGCCGCGATGGCGATGACAAGGAACAGGCCGGCATTGTCCTTCGCGGGTCTGGTAGCCGCGGTGGTGGTGCTCATGTTCTGCCTGGCCGGCCGGCCCGAGATGATCACCGAGGCTCCGCACGCCGCTCAGGAAGTCCGTTGGATCCAGAGCAAGGCGGGCTCGGCTCCGATGAGCTTCTGGGGCGCCAATAGTCGCACCGAGGCGTTGGTCTACTACTTCGGCCACGACATGCCGAACGCCGCGCTGGCACGCGAGGCCATGACCGCTCGACATGGCCGGCAGGAGGGCCTGCGCCTGTGGGACGCCTGGATGCGGCAAGGCGGCGAGCGCTGGCTGCTGGCAAACGCCAAGGACGTGGAGGAAGTAAAGCGGATGGGTTATACGATAGTCGATCCCAACCATAAGCCGCCGGACGCGGACATGGACGTGATCCTGTTCCAGCCGCCCGCTCCGAAAAGAGAAGGTGGCAGGTCCGGCTCATGATGATTCACATTCTATTCGGCGCACCTTGCGGGAGGCGGTTGGCTTGATGGAGAACTGGTGGCTGTTGCCGGCGGGCGCGGCAGTCGCGGCCCCGTTGGGCGCTCTGGCTGTCGCCTGGGCGACCCGGCGGGCATGGCGCGACATGCGCCGACTGGCCGCCAGAAGCCGCGGCCAGGACCACCTGGCGGAACTTGGCAGACTGGCCGGCGGACTGGCCCATGAGATCAAGAACCCCCTGTCCACCATCAACCTCAACTTGCGCCTTCTCACGGAGGACCTCGCCCGCTTCGACGACGAGCAGCACCAGCGACTGCTCCGCCGCCTCCAGGGCGTGCAGAAGGAATCGGGCCGCCTCAAGACCATCCTGGACGACTTCCTCCGCTACGCCGGCAAGTACGAGCTCGCCCCGACAAGCGTGGACCTCAGGCGGATCGTCGGCGAACTGTGCGACTTCTTCGCCCCACAGGCCCAGGACGCCCACGTCGTCATGCGAAGCTGCCTGCCCGACAAGCCTGTCATCTGCCGGATCGACGAGAACCTCTTCAAGCAGGCACTGCTTAACCTCATGATAAACGCCGTGCAGGCGATGACTAACGGAGGCGAGCTTATTGTCCGCGTGGCCGGCCTGCAAGACAGCGGCGTCGTCGAGGTTATCGACACCGGACCCGGCATCCCCGCCGACCAGC
>Ga0315282_10004224_pt1 | contig 25108 bp, 29 predicted proteins | sample YL17G07_20_MG_FD_203693 | JGI IMG/M metagenome (GOLD analysis project Ga0315282, IMG submission 203693) | Sediment microbial communities from Yellowstone Lake, YNP, Wyoming, USA - YL17G07_20 | ecosystem: Environmental > Aquatic > Freshwater > Lake > Sediment | place: USA: Wyoming | collected... | reverse complement strand
AAAACACCCCGAAAAGAGGCCACAACTTTGGGTCCCCATAAAAGATGGGCTTGATAGAGCTGGGGCGCACGCACCAAGGCAACGAGGTGCTCAACCCGCAGCCACTAACCACCCAAACCACCAAAACCACAAAAAAAAGACTAGACAAACAAACAAGAAGAGCACTAAAAAAGGGTCACACAACCACTGCAATCCAAAGCGAAATCCAAAGACACAAAAGAGAAAACACACGACAAAACAGTGTCAACCCATCCTATCTCACAATCGCTTGTGAGGGTTTTGGCGGCCAAGGCGGCGGGGCACACCCGGTCCCACACCGAACCCGGCAGTTAAGCCCGCCCACGTACTGGACCATACTGAGGTACGCGAGTCCTCGGAAAAACCAGAACGCCGCCAAACCACCCACACCACAAAACAATTTTTAAATTATTGATCGAAACATTAGTAGATACTAAGTAATTATAGTGTAAACAAGCCTGTAGTAAGCCATTATTAATAAAAAGGAGTTAGGCGTTTTTAAGATTAAGAAAGTAGGTAGACTAGGCCTACCTTCTTTCCATTGCCTCTTTTCCTCTCTTGATCAGCTCGCGGACTTTCTGGCCACCCTTCTTTCCTATGTTCTCGTAGTAGCCTTCGCCGTAGCGTTGCTTGGTGGTGTTACCGCCTTTTCTTCCTGCTTCCTTTACAGTCATTTCTCCTTTGGTTTCTTTTCGTGCCATAGGATCACACCTTAATAGTATCTAAGCGCATATTCTATTGTATGTTCCTCATGGAAATAACGAAAATAGGCTAAAATAGCAATCAATGGCGCAGATGCTACCAAAATAATAACTATATCAATAATTGGCTCTAAAATAGTGAAGATTTATTAAAACGGCAAATTATATAAATTATTCAATATAATTTATATAAAGGCATTGCACACTTGATTGCGAAAAGTTATTTATTAGCAGGAGCATGTATGCCTCGAAGGTAGAGAGACAGTGACGCGTTTTTTCGAGGTCACGCACAGGGACGGCGCCGCCAGGCTAGGCCGTTTATTGATCAGGGGCGGCATAGAGACGCCATACATAGAGAGGCCCGGAAGCGATAGCGGCGTTATCGTAAACGACGGTAACGCGCTTGTGCATGGCCAATTTTCCTGCGCCGTAGACTCGTTCAATGTGCCCCCGCACGTGGGCTTGCCATATCACGTCAGGGACGAGTTCGTCAGGCTGTTCGCCCCGCCGGTCAGGGGGGAAATTGCCATGGAAGCGCCGCGGGGAGCAGTCGTCCACCCGGGCCAGGTCGTTGAAGGCGCCGACATGTACATAATGGCAGGCGCCAGGGCTATCGAGGGCGACGCCAGGGCCCTGCTGGACAGCTTTATCAAGATCAAGGGCTCGGCGAAGCCCGATACGGCCCTGTATGTGCCCGCCCTGGCCACGCCCGAGAACCTTGCCATGCTCGTATACCTCGGAGCTGACGTCGTCGACGACGTCCTGGTCACAGCAAAGGCTTATCAAGGCCTGTATCTGACAGAGGACGGCGAGTTTTCGCTCGACGAGCTATCCGGCCTCCCCTGCGCCTGTGAAGTATGCCGTTCGTATGCGGCGGACGGCCTCAGGTCTTTGCCTCCCGCCGAACGCTTCGCCCTTTTAGCAAGGCACAATTACCTGAAGCTGGAGGAGGAGCTTAAGCGCGCGAAGTTACACGTCAGGCGGGGCATGACGCGGGAGTACGTGGAAAAGCAGTGCCGCTCAAGGCCGTGGCTAACTGCCCTATTGAGGCTCGCCGATGCTCAGCATGATTACCTGGAGCAGCGGACGCCCACATACCGCTCGTCGGAAATGCTCGCCTGCTCGGCGGAATCGCAAAACCGGGTGGAGGTAAGGCGCTTTGCCGAGAGGGTAAAAACTCGTTTTAGTTCTAGTGGCGACATACTCCTGATCATCCCGTGCTCGGCCCGGAAGCCCTATTCCAACTCAAGGTCCCACATTGCCATCGCCAGGGCACTGGGAAAATACCGGGGCTATGTCCACGAGCTGATCCTGACGTCTCCTCTTGGCGTAGTGCCCAGAGAGCTGGAGCTCGTATACCCGGCCGCCCATTATGATGTTGCAGTCACGGGCGTATGGGACCTCGACGAGCGCCACTGGGTATCGGGCTGCCTGCGCGACTACATCGATACTCATACGTTTAAAAAGATCATAGCCCACGTGGAAGGGCCTTACGTTGAAGTGTGCAAGCAAACGGGCCGTGACATGACATTCACGTCAAAGGGGCGCGTCACGGGCGATGAATCGCTTTCCAGCCTGGTTGAGCATGTTATGGCGGCCGTGGCTGAACTGGGGACAAAGCCCAGAGGCCAGGGGGAGCTGATGCTGGACATGTTCAGGGGCATGGCCGACTATGAGTTCGGCGCCGGCAGGGGAGATCACCTGGTGCCTAAAAATGGCGTGGTGAAGGGCAGGTTCCCCAGGTACGTCCTGTTCGATGGCAGGGAGCAGCTATGCTCTATATCGCCAGATTTTGGCTCCCTATCGCTGACGCTGGAGGGCGCAAAAAGATTGGATCTCGGGCCCGATTACGTGGTAGAGATAGGCGACTTCGTGCCCAGGGGCAGCGTTCTGGCGCCCGGGGTCATAGGAGCGAACCTGCAGATCAGGCCGGGGGATGACGTGTTTGTCAAAGGGCCGAAGGCTGTGGCCGTGGGAAAGGCCAGGATGAGCGGGTACGAGATGGCTGAGTCTACCCGGGGCATGGCTGTGGAGCTCAGGCATGTAGAAAGGCTGGGATCATAATGGCCGGGTTAAGCGACGTGATGCTGGATATAAGGAGACGCCAGAGAGTAAGACCGCACTCGCCCTCGGAGCTTGTGGGTTTCTGGACGGGGGAGGACCTGCTGGACGGCCGGCGCGTGAAGTCGAACACGATCATATTCAGGACTAAAGGCTGCCACTGGGCGCAGAAGGGCGGCTGTACGATGTGCGGCTATACCTATGATGCCGCGACCACGCCTCCGACGTATGAGGACATCATGGCCCAATACCGCTCGGTCGAGGATAAAATCGAGGGCAGCGTTGTCAAGCTTTTTACTTCGGGCAGCTTTTTAGATAAAAGCGAGGTGCCCGAAAGGGCGAAGGGCGAGATCCTTTCGAGCCTATCTAAAAAAGCGGAAAAAGTCATTGTCGAGACGAGGCCCGAGTTCGTCACCGATAATACGATGCAGGAGGCGAAAAAGTACGTCGCCCGCCTCGAGATCGCCGTTGGCCTCGAGACCTCCAGCGACAGGATACGTATCGAGTGCATCAATAAAAACTTCCTTTTCAAAGATTTCGCGCGGGCCAGCGAGACGGCGAAGAAATACGGCGTTACGACCAAGGCTTACCTGCTCCTCAAGCCGCCTTTTATATGCGAAAAGGACGCCCTCGAGGATATCGTAAGTTCGGTGCTGGATGCCGCCCCCTATGCCGGCACTATATCGATTAACCTGTGTAATGTCCAGCGCGGCACCATCGTGGACGAGCTTTTCATCAAAGGGGCGTACCGCCCGCCGTGGCTATGGACCATCGTCGAGGCCATCAAGAGGGTACATGGCAAGACAGGCTCCATCATCATGTCCGACCCGCTGGCGGCGGGCTCGGCGAGGGGGCCCCATAATTGTTACCAGTGCGATGCGGCGTTCGCGGACGCCATAAGGAAGTACTCCCTGACCCAGGATTTATCGGTTTTCGACGGTTTGCAGTGCCAATGCCGCCTGCAGTGGGAAAAAGTGCTGGAGCTCGAAGGCTGGACGTTCGGAGCGCCACTCATATATTAGCCGGGGATAAATATCTTAAACGGCGTTTTCACGTTATTATTTAAAAACAAATATGGCGAACGGCTAGGAAAAAGCTATTAAACAACCTTTATTAAGTATCGCTTGCAAATAACAGAGAAGAGGGTCAGAGGTCATGTGGAGCGAGATCATCGGCAAGTTCAAGGGCATGCCTTCCCAGGAAAAGGTGGTCCGGCTGTTACTCGAGAGGGGCTTCCAGGTGGACGCGAACGGCCACGTGGTATCGGGCAGGATAGAGATACCACATACGCAGATCGCCAAAGAAGTAGGCGCGGACCGGCGCGTCGTCGACGCTACCACCGAGATGATCCTCCGGGACGACATCTTGAAGCGGGTGTTCATGAACATCCATTCCATCGCCTCTTTCAAGGACGTAGCTCCGCTGCTTGGCCTCGGCGTCATCATTATAACGCCGGATAATGCCCAGAACATCGGCATCATAAGCGACGTGACGTCCGTTATCGCGCGGTTCAACCTCAGCATCCGGCAGGCCGTCACGGATGACCCCTTTTTCACCGACGAGCCGAAGATGACCGTAATCACCAATGATGTTATACCTGGCGAACTTGTGAGCGAGCTCAGGAAGTTAAAGAGCGTAAAAAGCGTCACTATCCAATAACTTTTCCCGGCTTTGTCCCGTCTTGCACTGATGCCTGGTTCGAGCAAATTATTTATCCCGGACAATTTTATTATATTATGGATCGGCATGTATGGTAAATTAGAAGAGATCGAGGGCATCATCGTCAGTGAGACGCCCCGTCACCCGATGGACGACCAGGGCAGGGGACCGGATAGGCTGGAGATCCGGGACAGGATACTTGACAAAATACGGTCCATAGCGGGCAAGGACAGCATAAAGAAGTTCACGCCCATCCAGAACCAGGGCGACCATAAGACGCAAGACATCCTGTTCATGGTGGACGATAAGGAGTACATGGCCACGCTGCGCTACAATAACTCGATGACCGAGGGCCGCGTGGAAGACCTGAGGAAGCAGGCAAAAAAATGCTAATGACGTTCGGCGACGCCCTTATCCAGGAGGTATTTCGCCGCTTTTTTGCTGTCCTGCCCATATAGCGAGAGAGCGTACTTCCCATTCTCATGGCTGACCTTATAGAGCAGGTCAAAGTCATTTAAAACGGCATTTATGTCATCTGGCGCATTTTCCTTGAGGAACACTATGTCCGGCTTAAAGACGTCAAAATGCATTGTTATGAGGCGGTCTACGGACTCCGGGAACCATTTCATGCGCGCCATCGCGATGGTATCCCTTATCGAAACGCGCTCGGTGCTGCCGATGAGATTGTCCGCGTGGCAGACTATCTTTTCCTCGATGGTCCTCGGCGCGTAGTCCTTCGGCGGCAGCCCCAGCTTTTTCGCCTCCCGTGCGGTCAATCCGGCACCAATGTGCCGTTCCACGATAGAGACGATGCGCCCATCTACACCCTCTTTTTTAAGTATCTCGGCGCCAATGATGGCGTGGTCGATGCCATGCGACCTCGAGCGGCCGATGTCATGCAAAAGAGACCCGGCTTCCACAAGGCCACGGTCACATTCAACCTCGGCGGCGATCTCCATGGCATAGTCGTGGACGGCCATGACGTGCTCCATCACGTGCTGGTTCACCATATATTTCTTTAGAAGAGCGAGGGCTTCTTTCTTACTTACGGAGGTCATTGCTTGATCGTCTGCTTGAGCCTGTCGATCCTTTCCTGCAGGGCTTGCTTTTCCGTGCCATTATCGTAGTACGACATGGGCGTGCCGTCCACCGGGCACATGAAGTTCGAGTCGACGGCGTAGTCGAATAAAATGCGGTGTGGCGGCTCCTCGGCGCAGGCGAAGAACTCGTTATTCTCGAACTCGAGGCGCCTTTCAAGCTTTTTGATCAGCTTCCTGGTCTCGTTCTTCAGCATGTTCTCCGCGTTGTCCAGGTCGAGCTTCCACAGGTACGTCAGCCAGCCACTGTCCTTGTCCCTCTCGCGCCTATATAAGGCCAGATGATTCTCATATAAAATGTAAAGCGTCTTGCGGACCAGGTTGAGGTTGATGCCGCTGAGCTCGGCGATCTTTTCGTCCGTGACCTCTTTATCGGGGACCTTATCGAGCATCTTTTCTACTATATTCATGCCCTCGTCGCCGACGAGCTTGATTATATAGCCTCTTATCGCCTTGTTATTTAGAACGGACACTATCTCACCTTACAATAAACATATTATACTGGTCAAAATATTAAGATGGCCGACAGTAATATTTCAATGAAGGCATATAAAAGTTATCCGGCTTTCCGTATTTTGGAGATGCTCAGGTTCTTTTTGACGAAGCCGATCCTCCTCTTGAGGTCGCCGGCCGCTTCGCCCCTCGTCGCCCCCTTGCCCATGACCGTGCAAATGGCCTCTCCGTTTTCAAATACGCTGCCTATACGAGGCACGTCCGCGATCATGGGCTTGAGCAGGTCGCCTTTTACCACGGTATGCCTCCGGGCGAACATGATAGCCTTAATGCCATAGCGCTTGATCCTGTATTCATTTAGCTTGCCGTTTATGGCGTCCACGTGCGCCTTGAACAGGTTATCCCCGATGGCCAGTTCCACAGAGTCCACGGCGCCCGTAAAACGGGGGTTGACCTCCAGTACAAGGGGACCGTCCTTGTTCACGATAAAGTCGATGCCGTTGTGGCCCACCAGGTTCAGGGCGGGCATGAGCTCCCTGGCGATGTCGAACATCTGCTCTTTAAAACGGGTATGATAGGGTGTCACGTTGCCGCAATAGCCGAACTCTTTTTCCTGCCCCAGCCATTTCTTGCCCACCAGTATCTCGTTCAATGAGACGGGCATGGCCTCGCTGCCCGTCGAAAGTACGGACACGCTCAGCGGCTTGCCGGTCACGTATTCCTGGAAGAAGTATTCATTACCCCCGGGAAGCATGGACTCGTCCTTTACTAAAAAGTTCTTGATGCCTCCCCCTCCCTTGATGGGCTTGGCGACGCAGGGAAAGGTCAGGTCCTTCTTTTTGTGATAGATGCGGGGGTGCGGCATGCCCAGCTTTTTGAGTTTTTTTGCCAGCCACACCTTGTTGACCACATTTTTTGCTATTTTCGGGTCGTTCCCGAGCACGAGCGAGGCCGGCAGGTCCAGGTCCTCGAAGCCCGAGCCCAGGACGACGCGGTCGACGTCCACCCTGTCGAGCCACGGCGTGATATCCGTGGGCAGGTCGCCGCTAAATGTAAAATTTTTCTTCACGCACTTCAAAAGGTCCAGGTCGTCATAGTGGCTTAATGAGTAGACCTCATAGCCTGCCCGGCTGGCAGGGCACGCCATCACCCGGGCGTTATAGCCGACAACCAGGACGGACCTTAATCGAGACACCTACTTTCTCACCACGTTTTTCCCGTGCTCGCTCGGGATTATCTTCAGCTCGCCATCCTTAAAGGGTTTCTCCAGCTCCCGGCCCCGCTGCAGCCAGTCGAGGAACAAGGCCAGAGCGGCGATCTCCGAGTGGGGCTGGTTGCCGGCCGCTACGTTGTAGTCGGCCATCTGGTACACGTCGCCCGGCACTTTCTCCGCCCCGACGACCACCATCACGTCCCTGGCCCTGTGCTCCTCCCGCAATACACCAATACAGTCGGGCATGTTGATGCCATACATAGTTAAATGTACCACTATGCCCCCTGCCTCCTTCCACTTCCTGATCTCAGGGCGGTAGCTCACGCCCGTCTTCACCCAGAATCCGCCGCCCCAGCTCTTATCGACGCGCTCGATGCTCTCTGCCACGGACTTATCGTTCGAGGAGAGGAGCATGCCGCTCGCGCCGAGGGCCCTGGCGGTCAGCCCGACGTGCGTGGTCACCCTGGCGTCCCTTTCGGGCCTATGGCCCAGCCGTAATACTACGATATCGCCCATCGGAACACCGCCGAATAAAAGAAAAGCCCGGAAGTCCCGGGGGCTTTACGCCGTTGCCTTCGCCTTTTTAGAAAAAAGCTCTATGAACGTATCGCAATCGCTCGAGAGGTCTGTGGCTGCTTTTTTTATGGCCACGATGGGGTCCTCTGAATTGCTCGTCCGGACGTACAGGACCGGGTTACTGATGCCCGGGTACTCGATGTCATATGTGGCTACCTTGACGGCCTTATCCTTGAGCAGCGAGGACTTCAAAGCGTTCATTAACGTGTGGTCCTCTCCCTTGATCTCGACCTCTATCTCTGTATCTGTCTTTTTCAGCACCTTAATTTCCATGAATGTCACCTATTTTTATATGACGCCCTTGCCATAATCCGAGGACAGCTTCCGGGTCTCTTTCTTTTCGCACTTCGGGCATTTTAGCTTACCGTTCTCAAAGACCATGTTAACCTTACAGCGGGGGCACTGCGACGTTAATACGCCCAGGTTCTTATCGACCGTGGACAGGCGCATGTTCTTCGTGTCTATGACCTTCGCCTTCACGATGTCCTGGTAGCCGAACTCCCTTGACAGGTCCTGCACGTAGGAGTCTTTCACGTTCGAGATGTGGATGGCCGCCTGAGTATTGCCGGCTATCTCCCTATCCAGGTGTCCCTTGATGCGGGAAAGCTCGACCAGGGCTACCGAGCCCTTGATGTCGGTTACGCGGCCGATCACGATGTCCCCCTCCTTCGGCGTGGGCGGAATGTTCGTTACAGGCTCGATGGCAATGCTCCTCTCCTTCTTATTATAGGCAATCCTTCCGGTCGTGATCGCATAGATGTTACCCTTATCCTCGTAAGTGCCCTTTCCCGGCAAATACTCCTCAGACGTTCCGATCAAATCGCCGGGTATGACGAAATCTCCTTCTGGCATAATTCTTCCCTTGCTATTCTCTTATCACTGCTTACTTCTTATGATCCTGTATAGCTCAACGTCTATTAATGTTATTTCCTTTTTGTGAAATTTAAAGGTATGCCGCATCGGGAACTTCAGGGCGATGATGTCGGTGACCTCCCCCCTGCCCTTGATATAGCCCCTGATAAAATCGGCCGAGCCGGCATTATGTATCGAGTAAATGACGCTCCCGATCTCCAGGGCCTTGTCCAGAAAGGGCCTATCGTTCCCTTTATCCTGCGCTCCGAAAGGCGGATTCATGATCGCCGTGTCGAAGTGCCCGCAAAAGTCTCTCACGTCGCAGCAGACCCATTCCACGTCCACGTCGAGCTGCTTTGCGTTTTGCTGTGCTACTTTTAGCGCACGTATATCGCTGTCAATGCCTATAATCTTTTTTGTTCCGAGCAGGGCGGAGCCTATGGCCAGCACGCCCGTGCCACACCCGAGGTCCGCGACGCTGCCCTTGAGGTCGCCGTTCATGTAAGCGAAGTATAATAGCTCGGCGGCGACCACGGCCGGCGTGGCATACTGCTCCCGCCTCACGTCAGGGGACTCGAAGCCCTTGACCTGCTCCAGGAGCATTTCCAGCTTTCTTTTTTTCATGCGCACCTGCTACATAACATATATTGCTTGTATTTTTATTTTTCCGATTTTTCCCCTTCTAGATTTGCACATTACATTTGCCCTTGTTAGCGTGAAGTTGGTCCACCTGACCTTAACACAATGACACAATGACACAAGGACTTTTTTAAATGCTGAATGTTGGCTGACGCCGCGCGGAGCGCTCTCACTTACCCCTTGAGTAATAAAAAATGGTCATTGTGTCATTGTGTCATTGTGTTAAACGACACCTGATACGATTATCGTCCCCACAATGCCTTATTAACGAAAAAATCGCCGATAAGCTATAATTATTTGGCTCCCGTGTAATTATTTGTGAAGAGTTCAATGCCACACCGTATAATGTCGGTGGTAGCCGTCCTGGCAGCCTTCATGCTCATTGCAGGAGTAGCGGCGTCGGCGCCGAAGACGTTCACGGAGGGCGACAACGGCAGCCTTGCGGTGATCAAGAAGGGCGAGACCTTTAATGTGATCCTGGCGGAGAACCCCTCCACCGGCTACTCATGGAACATGACGGTCAGCGACGGGCTGAATGTCGTGAGCGACCGATATATTCCCCCGGCACAGCAGATACCGGGCAGAGGCGGGCGTCACGAGTGGACAATCCAGGCCATTAAGCCGGGGCAGCAAAAGGTGAGGGGCATCTACAAGCGGCCATGGGAGCCGCTTTATTACAACGAGACCACGTTCAGGCTGGACCTGGAAGTGACCGGTAGCCTGAGCTCAAACGTGTCCCCCGACCTGGGCGGCAACTCATTCAACATCCGGAACATGCTCGGTAATATCGTGAGCATGGATTTCTCGCCGCCGACCATAAAAATGCTGCCGTCACTGCACTACGGCTTTAAAGACCTCTTCCGGCTTTAAAAGGGCGATCGAAGGCCGGACCTGCTTTTATTAGCTGACACCATCCCAGCGTTGAAGATAGCCCGATGGCCGCTAAATCTTGCATGACAGGATAAATAAATTGAAAGATTATGGCTAATCATGAAGCGGGTGGCAGTTGGGTGTGTTCTTTTAATTCTACTCGTAGGAACGGCTATGCTCGCCGGGCCGGCCGGCGCGATGAGCATCGGGGAAAAGACGAGACACTTCGATATCTATTATGCGAACACGCCGCCGGACGGGTCAAATAGTATCGGCCAAACGCTCGAGAACGCATATAACGAAATAAACGGCTACTTTGGCAACTGTCCTGAAAAGATCAAGGTGCTGGTCGTGGGCAAGAAGACCATGGACCAGGTAGGGGAGCATGTTGAGGCGTTCTCTGCATGGAACAGGCAGTCCAGCACCATCGTGCTCCGGGAAGAGACCATAAAAGATAAAAAATCCCTGGACGTAGCGGCAAGACATGAAATTTGCCATCTGGGCCTCAACGATATCATGGCCAGGAAGCAGTCCAAGGATTTCTCCTGGATGGAGGAGGGCGTCAGCATGGTCTTTTCGAAAGAGCCGTTCAGCGACCTCAAAGTGTCTAAATACATCCTGGGCAAGGGGTTCTTGAGCCCGAAGGAGATCGCCGACGCCGTGTCCAGCGACAATTATAATATATCCAAGAATGGCTACATGCAGTCCTACAGCCTGGTCAAGTACATGGCGAAGAGGTTTGGCGCCAGCACGGTCATCAACATCCTCAAGTGCCCGGAGACGGACTTTGAAAAAGCCTTCATGATGTCTACGAGGGTCGATTTTGGCACGTTTTACAGGCAGTGGCAGGCCTCTGTGAAGAATATGGCATCGGGGGGCCAGGTCGAATCACAGCCGGCCTTCGGCTACATGAGCTTTGACCTGGACGTCGGGGAAAGCGCGGCCTGATGGCCCGGTTTAGCAAAGTATTTGGGATGGCAGGTACAAAAATACATGAACTGTAGCCCGGATATTTATGATAACCGTCATTTTTCCGCACAAGACGTACTCCGAGAATAAGATCAAAATAAAGCAGATCATCAAGAAGTACGGCATGTCCTGGGACGACAAGAAGAGCGGCTGGATAAATGAGGCCACGGGCGACAGCGTTTACATCGATAAGAGCGTCATGGAGATGATCATGGAAGACTCTTTTTCAGCGGACCAGCCCATGACCCTTTTTGTGGAGTCCGGGAACCATGACTTTATCAAGGAGTTCGAGTCGAAGTGTAACGTCCTTGGCGGGCAGTTCATCCACGGCGGCGCCACGGCGGTCCGGCCCGCAGCGCCGAAGCCGGCTGACAAAGCTAAAGCTCCCGAGCCCATAAAAAAAGACGTTTTCGCCAGGCTGGGCTTCCGGGACGCAACCGGCAGTAATACGGCCACGTTTCGGGAAAAAGCCCTGGAGGACCTGAAAAATATCAGCGGCCGGTGGGAAAGGCGAAAAAAACAACTACTGGCCGAATATGCGAAGATGGGCATGGAAAAAAGCCTCGCCGACGCCATGCTCCACCGCGAAGAGATTGCGTTCCGGAAAAACAATGCATGCTGGGTCACCGGCGAGTTCCCGGCGGACCGTAAACATCAGGTTGATTAAAAACATTTTGGTGCTTGCCGGCCGGGCGCTCATTTAATGGCTTCCATCATATCATTATTGTTCATTTTCGGCAATATTCCCGGCATTTTCCACAGTTTGGACAAAAACCGTTAAATATTAGCCGGTTTCATACTTATGCTTAAGAGGAGGCCAAGATTACGGCAGACAGAGAAAAGAAAAACTTTGGACTGATCAATGAAAACGGTGAAGAAGTAGGCACTTACGGCGGAGCGCAGCCCAGAGACGCGGCCCTCAAGGTCGCCAACAGGGGCATCAGCAACATTGTTTTACGGGAGAAAGGCACAAAGAAGCTTCACTACTTCAAGGGCAAGAGGGAGCTCGTGTCCGTACCCAAGAGCGCTCCTGCCTGGATAAAAGAGGCAGCAAAGGGCAAGGACGGGAAGATTTACAAGGCGAACGTCGAAAAGCTGGGCACTACAACTTTACAGTATAGCGAGCTCGAAAGAAACCCCAAGGAAATGTTCAAGCTTCCCAAGTCTAAAGCTTCCAAGAAATAAAAGATAAAGCATCCTTTTCTTTTTCCTTTTTTTTATTTTCTCTCGTTTAATTTGGCATATTATTATAAACCCAATGGTAGAAATTAATTCTTAGTGATGTTTATGGCCAAAAAGGAATCGAAAGGAGATATTAGTGTTAGAGAGGCAGGAAGACGCGGTGGCACGACCACCAAAGAAAGGCACGGCCCCGAGTTCTACCGACAGATCGGGCACAAGGGTGGCCAGAAGGTAAGGGAACTAATCGAGCGCGGTAAAGCCTCCGAAAAGTAAGCCCGCCCGATTAAATACCTTTTCAGTCTTAACTTGTCTTCTCTGGTTTGCCTTTAACTGGCAATGGCAGGGGATGAATTATCCCCTGCCTGTCATGCCACCGGCAAAATATCCAAAATGTTATTTTTAATTCTTTTACAGGCTCTCACAGGTAGTTTTAAAAATTCAACCACAGTTCTTCTTCTCCTTACGTACGTAGCCGGACACTATCCTGCTTACGATGGTGCTTATTGGAGTGCCCGACTCCTCGCTCTCGTTCTCCAGGAATTCCCATACGTATTCGGGGAACGTCACGGCTACATAGCGCTCCCGGGGCTCGATATCCTTGCATGCTTCGGCCATCATGATCGCCTATCCATATGTTTTTATGCCTGCCTTATTAAAAAGGTGAGCCGCGGGCAATGAGCCTGGCGGTAAAATGTATCTATGTTTTGATGCGACCGGTCCATGCGGATAAAAAAGCGAATTATCCATTTTAAATGGCGCTGGGGTGTCACTATAAACAGGATGCGGCCGCGGCCATCGCTGCAATTAATGAAGCTCACGTATTTCAGGATGACGCCCAAAAAGACAATTAGAGCGCTCAGAAAAACGGTCGCGAGCTCGCGAAACTATGCCCGGGCAAATCCTCCCGGGCAAATCCTGGATCATACATAATTAGCTATTAACCACGCCATAGTCGTTAGTCGTGCTGTTTTTTTGGCGCTTCTTTTTTTATTCCTTTTAAAATTGAGTGGTAGTGCAGGGAGAGAGAGTTGAACTCCCAAAAAACGGATCTGCAGTCCGCCGCATTAGCCGCTCTGCCATCCCTGCTCGCTTATCATATATTTTTTGGACTATTATAAAATCGCATCCTCTATATATAAACCTTAGGGATTAGGATACTAAGTTAACACGTAATGGCATGTATCCAAACCCTTTTTCGGCATTATATGTAAAAACATTTATTATATATATTAGCTTTTATTTTTATGGGGTGGTTAGTTGGATAAAAAAACATTACTATTCTCTCCTAAAAAGAGTAAGATCATGCTCTATGCGTCGTTTATTATCATGGTAGCCGCCGTGATCGCCATATTATTCCTCGCGCTTACACATCAGACGGCGGTCCCCGGCGATGTATCGAAATTGCTGGGGCTTAGCAAGCAGGACAAGATCGCCGTTATATATGTGGAGGGCCAGATGGTGGCCGATAAGTCCGCCGATGCCTCGCCGGGCTCTGCCTTTTCAAGCGATATCGTCAAGAGCATGCGTGCCGCGACCGATGACCAGGACGTGAAAGCAATCGTGCTGCGCGTGAACTCGCCTGGCGGCACGCCGGTGGCCGCAGAAGAGATCATCTCCCAGATGCGGAAGACCAGGGCAGTGAAGCCCATCATCGTGTCCATGGGCGACATAGCCACGTCGGCGGCCTATTATATTTCGTCCCAGACCGACCGCATCGTGGCCAATCCCGATACCTTTACGGGCAGTATCGGCGTGATCTGGACTTTCAAGAATAAATCCAGGGCCTATGACGATGAAGGCATTGCCGTTTATGTCGCCAAGTCCGGTAACTATAAGGACATGGGCTCCGAATGGAGGGGGCTGACCCAGGGTGAAAAGGACTACGTGAATGCCATTATTAACGAGAGCTACGACCGTTTCGTGATGAGCGTGGCAAAAGGCCGTAACATGTCCGTTGAAAAGGTGAAGTCGATAGCCGATGGCCGGGTATATACGGGCAGCATGGCCAAAGACATGGGCCTCGTCGACGACCTTGGCGGGCTATACGATGCCATTTCCATGGCTAAGAACATGAGCAAGGCAAAGGGAAAGGTCACCATCGTTTATATGAACGAGCCAGTGGTCAAGTAAGGTCAGGGCCCACTGAGGGCCTTTTTGTTTATGGGGCAATTGCTTGATGAGCTTTCAAGTGCGGTCGCCCGGTCGAGAATGGCATTTTTCGTGGGGCGTAACGACACCGGTAAATCGACGCTGATCAAGCACATCGCCAGCAGCATGGACGTCTCCATCATCGACTCGGACATCGGCCAGAGCGACGTCGGCCCCCCGTCGGTAGTCGCGCTTGGCGAGCGGCATGGAGGCCAATATGTAATGGTCGATGGCTATTTTTGCGGCTCCACGTCGCCCGCGAGGCACTTTCTACAATTGATCGCCGGCTCTGCCCGAATAGCAAAAAGGGCGAAACGATATCCTGTCCTCGTTAATACGACGGGGCTGGCGACGGGGGAGGTGGGCAGGGCGCTGAAGACGGAAAAGATAAATGCCCTGGCGCCGGACCTTATCATAGGCATGGGCGGCGGGCTCGAGTACCTGGATGCCTTCGGGAATGCCGGCGCTACGGTGGTACATTTGCCCGTGAGCCCGGCGGTAAAGCGGAAAAGCCGTTCCGAGAGGACGGCTCTGAGGCAAAAAGCATTCGGCGAGCATTTCAGGGAAGCCCGCAGTGTCACATATCCATTTAAAGGATTCTCCGTGGAGCGCTCGTTGTTGTTTAACGGTCGCCAACACCATATTACTAACGACGTATTGCGCCTGGACGTATCGGGTAACGAGGCCGTTGCCGTCATATCTGGTAAACTATCGGGCTATAAAGCGTTAATGGAAAAATTAGGCCTGGATATACTTTATGTTTATACACCGGAGGATTTTGTTAACGCGCTGGTGGGGCTCCTCGACGGCCGCGGCAGGTTCCTTGGCCTCGGCATCATAGAGGCCATGGACTTCGAGGACGAAAAGATCCATCTATACACGGCCGCGAGCTCTTTCAGCGTATTACAGTTCGGCTCCATCAGGCTAAACATGAAGGATTTCCTTTACATGGGCCCCTTCTCAGGACATACGCTCCGGGCGTAAACATAAATAGTCCTGTTGACATTTATGGTTTGAATGACGCTGACCCCCAATTCGAGGCTTATCGTCGCCCTGGACGTTACCGGCTGCGATGAGGCCCTTTCCATCGCCGAAAAGCTCGGCGGCACGGTGGACGCCATTAAGGTCAATTACCCGCTGGTGCTCGCCTGCGGGCTGGGCGTTATCAGCGATATTAAGAGATATGCGAATGTCATTGCTGACTTCAAGGTAGCCGACATTCCGAACACGAACGCGCTTATCTGCCGGGAGGCCTTCGAGGCCGGCGCCGATGCCATCATTTGCCAGGGATTCGTGGGCCTCGACAGCGTCAGCGCATGCGTTGATGTGGCGAAAAAATATGGCGGCGAAGTCTATGTTGTGACCGAGATGAGCCACCCCGGAGCCCTCGACTTCCTGCAGCCCTGCGCCTTCGAGCTCGTCGACCTTGCCCGCCGGGCGGGCGCATCCGGCATCATCGCCCCTGCCACCAGGCCGGAGAGGCTTGCAGACATACGCCGCAGTGCCGGTAGCATGAAAATACTGGCGCCGGGGGTGGGCGCCCAGGGCGGCGACGCCCGAAAGGCCATAGACGCCGGCGCCGACTTCGTCATCGTGGGAAGAAGTATATATGATGCCGAAAACCCTTACGATGCGGCAATACGTTTTATAGAGCAGCTTCGCCGATGATGATAAAAGGTTTCTGAGCCGTGATGAGCCCTATGAGTCCTGAGGTGAAGCGTTTTACATGAAATGCTATGTTCATCCGGACATTGAGGCCATAGGTACCTGCACGAACTGCGGTAAGGCCATATGTTCCACATGTTCGATGGAAGTGGGGGGCAAGCTGGTCTGCAAGCCCTGTGCGGAAAAAATAGCTACCCAGTGCGTGACCGCGCAGGCGGCCTCTAAAAAAGAGCCCGCCCTGGCGCTGCTGCTGTCGCTGATCGGCGGCCTGGTGAGCGGCCTTTTGATCGGCCTCGGCCAGGTCTATAACGGTCAGATAAAGAAGGGCATTATACTCAGCGTTGCGCATGTCGGAGCATGGGCGGTCATCATTGGCTTCTACATAGTGGCCAGCATCGTCACCTTCGGGATTGGCGCCATTATATGCTTACCGGTCCTCGTCGTGCCTTTTCTGTTGTGGCTCTACGCGATGTACGACGCGTACGTGACCGCGGACAGGATCAACAAGGGCGAGCCGGTAAAGGACTGGCTCGATTAAAATAAAAAGAAAAACATCTATTTTTAATTAATAGTTGTACGAGTACGAGCTACCGGTCATCCCGAAGATGAACGCGGCAATGATCGCCGAGAATATAATTATCGCGACTAAGTATATGCCGTAGATTATCAGGGCTATAACGATATATATCGCCAGGTTGATGGTGGTCGTTTCTTTATACGGCACGATGCCCGCGTTCATGTCCTTGGCGACTTTATACGCCTTATAAATGCCGAATAGCCAGATAGCCAGCCCCGGAATGAATAAAATAATCCACCCGATTAAAGTACCGATTAAGTAGAGTAATCCCTTAACGAATCCCTCGCCATTATAGACCTGGCCCAGGCCAGGTATGAAGAACGACCCGATCGCGGCGAGTATCGGGTTCTTTTGTTTTGGCGCAGTAACAGGCGCGGCTACATTCTCCATGTCTTCACGCTCCTTAGTATATTAATCGGTTATTTAGTAACCATAATCACCCATGTCGGCCCATGAATATATATTTTATTTCTAAGCGGGCCCTAAGCGAGCCCTAAGTTTTCAAGTTGTAGCCGCTCTCGAACACCTTCAGGCTGGCGACGAAGCACAGGAGCAGCGATATGATTATGGCGACCAGGCAATAGTAAGGGTTTGTGCGCTCGTAGCCGATCATGGCATACCTGAAGCCGTCCACGATGTACGTCAGCGGGTCCAGCCACGAAAGCCAGCGGATCCACTCGGCGGGGATTATGTCGATGGAGAAGAACACGCCGCCTAAAAAAAGCAGCGGGCTCAGCACGTAGCTCATGACGTTGCCCACGTCCTCGATGTTCTTCGCCCACTGGCCCAGCATGACCCCGATGCATGCGAGCATCGCCGACGTGACCAATAAAAACAGGATGAACATGGGGATGTCGAATATCCAGATGCGGAACAAAAGCATGGTGACGCCCGCGATGATGAGGCCGATGAAAAGCCCACGGCACATGCCGCCCAGCACATAGGCGACGACCATCGTGGAGTACCGCATGGGCGTGGTCAGGGGGTCCTCGATGTACCTGTCGTCTCTCGACGAGTACAGGGAGTAAGCAGGGTTGATGTAGGCATGCAGGATGACCTGCATCATGACCAGGCCGGGCAGCATGAACTGGATGTACGAGAACCCGCCCATCACGGGTATCGAGGAGCCGAGCGCATACCCGAAGGCGAAAATATAGAGGAACGTGGAGATGACGCTCGGCAGTATGGTGCGGTTCGGCTTTCTTATGAAGCGTATGATCTCGCGCCGTAGCATTAAAGAAAGCCCTACGAGCTCACTCACGCAGCTCACGCCCCGTCATCTTTAGGAACACGTCCTCGAGGGTGGACTCCCTGACGTGCATCGACTTGACGGCTATATGCCTGGTTCTCAGGTAGTCCAGCAGCTTCACGGCTGCCGTGCCGGTGTCGGTTACGTGGACCGTTAACTTGCCCTTGCCATATGAATACCGTACGACTTCGGGTATGGCCTTTAAGTCCGGCACCGTATCCTCCTCGATGTCGAACTCCAGCCTGCTGCTGTCCACCTCTTTCCGCTTGAGCGCATCGGGCGAGCCCAGCGCGATGAACCTCCCGTGGTCCATGATGGCGACGCGGTCGCAGAGGCTCTCCGCCTCCTCGATATAATGGGTGGTCAAAACGATCGTAGTGCCCCCGGCGTTAAGCTTTTTAAGCATTTTCCAGAGCGATCGGCGCAGCTGCACGTCCACTCCTGTAGTAGGCTCATCCAAAAAAAGCACTTTGGGCTTTTGCATCAGCGCCCTGCCGATCAGAAGCCTCCGCTTCATGCCCCCGGACAGCTTATCACAATACTGATCAGCCTTATCCTTTATGCCTAAAAAATCAAGGATCTCATCCGCGCGCTCTTCACGTGCTTCCTTATGCATCCCGTAGTAGCCCGCATGATACGTGAGTATCTCCTTAGTCTTCAGGTTCTCGTCGAAGTTATACTCCTGGGGTGCCACGCCGATGAGCCGCCGGGACTCGATGGAGTCCCGCACGACGTCCCTGCCGTAGATGCTGGCGCTACCCGCCGTGGGCGTTGAAAGGCCTACTAGCATACGAATGAGGGTGGTCTTGCCGGCGCCATTTGGCCCTAAAAGGCCAAAGAACTCTCCCGGCGGTATGTCAAGGTCAACGTGGTCTACCGCCACCAGGCCGCCGAACCTCTTGGTAAAGCCTCTAATAGAGATGGCAGATGAACTATCGTCTCTTTCCATCGTCTTTATTGCCCCTTATCTTCATCGCCTCTTTCGGGCTCAGGGCATCGTGGACGACGGCGCAGATCCTGCGCACCATCAGGGTTGGCGTCTCGTGCATGAACACGTTTCTGCCGACGGCGACGCCCGCCGCTCCAGCTTCCATCGCTCCGTTTATATGCTCGAGCAATTCCAGGTCCGTACTGGTCTTCAGCCCACCCGCCACGAGCACGGGGACCGGACATCCTCTGACGACCTTCTTGAACGTATCAGGGTCGCCCGTATAATTAGTCTTGACCACGTCGGCGCCCATCTCGGCGCCCACCCGGCATACGTGGGCGATCAGTTCCGGGTCATACTGGTTATGGATGTTCTTGCCCCGCGGGTACATCATGGCAAGCATGGGAAGGCCCAGCTGTTCGCATCTCCTTGAGACTTTGCCCCCGTCCAGCAGCATCTCCGCCTCTTTTTCCGCGCCCACGTTGATATGGACAGAGACGGCGTCCGCCCCCAGGCTGATGGCCTCGTCGGGCGTGGCGAGCAGGATCTTGTGGTCCGGGTCGACGCTGAGGCTCGTGCTGGCGGATAAATGTACAATAAGCCCCGAGGATTTGGGGCAGTCCACATAGCAATCCTTTACGATGCCCTTATGCATAATGAGCGCGTTGGCGCCGCCCTCGATGGCGCAACGCATGATGTCCTTCGCGTTCACGAGCCCTTTCACGGGACCGAGCGTCATGCCGTGGTCCATCGGGACCATCACAGTCTTCTTCGTACGCCGGTTAAAAATTTTTTCCATTCTTATGGATTTGCCAACATTCATAGGTCCTCTTTTGCAGGATTGTGGTCGGTCAAATATTTTGCATATAATTAAACCTAATGCTATATGCAATTATCGTACAAAATTCTTTCCGATGTGCAAGGCCCACTAAGCTTCATTAAGACCCGCGAAGACGGTTTCAGGCACGAAGGCACGCCGAAGGCGTGCCCCACAAAGGCAACCCCAAGCCACACGAAGACTAATTAAATTTAGAAAATACTAACCCGAGATAACCCATCGTGCTATCGTGTTTTAATAATATTTTAAAAAGAGTCTTCGCGTGGCTTGGGGTTGTCTTAGAGGGGACCGCTGGAAGCGGTCCTTCGTGCCTGAAACCGTCTTCGCGGGTCTTAATGAAGCTTAGTGGGCTTTTTTACCGGTCATCTCTTTGATCTCGAGCTTGAGGAGCTTGAGCGGTATGTTGGATGCAGCCAGGTAGTCGACGCCCTTCTTGCCCCATGGTATCCGGAGATATGACTTGATGCCGGCCTTCTCGTGGACGGCGGATGACATTGCGACGTTGACGATCTCCCGCTCGGACTGGTTCTCGACGGCGGCGAGCCTGCCCTTCATTATGACGCTTTTGTAGTCGGTCAGCGTGTCGTCGTACCAGTCTACCTCGACGGTCACGTTCGGGTTCTTGTTCATCAGCTCGATCTTTCTGCCCGTCGTCGTGAAGTGGAAATATATGACGTCGCCGAAGTAGTAATATTCCATGGGGAGCGTATACGGGAATGGCTCGTCGTGGAACGATATGCGGCATAATATCTGGCTCTTGAGGAGCTCGTCCATCTCCCTGTGCGACATATCCGGGAGGTCGAACCTCTTTATCTCATATTCCCTCGGAAGCTGTTCTTGCAAGGCAAACACCATTAGTGAGGTTGATTTTTATAAATAAAACCGGTTGGGAAAGAAATCACTCTATTATCATTGTACATTCTTGGTTTCCTCGATGTTGTCCGTGATGTAGTCTCTCCTCTTTTTGTCCGCATAGAAGTCTGTTTTTTCTACTACTTCGGGCTTGACGCTGCTCTCTTTTTCGTCCAGCTTCCTGCGCCGCTTTTCGTCTTCGGTTATTTTGTCCTCCACTTTCTCGAAGCCGTCTGTCATATACACCATAAAGATGTTAAAATGTAAAGCTAAAATGGTTATACATGGTAAAAACGGCGGCAGAACATCACGGCGATATGGCGCAATTTCAGATAATGATTCATGGTTATGTCGGCGGAGCATTGTTTAACACAATGACACGATGACACAATGACACGAGGACTTTTTAAATGCTGAAGAGGGCTTCGCCCCCTCGCAGATCCCCTATACCTTTTACAACATAGGTGTAAGACCAAGCAAAGTGTTTCGGTTATTAAAACAACCTAAATGGGGTCTCTCAGGGGCGATGCCGCTCGGAGCGCTCTATCCTACCCTTGAGTTATAAAAAGTCATTGTGTCATTGTGTCATTGTGTCATTGTGTTAAACGATATGCAACCCGGCATGACCTCTGAGATATCGATAATAAAAAAATTGCTCGGCATTGTTATTATCGGGTGCGTGTGCGTAATAGCCGCATGCCGTTGAGTATCACGATGAGCGAGGCGCCCATGTCGGCGAACACGGCCATCCACAAGTTGGCCAGGCCGAAGACGGCGAGCCCGATGAATAGCGCCTTGATAGCGATCGCGAAGGCGACGTTCTCCTTAATGATAGTGCGGGTGCGCCTGCCGAGCTTGATGATGTAGTCCACCTTAGAGAGGTCGTTGGCCATTAGCGCTATGTCGGCGGTCTCCAGCGCCGTGTCGGAGCCGGTGGCGCCCATGGCGATGCCCACGTTGGACGCGGCCAGCGCCGGGGCGTCGTTAACGCCGTCGCCAACCATGACCACGTTGCCGTGCGCTTTCCTTATGCCCTTGACGATGTTCGCCTTTTCCTCGGGCAGAAGCTCTGCGAAGTACCCGTCGAGCCCGATATCGCTGGCGATGGACTTCGCCATCCGCTTGTTATCGCCCGTAAGCATGATGACCTCCTTGAGGCCGGCGTCGTGCAAATCCGATACGATCCTTCTGCTCTCGGGCCTGATCTCGTCGGATATTGCGATGACGGCGAGCATCTGGTGGTCAGTGCTTAATACTACGGGCGTCGTGCCCGCCTCCTGCAGGTGGCTGACGGCCCTCGTCACGTCCTCATTTACAGAATCGAACAACTTGAGATTGCCCAGGCTGTACTCCTTGCCGTCGATGGTGCCTTTTATGCCCTTCCCGGGAATAGACTCGAAATTCGTGACGGGCATAACGGGCTTATTGTGGTTGGCCCTGAGTATGGCGGCGGCCAGCGGGTGCTCGGACCTCGATTCCAGGGAAGCGGCGATCGCGAGAATATTGTCTTTGTCGTAGGAATCGAAGGTTATGATGTCCGATACGACCGCTTTGCCCTTGGTCAGTGTGCCAGTCTTATCGAAGGCGATGGCCCTCGCCCTGCCTATCTCCTCCAGGTAGGTGCCGCCTTTGATGAGCACGCCATTCCTGGATGCGCTGCCGATGGCCGCTACGATGGATACGGGCGTCGATATGACCAGGGCGCAGGGGCAGGAGATGACCAGTAACACCAGGCCCCTGTATAACCAGGGGTAAAACGGCTGGCCCAGGAGTGCCGGCATGACGGCTACGCCCGCTGCCAGGGCTATGACGGCAGGCGTGTAATATTTCGTGAACTTGTCCAGGAACACCTGCGTCGGCGCCCTTTTGACCTGTGCCTCCTCGACCATGTGGATTATCTTGCTTAGAGTGTTGTCCCTGGCCAGCTTTGTAACCTTGACCTCGAGCGAGCCGTTCTCGTTTATGGTGCCGGCGTACACTTCGCTGGCCGGCGTTTTTTCGACGGGCATCGACTCGCCCGTGATGGGCGCCTGGTTCACGTAGGACGTGCCTTCGACAACGGTGCCGTCCATGGGTATCTTCTCGCCCGGCTTCACGACTATGACGTCGCCCACGTTGAGCAGGGCGGTGTTCATCCTGACCTCCTTACCGTTCCTCAGCACGGTGGCTTCCTTTGGCGAGAGCGAGATCAGCTCTTTTATGGATTTCCTTGTCCTGTCGAGCGTGTACGATTGCAGGGCGTTGCCCAGGGCGAATAATACGACCACTGTGGCGGCCTCCTCCCACTGGCCGATGGCCATGGCCCCGATGACCGCGATGGACATCAGCAAGTTCATGTCGGCGGTGAGCGTCTTTAGCGAGTAGAGAGCGCTCTTTGCGATGTGATAGCCACCAACGATGATCGCTATGAGATATAAGGCGATGGGGACGTAGTAGGGTACGCTTAAAAAGCCCGATATGAAGCCCGCCACTGTGAGGACGCCCGATATAGCCGTTACGATCATCGGTCTGTATCGGGTAATGAACGATTCTTTTTCCTGTGTGCCCATTACCTTGATAGTATACCCGATGTCGTGGGCAGCCTTGATGATGTCCTCGACCGGACAAGTATGCTCGACGGTGAGCTTACCCACCGTGAAGTTGAGGCTGGCCCTGAGGACGCCTGGCGTCAATCGTATGGCCTTCTCGAACTTTTGGGCGCAGTCGATGCAGTCCAGCTCCTTCACGTCGAACTGCGTGATCTTAAAATTTTCGGCGGCCACATGGTAGCCCGACTGCTCGATAATGTCGAGCAGGTCCGATGCCGGGCCCGCGTGCTCGATTTTAATAGTGGAGGTCCCAAAGTTGAACGTGGCTGACTTCACGCCAGGCTGGCCAGCGATGCGCTTCTCCAGCTTCTGGGCGCAATCGGCGCAGTCCAGGTTGTCGATCTTGAACGCCGTCTCCAGGAGCGGCCCCTGGCCTTCCGGCTCGATGCGGCATACCTCGCACGTGCGCTCGTCGTACCCGTCCTTATATACCACTTCGTCATGGCATGATTCGCAGCTGCATTCGTCTTTTTCGTGCTCCATCGTATCACTAAGTCCGTCGTTAGCCATGTCTGGCGTGCTCGAGGCCCTCGTTGAAGAGCATCAAAACGTGTTCATCATCCAATGAATAGATAGCTTCCTTGCCTTCTTTCCTGAACTTGACCACTCTCATGTTCCTCAAAACTCTAAGCTGGTGCGAGATCGCAGAGTGCTCCATGCCCAGGGCCGCGGCGATGTCACAGACGCACATCTCGCCTGTGGAGAGCGCCTGGATTATCTTAAGCCGGGTGGGGTCGCCCATGGTCTTGAAGATGTCCGAGAGGCGCACGATGGTGTTACCTTCCAGCTCTTTTGCCTTCGTTTTTGCCCTGTCGACGGCTTCGCCGTGTATGATGCAGGCCTCGCAGTCGTCCCTCACGTTCGTGTTATCCATCGTATACCTCATATCAAATGAACATATGAATATCTATACACATAATACTGTACATAGATATACTTTTCGCTTAGAGATATGGCTGTCTATTGCTCAACGCCACTATACCCTGTTATTTCAAAAAGAGAAAGTTATATATTCGAGAAATACCTTTTACTTTCTGCTCGATGCGGCTTTTTCACTGAACTGCGCAATAATGTAGTCGCCTCGATAACGTGATTTTTCCCGGTTTATGCGGGGGTTGCCAAGACAGGTCAAAGGCGCAGGATTGAGGGTCCTGTCTCGTAGGAGTTCGCGAGTTCAAATCTCGTCCCCCGCACCTTCTAGAAGTAATACTTAAGCTTGGGCTTCATACACTTCGCGGTTCGACGCCCGGCTGATGCCGGGCTACTCCGGCTTTTTGGGTGCTCCGATGGCCGGGCCGGGCTTGCACCCCGGCGCCGTGCTTCGCACCGGCGGCCTCCGCAAGCCCTAAGCAGCGTTTTTACCCTTCGGGATAAAACGCTCATTACCCGGCCATCTCCGCATCGGCCTGATGGCCGACTGATGCCCGAAAAGCCTCCGCCGAACGCGTTATCTTTTATTATTCGAATAAGGGAACAGGTTATCCTGTGCTCAGGCCTAAAAGTCGTTTAGTATCATATTTTAATGTTGTACGAAGGATGTACAGGAAACGCCAAGGAGAATTGATTAACATTTAACAGGATAAAATACTTTCAGAATGTGATATGGTAATAATTAAGGTTGTAACAAGCTATTAGTATTGATGTTATGCCGCCAAGGTCATTCAAGAGCAATGAAAGTTTCATCAAAAAACTTTCGATGGGAGCAATTGGTACGTGTTTTGTATATAATGACCTATGTTCTCAAAGCCATGAGCCTATCGAGTTGGAAAGAGGCTCGATGAGCTACAAACTTTGGCGGGATATAAAAATCAAGAGAGTCAGAGTACCAGATATTCTATGTATGGTTCTTCTCCACGTTTGGGTTCTGGTCAGGCACCAATCCTTTTATGCCCCGCTCGTCCAACCCCGCGAGGTTATCCAGGGAATAGTAGCCAGCATCCGCCGCCGTGACGCTCGGCTTCACGCCCGTGATC
>Ga0315282_10004223_pt1 | contig 25109 bp, 22 predicted proteins | sample YL17G07_20_MG_FD_203693 | JGI IMG/M metagenome (GOLD analysis project Ga0315282, IMG submission 203693) | Sediment microbial communities from Yellowstone Lake, YNP, Wyoming, USA - YL17G07_20 | ecosystem: Environmental > Aquatic > Freshwater > Lake > Sediment | place: USA: Wyoming | collected... | reverse complement strand
CGCCGTTTGGTCCAAGACGCCATCCGTTGGACCGCCGGCCGACTCGATGCGGAGAAGAAGTAGAGGAAGTGGTCACGCCGGATGGCGCAGAGCGAAGCTCTGCGTTCTAGTGCGGGAGACCGGTATCAAGCAAGCTGGACGCGAATCGCAGAGCTGCGCTCTGCGCCATCCCGCCCGAATGTAGCGTGGCGAAAATGCAATTGTAGCGCAGACCTCCGCCTTTGAGGTCTGCGGTTCTTCCTTAGATTCACGCTCCCGAATCCGAGGGCAGGGCCAAGTCGCTAAGATTTGTGGTTTTTGGCAAGAAGAGCCGCAGACCTCAACCCCGGAGGTCTGCGCTACATGCTCCCGAATCCGAGGTGAGGCCCCTGTCGCTAAGATTTGTGGTTTTTGGCAAGAAGAGCCGCAGACCTCAACCCCGGAGGTCTGCGCTACATGCTCCCGAATCCGAGGGCAGGGCCAAGTCGCTAAGATTAGTGGTTTTTCCTTCAGAAGAACCGCGGACACCAACGACAGGGGTCCGCGCTTTTCCCGGAGGTTCTCATAACCCATGCGCAAATTGATTGAGATTTTGTTCGTGCTTGCGCTCCTTCCTGCGGGACTTTTCGCCCAGCAGAAGGTGCTCCCCGCCATCAATGAAATCGAGCCCTGGCAGCAAGTGGGACAGCAGCCCTATGAATTCACCTGGACGCAGCGTGAGCAGAACCCTCACACCCTGGTGGATTTTCAAGATCTCAAGGGCTGGACGCTGGAACTCGACGACGGCGCGCAGGGAGAATTGCGGCGCAGCCGCGAGCAGCAGTTGTGGGGCCAGTATGTGGCCAAGATTGTTTACGCGGGGAAGGGCGAGCAAAGCCGCGTCATCGCCCGCCCGCCGCAGCCCGTCCCTATTCCCGGCGGTTTCGACTCGATTGATTTGTGGGGTTATGGAAATCGCTGGGGCTGGGAATCCGATCCCACCACGCCTCCCGCGGAAGTCTCCGTCCTGGTTCAGGACACGCGGGGGAAGGAATTCCGGATTCAGCTCACGGACATCCGATGGAAACAGTGGTGGCTGATTCATCGCCGCATCCCCCGCGAGATATTGGCCCAGATCGTCCTGCCCGCCCGCTTCTCCGGAATCGAAATCAGCAAAGCGACGAACCCGCAACCTCGCTACTTCTTCTGTGATTCGCTGGCGTTCTACACGGAAGAATTGAAGCCGCTCACATTCAAGCCACAGCCGAAGCGGAATCTCAAACCCTATCGCGACGAACTGGTGGGAACAAACACCGGCCCGGGAACGTTGCCCTTCCCCACGCGCGAGGAGACAATCCTGCCGGCGAATTTCGAGAAGAATTTCAAGGTATCGGTGCGGGAAGCCGGGCCTGGCCGTTTTGAACTGCGCTATGAGGGCCGGGATGGAACGGTCGCCTACGAATATCGTCCGGCAAAGGGCCGCTTGAGTGAGTTAACGGTAAGTGTCAATGGCGCCGCACCGTTCGAGCCTCTCGATGGCGGGGGCCTCCGGTTCGTCGACACCGCCGCAGGTGGAGTGGCGGAAGGTGAACTGGTTTCCGCCGAGCTGGCGAACGACGCCGTACAAGCACGCTTTCAGATGGGATCGCGGTTGGTCGATTACCAAATGCATTTGTGGCAAAAGTCTCTAGTGCTTGACGTGTGGTGCGAGGGCGGAGAAGCCACCGAACTGAGCTTTGGGCGCGTCTCCGGCGTCGCCCACCCCCGGCTGATTACCGTCCCCTACATCACCTACGGTCGCACCAACCCGCGGGTGCTGATTTCCGGCGACGAAACCCATGCCGTCTTCACCTCCATTTGGTTCGATTGGTACCGCTCGAACGCCTCGGAGCCTTATTTCACCGTCGATCCGAAAGTGACCCGCGATGGCGCGGAGATCAACGGCGGAATGCGGTATTTGCCCAAGACTGACGGTTCGCGCAACAACCTCTACGAGAGAATTTTCATTACCAATTCGCCCAATTACGAGGAGACGCTTCCCACCATCGCCAATCCCCCTTCGATCCGACAGGTGGAGGGCAAACAGGTTCTCTGGACGGTGACGGGGCCGGAGTCATTCGTCAAAGACCACGAGCGCTGCGAGCGCATTCGCTCCTACGGGCTGGACAAAGTCATGCAGCATAGCCACGAGGTGACGTGGCGCGACGAGGGCGACAGCTACACGCTCAAGCTCCATGCCGCGCCGCTCAAGGGCGGCGATGCCATGCTGAAATGGTACATCCAGGCCCAAAACGCCATGGGGTGGCTGCAAGGCGTTTACACCAACTATTGCGACTTCAATCCGGTCAACGAAAACTGGAACCCCGACGACGTGCAACGCTCGCCCGACGGCGAGTGGCGCCGCGCCTGGCCGCGCACCTACGCGCTGAAGCCCGCCAAGGCCGTCGAATTCGATGATTACTACGCGCAGCGCATCAAGGAAAAGTTCGGCGTAAAGATGTCTTACACCGATGTTCACACCGCCGTCCAACCGTGGAGCTATTGCGACTTTGACGCGCGCGTGCCGGGGGCGGGAACCTTTGCGGCGACGTTTTATGCCTACGGACAATTGCTGCGCAACGACCAGCAGGTCTACGGGCCCACCCAATCCGAGGGCACCTACCAATGGTTGTACGCGGGGTTGACGTCCGGAAGCTATGGCTGGGTTTACACCAAGGTGAACCTGCTGACCGAACCCCTGGACGTCTCCTTCATGCTGAGGAAGATTCACCCGCTCGAGTGCGATTACGGCATGGGTGACACCTCCTATTACTTGAGCCAAATGGACAAAAACTGGCCCACCTCGCCGAAGCGGCGCGAATATCTCGACCTTCTTCTGGCCACGACGATTGCGTACGGACACATGGGCTGGCTGGTGACCGATTTTGACTCCTCCGAGCCATTCCACGTTGAGGCGATGGCACGGTCCTATTACATGATGCAACAGTTGCAGCAGCAATATGCGTTTTCTGAACCTAAGGTCATCGAATACGCCGACCGCAACGGGAAGTTCCTCACCCCCAGCGAGGCGTTGGCCACCGGCGCCAATGCCGAAGGCCACCTGCACGTGGTCTACGAGAACGGAACCGAAGTCTGGGTGAACCGCGCGGCGGCAGGGACGTGGACCGTTACCGATGCGTCAGGCACGACATACGAGTTGCCGGTGGCCGGATGGCTGGCGATCAACACCCACAATCATTTTTCCGAGCAATCCGCCAACTTTGCCGGGCGCCGTATCGACTGCGTGCAAGCCCCCGAATTCGAGTTTCTCGACGGGCGTGGCCAATGGACTGAACATAGCAACCTGGGAGCCACCGGCAGCGTGGCGCTCCGCCGCACGGGCGATGGCCTGTTGGAATTGATTGATATTTATGGCAACGATCGAATCGCTTTCCGCGCCGCGCAGGCAATCACCGTAATCGCTTATGACCCGGCTGGCAAGAGTCTGGGCAAAGTCGAATTCACGTCACCAAAACCGGGATGGTACGAGTTCAAACCCGTCGCCGCAGGCCGACGCTACGTGTGCGTTACAAAACCGTAGATGCAGCGTGTCGACTGCTGGAATACGGATTCGCCGGCCTTCATTTGGGTTCGCGGGGTCAGGATCCGCCCAATCTGGAGTCCCGCACTGACTGTTTGTCCGATATCGCCGGCCGTGCGGGTGCCCATCCGATTTGGCTCCCTTCTTGCTCCGAATTTGAGCGTCTTGAGCAGCCTGTGGGAGTTAGCTCACAGAGGTTTGTCCACACCCTCAGCGAGGTGCAGAATCCATGAACAGCAGACGAAACTTCCTTAAGTCCTCGGCCGGTTTGGCAGCGACATTGGCGGCGGGCCCCTTGGCCGGAGCGCAGACGCCACCCGCGGCTTCGCTTCCCAAAGTCCGCTTCGGCGACGTGGAAATCAGCCGCCTGGTGATGGGCTCCAACCAGTTTTATGGATTCTCCCATTTCAACCGGCTGCTTGATCGATTGATGGTGGATTGGAACACCCCTGACCGCATCTGCCAGACGCTTCTCCAATGCCAGCAGAACGGCATCAATGCCTATCAGTATTCCCACCACGAAAGCACCTTGACGGACCTGGAACTGTTCCGCAGTAAGGGTGGAAAAATGCACTTGATCGCCGTGGACACCGACAAGCGCCCCGTGGAAGAAACCGTGAAGCGCAGTGGAGCGATGGCGCTCTACCACCACGGGGAAATCACCGACCGCCTTTTCCGCTCCGGCCAGATGGACCAAGTGCAGGAGTACACCAAAAAACTGCGCCAAGCCGGAGTTCGGGTGGGCATCGGAACGCACAAGCCGGAGGTGGTGGAATACGTGGAAGAGCGCGGATGGGACGTGGATTTCTACTTGCTGTGCGCCTACAATCGCACCCGCACCCCGGAGGAAATTCGCAAGCTGCTGGGGGTCCTGCCCCTGCCGGCTTCGGAAGTTTATCTTGAAACCGATCCTCCCCGCGCCTACCAGGTGGCGCGTCAAACTCCCAAGACCTGCTTCTTGTTCAAGATCCTCGCCGCCGGGCGCGTGGCGCGATCTCCGGAAGCGGTCGACAAGGCTTTTAAGGACGCCTTCGACAACATCAAGCCGCAGGATTGCATCGTCGTGGGCATGTTTCCCCGCTTCCAGGACGAGGTGAAGGAAAACTGCGACCGCGTCCGGCGGATTCTGAACTATAACTCATGAAAGACGCACCGCCGAAATCCACACGCCGGGGCTTTCTGAAGATGGCCACGCTGGGGGGAAGCCTCCCGGCAATCGCCGCGGGCAGTGAGGATCCGAATTTTGAGCACACCATAGATCGCAAAGTCCTCGCGAACGCTCACCTTGCGGGCGCCCTGCCGGCCCCAGCGTCCAAGAGGGGGCAGCATCTAGACCACGCCGCTCTGAGCCGGGCCGTTGCCGCCGCCTGCGAGTGGATTACAGGCGTGGCGCAAATGAAGACCGACACGCTTTCCGGCGAGCACAATTCGCATAAACTCGAGCATAAGCATTGGCGGGGCGCTCTGCGCGGCGAATATCACGCCTCCACGCGCCAATGGGATTTCTTCTGCCCCGTGTGGCACACCGGACAAGGCATCAAGGCGCTAGTCTTGGTTTCGAAGGCGCTCAGCCGTGCGGACTTGCTGGACGCCGCGCGCTTCTCCGCCGGATTCATCGGGGCGGAGCGCGTGGCGGATCGGACCAGCCCGCACTACGGCCTGATCTTTGGCTTCGAAGATTTCGGCGACAAGGTCAACACCTCGGCGGTGCTCGAGTGTGTGGACGGCCTTTGGCTGCTCGCCGACGCCACTGGCGACGGGCGCTACGCCGAATGGGCCAGTTCCGCCGCAGCCTGGGTGGGGCGATACGCCTACCTGGGCAACGGCCTGTTTCGCGACGTGTTTGACGTGAAGACCTGGAGCTATGTGCCGCCACCCGCAGACGCGGATAAGCCCGGCCGCCCGCTCAACGATGACGCCATTTTCCTCAAAGCCGCGGCGCGGAGCGGCAAGCCCAAACTCCGCACCATCTTCTACGAAGTCGCCGAACGCCTGTTGCGCGAGGAGGATCCCCCGGGGAACTGGATCGGCTTCGCCCCTTGCAACGCCGCCACCGGGATGATCCATCCCCGCCAGGCGTACTGGTGGGGATACCCGATGATCGACGCGTTTCGCGATAGCCACGACCCCCGCTATCTCGCTTGCGGACGCCGGGCCGGCGAGTGGTATCAAAACGCCCTGCGCCTCGACGGCGGCTTGTTCCGGGGCACCCGCCGCGATTTCAAAACCGATTCCTTCGGCCATGCCATCAGTGGCGTCGCCTGTGCCGCCCTTCTGTGGCAGGAGCTTTGGAGGGAGACCCACGAGGAAACGTGGCTCGACTCGATTCGAACCGGCCTGAATTTCTGCCTGATGATGCAGTTTCGCGATGTCCACGATCCCAATCTGCAAGGCGCCGTCATCGAAGCGGTCAATGCCCCCAAGGGTTCGGACGCTTCCCCTTACTACTTGCGTGATCTGAGCACCATCTTCTTTGTCCAGGCAGCCTCGCGCCTGCTTATCGAACAAATCCCCGCGTAGGCGGACTGGCGGATACCCCGGTTGTTGGGGGTCTGTCACCTGGGGCCTGCCGCCCGCAAAACCTCATGAAAACATAATTTATACCCCCCTGATGTGCAAATTCCTTCATCCGCGGCAATAAAGTGCCGAAGAGAATAGGTGCGGCGGGCGTGTGGAAACGTCACCGCCATGCGGCAGTACGCATAACCCGGCGCCAGGTGAAGTGCGCGTGAAATGGGAGGAAAACAGGAATGACCAGGTACAACATAATTCTTTTGCTCGTGGCCATGATCGGCTCGGGGCTGCTGGGCGGAGCGGCCAACTATCTGCTTCTGCACAAGGATGATCCCGACTACGCCAAACGCTCGCGGAGTTTCCTCTTGGGGCTGGTAGCTTCCCTGCTTGCCCCCCTCTTTCTCAAGACCATCTCCAGTGACATGATCGACAAGATCTCGGCCATCCGCTACGGGTCGGGAATCCCCTTCGACTTCTTCGTTTTTACCAGCGTTTGCCTGCTGGTGGCCGTCTTCTCCCGAACCTTCGCGGAGACCGTCGCCAAGCGGCTGGCGGCGGAAGTTGAGAAAGCCAAGCGAGAATCCCAAGAAGCCAAGACCCGGGCAGTCCTGGCGGAAGAAAAGGCCAGCCAAGCCGAGCCCGTGCTTCGACAAGAAATGGAGCAGCAGACCGAACCCCTGCCCGAAGCCGCGCGGAGCAGCATTCCACCTTCCCTTCAGGACCTTCCCGTCGATCGTACGGACCGGCAACTTCTGAGGGCGCTCTTCAATGGGCAGTATTCCTATCGGACAGTCAGTAGCATTGCCGACGAGGTCCAGGTGGAAGAACACGATGCGGTGAGACGCTTGGAAGGAATGCGCGAGTACGCGTTGACCGGCAAAAAGACTACACCCACACGCAATCTGTGGTTCCTCACCGATAAAGGCTGCAACTGGCTGGAAGCCCAAGCGCCCAGCGAAGAACTGCCCCGCGACCGCAACGTGATCTGACGCGCCGGCTATACGGGTTAATGAATCGTTTCCATTGCGCTCGCGGCGAGATTCTGCCCATTATGGGCAGTCGATAGGCTGTTGAGGCTCTGCACTGCAAGCTCGTAATTTCTTGTTTTTTCAGCAGGATTGTTCCGCCTTACGTAGGGCCGAACGGCGTTCGGCCCAGGGCGAGCGCCGCTCGTCACCACAAGTTTGGCTGCGCCCTCCCCGCCGCGCTGTGCTACCTGCTTTCGTCAGAATAAGACGCCCATCACGAATGACGGATCCACGAGTTCTGCCCGTTTCCGCGCTCACTCGCTCGCTGCCCGCGATTCCCAGAAGGGTCAATGGCGTGTTCGTTTCCGTATTCCCTCATTGGAATCTGGACTAACGGACCTTCCCCCGCGCGGCAATTTTCCAGCAACCCACGGCCTCGCCTTGGCGCAGCGTCATGATCTCGTCGTGCATATTCACCGTGGCGCAAACGTGATTGGGTATGACCGTCAGAACCTCGCCCACGTGGAAGTTGTGCCGCGACAGCGTGACGTCCAGATGGCCATGCTCTTCGTTCAGCTTGATGATGGGCGCGTCGGGCGCTTCCACCACGTAGCCGTAACCGGCTTGGGGCCCGGAGCCCAGTTGGTCGGAAGAAAGCGTCTTGGAGCCCGCATCGATGATGGCGCGGCCGGGCACGGCGGTGGAAACCACCGTCGCCACCACGCGCGCCGCGCAATCCTCCAGACGGCACGCGCCTTGATAGTAAGTATTAAGATCGTTGTAAACATAGGTGCCGGGACGAATCTCCGTGAGGCCGGGGATCAGGTGCGCAAACTCCGCGGATGGAGTGGAGCCGCCGGAAACGATCTCCACCGGCATGCGCTCGGCGCGAAATGCCTGGAGGCTTCGGGCGACACGCTCGGCCACGTGTTCGGCTTCCGCGCGGCGCTGCTCCGGAGTCCCCCAGACGTTGCCGAAGAAGCTCATCAGCCCGCGAAACTCGAGGCCCGGCAGCTCCTCAATGGCTTTCGCCAATACCACCAACGCCGGTCCCGGCTCAAGCCCGCAGCGCTGCGCGCCGGCGTCGAATTCCACCAGCACGCCGATGCTCGCATTTTGCGCGGCAGCGGCCCGGGAAAGCTCCTGCGCGGCGGCTTCCGAATCGAGCGCGACCAACAGACGGCGCGCGCGGGCGAGGCGCGCCAGCCGCCGGAGTTTTTCGTCCCCCAGGATGGGAAACGCCACCAGGATGTCGTCGAGCCCGGCGCCGGCCATCACTTCCGCTTCACCTACTTTGGCGACCGTCAAGCCCACGGCGCCGTGCGCCAACTGGAGGCGCGCAACCTCCACCGTCTTGTGCGTTTTCGTGTGCGGACGCAAACCCACGCCTTGCCGGCGGCACAATTCCGCCACACGGTGGAGGTTCTTTTCGAGGGCGTCAAGATCAACCGTTAGCGCCGGAGTGGACAGCTCGCGAGCCAGCATAGACACCTCACAAAAACTGGTTGGACCCGCTCATCTCATTCGCCGCTTGCTGACGCGCGCGATGCAGTCGATTTCAATCTTGATCTTGGATAGCTGCGCGCCCACGGTGGTGCGGGCAGGCTGATCTTCCGGAAAGAACTGCTTGTAAACTTCATTCATTGCCGCGAAATCATTCATGTCGGCAAGGAATACGCCCACGCGCACCACGTCCTTCAGCGAACTCCCCGCCGCTTCCAGGATGGCGCGGATGTTCTGGAGGGTCCGGCGGGTCTCCGCTCGGATGTCGCCGAATTCGAACTCGTTGGTCTTGGGGTTCACGCAGGCCTGCCCGGCGACAAAGACAAAGCCGTCAGCAACGATGGCCTGGGAATAGACGCCTTTGGGTTGGGGAGCGTCCGAGGTACGGACCACTTTGCGCATGTTATCTCCTCGATCAGAAAGTTACGGCCAGACGCGCGGCAATCGCCTTTGCGATGCCTTGCGCGCCGCCTGCCACCAGCGCCACCTGGCCTTCAAATCGTCCGGCATTAAAGTTCGTCGTCGTTCGCTCTGGCGTCTCCGCGAGCGGGAAGCCAGAAAAGGTGTTTGGTTTTGCCAAAAACAAATCAGTATAATGAGCCGCCTTGATTTGGTAAAGGCCGCTCCGGGCGGCGCAAGAAAGCGAGAAGCGCGCTTGCCAACGTCGCAGCAGAGGTGGATGAGCCACCTCGTGATCGTTCGCCATGGTGAATCACACCGCAACGTTCGCCGCGCGCAAGCGCAGCGAGAAGGCAGCCTGGAATACCACGGCGACGTCCGCGACATGGATGTGGCGCTGACGCCCCGCGGCTTGCGCCAAGCCCTTGAAACCGGGAAATACCTGGCGCGGGAATCTCGCGCTTCAGGTTTTCTATGTCCACACCTCCGAAGTCGTCATCATCAGGCTCTCTAGTTTCGAGTGCAGCATCTCATGCGCCCGACGAACTCCCGCGCGCCATCGGGAACCTGGGTGCAACCGCCATTGTGGTGGGCACGATTATCGGGTCCGGGATCTTCATGGTTCCGCACGATGTGGCGCTTCAGGTCGGGTCCGTCTCCACCGTCATCCTGGTTTGGATGGTAGGAGGAGCGTTGGCGCTGGCCGGTTCGCTTTCTCTCGCTGAACTCGGAGCGGCGACTCCGGAAGCGGGCGGAGTCTACGTCTATCTGCGCGATGCTTACGGAAAGCTGGCCGCCTTTCTCTACGGCTGGGCAGCGCTGCTGGTGATTGAATCGGGTGGCATCGCGACCCTCGCAGTGGCCTTCAGCATCTACAGCTCGACCTTTTTCCCTCTTACACCCCTCGAACGAAAGCTGGTGGCGAGCGCGGTGATTGCGGTGCTGACGCTTGTGAATATTGCGGGCGTCAAGCGCGCGTCGGCAGTACAGACCTTCTTTACGCTGGCCAAGTTGACGGGACTGGCCATCATCGTGGGCTTCGCCCTGCTCGCCCACCACTTGACGCCGGCTGCGCCTGCGCCGGGATATGCGCCCACGCACACCACCCTGAGCTCCTTCGGGGTGGCGCTGATTGGGGTGTTGTGGGCTTATCACGGATGGCACCACTTGTCGCATGTAGCGGGCGAAGTGAAGAATCCCTCAAAAGTACTACCGCGCAGTTTTCTTGCCGGCGCACTCATCGTCATTTTCGTTTATCTCAGCGCCAACCTCGCCTACCTGCGGGTCTTGTCGCTGCCTGTCATGGCCCAAGACGCCTACCAGCGCGTGGCGGCAAAGACCATGGAAATTCTTTGGGGGCCGCATGGCGCCGCGTTCGTTTCCGGGTTGATCCTTTGCTCGATGTTCGGGGCGAGCAACGGCAACATCCTGGGTGGCGCGCGCGCCTACTTCGCCATGGCGCGCGACGGCGTCATGTTTTCCGCGGTAGGACGAATTCACCCGCGCTTTGAAACGCCGTACGTTGCCCTGCTGATCCAGGGAGCATGGTCCATCGTGCTGGCGGCCACCGGCACCTTTGAGCAACTCTATACCTACGTCATTTTCACCGGCTGGATTTTCTATGCAGCGGCGGCGCTGGCAGTGGTCATCCTACGCCGGAAGCGCCCACAGTTGGCGCGGCCTTACCGCGTTTGGGCCTACCCCGTATTGCCGGTGGCGATCGCCGTCGCAGCGCTGATCATTATTATCAATTCGCTGGCCCGCAGCCCGCGCGAGTCCGGCATCGGTTTGGGACTGGTGCTTTTGGGAATTCCCGTCTACCTCGTCTGGACGCGCTTCGGCGGGAGGGAAAAGAAGTCAGGAGCCAGGAGTCAGGAGCCTGAAGACTGGAAACGGTAGACGGCATACAGGATTTTTGTTTTTGGATTTGCGATCCTGGGTAACTGTACGAACTCCAATCCAAAAGCCTCCATCCCTGGTCTACCGTCCGCCGCATTTCACCTACTGTCTCCTGACTCCTGGCTCCCCAGGTTTTCCGTGATGAGAAACTCGACTACGACCACGTCGTGCCAGTGGCCATCCAGGAGTGTGTGTTTCTCGTGCACGCCCACTTCTCTCCACCCGGTCATGCGGCAGAGCGTGCGGCCGGCGTCATTGTGAGCGACGAATCTCCCGATCAATTTGTGGTGCCCCTCCTTGCGCGCCGCGGATTGAATGGCGCGCATTAATTCCCTGCCCACCCCGTGCCGCCGGTAATCACGGTCGATGTAGATGAGCAGTTCGGCGATGCCGTCGATGCGCGGCCGCACTTGATAGGGGCTGAGTGATGCCCACCCTAAAATCCGCCCATTCAATTCTGCCACCAGAAGTGGGAACTTCCCGGAGTGCTCCGTCACCCAGCGCGAGCGCTCCTCGGCGGTGAATAGGAAATGTTCAAACGTCGCCAGGTGGTCTTGGGTTGCCTGCAAGTAAATTCGCGCGATGTCCCGCGCGTCGCGCTCTTCGGCCGCCCGCACTTGCAATTGCGGGCGCGGCATTCCCTGCATGACCGGGGTGATAGGCGATGACATAATTTTGACCTGTGCCATCATAACAAGACCAGGGGGAATTCACCAAGTCTGGATTAGGGATCAACGAAATCCGGCAATATTTTTGATGGGAAATGAGGCATCCTACCGAAGTTGATAGAAATCACCTGAAACCGTTGTAGCTCCCCCGCCTCCCCCTTCAGTTGTGCTTGCCGGGCAGCTTTCGAGAATCAGACTTGTCCACCGGACCCGCACGCCAGGGATGTTATAATTGTTAAGTTTGCCGCTATTGCTTGGGAGCCCTTATGCACGATGCCTGCCTGTGGATAGCGCTCGCATCTTACGCCCTGGGAATCTCGCTCATTGTCCCCTCCGTTGTGCGGCGGCGGCCGTCGCTTTCGCCTGCTTCCCTGGGGGCGCTGGGATTCGGTTTGGCAGCACACGCCGGGGCATTGGCGATTGAAGCCATGCGCCTTCATCGCCTGCCGGTTACGGACGTCCGGAGTGCTCTGTCGTTTTATGCCTTCCTGGTGACTCTCACCTTTTTCTTCGTGTACCTGCGCTACCGAATTGTTTCCCTGGGTCTCTTCATGCTGCCGCTCGTTTTCCTGCTCACGCTGATCTCGGCGCTGCGTCCGGCGAGTTCCTTTGATTCCTCGGCCTTTCGGGGCGGCTGGTTGCTGGTTCACATCAGTTCGATCTTCCTCGGTTACACGGCCCTTTTCCTGACTTTCGTCGCCGCCGTCATGTACCTGATTCAGGAGCACGAGCTGAAGTCCAAGCAACCGCGCGGCTTTTACTATCGCTTGCCCTCACTGAAGGTCTGCGAGGAAATCTACTATCGCTCACTGGTATTAGGACTTCCCTTCTTGAGCGTCGGGATACTGACCGGGTTTATCTGGGCAAGCCGCACGTGGAAGGGTCCGTGGGAGTTCGACCCGAAAATTCTGGCTTCCATAGTGACGTGGTTGATCTACCTGGTGCTTTTTTCCACTCGCGTCAGTGGTGGTTGGCGCGGGCGGCGCGCTGCATATATTGCGATCTTTGGGTTCGCAGCCATTCTCGTGACGTTCGTGGGTATCAGCCTGCTCAGTGTGGAGCACGGATACATCCCGAAGTTGCGCGAAATGCCTTGAAATCCGGGGTTAGGGGTTCGGGATTCGGGAGAACAATCCCGCAACGCATCCCGAATCCCGAACCCCGAGTCCCGAGTCCCGGCTTTTAAAATGAATCTCACCCTTTTGGGCATCAATCATCGCACGGCGCCGGTGGAAGTCCGGGAAAAGATGAACATCCCGGAAGCGCGCTGGGCCGAAGCCGTATCCGATCTGGTGCATCGGGAGGGCATCCAGGAAGGAATGATTCTTTCCACCTGCAACCGTGTTGAAGTAACCACATCCGCTGAGGACGAAGTTGATGCGGAATCCATCATCCGCCGTTTCCTGGCGGATCACCACCATTGTGACTTAAAGCAGTTCGCGCATTTCTTCTACCGTCTCCGGCAGCAGGACGTGGTGAAGCACCTGTTCCGTGTGGCGTCAAGTCTTGACTCCATGATCCTCGGTGAGCCCCAGATTCTGGGACAAATGAAACAGGCATACGCTGCGGCGCGCACTGTGGGCGCAATGAACGGCACCCTGAACGAAGTGGTGAACCAGGCGCTAGCGGTGGCGAGGCGCGTGCGGCGGGAAACGGCGCTGGGATCGGCGGCGGTGTCAGTTTCTTACGCGGCCGTGGAGCTGGCGAAGAAAATCTTCGGCGGCCTCCAAGGTAAAACGATTTTCGTCGTGGGCGCCGGCAAGATGAGCGAACTGGCGGCCAAACACCTGCTGAGCAGCGGCGCCAGCAGCATCCTGGTGAGCAATCGCACTTACGACCGGGCGGTGGAACTGGCAGCGGCGTTTCACGGTACGCCGGTGCCCTTTGAGCATCTCTACGAATACCTGAGCCAAGCGGACATCGTCATCAGCTCCACCGGGTCGCCCCACACCATTATTCACAAGAACCAAGTGGAAAAACTCCTGATCGCACGCAGGAACCGGTCCATTTTCTTCGTGGATATCGCCGTGCCGCGCGACGTCGACCCGGCTGTCAATGAATTGGATAATGTCTATGTGTATGATATCGACGACCTGGGCCACGTCGTCGAGGCCAACAAGAAGCAACGCGAGCGGGAAGCCGTTTGGGCCGAGGAAATCATCCAGATCGAGGTCCAGAAGACGCTGAAGCGCCTGGCGTCGCGTGACGTCGTGCCGACCATCGTAGCGCTGGAGGACCGCCTGAACCGCATCCGCGCGACGGAAATGGAACGCTACCAGGGCCGCCTGGGAAGCCTGACCCCCGAGCAGCGCCAAGCCGTGGACGCCTTGACGCGCGGCATCATGAACAAAATCCTCCACGGACCCATTACGGAACTTAAGAGTGGAGCAGGCGAGCCTGAAAACGTAGCGTTAGTACGGCTGATCCACAAGATTTTTGGGCTAGGCGAGTAACAGATAAAGGTTAAAGGGTAAAGGATAAAGGGTAAACAGGTGCGAATCACGCGAAAGGAGCATTCAACCTTTACCCTTTGTGAATATGCGATTAATCCTCGGTTCGCGCGGTTCCAAGCTCGCTCTGTGGCAAGCCCGCTGGGTTCGTGACCAGCTTGCCGCTGCCGGCTATGAAATTGAAATGCGCATTATCAAGACCACGGGCGACAAGCTTCAGGCCTTCGCTCCCGGGGAACCCGTGCCTGCCTCCATAGCGCAAACCGTCGCGGCCGCCGGGAGCAAGGGGCTGTTCATCAAGGAAATTGAGGAAGGGCTGCTGGCGCGGGAAATCGATGTGGCAGTGCACAGCTTGAAGGACCTGCCCACCGAACAACCCGCCGGGCTCGCCCTCGGCGCGGTGCCGCGGCGAGAGGACGCGCGCGATGTCCTGATCGCCCGGAACGGGATAGTGCTGGAGAACCTGCCCCCCGGCGCCAGGGTTGCAACGAGCAGCTTGCGGCGCCAGACGCAATTGCGGGCCTTGCGGTCCGATCTTGTATACGTCGCTATGCGGGGCAATCTGGACACGCGACTGCGCAAGCTTGAGCAGGGCGATGGTGAGGCACTGGTGCTGGCCGCCGCGGGCGTACACCGCCTGGGCCTCACCACGCGAATCACCAGTTACTTCCCCCTCGACCAGATGTGCCCGGCGGTCGGCCAGGGGGCCTTGGGCATCGAAATCCGCGCTGACGATCCGCGCGCGCGCGACGCCGTTGCCCGGTTCGATCACTCGGAAACACACCAAGCCGTCCGCGCCGAGCGCGCCGTGCTGCGCCGCCTGGGGGGCGGTTGCCAGGTGCCCATCGCCGCACACGCCGTAGTGGAAGATGGCCATTTGCGGTTGCAAGGGCTGGTTGCAAACCTCGACGGGACGCAAGTGATTCGCGCCCAGACGAAGGGTCCCGCGTCCGATCCGGAAGCGCTGGGCGCCGCGGTGGCGGAAGACCTCCTGCGCCGAGGCGCGGAGGAGATACTCGACGCGCTGGGATGACAACCGATGACAGCCGGCAAAGTCTATCTCGTTGGCGCAGAACCCGGCGACCCGGGGTTCCAGACGCTCAAAGGCAAGCGTGGCGCCTGCCATTTCCGTCATGGGTGAAGAGGTGAGCTTGCGGGACCGGTTGAATGGTTTTGAACAGTTGCCGCTGTTTGGCAAGCGCGTTGCCATAACTCGCGCGCGCGAGCAGGCCGGCGTGCTACGTGAGGAATTGGCAGCCTTGGGCGCCGAAGTTGTCGAGATTCCTACCATCGAGATCCGGCCGCCGGACTCGTGGGAGCCGCTCGATGCCGCCATCCGCAGGCTGGAGGAGTTTCACTACCTACTGGTAACTTCAGCGAATGGAGTGCGGAGTTTCCTGGCGCGCCTCGCCGCGTCAGGACGCGACGTGCGTGCGTTGCATGGACTGATTATCGGCGCCATCGGCCCCGCCACCGCAGCGGAATTCGCGCGCACGGGCGTGAAAGTCGATTTGTTGCCAAGGGAGTACGTGGCGGAGGGATTGCTCGCGGCGCTCGGTGGCCACGATCTACGTGGCAAAGCGTTTCTGATTCCGCGCGCGCGGGTGGCGCGGGACCTGGTACCCCGGGTGCTCGAGGAGCGCGGAGCGCGCGTGGAAGTGGTAGAAGCTTACCAGACCGTCATGCCGGAAATTTCCCCGGAAGAACTCGCCCGCCTGCTTACGCCACGCCTGGATGTGATTACCTTCACCAGTTCGTCAACGGCCACAAATTTCGCCAGGCTCGTGGGGCAAGATCGTCTGGCAGAAACGCTGCGCGGCGTGGTCATCGCCTCGATTGGTCCCATTACTTCCGCCACCCTCCGCCAGCTCGGTCTAGCCGTCACTCTTGAAGCACGCGAGTCCACCATGGCCGGGCTGGTGCGAGCAATCACGGAGCATGCCTTAAGGTGATTGAAAAAGATCAAGAACCCAGTGCACGGTATTCGGTCTGGCTTGTCCAGATTGTGATCTGTTCACCGAGGAATGACCTTCGGCTTCGCTGATAGCTGCCGTGGAAATCCGTGTTCTGCCTGCTGCATGCGGTGCGGGGCCCCTTCCGGCTTTGACTTTCGCCTTTTGCGCTTTGCCTTTTGACTTGTTCTTCCCTTTTACAGGTTGAGCAACTCACGCAGTTTGCGGGTTTGGGCCCGGCTGACGGGAATTTCCGTCTGCTTGCGATCTTGCATTTTGAGCTGGTAGGAACTCTTGAACCAGGGGACCACTTCCTTGATGTGGTTTACGTTGACCAGGTAGGAGCGATGCACGCGCCAGAAGACCTTCGGATCGAGGTTGGCTTGGAGTTCCTCCACGGTGCGGAAGTTGGACTGCCCTTCCAGTTCGCGCGTGACGATGCTGATGACGCCGTCCTCGATGCTGGCATAAATAACTTCATCCGAATCGACCAGGAAAAGCCGGTTGCCGCTTTTGACCACCAGCTTACCTTTTTGGGGCACGGGGCGTTGCTCCACCATCTGCACCAAGCGATCGAGTTTCTGGCTGGTGGTGTCGGAAGTCTCCAACATGCGGCGCACTCGCAGGATGGCTTTTTCCAGCCGCGGCTTGGCCACCGGCTTCAAGAGGTAGTCAATGGCATTCACTTCGAAGGCTTGCACGGCGTACTGGTCATAAGCCGTAGCAAAAACGAAAAACGGCAGGCGCACTTTCTTCTCCAGCAGGCGCGTGATCACGCCAAAGCCATCGACGCCGGGCATTTGCACATCCAGGAACACCAGATGCGGATTCAGCTCGCGCACCATATTCACGGCTTCAACGCCGTTCTTTCCCTGGCCGACCACTTCGACGTCGGAAAAACTCTTCAGCAAGAACGCCAACTCGTCGCGCGCCGGCTGTTCATCATCCACAATCAACACCGTGATTTTCATACTGAATGAATCCCTTCTGTGGCCTGAGGCGCGGACCACACTCCGCGCGACGGTTTCCCTTTGCCAGGGTATTATAGCTGACGTTAGACCCGCCGAGAATGGCGCTGCTCCCGTGGCGGCAGTTCGACAATGTTATACTGGCTGCCTCCGCTTGCAGCGGCACGATTACTATTTGAGGCCAAACCTGTGCAGAAGCGCGCCCGCGTCCTTGAGAGCAAAACCCTCTACCGCGGAAGAGTGGTGGAATTGAAAGTTGACCGCGTGGTTGAACCGGGAGGTGTTGAGACCACGCGCGAAGTTGTTTGCCACCCGGGTTCGGTCGTCATCGTTCCCCATCTTCCCGACGGCCGCCTGATCCTGGTCCGCCAGTATCGGCACGCGGTGCAAGAAAGCCTGTGGGAACTTGTGGCCGGAGGCATGGAACGGGGGGAAACCCCTCGCCAGTGCGCGCGCCGTGAGTTGTTGGAAGAGACCGGGTACCACGCCCGCATCCTCGAGCCCCTTCTTGAATTCTACCCGAGCCCCGGCATTCTGAGTGAGAAGATGCATCTCATTGAAGCCCGGGACCTGACCTCATCCCAAGGCCAACCCGATGCCGACGAGCGAATCGAAACCGGAATTTTTACCGTAAACAAGGTAATTGAGATGATTCAGAATAAAGAGATCCGCGACGGGAAAACTCTCGTCGGTATACTATTCCTCTTTGGGACGAAATTGCTCTCAGCATGATCTTCTGCTGGTTAGAAGCTCCTTCTTGGAACGGTTTCTTGCAACAATTTCCTTGACAAATCGAGAGCAGAAAAGCTATCTCTATTTACGAGGGAGTTGGGAAAGTGTTCTCGTTGGGAAAGTGTTCATAGGAATAAAGGGCCGGGGATCGAAGAGATCTTCGGCTTTTTTCTTTTGTGGCATTTCTCAACGAGCGGCAACCCCCAAAGTAAAATCAAGGAGGGCGCAAGTGGCAAGACTTCAAGGTAAGGTTAAGTGGTTCAACAACAGTAAGGGGTATGGGTTTATCGGCCAGGAAGGCGGAGCTGATGTCTTCGTCCATTACTCGGCCATCCAGGGTGAAGGATTCAAGACCTTGCAAGAAGGCGACACGGTGGAGTTCGAGATCGTCCAGGGGCAAAAAGGACCTCAGGCCGACAAGGTCACAAAGCTCGGTTAACGGGCATCTGCTTCTCCATTTCCTGGCCCAACCCTCGGGGTTGGGCCTTTTTGTTTTCAGGAGGTTGCGGGAATGATCCCCTTCCGCCCGAGCGCTTGGTTCCACCCTTGTCCACCTTTTGCTTGATTTTCAACTGGCTAAGCGAGACAATACCGGCGTCAATAGAATAGGTGCAAGCGTACAATTTGACACGACAGGCGGGAAAGTATTATCTAGCGAGTCGAAAGTTGAGCGTGCTGGGTTGGACCGTGGGGAGGATGTTGCAATGATGAATTTCAGGCGTGCCGCCGTCTTGGTGTTGGTCCTGGCGTTCGCGGCTATGGCTCAGGATTACAACTCGAGCGCGCAACTGTCTCACCGTAACCCCGCGGGAGAAAGTGCGAGCGTGGCCGAACGCCTCACGCTGACGGTTCCCGCCGAGACGGAAGTCAAAGTTCAGGTCTTGTCAGGAATTCACTCTCAAATCAACCACGTCAACGACGCCGTCATCGCCGAAGTCTTGAAGCCCGTTTTCGTCCAAGGAAAGCTCGCGCTGCCGCCCGGAAGTTTGCTGGATGGACACATCACCATGATCCGCAATGCCGGTCACATGCATCGCTCGGGGGAACTCGGCTTGCGTTTTGATCGAATCACTCTTCCAGATGGACAGGAAAAACCCGTCGCCGCCGTTCTGGCTGCCCTGGAACACCCTGAGATGCTGGATATTCACCTTGATCAAGAGGGTCACCTGAGCGGCAACCGGACGAGATCGTGGAAAACGCTGGTCGGCGGCTTCACGGCGTTGGGTACGTATGGCGCTTTGAAAATGGCGGCGGTGGGCTCAGCCGGCGCCTCGCTGGCGCTTCCTTTGGGAGGAGCCGCCCTCATCAGCTACGAAGCCCTTTGGCGTCGTGGCAACGAAGTAAACATGCCCCCCGACACCCAGTGCCGTCTGCGACTGAATTATCCGCTCACCGTCCATATCCCTTGGTAAGCAACACACTCGATGAATTGTTATCGCTGCCGGCCGGGGCGCGGCCTGTCGCGCTGGAGGGCCGGTGGCTGGACGATCCCCCTTGCAATTGCTGGGTAGCAGCGGAGCCGGCCAGCGTGCTGGAAGGTTCCGGTGAGGCGCTCCCTGAACTCCCGGAGTGGCTTGGCCACCTCACCCGAAAATACCCGGAGGGCGCCGCATTGGGGTTCCTTTCCTACGAGCTCGCGCGGCACATTGAGTCGCTGCCGCTCATCACGCACCGATCGCTGCCGGATATTTCCTTCGCGTACTATCCACGCATTGAGCGCCTCCGCCTGGAACCTGCCCTTGTCCCCAGGCCGCGTCACGCCGTTCGAATTGACTCCGGCCTTGATTTCAAAGAGTACTGTCGCGCTGTCGAACGCATTCGCTCTTACATCGCGGCCGGGGACATTTATCAAGCGAACCTGACCATCCCCTTCTGCGCCGAGCTGGGAGAGGAATCTCCCGAGTCGATTTACCGCCGCATGAGAACGAGTGGCGCTCCCTTTCGTGCCTTCTTCAAGACCCCGGAGCGAACCATCCTGAGCAATTCACCCGAACGATTTTTCCGGGTCACGGGCAATCGCATTCTTACCAGCCCCATCAAGGGAACCATTGCCCGCGACACGGACGATAGCGAGCGATGCCTGGCCACACTCCTCGCCAGCGAAAAAGATCGCGCCGAGAATCTTATGATCGTTGACCTCCTGCGCAACGACCTGGGCCGCATTTGCGATTATGCCAGCATCCGAGCGCGCTTGTGGGAGACGGAAGTCCTTCCCCAGTTAATTCACCTGGTCTCGCACGTCGAGGGGACACTCCGCCCCAAGGCCGGAATTCTGGAAATCCTCGGTGCGCTCTTCCCCTGTGGTTCCATCACCGGCGCACCCAAAATTCGCGCAATGGAAATACTGGCGGAAATCGAACGGGCGCCGCGTGGGGTTTCCATGGGCGCCATCGGAATTATCCGCAGCACGGGGGACTCCAACCGCTGTAGAATGGACTTTAACGTCGCGATCCGCACGATGATCATCGAGGAAGGAAATGCCTTGTTCAATGTGGGTGGCGGCATCGTTTACGATTCGGACGCCAACGCGGAATATGCCGAGGTGATGCTGAAGGCTCAGCCGCTCTTCGCCGCCCTGGGGGCGCAAGAGAAGCAAGAATCCGCAGATTACACAGATTTCGCAGAAAGAAAAGCAAGGGCCAATCGATAACATGGACTCGCTCATCTTTCATAACGACCACGTGGTTCCGCTTAAAGAGGCGCGCCTTTCTCCAGGCCAGATGGGCCTGCTGATGGGCTGGGGAGTCTTTACGACGCTGCGCATCTACCAAGGAGTCCCCTTTGCCTTCGACCGGCATTGGGAGCGGATGGTGCGGGACGCGGAGCGCTTGAGTATTGCGCTCGATTACCATCAGGAAACCGTCTGGGAAGCGATTGTGAAGCTGGCCGCCGCCAACCACCGGCCGGAAGGCGCGGCGCGGCTTTCCTTTATCAAGAATCATGGCGGACTTTGGGCTGACGCACCCGGCTGCCCCCCCACAGACCTGCTGATCTTTACGCGGGAACTGGCCGTATGGCCGGCGGCGCACAAGCTCGCGCTCGTCCCCAACGCGATCTTTTCGATGGGGAAATTGGCGGGCGCCAAGATGCTTTCCTGGGTGCAGAACGCCAGCACCCTTGAACACGTTCACGGGGAAGGCTTCGACGACGCGTTGCTGCTGAACGAGCACGGGCACCTGGCGGAATGCACATCGGCCAACGTCTTCCTAGTGCGTGGCCGCCAGGTTCTGACGCCTCCTTTGGCTTCCGGCTGCCTGCCGGGAATAACCCGCGGGGCCCTCCGCAAGATCATTCCCGCGGCAGGATACACACTTCTGGAGCAGGACCTCACTCCCGTCGACCTGGATTCGGCAGAGGAAGTCTTCATTAGCTCCACAACGCGCGAGGTTGCCGGCGTGGGAAGCATCCATCCCAACTGGAAATATCCCGCTCCGGGGAAGATCACCCGTGAGCTCGCAGTGGCTTTCCAGAATTACGTCAAAGCTCATTTGCAGCGCGCCGCCGTTCCCCGCTCCTGACCTCCGCGCCTCAAAGCTGGGGACTTTCCTTGACAAAGCTTAAGTGACGGGCTCTGCGGTTTTCCCGTGATGCGGAAGGTGGGCCGCGCGCGCTGCCCCCCAAAATTCTTGCCTCGCACCACGCTGGATTGGTACGATTCGCGCATGGGGGCGGAAGGGCCGAAGGCTCTGCGTCCAAGGAGGGTTCTTCGTGCCAGAATCAAGGGCGACAATGAAATCAAATGTGGCGCTTGCGGTGTGCCTGTTGGTCACGATCTCGATGAGTGCAAAGCAGGGCCATAAATCTGCGCCGCCGGCGCCCCCAATTAAACCGGGCGCCACCTATGATGCGTCGCGAGACCCTGCCAAGGATCTTCAGGATGCCATCGCCGAAGCCACCCGAACGAATAAGCGGATTCTACTGGAGGTCGGCGGCGACTGGTGCGTCTATTGCAACATCATGGACGAAACATTTGACAGCCATCCCCAACTCCGCAAGGTGCGCGACACCCATTACGTGACAGTGAAAATCAACTACAGCAAGGAAAACTCCAACGAAGCATTCCTCTCGCATTATCCCAAAATCGCCGATTACCCGCATTTTTTCGTGCTGGATTCCAAGGGCGCCTTGCTGCATTCGCAACCCACCCACGGCTTCGAACACGGGAAGAAATATAATGCCGGAAAAATCGACGCATTCTTGAAGAAGTGGGCGCAGCCGCCCCGGCCGTGGTTTAGAAGCGTGGGTTAGAACTGTTCACATGGAGGGCACTTCTCAATTCGATCCGGGTGACCCCCTCACCCGGCGCTTCGCGCCACCCTCTCCCCAAGGGGGCGAGGGCAGTAAATTCAAATCAACACCGCCCTCTCACCCAAGGGGGCCAGGGTAGCAAATTCAACTCAACACCACCCTCTCGCCCAAAAGGGAGAGAGTAGTGAATTCAAATTACCGGCCCCGCTCCATCCGGCTCGGAGCGCCACGGAACGGAGAAGGAAGGACGTGGGGTCGGCCGGAAAGCCAGAGGCTTTTCGTACAGAAGTACAAGCGCCGGGGGCGGCATCGCACCGAAGCCCGAGCATGCAGGGTGTGAATTTCGAGGCCCGTGCCAGCTTCCATGAGCGATACCGATTCGACCAACCTGGACGGTCTGGAGCGCCAGCTCAATCACTGGCGTGCGTGTGCGAAGAGAGCGGCGGCGCGGTGGGTTTTTCGCGCTTTCCCCCGCCTTGCTGGTTCTGCCCTGGAGGTTGCCGCGGCGGGATTTGAGCCCGCTCCCATCCCCTATTTTTTCTCTACCGACGTCCGCCAGATTGCTCCCACGCTGAACGACGATCTGATGGAACTCTACGGCCGGGTGGGACAAGTTTTGGCGAACCGCTTCGCGTTTTTCAATTCACCGCAGGCATTTGACGAGGGGATCAACTGGCAGCCGCCCCAAACCCCAAGCTGGCGTGCGGAACTTCACACTTGCGACTACGCGCTTGAGCTCGCATGCGCGTATCGCATTTCCCGCGAAGAGGTCTATGCGCGCCAACTACGTTACTTGATCGCGCATTGGATTGCCTGCAACCCGCCGGCTCTCGGTACAGGTTGGCAAACGCCCGTCCTGGCGAGGCGGCTGCGCAACTGGATGCTGTCCGCAGATTTTGCCCGCAGCGATTGGGAGCGCAACGCGGAGTTCCGGAATCTGGTGGCGAAAAGCCTGGCTCTGCAAACGGCGTTCCTGCTCGGCCAGCTCGATTCCCTGCCCTCGCCAACAGCTAGACTCGACGCCTCCCGTGCCCTCTTGTGCGCCAGCCGGTTTTTCGTGGGAAACAAAGCCCGGGAGGCACGCCAATTGGGCTTTGACCTCTTGGCAAGTGAATTGGCCGGCTCACACGCGGAGCCGTGGCCGCACGCACGCTTGGCGAAAGCTCAGGCGTTAATGGAATGGAATCTCCTGTCGGCTCCCGGTGCAGACTCAACCTTCCTGGCGAGGGAGTTAATTGCAGCACTGGGCGAACTGGAAACGGTGCTGATGCCCAATGGATCCTTGCCGCTCTTGGGCCCGGGGGCGCGCCTTGCTCAGGATGAATTGGCAGACCTCGCGGCGCTGGCGGCAGTGAGGATCGACAGCCCTGCCTGGAAATCTCTTGCGGGCAAATTCGGCATCCTTCCTTACCTGTACCTCGGCGAGAGCGGGAAGGCGCAGTTCGAAAGCTTGGATGAAATGGTGTGGACTCCGCAAGACCACCTGGACGCGGAGGCGGAGATCCTTCGCATGGTAGGGCCGCGGAATTCGGCGCTGGTGATCTCGGCGCGTCTGCCCTCCTCACCGGATGAGCACGAGGACTTTATGAGTTACGAACTCACCATCAGCAACTATTGCGTCGTGGTGGATTCGGGAGGCTTCGCACCGGAAGAAAGGGGGTATTTCCCTCGCGCCCGCGCTCATAACATCCTTCTGGTCGATAGCCGCGAGCCGCGGTGGCAAAGTGCGGAGGGTCCGGCACGAGTGGAATTGGAATTCCCCCAGGGCTGTGCGCGGCTGCGGATAGCTGATCCGGGATTCGAGTTCCTGGGCCTTCAGCATGAACGGGCATGGTTTCGGTTGGAGAACAACGCCTGGCTGATTCTGGATTGGTTGGACGGGTGGGAAGTTCACAGGTGCACCAGCCTCATCCACTTCTATCCGACGTTTGAAGTCGTAGCCGGGGTTGATCGCGCCCTGGCGCGGAGCCGTGCCTGTAGCTTCGCGGTGATTCCGGTAAGCAGCGCGAAACCGTTGGCTTCCGTCTCCCGCGGGGATCATCCCCAATTCCCCGGGTGGTTCTCGCCCGAATTCGGAGTCAAGTTTCCTGCGGCGGTCCTGGCTCTCGACTGGACGGGGGTTGAACTGCCCTGGGTGGGCGGAGCGCTGATCACGAGCGGAGTGGAGGAGCCGTTCGGGCAGGTGGAGATAATCCCTGCCGAAGGGCGTGTGAGCTTGCAATTCTCCGGGAAAACTTACGACCTGCAAATGAAATAGGGGCTTGGCCGCGTGACCGCAACTTCACCGGCTCGACAGGAAGGAGAACCAGCTTCGCCTTTTCCCCTTGCCAGGGATGTCGGTCCAATCCGGCTGAGGAGGCAAAGGGCATCCGTTGATGACTGCTTCCGGGTTCTTTCGCAAAAGCAGGTCGGCAATTTCCTCACCTTTCTCTTTTGCCACCTTACGGTAACAGCGGGAGAGGAGCGGCGGGCGCATCTTTACGTCGTGGGCATCGCTGGCAAAGAAGTGGACCAAACCGGCGTCGAGCAATCGCTCAGCACACTTATGCGCTTTGGAGCCAAACCCCCCCGTGTACGATTGTGCCGTGACTTGCACCAGGCATCCGATCGAAACCCACTGCTCAAGTAGATCCGGCTTGCGCTGAAGGAGGGGGTTACGTTCCGGGTGCGTAATGATCGGTTTAAGCCCGGCGACCTGGATGTCGTAATACACGCGGCTGACGTGGTCTGGGATGAACTGATCCGGGAGCTCTACCAACAGGTAAGAAGTTTGATTGATGGTGAAATCTTTGGAATTCTGCACGCAGACTTGAATGTTGTCGTAGGAGAGATGAAAGTCGCAGCCCAGCAGGAGCTTAGGTCTCTCGCCAACTCTTTCCTGGAGCTCTGCAAGCAGTTGCCGGTTGAGGTCAGGGTCGAATGTGTAGCTGTAATTGCTGTGCGGCGTCGCCACCAGATGCGTCACCCCATCTTCCGCCGCGACGCGACACATTGCGACTCCCACCTCAAAGGACCTTGCGCCATCATCAACCCCAGGCAAAGGATGGCAGTGAATATCAATCATATCGGGGCCCGGAAAATGCGCTCCCAACCGCCCAGGCGTTCCCCCGCCGAGACGGCACGGAAACTTCATGGCACAACCAGAATCTACGACTTGAGGCCCCCGGGGCCCAATGCGAAATCTTATCCCGGGACCGGCGGAGCTCGTGGTTAGGATAGCACGCCAGCGGACGCTTTCGTCAACAAGTTTAGTTTATGGGTACAGCACTA
>Ga0315282_10004222_pt1 | contig 25121 bp, 21 predicted proteins | sample YL17G07_20_MG_FD_203693 | JGI IMG/M metagenome (GOLD analysis project Ga0315282, IMG submission 203693) | Sediment microbial communities from Yellowstone Lake, YNP, Wyoming, USA - YL17G07_20 | ecosystem: Environmental > Aquatic > Freshwater > Lake > Sediment | place: USA: Wyoming | collected... | reverse complement strand
CGTTGGCATAGTAACCGCCGGGAAGATCGTTCCGGACCTGATGCAATTGGGCAAACAACTTTTCATCAATGAGAGCATTTTTACCTGATTCCCCTCTGTTATAAAGATGGAACAGTCCAAACAACAAGATGTCGTGAGCGCAGGAATAGAAGCCGGCGCCCCCTCTCGGCTCAAAACGATTCGGCGGGACCTGGCTGCCATCCGCACTGTAGCCGGCGGCGAGCTGCTCTCCAGCCTGGATCGCATCCCTATCAGCGTGGGTGTGCTTCATCCCGATCGGATCAAAAACGAATTGTTTCATGTAGGTCGGGAAGTCTACCCGGCTGGCATCGCTGATCAACTGATCAAGAATGGCATAAGAAAAATTAGAATAATGGAAGATCAAACCGGGTGGGAAGGCCGTGAAACCAAACTGCTTGATCTGGTCTTTCACGGTCGGGACGGTCTCCCCGGAATCCTCATAATAATATCTCACCAGGTGCGGGATGCCCCCTGCCATGTTCAGCAGATGAAACACCCTGAGATCTTCAGGGGCGCAGTTATGATACGACAATTGAACAGATCGAAGATGCTGATTGACAGCGTCTCCGAGATTTATCTTTTGTTGCGAGGCCAGCCGGAATACGCCGGTGGCCGTGATGGCTTTGGATATCGAGGCCAGAGGGTACACGGTGTACGGAGTCGCTTTGATCTTTTTTTGTTTGTCCGCCCAGCCGAAAGATTCCTCCCAGACGATCTTCCCCTTTTGGGCCACCGCAATGGACAAAGATGCAACCTCTCCCTGCTCGATTTTTCCTATTATTGTTTTTCTCAAATCCTCTAAACGAGGCTGATTTTTCCCGGGAGTCGTTTGGGAAAAGCCAAACTGAAACAAGAACAAATCAAAAGCCATAAAAAAGATGATGAGAGATCTTAGCTTTTTCATGCGGCCCTCCGGCGTTTATTTGATCATCACATGGCTAGTACGATCCGGCGAACAAAAAAGTTGAGGAGCCGAGGCGCCAGGGGAGCCAGAGCCGTTTGGCGAGGACGCTGATCACAAAAGGCAAGCTCTAAATCCGTCCCTTCGAATCAAATGCGCCGGATGACCCGGACGGCGACCACCAGGATGACGCCCCCTAATGCGGCCACTATCACGTTGCTCAGAAATCTCGTGGGGACGATCCCCAGTATACTCCCCAGGTAGCCGCCGATGAGCCCGCCCAACAACCCGATGATCAGGTCTCCGATCAAGCCGAAGCCCTTCCCCCGGACGATGAGACCGGCCAACCACCCGGCGATGATTCCACCAATCAACCAGATCAAAATATGCATGGTGTTATTTCCTCCCTTGACTTTAAGTGTCCACCAGGAAACCTGCCATGTCAAGAACGGAAGTCCCGGTCTTTTTGCAGGAGCCGCATCCTTGTGACCGGCGGGATCCTTCGCCAGGGGGGAAATCCGATGCCATCACGCAGGACAAAATCTTGTGGGAGCGGACGATTCTGACTCGGGCTAAGATAGCTTTTCCTAGACATCTTGGACATCGCGGTCGGTCATACGCCCCGCGTCGGCTCGGCGACTCGGTAGAGGATGATACCGGATTTCGGAAAAAACAAGAATATTGCGACAGCCGGGTTCCCTCTGTAATATACTTCGCCCTGGAAGGTTCAGGATGAAGGAATCGAGGCCCCCTCAATCCGATCTAAAGGATCGCGGCCGCGCAAGGACCATCTGGCTTTCCGATGTGGCGATCATCGGCTACGTCGCCCTGGCCAACTTGGTTCTTCATCTCATGGCGGTCCGCGGATTTGGTTATTTTCGAGACGAACTTTATTATATAGCCTGCAGCAACCATCTGGCACCCGGTTATGTCGATCATCCGTCCCTTTCAATTCTCCTTCTCAAAGCGATCCGGCTTATCCTCGGCGATTCGCGGCTGGCGATCCGTCTCCTGCCGGCTCTCGGTGGGGCTCTCTTCGTCTTCATGACCGGACTCATGGCCCGAAAGCTCGGCGGAAAAAAATTCGCCGTGCTTCTCTCCTCTGCCGCCGCCTTCTCGCCCATCGGGAACTTCTTCCAGTTCCACATCTATTCTATGAACTTCATTGATATCCTCATCTGGCAGGTCTGCATCTATATCTTGCTTGTCATCGTCGAGACGGACAATCCCAAATACTGGCTGCTTTTCGGGTTGGTCGCCGGGCTCGGGCTCGAAAACAAGGTCTCCGTCCTCTTCCTTTTCTTTGGACTGGCCGTTGGAATCCTCTTGACAAAAAAAAGGAGGTTCCTGAAAAGCCGCTATCTCTGGTGGGGCGGCGCCTTGGCCATCTTCCTCTTCCTTCCCTATGTCCTGTGGAACCACGCCCACGGCTGGCCGACTCTGGAATGGATGCACAATGCCCAGGTCCACAAGAATGTCGCCAACTCCGCCCTGGGATTTCTGAGGGACCAGATCATCTACAGCGGTCCGATGGTCGCCATCGTCTGGGTCGCCGGACTTTTGTACTTTTTCTTGCATAAAAGAGGAAGTGAGTTCAGGCTCTTCGCCTGGATGTATATTGCAGTCTATTTTCTTTTCGTCCTGCAAAACGGCAAGGACTATTACTTGGCGCCTGCGTACCCCATCCTGTTTGCCGGCGGGACCGTCCAACTGGAGGAGTGGTTGAGGTCAAAGCCATGGTTTTGGCTGAGGCCGGTCATCGTTTTCATCATCCTCGTCATGTCCCTTATCTTTGCGCCCCTGGCTCTGCCCATCCTTCCCGTCGAAAAGACGGTGGCGTTCTATCGCTCGCTTGGCATCACCCGCAGCCAGGAAAGAGCCCGCTTGGGAGTCCTGCCTCAACATTTTGCCGACATGTTCGGCTGGGAGGAAATGACCGGCCTGGTAGCCAAAGTCTACCAGACCCTGACTCCCGAAGAACGAAGCAAATGCCTCATCTATGTGCGCAACTACGGAGAAGCGGCGGCGATCGATTTCTTCGGCAGGGACTATGAGCTGCCCAAGGCCGCTTGCGGGCACAACAACTATTGGCTCTGGGGCCCGCCGCAATGGAGCGGGGATATGGCCATCATCTTTGGAACGGGAAATGATCCGGAGGTCAGCCTGAAAGACCTGGGTCCTTATTTCGAACGGGTCGAACTGGTCGCGACGACGGCCTGCAGATATTGCATGCCCTACGAAAACAACCGGCCGATTTTTATCTGCAGAAAAGCAAAATTCTCTTTGCGGGGAATCTGGCCGAGGGAAAAGAACTTCATTTGAATAGACAGGCTCCCTCGCCCGGCCAGGCGGCAGCTTGCCAGGCGGGAATATTGCTCGCCGGGGCGATCGTCTCCTGGCTCGGCAACGCGGTCTATTTTGCCGGGCTGAGCCCCTTCCCCGGCCTGGACTTAACACCCTTCGCTTTCACCGTCTCGGGCATGCTCGTGGCTTGGGGCATCTTTCGCCACCAGTTTTTGAATATCATGCCCGTGGTCTATGATTGGTTGTTCTTCAGCATGGGCGACAGCGTGATCATCCTGAACGCTCAAGTCCGGATCGTAGACGTCAACCCGGCGGCCCCGCGGCTTCTGCAGGATTATCTTCAGCGAGCTCAAACAAAAGGCAAAGATTTAGAACAAGGAAAGAGGCGCTTTTTTTTAATTCCTTAGCCAGCCCTTGAGAATAGCGGCCTGGAGCGGAGTCGGGTTGGGCATCGGCCTAATCTGGAAGCTCCGCTCCGTCTTTTTCCCCAAGATGACCTCGACCTCGCGCGTTGTGCCGCGCCGCAAGATGAGCACCTTGACCGTTTCGCCCGGCTTTTTCTGATTGATGATGTCTCCTACCGTCCGCGAGTTAACACCGACGCCGTCCAGAGCGATAATCTCGTCCTGGGCGCTGAGGCCCGCCCGCGAGGCCGGAGAATCCCATTCGACGCTCGAAACGACCAGTTTTTCTGATTGCTCTCGAGTCTCCACGCCGAGATAGGCTCCCGCCACCTCCCTGGGCTGAACGTCGATGTCCAGCCCCGCGTAAGCAAAATACTTGGGATAATCGATATCCTTCACCGTAGATGCATATTCGAAGATCTCGGTCAACGGGACTCCGGCCGTGTTCTCACAGACGGCGCGAAACTCCTCGTCGCTGAAACCTCTCTTCAATTCCTTATAATATTTTTGGTAGAGAGTCCTCATCACGTCATCCAGAGACTTCCGGTTTTTCGTTTCGTTGCGTATTTTGAGGTCCAGGAGCAGGCCGAGCGCGGCCCCTTTGTCATAGTACGAGATCGTTGTGTTGGCCGAGTTGCCTCCCCGGTTGAAAAACTGGATCCAGGTGTCGAAGCTCGATTCGGTCGCCGATTGGAAGAGATGCCCGGGGACGTTCTCGTACCGGGCAACGGTCGAGCGGACCCGATCGAGGAACTCGTCCCGAGAAAGAAGTCCGGCACGATTGAGGATCAGGTCCTCATAATACACGCTGAAACCCTCCGCGACCCAGAGCATGTGGGTATAATTTTCCTTGTCGTAATCGAACGGACCGAGCGCGAGCGGCCGGATCCGCTTGACGTTATAAAGGTGATAGAACTCGTGGGAGACAAAACTCAGCCATCTCGTGTTTCCCTCTGGCCGATTCAGGCTCGATCCGTCGAAAGTCAGGGCCACGGAGTTGCTGTGCTCCAGGCCGCCCCCGCCGGGGCCTATGGAAATGAAGGTGTAATGCCGGTAGGGGATCTCTCCGATGAGCGCCACGGCCGCCTCGACAATGCGTTTGAGGTCGGATACGAATTTCGCCCGGTCGAAGGTCCCCAGGTTGTTTCCGACGAAGGCGTGAGGGATTCCCCGGACCTCGAAAGGAAGGATCTCCTGATTGCCAACGAGAATCGGGCAGTCATAGAGGACATCGAAATCCGGAGCGAAAAAAGTGTTGGTCTGCCCCTGGACAGGGTCCAGTCCGGTGGAGATCCTGTCCCAACTTTGATACGGTTTGATGATAACCGTCACGGGATGCTGGATCCGGCCCGCAAGATACATGAAGACGCTCGTGGGCGAGATGAAGGCCATGCTATCGTCCAGGTAGCTTTCGGCAACGAAACGGGTAAATGCATAAACATCGTAGCTCGCAGTGACCGAGGTCGCGCCGCGGGATTTGATCCGCCAGGTGTTCTTCGCCGTCTTCTGCCAAGTGAGAGGATGTCCGGCCCCGTCCACGGCCCGGAAATTCAGGACGTTCCTGGCATAATCCATGATTATATAATAGCCCGGCGTCCAGGACGGCATCTTAAAGTCCTGGGCCTCTCCTTTCACCCCTTCGCAGCGCAAGACAACGTGATAGGAGTGCGTATTCGGCTGCTCCATGGTCACGGTGAGCGACATCGTCCCATCCGTCTTTTGTCCGAACACAAGGGAAGCGACAACAAAAAAGACGACCCAAAACGCGAGCCATCGGTATGTCTTCTTCATATCAACGCCTCCCGCAAGCTTGAGTCCTGATCGATCTGATATAAATCAGCTTCCTCGCGTTGTCAATGGCGAGGTGGCGTCTGGATAATATTAAACCTTGGTCGCCCGTTCCAGCCGTTTCGTGATCGAGAACATGACGGAAGCCGAGGCCAGGCAGGCCACGACCAACACGAGCCACAGGCTCCACAGCGGGATCTTCATCCACAAATAGCCAGCCACTCCGACGAGATAGGTCCCGATCGCGGTGGAAGCGAGCCAGCCGCCCTGCATCAGCCCCTTGTATTTAGGCGGAGCCACCTTCGAGACAAAGGACATTCCCATCGGACTCAAGAAAAGTTCGGCGATCGTCAGCATGAAGTAAGTTCCGATCAGCCAGTAAACGGAAACGAGTGAACCTTGCGGCGCGACGTGGCCGCCGAGTTCCTTCGGGTTGGGCAATCCGAGGGAGGCTAACACCAGGAGGAGAAAACCAGCGGACGTAAGGAGCATGCCGATACCGATTTTCCGCGGCGCGGAGGGCTCTTTGCCGATTTTGTTGAGATAAGCGAAGATGCCAATGACCAACGGCGTCAAAGAGACAATAAAGAAAGGATTGAAATGCTGGAATCGCTGGGGCATGAACGGGTTGACATCAGGGTACCCTTGGTAGCGGAAGTAGGCCAGCACGGCGAAGATCAGAAAGGCGGCGCTCCCCACAACTTTGGTCAAGGTGCTTGAGCGCTTTTTCAAGAACAGCACGAGCCCGACCAGGGCCAAGAATATGGGGATCAAGCCGGTCAGGTCGAACCAGAGGTTGGTGATCTTGCCAACGCTTGGCACCGTGTAGTCTCGGGCAAAATAGGTCATGGTGACGGCGCTCTGTTGGAAGGCCATCCAGAAGAAAATGACGACAAGAAAGACCAACCCCAAGGCATAGAGCCTTTCTTTTGTTTGCTGGGGAGTGAGCTCGACAACCTGGGTTTTTTGAGACTCCGATAGTGCCTTTTGTTTTTCGGTAAGGTCGGCGTGCTTGTAGTATTTCCGGAATCCCCAAAAAATGGCCATCGAGATGATCAGGCTCAGACAGGCGACGCCGAACCCGTAATGGTAGGATTTGCCCAGGGCGTTGATGTACTTCTCGGAGAATTGACGGAGAGTCTCGATCGTGACACTCGGATCCTGGCCCTGGGCGATGGACAGGTACTGGCCCGCATCGGCCAGCTTGCTCTTCAAGAAATCATTGGCCAGCGCGGGGATCCTGGCATCGTACACATAATGCGAGGCTGAGAGGATCCAGTTGCACACCTTTTCCGAGGCTGTGGGCGCGAACATCGCTCCAATGTTGATGCCCATGTAAAAGATATTGAAAGCCCTGTCTCTTAGAGGACTATACTTAGGATCGTCGTAGAGATTTCCCACGAGCGCCTGGAGATTGCCTTTGAAGAAGCCGGTTCCCAGAGCGATTGTCGCCAGGGCGGCGACGACCAGAACGAATCCCGTGGACATCTGGGTGGGCACGGCCAGGAGTAGATACCCGATGAACATTATGACCAGCCCGAGGCTGATCGTGCGGCCATAGCCCAAGACTTTGTCGGCCAGAAATCCGCCGAGTAAAGGGAAGAAATAAACGCAGAACATGAAGACGCCATAGATCATGCCGGCGGTGCCGGCCGTGAGTCCGTACTTAGCCTGCAGGAAAAGCACAAATATGCTCACCATCGTGTAGAAGCCGAATCGTTCCCCCATGTTGGCAAAAAAGGCCACGTAGAGCGCTTTGGGATGTCCTTTGAACATTCTTCACCGCCTTCCTGCAGGAGTCCTAGCCGTGAATACGCGCAAGGCGACGGTATTATAGAACGATATATTTGAATGTGCACTCATTTTTTTAAGACCGGCCGAAGATTGACATGCTTGTTCCGTTTGAGATACATTTCGCGCCGGAGGGCCTCCCATGAATAAACAAACGATGATAAAACCCACTCTGAAAACCGCGCTCATGACTCTTTTTTCCGTAACTGTCTGCTTCGTCCTCCTCTTTTCTTTCCAGACATGCACCAGCAAAGCCAAAGAACAGACCTTCAAAAAGACCGAAGCCATGATCCCCATGCGCGACGGCATCAAGCTTCACACGGAGATATTTGTGTCGGGGACTGCGCAGGGACCACTGCCTTTTCTGCTCTTGCGCACCCCCTATGGGATCGCCAGCGATGAGAAGGGACATCCTCTACTGCGGACATCCGGCAAAGAACTGGCGGATGAAGGCTACATCTTTGTCTTCCAGGATATCCGCGGCCGGTACAAATCAGAAGGACAGTTCGTGATGCAGCGGCCGCCTCGAGACAAGAACGACCCCAAGGCGATCGACGAGGGCACAGACACCTACGACACGATCGACTGGCTCCTCAAGAACGTTCCCCACAACAACGGCCGGGTTGGCATGATGGGTGTTTCCTACGGCGGCTGGCTGACGGTTATGGGCATGCTGGAACCCCATTCCGCGCTCAAGGCCGTGTCTCCGCAGGCATCGCCGGCGGATATGTATCTCGGCGACGACTTCCACCACAACGGTGCTTTTCGTTTGAGCTATGGCTTTGAATACGCAGCCATGATGGAGACTTCAAAGGTCAATTACAGCTTTCAATTTGATAAGTATGATACCTTCGAGTGGTACCTGAATCTCGGTGCCTTGTCGAACGCGAATGAAAAGTATTTCCACGGCAAACTCCCCACCTGGAACGATTTCGTGGCCCACCCGAACTACGATGCCTTCTGGCAGAAGCTGGCCGTGACCCCCTATTTGACCTGCGTCACGGTGCCGACACTCAACGTTGCGGGGTGGTGGGACCAGGAAGATTTCTACGGCCCGCTCAAGATCTATGAGGAACTGGAGAAGCACGATACAAAGAAGCTGAACTACCTCGTCGCGGGTCCCTGGGACCACGGCGGCTGGGCTCACGGCGATGGAAGCAGCTTGGGAAAAATCAAGTTCGACTCGGCGATAAGCCAGTATTTCCGGGAAAAGGTCCAAGCTCCCTGGTTCGCCTATTTCTTAAAAGACAAGGGGAAGTTTGAGCAGCCCGAGGCCTTGACCTTTCAAACCGGCGCCAATCAATGGGTTTCCTACAATGAGTGGCCGCCCCGGAGCAAAACCGACGACCGAAAACTCTATTTTCATCGGGGCGGGAAGCTAACTTTCGAACCTCCACAACCAGGGGGCGAAAAAGAATTCGACAGCTACGTCTCCGACCCGGCCCATCCCGTGCCCTATCGCCCGCGGCCGGTCGAAGCGACCTATGACCGGCGCGGTTCGGGCTGGTCCACCTGGCTCGTCGAAGACCAGCGCTTTGCCAACCTGCGCTCCGATGTCCTGAGCTGGGAAACAGAACCCCTGCCCGAAGACGTCGTGATCGCAGGAAATATCGTCGCCCATCTCTTCGCTTCAACCAGCGGCTCGGACAGCGATTGGATTGTCAAGCTTATCGATGTCTACCCGGAAAATTACCCCAAAGAGCCGAGGATGGGAGGATATCAGCTGATGATCGCCAACGATGTCTTGAGGGGCCGGTTCCGGAAGAGTTTCGAGCACCCGGAGCCCATCGTTCCCAACCAGGTCAACGAGTATGTGATCGATCTCCACCAGAACGATCACCGTTTCCTGAAGGATCATAAAATCATGGTCCAGGTGCAAAGCAGCTGGTTCCCGATCATCGATCGCAACCCCCAGTCATTCGTGGAGAATATCTTTCTGGCCAAGAATTCGGATTATCAGGCGGCGACACAGCGAATTTTCTGCTCCAAAGGCTTTCCCTCGCATCTGATTGTTCAGGTCCTGGTTCGATAACCTCAGAGTCTGTTGGCTCTTTGTCGGAGGGCCGGCGGCTTGACAGAAGAGTGAAATTCGTTATTTAATGATTTTGTAGAGCATAGCAAGGGTTGATATGCAGTAAAAAGTGAGGTTGTCCTGATTACCGTTTTGATTCGCGTATCCTGAGCGCCCTTACAGTTCTTCGATAGTATGGCAGCTAAAAATGCTATGGGGGAAGAAGAGAAGCCGCGTCTCTTAGATAAGGAGCCGGATGATGGAATCACTCGCAGATAACCAAAAAACTCATGCGTCCTGGGCGCGCCGGGCGATCAGTGCGCTGGCTTGGGCCGGACCTTTTCTGAGCCGGCTGGGGCCGCTCAGAAGCCGTCTGGCGGACGGTTGGGAAAAGAAGATCCGGGCCGAGACTGAGAAGCAGATCCGATCAGGCCTAAAACCGCCCGGCGCTCTCCGTGACCGACAGGAGATCGGAATAGCGATCATGCGCACGGTCGAGCGGGCTCTTATAGAGAATCGACTCTCGCGAAACAGCCTGGACAAGTTCCTCAACGTCTTGATCGGGGATGCGATCATCAACAAGGGCGATGATAGCGCCAAGAGTCGCTTTGTCGCGCGATTCGGAACCTCCTCACCGGAGATTTTGCTCATCAGTCCCACCAAAGCCTGTAACCTTTTCTGCAAGGGCTGCTATGCCGATTCGGGAGCGACTCGAGAGAAGCTCGAATGGGAGATCATCGACCGCCTTATTACCGAGGCTCACGACCTTTGGGGGGCCCGGTTCATCGTCTTCAGTGGCGGCGAGCCCCTGGTTTACAAGGATCGAGGCAAGAGTATTTTAGACATCATCGAGAGGCATGGTGATTGTTTCTTCATGATGTACACAAATGGAACCTTGATCAATGACTCTGTCGCCGTTCGGATGGGTGAGCTGGGTAACGTCATGCCGGCCATATCGGTTGAGGGGCTGCGGGAAAAAACCGACGGCCGGCGCGGCGAGGGCGTGTTCGACCGAATCATCCAGGCCATGAAACGTTTGCGCCGCAGGAAAGTCTTCTACGGCATCTCCATGACGGCCACCCGGGATAATGCCGAAGAGATCCTGTCTGATCAGGTTATCAACTTCTATTTCCAAGAAATGGGCGCCCTGTTCGGCTGGGTTTTCCAATACATGCCGATCGGCCGGGCCTTCACCCTCAGGCTTCTGCCGACGCCGGAACAGCGTCTCTGGATGTGGAAACGATCCTAGCAACTGATCTCTGAGCGGCACCTGTTCCTGATAGACTTTTGGAACGGCGGGACCGTGAGCGGCGGCTGCATCAGTGCGGGCCGGGACGGGGGATACATGGCGGTTGACTGGAACGGCGCTTTTATGCCCTGCGTTTTCATGCCTTATTCTCCCATCAACATCCATGACGTTTATGCCCACGGGAAGACCCTGTTGGATGTCTGGGCCCATCCGTTCTTTGCCAGGATCCGCGCCTGGCAGCGCGATTATGGCCATAAGAAAAGCCTGTCTGAGGGTGGAAGGCATGGTAACTGGATCATGCCTTGCCCGATGCGCGATCATTATGAGGAGCTCTATCCCCTTCTCCGTGAATATAATCCCACTCCGGTCGATGGGAATGCCGCCGCCGCCCTCCAGGACCCTGAGTACCGAGAGCAACTCATAGAATACAACCGCGCCGTCGCCAGACTGTTTAACCCGATCTGGGAATCACGGTACCTTCACTCGGATAACCAGGAATCCGCCAAGATTGCCTGACCGCCATTCCCATAATCAGTCTTCTCGTCGTGTTCTCCCTCGGCCCGAATCTCCAGCCTGAGAATCAGGTCATGTCGAGGACAACCGCTTTTCGATCAGAGCGAGTGTCTCCATCATGGGCAACATCGGACGCACCGGCACAATGATGATCGAGGAAGTCAGGGCCAAGAACGGTGGCAGACTCGAAAAGACTTATTGTCTTCATGGGAACGCAGATCCAGGATGGCCAAAAAATGACGGGATTCCCCATCTTGTTCTATTGACATGCATCGAGCACTAGCCCTATATTCTTTGAGGCGTGCAGGTGCCGCGTCATCAGACTCCCATGGAGAGCCGCCAAAGTCGGAAGATCAAAATATTCTATCCCTTTCTTTTTGCTTTATATCCCGTGCTCTTCCTTTTCTCACACAATATCGAAGAGGTTCGGTTCAGTGTGATCTGGCTGCCCGCGGCGTCCTGCCTTGTCCTAACCACACTGATCTGGATAGCAGCCCGGCTGACCTTAAGGGACAACGTTAAAGCCGGGCTCCTGACTTTTCTACTCGCCTTTATGATCTTTTCCTATGGACATTTTTATAATCTCGTTGCAGGCTTCGCCGTCCGGAAGCTCAAGACACCCGTTCCGGTCCTCGTCCTGGTCTGGATCTTCCTATTCGGACTATTGGGGTATCTGGCCGTCAAAACCAAAAAGGAGCTCCTCGCCCTGAGTCTTTTCCTTAACGTTATGGCCTCGCTACTTGTCATTTTTGCCATCGCTCAGATCGCCGGGGCTTATCTGAGCACTTCTCCCTCCCCCCGGGTAGAGTCGCCAGCCCAGGAGCCCATCACCCTCAGCCCAAGGACAGGGTTAGGAAAAGGGGAACTTCCCGACGTTTATTATCTTATATTTGACCGGTACGCCGGAGAACGGACCCTTCAAGAGTACTACTCATTTGATAATCGAGATTTTCTGAGTGATCTCAAATCGCGGGGCTTCTATGTGGCGGCCCGGAGCCGCTGCAATTATCCTCAGACCTATTTCTCTTTAGCCAGCAGCCTCAACATGACCTATCTGAGTTATCTTGTGGAGAGAGGCCCGGTGAAAAAACGGGTCATCTACGGGATGCTCCAGGATTACAAAGTCTGGCGCCTCCTGAAAACCGCCGGTTACAGATTCGTTCATTTCGGATCCTGGTATGAGGGAACGAAGGTCAACAGACACGCAGACCTGAATTTTGAGGGAGGAAGCCTCTTTGACTTCTCACACGATTTTGAGCAGAAACTTATTGAAGCCACCATCCTGAGACATATCTTTAAAGATAGGCTCTTGCCGTCCACAGAGAGAGACAGGATCCTCAAAACGTTCGCCAATCTGGCCGGAATCCCCGAAATCAAAGGGCCGAAATTCGTTTTTCTCCACATGCTACTTCCTCACCATCCATTTTTATTCGGGCCGGGGGGAGAGGCGACCAAAGGCATCGCGGGGCCGTCTGAAAGCCAGGCGGACAGATACATCGACCAACTCCGGTTTACCAGCAAGAAGATAATCTGGCTGATCGATCATCTGATCGCCAGATCGGCCAGCCCGCCAGTCATCATCCTTCAATCGGATGAAGGCCCCGCTGAAGAGGAAAAGCCCTCCCCGGAGATCCGGAAGTACCCAAAAAAGTACCGGGAGATCATCAACTGGAGGGTCCGGTGCGAGATCCTAAACGCCTTCTATTGGCCCGGGGTCGGCCACAATAATTTCTATGAGACCATGACTCCGGTCAACACCTTCCGCCTGTTTTTTAATCTTTATTTTGGCACGAAGTATCCTCTGCTTGAAGACAAGACCTTTATCGCGGTCGGAACCAAATCTGGCGTCCTGCGATTCCAGGAGTTCCCGCCGGCCTACTGGACAAAGGAAATCAAAAAGCCCCAATGAGGCCTTCCATGGAAGGTCCTGGAACCGACCAGCCTGACCCAGGATATGGCCTTTACGACCCTTTCAAACAATGCTATCTTAGTTTCGCTGCCGATATGCCGAGAACTCCCATATCATCAAAAGTCAGCCTGGCTCGCGCTCTCTCAAAACTCGGGTATTGTTCACGCTCCTTTGCCCGGACTCTTATCCAGGAGGGCCGGGTCCGAGTCAACGGCCGGACAGAGCGTCAGCCTGAAACGCGGGTTGATCCGAGTGGCGACCGATTCGAGGTCGATGGCAGGCTCATTTCCTCTTCCAAAAAGACTTATTTCATGCTCAATAAGCCGAGAGGGCTGGTGACGACGGCTTCCCATGAAAAAGGCCGGCGGACGGTTTATGAATGCTTTTCAGGCGCCGGGCTTCCCTGGATCTCTCCGATCGGCCGCCTGGACAGGGCGAGCGAGGGGCTGGTCCGAATCGCCATCGGCCCTTTATCACTTGGCAATCTGCCCAAGGGCAAATATCGCGCCCTTACAGAGACAGAGGTGAGGGCTCTGGCGGAGGCTTCAAGGAGGTAAAATGAAACGAAGAGAATTCTTGGGAAAGGGGGGGTGCGCTGCTGCCGGGATTGTTGTCTCCCTTTTGGTCCAGGGCGCACAAGACACGCCCAGGCCGGTCAGATGGAAGAAATACGCCATCGAGATCGAAGTGATCGAAGGTCCCAAGGAGGGATGTGCCCAGCACAAGGTCGGGGAAAAGTTCAGGTACCCTGAAGACAGAGGAAAAATTTGCGAATGGCTTCTGGACAGCATGAACGGTGCCATCCGTGTCCTCGAATTCGGTGGAACAATGCCCTGGAGCTATGAAGGAACACCTTATCAAAAAGTCATCGACCGGAACGGCGTGACGACGGAGTACATCCGCTGCCCTGACCCGAGCAAATCGGGCATCGTCGTCAAAATTACCCGGACCTCACTATAACAGCCGCATGAAACTTCCTTACCAGACCGACGGAAAGGACCGCGTCGACCGAAAACGATTTTCCGTCATCCTCATTCGCCCGGAAAATCATGAGAACATCGGTCTCGTGGCCAGGACGATGAAGAATACCGGGTTTGACGACCTTCGGCTGGTAGGCCTCGTCGGGCTTAAGCCGGAGGCCTACAGGACGGCCGTTCACAGTCAGGACATCCTGGGAGGGGTTCGATTCTGCCCAACCCTCAAGGAGGCGACCCAGGATCTCGATCTTGTGTTCGCCTCGACCGCGAGATTCAGGAAGACATTCTCCATCATGACCCTCCCGGAAGCGACGGACGCAATCCTCCATTATCCATCGTCCACCCGGATCGGCCTCCTCTTCGGGAACGAACGGACAGGTCTAACCTCCGAAGAGCTGGGCGCTTCCAATTTTGTCTTTTTCATCCCCCAGGCCTCTCGTCAGCCCTCTTACAACCTGGCCTCGGCCGTGCTCTTAACGCTATTTTCTATCTTCAGCCGGTCCTCCACAGAATACGTCTCTCAGGCGCCGAAACCCTTGCCCCGAAAAGAACAGGAAGACAGCATCAGGCTCATTCTTAGAAAACTAGAGAACAAAGGGTTTATGCATGAGACAAATAAGGTCCATATCACCGGAATGGTCCAGGACCTGTTCGGCCGGATCGCCCTGACCGAAAGAGACCGGAGATTCCTCCTGGCCCTACTCAACAAAGCTGTCGACTGAGCTAGGAAGGACCGAGGCGGAGAATCTTCTGATCGAGAATAAACCTCCATCTCGAGCGTCCCTATCTCTTGAAGATCATTCTCGAAATCCAAAAGGGAGGCAAAAGATGAGAAAAAAAATGTCCCATGAGGAATTCGTAACCCTGGCTATTTTGAAGCTCAGGACCGGAAATTTCAAGGGAATCCATACGGTTTTCAGCGGTTTTAATGAAGGGTTCAAGCTCTATTTCGAAGGTGAAAACCCGGTCGAGGCCACGAGCGGGCTGGCCGATGAAGGAAAAATCGTCATCAGACCCGCCAAGCGCGGAGTCATGCTCTATCTCCCGGGCGAAGCCCCGCAAGGGAGCCGGGGAGAGAACGCCCTCAAAAAAATGGGCCTCCTGTGATCCTCTGGAAATAATCCGGGAAAATGCTTTGCCGAAAAGGAGAATTTCCTTGGCGACGATAAGCTCGTCGGCGAGAGGTAGGAGAGATCCTTAGGTCAACCGGGCATGCTCATTTGCATGAGATGCTCAAGGATTCTCTTGTGCTCCGCGTCCTTTTTGGAGAGGTTTTTGAAGAGCGCCTCCAGCGAAGGTTCTTTGATGGTGACAGCCACGTCCATGTGAACACGTTCGAAGAGTTTTTCCAGCTCATAGAGCTCTCCTATCGCCGTGTTAAATTCGATAACTCGGCCTCGGATTTTGCGAAGCAGGTTCTCGGTCAGCCCAATCCCCGAGTCCATTTCTGTTTCAGTGGGCGTCACCTGGTCAAACAGATCAGGCTCCGCGAGCACGAAATTCTTCCCGGTCTTAAGGATGTTCGCATGATTTATCTCTTGGTAAGAGAGTGTTCTCAGATCCTTCGCTATTCCCTGCCCTTCCCCAAGTTGAATCATCATTTCATAACACTCAGAAAAACAAGTTTCAAGGCTGATGGCCTTGTCCATAAAGTCAATTAAGCTCGTTTTCATATCTATCTCCCGTTGAACCTAAATATTGAACCCCTGATCATTTTCAGTCAATCACCCTTGCGGATGATTCTCGCGGTGATTTCTGGCCTCTTTTTTTCACCCTTTTATGGGGGAAGCTCCGCAGGGGACACCTCCCTGTCTTATATTCATTGACAACTGTTTTTCGGGGACTCTATACTCATAAGGGGAGTTCGGCTCAGTCATTGAGAGGAGGTACCAATGCAAAAAAACTGTTTTTTGTTCACATTGATCTGTCTCCTGGCCATCGACAATTTTCACGGTCATGAAAAGCTGCTAAAGAACAATGTCATCGGCAGCAGCATTGTCGCCCAGATTGGGGTGGTCGTGAAAGATATCGAAAAATCCTCGAGAGCTTACGCTGAGCTATTGGGAGTGGAAGTCCCCAGGTGGGAATTAACCGACCCGGTTGAGAGAGCCCACACTCAATACCTCGGACAACCCACCAAAGCCCAGGCCAAGTTGGCTTTCTTCGAGCTGGGAAACGTTGTTATCGAACTCATCGAACCCGTCGGCGGACCGAGCACCTGGCAGGAGTTCCTCAAGACAAAAGGAGAGGGAGTGCACCACATCGCCTTTGAGATCAAAGCCATGGATGCCAGGGTCTCTGACCTGAAGGCCGACGGCATTCCCCTGATCCAGCGGGGCGATTATTCCGGAGGCCTCTACAGTTATCTGGATGGGAGCCCGAAACTGGGACTTATCTTGGAGCTACTCGAGAACTTGCCCGAAAAAAAGCCTTAAACTCCAGGCTGGGGATAGAAAGATTAAGACTTTTTAAACGCGACAAATAAGCACAAGCGCCCACGCCCGGAGGATCAGGAGGCGGCATAAGAAACACCCTTAGAGGATTTGAATTAGGGCACGATGCCGTGCTATAAGAATAGGAAACCAGGAGGTTGGAATGGATATTGTTCTCCAAGTCGAAGGTCTGAAGAAGTCCTACGGGACTTTAGAAGCACTGAAAGGCATCGATTTCCAGGTCCACCAGGGCGAGATTTTCGCCCTGATCGGTCCTAACGGGGCCGGCAAAACTACGACTCTCAGAATCGTCTCCACTCTTCTGACCCCTAGCGGGGGGAAAGTGACTTTTTTGGGGCACGATCTCAAAAAGCACCCCGAAAAATTCCGGGAAAAGATCAGCTATCTCCCGGAGGAAGCCGGGGCCTACCGGAACCTGAAAGGGACGAAGTACCTCAGGTTCATGGCCAACTTCTATGCGGGGACAACCGCCGAAACTGAGGAATTCCTAAAGAGGGCCGCGGGCATCGCTGATCTTGGGAACCGCCTGAATGAAAAAGTGGGGACCTACAGCAAGGGGATGGTCAGGAAGCTCCTGCTGGCCCGGGCCTTGATGACCAGACCGGCCATGGCCATCCTGGATGAGCCCACATCCGGACTGGATGTGATCAACTCTCTGGAGGTGCGGGAGATCATCAAGAAATTCGCCCAGGAGGGCATCTCTGTCCTCCTGTCATCGCATAACATGCTGGAGATCGAATTTCTTTCCGACCGCGTCGCCCTGATCGACAAAGGCGTCATCCTCGATTCTGGGACCTCCCGGGAGCTCAAGGAAAAATACCAGGCCGCGAATCTGGAGGTCGTTTTCAGGAGTGCCCTGAGATGAAAAAATTCACCAATCTTCTTTCCAAAGAAATAAGGGAACTGGTCACGCTCCAACTGGTCATTTCTCTACTGTTTACACTTGTCCTATTCTATTTTATGGGCGAACTGGCCAAAAGCGAGATGAAAAAGGCAGCAGGCGTGCAGAAGATCTCTGTTTTTGACCTGGATCAGTCTGAGATTTCAAAGGGACTGCTGGCCAGCCTTCAGATGACGAATTTCCAAGTCGAAGCGATCAAAGGGCAAGATAAAGAAGCGGCTGTCCAGACCGCCGGAAAGGGAGATACCAACCTCCTCCTTGTGGTTCCAAAGGGCTTTGGAGAATCTGTCGCCAGGTTTGAGCCTGAGAAAATAGAAACCTACACCTTTCTGAGGAGTTTCTCTCTTGGCAGCATCAGGAAGTCCGAGATCCTCAAGGCGGTCATCACGGCCACCAACAATTATCTCTCCAGTGATTTTCTGAAGAAAAAAGTGCCCGACGTGAATCCAGAAAACATCAAAAATCCGATCAAGAGCAATGACTTTGTGATCGTCAAAGGGAGGATGGCCGAAGGCTCTGCGGCGGCGATTTCCGGGTTTGTGTACGGCCAGTCGATTTTTGTGCCGATTATTCTGATGATGATTATCATCTACTCGTCCCAGATGGTCATCTCGGCCATCGCCATGGAAAAGCAGAACAAAACCCTCGAGACGCTCCTCACGGTGCCCATCAATAGAACAACGATCGTAACGACAAAGATGGTTGCCGCGGGACTGGTAGGGTTGATTTCCGCGGCGATCTACATGTTTGGTTTCAAATTTTATATGGGCGGATTCATGTCCAATGTCAGGACCACCTCTGACATTACCAAGGTCATTCAGAAACTGGGTCTTGCCCTTAATACGAACGGCTATATTCTCCTCGGAATTTCCCTCTTCTTTGCCATTCTCTGCGCGTTGGCGATGGCGACGATCCTGGGTGTCCTGGCCGAGGATTTCCGGAGCGCTCAAGCGCTGATTATGCCGATCATTTTTCTCGTATTGATTCCTTATTTCCTCTCATTCTTCTCCGATATCAAAACCCTTTCCCCGGCCATCAAGATCCTCGTCTGGGCCATCCCCTTCTCTCATCCTTTTCTGGCCACCCAGAATATCCTTCTTGGAGATTATTCGGGGGTGCTGTACGGGATTCTTTATATGGCGCTCTTATTCATTATCTTAGTTGTTGCGGCCGCCAGGATCTTCTCCACGGACAGGGTCCTGACGATGAAACTCAGATGGAGAAAGAAAAAGCTGGTCTTATAAACCGGGCTCGCAAAAGGAGGTCGCTGAATATGAAACACTTCCGCTGGCCCATCGCAATCATTTTCTTTGCCTTGGTCATTTCAGGCCCGGCGTTCGCCCAAAAGCTCTCCGATGATCCCCGGGTTGCTTCAGCCCTCGAGGTTCTCAAAGTCTGGCTCGACGCCCAGCGGGCTTACGAGCAGATCCCGGGTGTCTCGGGAGCGGTTGTCTACGATCAGGAGCTCGTCTGGAGCGGAGGCTCCGGTTATGCCGACCCGGGGCGTCAAGCCGCCGCGACTCCGAGCACAATCTACAGCATCTGCTCGATCTCGAAACTTTTTACCAGCATCGCCGTCATGCAGCTGCGCGATGCGGGCAAGCTGCGATTGGATGATCCCGTCAGCAAGCACCTGCCCTGGTTTACGATCAAGCGGACCTCGCCGGATGCTCCGGAAATAACGATCGAGGGACTTCTCACCCATGCCTCGGGACTGCCCCGCGAATCCGACTATCCGTATTGGACGGGGCCGGACTTCATATTCCCCACACACGACCAGATCGTCGCGATGATCTCCAAACAGCAGACGCTCTATCCGGCCGAGACCTACTGGCAATATTCGAACCTCGGGCTGACTCTGGCGGGCGAGGTTGTCGCTGCGGTCTCAGGAATGCCGTATGCTGAATATGTGCAGCGTAAGATCCTTGATCCCTTGGGGCTCACGAGCACGACGCCGGAAATCCCGGAGCGCCAGCGCGGAGCGCGGCTGGCCGCGGGATTCGGGGCCATCAACCGCGAAGGAAAGCGCATCGCCATGCCCTTTTTCCAGGCGCGCGGAATCGCCCCGGCGGCTGGTTTTGCTTCGACGGCGGAGGACCTCGCCCGCTTCGCCTCCTGGCAGTTTCGCCTTCTCCGCAAGGGCGGCGCAGAGGTGCTCAAGGCCAATACGCTCCGCGAAATGCAGCGGGTCCACTGGCTTGATTCTAACTTTGAAAACAGTTGGGGTCTCGGGTTTGAGGTCTTGAGGGCCGAGGGCAAGACCTTCGTCGGCCACGGAGGGTCCTGCCCCGGCTACCGCACCGGGATTTGGCTCAAACCCGATGAATTCGTTTCCACGATCTTCATGTCGAACGCCCTGGGGGTCGAATCAGAGACGTTCGCCGGCCGGATGTACGATATCGTGGCGCCGGCGATCAAAGACGCGGTCAAGAATCCCAAAGCCGCTAAACCGGTCGACCCGGAGCTGAAGAAATACTTGGGAAGTTATGACTCCTCGTTCGGGGGCGAGGTCGCCATCGTCATTTGGGAAGGCGGCCTGGCTTCGCTGTGGCTTCCGACGATGGACCCGGCGAAGCAGATGACGAAGCTTCAAAAGACAGGCCTCCATACCTTCCGGCGCATCAGGCAGGACGAGGCCCTGGGCGAGGAGATCGTTTTTGAAATGGGGCCGGACGGCCGCCCGACACGGCTCAAGTGGCACAGCAATTATTATCCGCGGGTCCGCTGACCGCGATTCTTAAGCGGAGTTGCCTTGGCTAATTTTTTATTTTGATTGTGACCAGCTTTTTGATGTTCTCAACATCGCCGGGCTTTTTAACCTCGAGCCGCAATCCCCTTCCTTCCGCAAACTTCCTTGCGTTTCTCACTTCTCCGATCAAGTCCTTTGGGAGATCACTCCGCTCAATGGCGGCGACGGCTCTCTCTCCAAAAACAAAGGCGACCCTGAAATATCCCTCAAGCGGAGTCAAAAAAAACAAGTTTCTCTTCTTGTGAAACGATTTCAATATCCAGCCGGATTTCGGACCGTAATATTTCCACTCTTCCGTGAGCCCGCCGAATTCGGCTTCGACAGCACTCTTGATTTCCTCCCAATATTTAAAGGACGCTCCGAGCGCTTCAGAAAGATTCTTCTCAGTCGGCTTAACGGACTTTTCATCGAAAATGCTGCTGGCCATCTTCCCTCTCTCCTCTTAGTGATGCTATAAACATACTAGGAATAGGACAGTCCCGGCGCCTCCCAATTCAGGACGACCACCATGGCTTCTTCGGGAGTCCTGGCGGCCCGCAGAGCCTGGAGAAGATGGCGGTTCTGGGCGGCCCGGCTGGCAAGGCCCAGGAGCTGCACCTGTGTATCCGGAGATTCGGCCGGAGAAAGAATCAGGAACACGGTTTCGATCGGTCTCTCCGTGGAAACATCCGAGACACCTTGCCTCGTTAACCCGAGCACGATAACCGGCTCCATAAGGCCATCGACGCGCACATGCGGAAAGGCCACACCTTCATTGAAAAAGGTCGAGCCCTGCTCTTCCCGTTTCATGATATCCCCGAAGAGAGACTCGGGGTCCGCGATCCCGCATCCTCTCCCGACGCTGGCCGCCAGTGTCCGGAGGACAGCTTCTTTCCCGACGGGGACATCCCAGATGATGATGCGTCGAGCCGAGAGCGATCGGCTCAAGGTCGGCAGAACCGAAGCAGCGGATCCGGCTTCCGGTATCAAACAGGCGGCTTCCGTTTCTTCCGGGATTTCCGCCAGGGATTTGATGAGGGCGGGTTCATCCTTGCGAGTGTCAAGGACGATGATCGTAACCCCTCTTGCACTCCTGATCAGGTTTTTGACGATGTTATTGTTCTTGCCGAACCTCTTCCAGAAAGGCTTTGAGCTCGGACTACCGACCACAATATGCCCCACGCGATATTCCCTGGCGAACCTGAGGAGCGTATCAGGCACATCTTCTCCTTTATAAGTGAAAACCATGGCTCCCAGTTGCTTGGCCAGGGTGAGGGTATCGGACAGGATCCGCTGCGTCCGGGCATCGATGACCGTGGCTTCCTCGGACTGGGTCTGAACATAGACAGCGTACCAGTTCCGATTCAGTTTCCCTGCCAGGCGCGAGGCAAAGCGAAGCATTTTTTCGCTGTTGGGGCCGTGGGAGCTCAGACAGACCATGACCTGGTCCGGCGCGGCGACGGTATCGTCTTCAGAGACGACACGCCTGCGGAGATCGATCTGTGAGGCCAGCTCGCGAAGCGTGAGTTCCCGGAGCTTCTCCAAGTTAGAGGTTGTAAAGAAGTTGGCCAGCGCCGTCTCGATCCGTTCTCTCGGATAGATTTTGCCTTCCGCCAAACGTTTTCGGAGATCCTCTGTGGTCAGGTCCACGTCCACGATCTGGTCCGCTTCCGCCAGGACAGAATCAGGCAGGCGCTCGCGCACCTTCACCCCGACCGATCCTTCAACGGTGTTATAGAGGCTCTCCAGGTGCTGGACGTTCATCGTCGTGATGACGTGGATTCCCGCCGCGAGGATGTCTTGAACGTCCTGGTATCTCTTCGGGTTCCGGCTGCCCGGAACATTCGTGTGGGCGAGCTCGTCGATGAGGGCCACCTGCGGCCTGCGGTTTAAAACGGCATCCACGTCCATTTCTTCGACGGTGATGCCCCGGTACTCCTGCCGCCGCCGGGGGACGACCTCCAAGCCCTCGGCCAGCGTGGCGATCTGGGCTCGGCCGTGCGTTTCCAGAAGACCGATGACCACGTCGATGCCCTCATCCTTCAACCGGTGACCATCGAGAAGCATTTGATAGGTCTTGCCCACGCCCGCGCTGTACCCGAGGTAGACCTTTAGCCTTCCGCGCTGGGAGTGCCGGATCATCCGTAAGAACGCGTCGGCTCTATCTTCCGCCATCATTCATCCTAATCTATAATCTTGAGACCCCGTCCAAGTCCAGGTTCAGCATCAGGACATTGACTCGGGGTTCTCCGATCATGCCGAGGAATCGCCCCTCCGTATGCAACTTGACCAGCTTTTTGACTTCCACTTCGCTCATCCCGCGCGCTCTGGCGACGCGAGGAGCTTGAATGAGGGCGTTTTTGAGACTGATGTGGGGGTCGAGGCCGCTCGCCGATGTCGTCACGGCATCCGCCGGCACCGGTTCGCTTGGAGCGAGGTTGTTTTCTGCTCTATAGGCTGAGACGCGCAGGCCGACTTCGTCGATCAGCTTTTTCGCCGTCGGGCCGAGATTGCTGCCGCCTGAGCTGGTCGCGTCGTAGCCCCTCCCGGCCGCCGAGGGCCGGGAGTGAAAGTACTTGGGACCGGTAAACCCTTGCGAGATCACGCTCGAGCCGATGATCCTGCCGCCCTTCTCGATCAATGATCCATTGGCCCTGGCAGGGAACAATCCTTGGGCCAACACCCAAACGGTCAAAGGATAGATACAGCAGAGAATAACGGCCAGAGAGATTGTGGCCAGCAAAGAGATCCGGATTTCCTTGAGGATATTTTTCATGTCCGCCTGTCTTTCCTCATTTTAAACAAGGTGAAGCGCATTCACAATCAGATCCACAAGCTTGATCCCCGGAAAGGGAGCGATGATGCCGCCCAGTCCGTAGATTAGGAGATTTCTCCTCAGGAGCGCGTCCGGGCCCAGCGGCCGAAACCGAACCCCGCGCAGAGCCAGGGGAATGAGGGCGATGATGATAAGGGCGTTGAAGATGACCGCGCTCAAGATGGCGCTCAACGGCGACTTGAGGTTCATGATGTTGAGCGGGGCGATGACCGGAAACACGCCGGCCAGCATGGCCGGGATGATGGCGAAGTACTTGGCCACATCGTTGGCGATGCTGAACGTCGTCAAGGCTCCCCGGGTGATGAGCATCTGTTTTCCGATCTCCACAACTTCGATCAGCTTCGTCGGGTTGGAGTCGAGGTCGACCATGTTGCCCGCTTCCTTGGCGGCCTGTGTCCCCGTATTCATGGCCACCCCGACGTCCGCCTTAGCCAGAGCGGGCGCGTCGTTTGTCCCGTCTCCCGTCATGGCGACCAGGTGTCCCGCCGCCTGTTCTTTTCGGATCAGCGTCAGCTTGTCTTCCGGCTTGGCCTCGGCAATGAAGTCGTCCACACCCGCCTCTCTTGCGATTGCGGCGGCCGTGAGCCGGTTGTCTCCGGTGATCATCACCGTCTTGATCCCCATTGCCCTGAACCTCTGGAAGCGGTCCTTAAGTCCTCCTTTGACAATGTCCTTGAGATGGATGGCGCCCAGAACCCTGGTCCCTTCCGCGACCAGAAGAGGCGTCCCCCCGGAGAAGGAGATAAAGGTGACCGTGTCCAGGACCTCGGCCGGACAAGCGCCGCCGGTGAAGGCTCTGATCGCATCCGCCGCGCCCTTTCTGATCTGCCGTCCGTCGATATCGACACCGCTCATCCTCGTCTGGGCCGAAAAGGAGATGAATTTTGCGTGCGGCATTTCCGAGATCGAACGACCTCGGAGGCCGTACTTCTTGGCCAAAACGACAATGCTCCGTCCCTCCGGTGTCTCGTCGGCCAGCGAGGCCAGCTGGGCCGCAGCGGCCAATTCCTCGACCGTGACTCCCGCGGCCGGACGAAATTCGAACGCCTGCCGGTCGCCCAGCGTAATCGTTCCGGTCTTGTCCAGGAGCAAAACGTCCACGTCTCCGGCGGCTTCAACGGCCCGGCCGCTCATGGCCAGGACGTTTTTCTGGACCAGGCGATCGATTCCGGCGATCCCGATGGCGTTAAGCAGGCCTCCGATCGTCGTCGGAATCAAGCAGACGAGGAGGGCGACGAGCACCGTGACCGTAAGCGCAACGCCGGAATAGAGACCGAAAGGTTTTAGCGTCATAATGACGACCAGAAAGATGATCGTCAAGGCTGAGAGGAGAATGGTCAGAGCGATCTCGTTCGGCGTTTTCTGACGTTCCGCCCCCTCGACCAGGCTGATCATTCGATCCAGAAAACTCTCGCCCGGGTCGGCCGTGACACGGACTCTGATCTCGTCGGAGAGAACGCGTGTCCCGCCCGTGACCGCGCTCCGGTCTCCGCCCGCCTCCCGGATGACCGGGGCCGATTCCCCCGTGATGGCCGATTCATCCACCGTGGCCACACCTTCGATGATCTCGCCGTCGGCCGGTATGATCTCGCCCGCGGTAACAATAAAGAGGTCGCCTTTCCGCATCCCTTCAGCCGGGATTTTTACGACCGTGCCGTCGGCCTCCAGTCGCTTGGCAATAGTCTGGGTCCGTGTTCTTCTGAGCTCTCTGGCCTGAGCTTTGCCCCTCCCCTCGGCCATCGCTTCGGCAAAATTGGCAAAGAGAACGGTGAACCAGAGCCAGAGGGCTATTTGAAAGATAAAACCCGCCGACTCCTTTCCAGACCTGAAAATAAGCCCCAGTGTGGTGAGGACGGCGCCGACCTCGGTGACAAAGATCACCGGGTTTTTCATCAGGGAGAAAGGGTTCAATTTTTTCAGGGAATCGACGGCCGCCTGGAAGATGATCCGGCGGTCAAAGAGGGAATAGGATCTCGCGGCCAAGGTTCATCACTCCTTTAATAGAGAACCTTTGATCCCAGCATCAGAAAATGCTCCACGATCGGGCCGAGTGCCAGAGCGGGCAGGAACGTGAGCGCTCCGACGATCAGGACCGTTGCCACCAAGACGAAGGTGAACGTCAGCCCGCCGACCGGGAAGCTCGCGGCCGAGTGGGGGATCAATTTCTTCCTGGCCAAACTTCCTGCCAGGGCCAACACCGGGACCATCATGACGAAGCGCCCGAACAGCATGGCCAGGGCCAGCGTCACATTGTACCAGGGAGTGTTCCCGTTCAGACCGGCAAACGCGCTCCCGTTGTTCCCCGTCCCTGATGAGAAAGCGTAGAGAATTTCGC
>Ga0315282_10004221_pt1 | contig 25138 bp, 18 predicted proteins | sample YL17G07_20_MG_FD_203693 | JGI IMG/M metagenome (GOLD analysis project Ga0315282, IMG submission 203693) | Sediment microbial communities from Yellowstone Lake, YNP, Wyoming, USA - YL17G07_20 | ecosystem: Environmental > Aquatic > Freshwater > Lake > Sediment | place: USA: Wyoming | collected... | reverse complement strand
CATCCGCGGGTAGGCGGTTCTCAAGCGTATCGAGCGCCTCGTAGATGTTCAGCAGCTCAAGCTTGATCGCGCTCAGCGCCTCGAGCTGGCCGTGGCCGTGCAGCTCCGGCCCCTCGCGCTCCATCAGCACGGAGAAGTAGCGCGCATGGGCAGCCGCTGCCTGGGCGTGCTCCTCAGCGTTCGCCGGCGCGCTGAGCAGCTGCGATGCATACTCGTGCGAGGCGGCGTCGCGCAGGAAGTAGCGGCTGCTGGCGACCGCCTCGCCCGCAATCGTCCATGACACTTCGCCCGCGGAACACTGCGATCCGCCGAAGCGCCCGCTGGAGCTCCGGCTTGAGCAGGCTGTAGCTCCAGTCGCAGGAAGCGCGCACGCTGCGCTGCCGCTCCGGTACATCGCGCATCCGCGCTGTCACTTCCAGTTGCCGCTCGACCTCCGTCAGCAGTTGAGAGAGCGTAAACTCGCCCGCCCAGGCCGCCACCAGCTCCAGCGACAGCGGGATGCCCTCCAGCCGCTCGCAGATGCGCTCCACTGAGGGCGTGCTCTCATTGTCGAGCTGGAATCCGTGCTTCACCCTCGTGGCACGGTCAACAAAGAGCTGCACCGCGTCGCTTCCAGGCCCAAGCGGTAGCGGCTCCACGCGGCAGACCCGCTCCGCCGTCAGGCGCAAAGGCTCACGGCTCGTGACGAGTATGCGCACCCTTGGCGCGGTCCTGAGGATCTCCGCGATGAAGTCCGCCCCCTCCAGCATGTGCTCGAAGTTGTCGAGGCACAGCAGCATCTCCTTGTTGCGCAGGTAGTCGAGAATCTGCTGCCTGGGCTCGCGGTTACCGAAGAACTGAAACCCCGTGGCGTCCGCGATGGCCTCGGGCAGGTACTGGTGATTGCGCACGGGGGCCAGCAGCACTTCAAAGGCCCCGTTCTCAAAGCGCCACAGCAGATGCGCGCAGAGCTGGCTGGCGAGACGGCTCTTGCCATAGCCGCCGTGGGCGTGCAGCGTCAGCAGCCGCGTATCGCCTGCCAGCAGGCGCGATAGCTCGGCCAACTCGCGGTCCCGCCCGATGAAGGCGTTGGGCTGCACTGCCAGGTTGTTGGGGCGGCTGTCGAGACCTAGCAGCGGCGGGAACTGCCGCTGCGCGAATCCAGGATGCGTGAGCTGTATTAGCTGCTCCGGTTCGCCCAGGTCGCGCAGGCGCACCCGCCCCAGGTCCAGCTCCGCCAGCTCGGGTGGCAACGCGGGAAGCGCCGCGCGCACCACGCCGCTGATAAGCAGCTGGCCGGGGTGGCAGACCTTGCCAATGCGCGCGCTGCGGTTGAGCGGCGGGCCGAACCAGTCCTGCTCCTGCCCGGCAAGGCGTGTCAGCCGCCCGCCGTGCACCACGCTGCGCACGCCGAGCTTCGACCCGTCGGGGAAAACGGCGATGCTTCCGTCGTGGCCGGCGGAGAGCGCGAGCTGCACATCCACCGCCGCGTCAAGCGCGCCAACAGCATCGTCGAACAGAGCCAGGTAGCCGTCACCGAGGTTCTTGAGTATCTCGCCGCCATGCTGCTCTACTGAGCCCTCGACAATGCTGTTGTGCGCTTCCAGCGCGGCGTAGTACTGCTCAGGGTATGCCTCGGCGAGACGGCTGCTGCCGGCGATGTCCGTCAGCAAGATGAAGCGCTCTGCCAACGCTCCTTCCATGGCGCAGATTCTAGCAGGCCAGAGCAGTGCGGCAGGCCAAATCGCGCATCCGGGTACTGGGATGGCGCGTGAGCCTGCCGCACATCAGCTTCGAGCCCGCCGGCCAGATGACGCTCAAGCACATCTCCGCGCCGGTGGAGGTGATTCGCATCCTGCAGCCCGGCTAGCCGTGCGCCTGCCCCGACTGCGCTCACACAGCCAGCCTACCCACCGGAACGCTGGCCGGCCTCCCACCCCGCGCGCAGGTCCGTTGAGGCGGACGCGAGGAATGCTGGCCGCGACGCGTGGGGTATAATGTAACCGATCGTATTCCATCTCATAATACTAACGTACTTGCACAGAGCTCTGGAGGATAGGATGCTCAAGCAACTCAAGACCGTCACCGGCGTTGCGTTAGCCGTGCTGCTGCTCGTGACTGTCGGCTGCGGCGGGCGTAGCGCAGGTGTGCTGCCCGAAAGCGGGGGCGCCGGTGGCGATGGTGCCGGAGGCGGTACCGCACTTGGCTCCGGTCTACCTGGATTGGCGAGACTGCCCGCGCCACTGCGGCAACTGAGCATCGTCGGCCCCGGGTTCTTCCCGCTCCCGCTGGACGAAATGGTCGCCAGAGGCGGCGTCACGGGCGGCCCCGGCAGCATCACGATCGACGGCGGCGCGGCGCTGGGCTATGTCGTCTATGGCGTCTACGGCTTCGACAGCGACAACGGGCCGACCTCGGCGAAAATCACCGCCAGCGCCGTCAGCGGCGAGTACTACGTAGAATTCAGCGACTACGTGGCAGGAACTTGGAAATCGGCGGGTCCGTTCACGGGCTCCGCTGAGGTCGAGATCCCCAATACCGACGCTTACACCTCCCCCAGCGCGTTCACTTCACCCAAAGGCACCTGTTACTTGGCGGTGCTTGCCAGCCCCGGCAACAGCGCTACGCTGACGGCAGTTGAGCTAGGCGTGCAGGGCGGGACGCTGGGCCCGGAGCCGGTGCTCAGCCTCGAAGGTCAGGGCGAAGCGCCGAAGTTCTATCTGCACTGGCAGAACTCGACCAGTTACGTCGATCCGGATTTCGCCGGCTACATCGTCCAGCGCGCGCCTCAGTTCGACGGGAGCTTCACCGATCTGACTGCCGGTCCGATCCGCGACACGTTCCTCTTGGACGCCACAGCCCTGCAGGACGTGCTCTACCGCTACCGCGCGTGCGCGCAGGACGCAAGCGGCAACCGCAGCGTCTGGCGCTCGATCGTGGATGGGCCTGTCACCGGCGAGAAAGCGCTCCCCATTCTGAACATGCACATGCCGCGCGGCCCGCTCTACGGGCCGGTGGACGTGACTTTCGATCTCAGCGGTTCCGTTGATCCGATGGGCGAAGGCATCACCACCTACACTTTGAGCTTCCTGACCGGCATGGCGCCTGTAACCGGCGCCAGCCCGACCTTCACGGTTACTTTGCAGCCCGGCTGCTACGTGATCACAGCCACAGTAGAGTGCGCCGGTCCCCCAGTGCGCCATGCCAGTGACGACTTCAAACTCGTCGTCTATCCGCGCTGGCAGGCAGCTCCAGTGGTTGTGCGGGAGCCCGGTACCACAACGTTGGATCTGCGACGCTTGCGTGCCGCGAGTGGCACCTTCAATGCCGCGGCGGGGCGGGTGACTTTCTGCGGTCTTGATATCTCTAACATAGGTGTCAGTTTCTGGAGCGCCCCGGCGGCCAACCCGGCCGCGATGGCCGTCACACGCTTGCCACTGTACTTCGCCCCGACAGGTGCTGGTGACGCATTCGATGTGGGGACGGCCACGTTCTACCCGTATTCCACTGCGGATGCTCTGTTCCTGGCGCGATTCGACGGCAGCACCGCCAACCAGCAATACGTCCCAGCCACTCCAGCCACCGGCAAGGTGGCCGCGGCTTATGACGGCTCGAAAGTTTGGGCTTTCTATGACAACTTCGACGGGGTGAATACGAACCTGGTGTGCCTGCCCTTCCCCTCGGGCGCAGGGTTCACGGTGGTTCCCGCGACCGGCGGGCTCAGCGCCATTGATGCCCTATACAACCCGGCGACGGGCACCATCGACGTGGTCTATGGCGGAGCCGCGACCACCGAGTGGGTGCGCGTAAACACCGCCACGGCAGCGGTTGTGGGTTCCGCCACCCTGGACGCTGCTGCGCCCGCGGTGGATATCGACCTGGAACTCGATCCGGCTACGGGACGCCCGATGGTTCTGTATTCGCACACATCGATCCACCGCTTCCGCGCCCTGAATGCACTCAATGTCTGGACGCCCGAAGAACAGGTTGACAACACCATCGCGAACTTCGTGCCGCTGGACCTGATAGTGGACGACGGCACCCGCTACGCCTATTTCAGGACGGGTCCAGCGGGCCAGGCGGTGCTCTACAAGGACTCCGGCGGGGTATGGTCACAGGCGAACGTAGTCTCTTTCTCCACGTGGTCGGGCTTTGAAGTTGCGTTGGTGCCGCGGCCGGGTTCCGCCGACCGCGGGCTGGTGCTCGATATGGACTGGACGCGCACCTCCCATCTAGCCTTGTTACACGATGACGGCACGGATAGCGGCGACATTTGGCAGCTGCCTGTAGCCGATGGCCAAGGCTTTGACCTGCAAACCACCGCCGGGACGGACGGCCTGCACGCTGTTTGGAGATCCATCGGCACGGGGAATACCCGGCATGCACTGAGCATTGACGGCGGAGCTACATGGAGCGACCCTGGCGATATTGGGTTGGGCTTCTCCAATCTGGGACTGGCCGCCGATACCAGCGGCGACGTGTACTTCTCCTGCTCCCATGCCGGCAACGCCGAGCTCTACTGGTGGGATGGCGCGGCACTCAACCTGCGCTCCTCGTTCCCGAACGCGTCGGCTCACCGGCCGTTCTTCTCCCAGCCGCCGGACAGCCCAGTGATTTGGTGCGCCTATGACAATGCTGCCACCACGATGCACATTGTCAGCGCCAACGAACCGGCCTATGCCGACAGCCCTGTCGTCATGACCACAACGCCGATCTGGGAAGGCGTGGGGAACAGCCTAGGCATTACCAATCTGTGGTTCGGCCTGGTCGGTGGTGCGACTGCGGCCGATGGCAACGTCTGTTGGTCCAATCTGGGCTCGACCGATGCCTCTAAGATCTACGACCCTGTGCTGAACAGCTTGATTGACCTCTTCAGCACACCTGTGACCTGGGGTCGAACCTTCGCTTCGACGACTTACATTGGTACAGTACCTACGCTGCCCTACCAAGTTGTCTTCTGCACGCGAGGCCGCTTAGTCAATCCGGTAATGTATATCGCGCCCACCTTCGGCCCGCCGGAGACCCGGGATATCGTCGTCGGCAAGGACTACTCGCTATTCGCACTGGAGGACTTGTTCACCGACGATGTGCGCGATACGGCCAGCTGCAGCTTGGCTTACTCAGCCACCGGCCTTGTGCTGCTAAGCAGCGTGGACGGAGCGCGCAGCTATTTCGCCTGGAGCCACTACGGCGACTGGGAAGTGCTGCCGCTGCCGGCAGGGATTGACCATGTGTCCATGCCGCAGCTCCAGGTTGGCCTGGACGGCCGCTGGCACATCATCTACAAGAACTGGCTGACCGACCAGATGATGAGCATCAGCACGCTGTAGAGCCATTGCTCGGCACGGGCTGCTCGTTAGCCCAGGAATGCGGCCTGCACAACTTGCCCGGCCGGTCAGGCGTTGTGCGTCGGCTAACTGAGACTGGCTCTGGACTGCTTCGACGCGGGAAGCAGTGTGGAGGTGGGGGGAGTCGAACCCCCGTCCGAAGCGGGTTCCGCGGCGGCGTCTACGTCCATAGCCGGCGGGATTGTCTTTAAGCCCCGCGCCGCGACCACCGGCGGCCGGCAGCGGGACCCGCAGCCCTGTTTCTCGCGCCACCCCCGGGCCAGGGGTGCGCCCGCCGCCCTAGGGCCGCGGGCGCAGCTTATAGCGCCAGCCCGATTCGATTACGCTTGGGCGCCGCCTCGGGACCGGGCAGCGCTTACACGGGCCACTAGCTAAGCAGCAGCCAGTTGGAAGTTGCTGTTGGCAACTGAAGGTTGGGCCAGTTGTACACAGTTAGCCCGGCTGCGGGACGCAACCAACGCTTCAGCCACTCCGTCGAAACCTTTGCACCCCCACGTCAATGTGCCTCCGCCAATGGCGGTCACGTAATACTACCGCAGATCAGCGCGAACCGCGCAGCCGAACCGCGGCTGCCCGCGCCGCACAGCTCCCGCGCGGTTGACAACTTGTTGACTGAATGCGTATACTCGCCGCGGGACAGCAGTTCACGGGTTGAGGTGAGAGATGCGGTTGTTCGTGGCGCTGTGTGTTGCGCTTGGCGTGCTTTGTCAGGCTTGGAGTGCCCAAGCCGCCTATTCCGCCTTGGAGGGCGACTCGCCGCCGCTGTACGCCGGCGGCGGAGTGCTCTACCTTTCGGGCAGCGACTCCACCGGAAAGGGCGCGAACGCCACCATGCCCATGGTCAGCGTATCGGGCCTCACGGACTTCATCGGGCATGGCCTGAGCTGGCAAGCGTACGCGGCGCTGGACGGCGGCGCGACGGCCCTCGGCGGCAGCGTGGACTACACGCTGGAAAGCTCTGGGGACCGGCCTCGGCTCATCCCCGCACTTGGGCGGTACTGGATCGGCCTAGGACCCGCACTGGTTACGTACAGCGGCATGTTCAAGGACGCCACCGGCGCCCACGGTGTGAGCCGCGTCGAATTCGGTGCGGACCTGGGGTTCAACTACATGTGGGACAAGTGGCTGCTCCAGGCGCGCGCGGAGTACTTCCTCGGCGAGGGCGACTTCGCCCTGATCGGCGGATTGAGCTACAAGTTCTAGTCGCTAAGGCTCCGCGTCGACACGCAGGCTGCCGCTCAGCATGGCCAGAGGCGAGCAGTCACGCGCAGCCGCCCGCTCCGCGTCGCGCCGCCGAGTTCGACGATCTCCACCCGGCCCTTCGTGCGGTAGACAAGCTGGCTGCCGGGCGAAAGCGGCTGCGTCTGCTTGCTGAGAGGCTGCCAGTCGCGGAAGACGAACCCACAGCGGATCGCCGTCTGAGCCTCGCCCCGACTGACATGGAATACTGCGGCCACGACGGCATCGGCGCGATTGGCCGCGACGGTGGCCGTCGCAAGCTGGCGGTCGGTAGGCTGCCAGGCGCTGCACTGTTCCGCACCCGCGGCCTTAGCGAGCGTTAGAACCTCAGCGGCGATCACGGCCCAATGCGGCGGGCCCACGGCTACATCGCCCACGTCGTCATCGCGCAGCCCAGCCTGCCTGAGCCAACTGCGCAGCTCGCGCACTGAGCGGCAGTCCCGCTGAATCGTCTCCGCACCGATGCGCACAATGGCTACGCCAGGCGTGCAATGCACTCCCACACGGCGGAACTGCGCCTGCGGGTGCCCTCCAGCAACGACTAGCCGGGAGTCGTTGGCGAGCGGGATCCACTGGTGCGCGTCGAGGAAGCCGCTGCAGCAGGATCCCTTTTGTGCCGCTTCCCGTTTGAGGATGGCCAGGACTTCGCTGGGGGCGAGCTCGCGCCAGTTCAGGCGCGGCTGCGCGCCCCCCCCGCCAATCACTTCGTCTCGGGCAGAGGCATCTCGCGGGTGGCGACAATCCGGATCGGCGTGCCGTCAAAGACGTTTGTCGCTCCCGTGGTGATCACCTCGTCCCCGACCTTCAGTCCTTGCACGACCTCCACGAACGCCCCGGCGTCGAGCCCGAGCTTGATCTCCCGGCTGCGCGCGACGTCGCTCGCCTGAGCCTGACCGGCAGCGCCGCTGGGCTGCTCAGTGCTGCGCACCATCACCCGCGTCCCGCCCTGCTGGAACAGGACGACCTCGCGCGGCAGGACGATGGCGTTCTCGTGGGTGACGGTGGGCAGGGTCACCTCGGCCGTCATGCCGGAGAGGATGCGCCGGTCCGCATTGATGACGCTGAGCTTGATCGGGAACGAACCGGTGTCCGTGTCGCCCTTGACGCCTAGCGCCTCCACCTTGCCGGGGAACTCGCCGTCGAGCGCCTCTACCCGCACCGTGACCTTCCGCCCCACCTCGAGCTTCGCCACCGTCTCAGCGTTCACGCCGACGATCACTTCCATGCGGCTGTCATCCACCAGGCCCAGCACCGGGGTGCCAGGGCCGATCATCTCGTGCTCCTTGGGCAGCACCTGCGTCACCTTGCCGGCGAAGGGCGCCTTGATCAGCGCCTTGCGCGCCTGATCCTGAGCCAGCGTGAGCGCGGCTTCAAGCTGCTTCACCGCCGCCTCGGCGGCCTGGATGTCTTCCTTGCGCGCGCCCTCCTTAGCCAGGCTCACCGCCTCGGCCGCCGTGTCGTACGCCGCCTGCGCCTGCGTGAGCTGGGCCTCGGCACTGTCCAACGCCGCCTTGCTGATCACGCCCGCCTCATAGAGCTGCTTCTGCCGCGCGTACTGCTTCTTCGCCAGGTCCAGGGCGGCGGCGGCCTGAGCCAGCGCCGCTTCGGCCTGCGCCAGTTGCTGGGGCCGCGTCGCCGTCTGCACCATCGCAAGCCGCGCCCGCGCGCCCTCCAACTGCGCACGCGTGCTCTCCACCTGGGCATCCAGCTGCGTGTGGTCCAGCTCCACGAGGAGCTGGCCGCCCTTCACCCGCGCCCCGTCTTCCACGAATACGTGCGCCAGGGTCCCGCCGATCTCAGCCGACAAGGTAATGTCGCGCCACCCCCGGAAGATGCCGGAGGCGTGCGCGGCGGAGGACACACGGCCGGTGCGCACCTTGGCCACCTCAACCGGCACTGTAAGCGCGCCGACGGCGGCGCCTGGGCCGGGGCTTTCTGGTTGCGCCGGGGGACCGTGCTTGGCCGCGCGGGGGCAGGCCGCCAGCAGCAGAGCGCTACACAGCAACAGCGGGAGCTGCAGCCACGGTCTCATACTTGATCCGCGTCTTGAACTCATCCAGCTCACGCTGGACCTCCTCGCGATCCCGAGCATCAAGCTCGTATGCCTTGCTGTCGGCCAACTCGCTGAGCAGCTGCTTGATGAACACCTTCTCCATGTCGATGTAGCCGCTGATGTGCGTGACGATCAGCACATGGCTTGCCGGCGCCACGCTCTTGAACCGCTCCTTCATCTCGGCCAGGTACTTCTGCGCCTCCCCCAAGTAGGCGAGGCGCATCTTGAGCCGCCGGGTCTGTTCGTGGGGCTGGATGAACTGAAAGAAGTACAACGCCAGGTCGATGGGGAAGAACGGCCTCGCCTGAGGGAAGATCACGCGCGGCAACTCACGCTCGAAGTAGCTGCGGCCGGTCTCCGTAATCTTGTACACGGAGCGCTCCGGGCGGCGCCCGACCTTCTCAATCGAGCACTCCTCGACGAGCCTCCGCTCCTCGAGCTTCTTCAAGCCGTAGTACAGCGAGCCCGAAGAGACATCGATCAGATGACTCATCACGTGATCGATGATCGTCTTTATCTCGTAGCCGTAGCGCGGGTGCTCACGCAGGAGGCCGAGCACGACTAGGTCACGAAGCTTGATCGACCTACTCATCGCCGAAACCCTCCGTGCGACGCTGTTAATATTCCAATCAGATTATACCACTTTCCCGCCCGCCCCACAGCAGCGAACTGCCGCAGTCCGAGGCCGCATGGCTGGGCGCCCGGCCACTACCGGCCCATTTCGGGGAGCAGCGGACAGACGCCTGGCGGGCTAGCGGCTCAGTCCGTGCCCTGGGTGAGCGGCCTGGGCAAGACGTTGTTCGCACCGAAGCGGACAATCAGGGCCTCGACATCTGTTGCAGGCTTGGCGGGGGCGAGGATGTCGAAGTGGTCCTGCGCGAGGTAGTTCGCCGCTTCGAGGCCGAATCTGAGGTGCACCATCTGGCCGACGAGATTGTCCGGCACCTCAATGCTGAAGCTGCCGTCGGCGCCCGTGTCGATGACGTTCTTCACGGCGCCACCGGCCGCAGGCGCGTGGCGATCCGCGTTGGCGATCTCCGTCGGGTACTTCGTGTTCCCGACCATCACGAACACCGCGACATCGATGCTGGCGAGGGGAGCATCACTGGCGTCCTTGACAATCCCAGCGATGGTCGTCGTACGGTCCGGCGCTTGGTCCGCGGTCATTCCATTGAACAGCGCGATGGACCCGATGTAGCCGCGGAGGCCGGTGGTGGGCAGGGTCGCGGTGGCGGTATGGCCGTCGGCGCTGACGGTGGCGTTCGCAGCGCCCCAGACGTTCCAGTGCGGGTCGTCGGAGGCGTAGTCGAAGCGGTAGAGGATCAGCTGCGCCCCCCCCGCTACGACCGGCGTCGCGGGAAGGACAAACGTAACCTGCAAGTCCGTGGCGAGCAAGGCGTCAATAGGCGTGTTGAGGATCAAGCAACTCAGCTGATCGGTAGCAGCGTGCGCGGGAGTTGGGAAGTAGAGCATCGCCGTGTCCACGCCGCGCGGCTCGTCCGAGAAGATCACGATCGTGTCCTTGCTGAAGGTCGCGGCAGGAATGACCAGCTTAGACTTGTTGAGCGAGAGCTCGATGGTCACCTCCGCCTCGCCGGCCTTCACCGTGCGCTGGACGATCCTCGCCGCCACAAAATCCTCTGTGCCGGAGCCGCCGCAGGCCGCCAAGCCCGCCAGCAGCAACAGCCCCGCAGCTAACGCTAGTGCTCTGCGCATCTGATTCCACCTTGCGTGTGGACCCAAGACACGGCATGGGGATTCGCGCCCCATGCCGCCGCCAGCACCGCCCTAAGCAAACGCCCAAGCGGACCGGCTTGTCCACAAAGTATCCACATTCTACCATCCCTGCTGGCTGAAAGAGGCATCAGTCCGCGGCCAGGCCGACTTCGCAGGGACGAGGTCAATGACGCTCACTCGCGCGCAGTGTTCGCCCAGGCGGTGAGACGGGGCAGACGTGCAGTGATAAGGGAAATGTGCGCCATGATGAGGGCAGTGCGGAAGGCGGGACTCGAACCCGCACAGGGTTGCCCCCACTAGGCCCTCAACCTAGCGTGTCTGCCATTCCACCACTTCCGCCCGGCGGTCTAAGTATACCGCGAATGCGCGTTGCGTGAAGGCGAGCCACGCGAGTCCCCGGCCGTGACCAGCAACGATGGTCTTAGGGCCCTTCCTCAACCTGTGGGGGCTGGTTGGACGCGAAGGGTTCCGGAAGGAGCACACATATCCCGTATCGATAAACGTCTGGCGCTTCACCCGGTTTCGGAGGAATCCCAGTGATGGGAGTGGTCGCATCCAACGTGACGAAGAACCGCGTATCTGGGGAGTTCCATCGCCGCACGTAGAGGTTACCCTCAGAGCTTTGGTCCAGTTCATAGCCTTTCGAACGCAAGTAGCGGTTCACAGGGCCGTATAGCTTGTCCCAATCAGCCCCGGTCTCAAAGACGACGCCCCATTCTCCGGTCGGCCAGGTCATCCTCGTCTTGACCATGGTATCCAGCGGCAGCAGGAGGTCCTGCAGCGGAGGATTGAGGATCGCCTTGCCTTGCGGCTGAGCCCTGTTCCCGTGCCATTGGCCGTAGTACTGGTAGCCGACAGAGACGGCGGCGAGCACCAGTATGACGCCCGCCAAGACCAGGACCTGCTTCCGGCTCAGGACCATCTCTCAGTTCCACCCATGGGTCCATGCTATCACGACTGCGCCGCTACTTGATGACATCTACCATCGAGAGCTCAGCAACGCTGGCGCGAACCAGGAACGCGAGGAGCACGAAGACGGCCACCACAAGCACCTGCACTGCTGCCAGCATCAAGTACGTCCACCTCAGCACATCGGCCTGGGACTCGCTCATCCCAGATTGGCCTCGCAAGAGCAGCCATCCCAGAACCCCGATAACTGCGGCTTCAGCGCCAAGAAGGCATACTACAAAGAGGACCACGATTGGGCCTGAAGTCTCAAACACGTTCGCGAGTTCATAGCAGTGAGGGTAGTAGAGGTCGGACAGCGCCGCGCAAAGGAGCAATACGATTATGACCGGCAGAGCAATACTCGTGCCAGCTACCAGCCGCTTAACGCCCATTCGGCCTCCTTCTGCAGGAACGTCGCCTACCCGCTGGTCTTGACCAGGCGCTTGCGTACCTTGTTCCACGACTCGGTGATGAGGAAGCTCTCGTCCATGTCCGCCACCATGCGCATAAACTTCGGCATGGGCACGGCGAAGGTGAGCGTGCCCTCCGGCACGCAGGGCCGCGCCGAGACGTCGAACATCCCCAGCACGCTGCGAGGCTGGTCCTTGTCCCGCTCCAGATACGGGTACTGCACGATCGACCCGCAGCCCGCGGCGAAGGGCGCGATGACGGCCTCGGTGCTGGCCACTTCGTAGCCCGACAGCGTGAACAGCCCGGAGAGCACGTCCGGCGGGGCGAAGAAGATCACCACCGCGGGATCGTCGCCGGCTTCGAGCGTGTCCCAGCGCTTGAACACGATGAACTTCGCCGGCGCGTCGAAGCGCGGCGCCTTCGCTATGAGCTCCCGGACGAGCTCCGGGCTCTTCTTGTAGCGCTCGCCTTCCACCTTGCCCGGGATGCCGTAGGAGAGGAAGTGGTCGAAGTTCGCGCTCAGCTCCTCGGTGAAGCCCAGGTAGCGCTTCGCCCCCTGGCACACCGCGCCCACGGCGTCGAAGCACATCGGCGTGCCGCCGCGCACCTTGGCCAGGTCGCAGATCAGGCAGCGGTGCGCGGTTGAGCCCGGGGCGCGCTCTGCCGTGCCCGGCGAGTCGGTGTAGAAGAACGCGATGGGCAGCTCGGCCCCGGGGAAGTAGCGCTCCCACTGCGCGATGAATTCACTCTGCAGTTGCTCGTCCATGTGTGCCTCCTCTCATATCATGCCACTCGACGTGGCCCCTGGCGGCTGCGTTCTACTCCCAGACAGCGTACTTCAGGTCGGCGCCGACGCTGTAGTGGTAGCTCATCGCCGGGTGATCGCTGATCGAGATCATCGACCCGCCGATGTTGCCCATGCCGACGTTCTTGTCCGACGCGTCGACCACCTCGCCCTCGGGCCAGGTGCTCCCCGCGGCATCCGAGGCATGGTAGTACATTACGTCGTGGCCATCGCAGGTGACGAGCCCGATCGCCGGAGTGCCAGCGATCTCCACCAGGCCGAGCACCGCCCGCCCCTCTGAGCCAATCGACTGAGCCGCGGCCGACCAGGCCGTGCCGGTTGCGTCATCCGCGCGCTTGTAGCGCACTTCGAAGAACCCCGAGGCGGCGGTGGCGACATACGCCACGGCGGGCCTCCCGTTGATCACCGCGAGGTGGGCGTCCTCGCCAGGGTCGCCAGTGCTGTCGATGGTCACGGGCGTGCCCCAGGCCGTGCCGGTGGCATTCGTGGCACGGACATACCTGAGCTTGTCCGCAGACCCGAAGCGCTCGCTGTAGGCAATCGCCGGATAGCCGCTGACGACCTCCATCCAGCAGCTGTAGCCCATCATGCAGCCGGGCGTGGTAGCGGCGGTGACCGGGGTCCCCCACGAAGAGCCCTTCGTCTCCGTGGCGCGCACGTATGTCACGCCCATGTCGTGCGTGGCGATCGCCGGCTTGCCTGCGACGATCTTGAGAGACGGAAACACCACCGTGTGCCCAGCCACCGCAGCAATGAACGCTCCCCAGGTGCTTCCGGTGCTGTTGCTGGCAAGCACGTAGGAGCCGTTGTTGTTCAGCGTTCCGCCAAACGCAATGCCCGGCGTGGTGCCGCCGATCTCAGCAAGCGACAACCCGTAGCAGCCATACCCAGGCAGTGCGATCGACCCGATGTTCACAGGCGTCGCCCAGGCGCTGGCGCCAAGGCTGTCGGTGGCGCGGATGAACTTCAGGTTGCGGTTGTTGTGCTCGTAGTAGGCGACGGCAGGGTAGCCATTGATGATGGCCAGCGAGTTGTACCAGCCTGCCATGCCGACGGGATCGAGGGTGCGCACGTGCCAGCCCTTGGTCACGTTGATCGTGGCGACAGCCGAGGCGGTGGCGCCTTGGTTGTCCTTTATCTTGAGGCGCACCTTGACCGCCCCGTTCCAGAGCATCTCGCAGCTCCACGTCTTGGGTGTGCCGGTTCCTGTGGAATCGTAGGTCCCGTCGTCAAAGAGGTCCCACCCGTAGGTGTCAATCGTCCCGTCCTGGTCAGTGCTGCCCGAGCCGTCGAAGGTGACGGTGAACGGCGCGGTGCCGGAGTACTTATCCGCGGAGATCTTCGCAACTGGCGGGTGATTGGAGGTGGTGGTGGAGTACATCGTTGCCTTCGCCCCGAGGTTATCCGTGATTCGCACGCCCAGGCGGATGTCCCCGGGCAGCACACACTGCCAGTTGAAGTGCGAGTCGATATCGCTGCTCGCCTCGAAGTTCCCATCGCCGTTGAAGTCCCACTCGTACTTCGTGATGCTGCCGTCCGGGTCGCTGCTCTGGGAGGCGTCAAGGCTGACCATGTAAGGCGGGTTCCCCGCCGCCGGTGTGACGCTGAGCGCGGCGATAGGGCGCTGGTTGACCACGGCGACATTGATGCTCATCGAGGCCACACTCTTCAGGCCGGTATTGTCTGAGACCCTCACCGCCGGGTTGTACACGCCCGCCGCGGCATACTCGTAATTGAAGTGGGGATCTCCCCCGGTGTTGTATTCGAAGTCGCCGTCACCGGTCATGTCCCATTCGTAGAGCACGATCGTGCCGTCAGGGTCCGTGCTCGCCGAGGCGTCGAAGTCGACACCCTGGTTCACGGCGACGTCCTGCGGCGTGGCTTGCAGGGCTGCCTCCGGCAACTGCCCCAGCACCCCTATGGTCACCGGCACCGAGGCGTAGCCGCCGGCTCCCGCCGAGTCTACGGCGTGCACGGCGACGAGGTACTCGCCGGGATTGCCGAACGTATGCTCGGCGGTGGGGCTGGCGCCGGTCTGGACCTCAAAGACCTGATCGCCGTCGAAGTCCCACTCGAAGAGCTCGATTGCGCCGTCAGGGTCATAGCTCCTGGACGCATCAAAGGCCACGGGCTGTCCTGGGAGCTGGTTCTCACCAGCCACATCGACGAAAGCCACGGGGGCGAGGTTCCCGCTACCGACGCACGTCGCATACTTGAGCTGCCAGTTCGTCTCGTCCAGGTAGCTGATCCCCGGCTCAGCGCCGACCATCACCAGGTTGGAGAAGGTGCCCGCGTTGTCAGTGCTGTCGATCGTCAGCGGCGCGGCCCAGGCTGTGCCGTCCGCGTCCAGCGCCCGGGCAAGTCTGAGGTCGCCGTCCGTCGGTCCCGAGTAGTAGCTGATCGCCGGCTTGCCGTTGACGATTGCCAGCGAGGCGTAGAGCGCAGTCGCGACGCCGCCCAGGTCTGATGCCAGGCTGCCCCCGCTGTCGATCAGCACCGGCGCTCCCCAGGCGCTCCCGGTGCCGTCCGTGCCTCGCACGTAGGCCAGCCCACCGCTGGCAAGGTAAGCGATCCCCGGTGCGCCGTGCACCTCCAGCAGCGCGCAGTAGCGCCCTTCGTCAGGCCCGCCAACGGCGGTGACCACCGCACCCCAGCTTGCGCCGTTGGGGTCCAGGGCGCGGATGTACTTCAGGTCGTGCGTAGTCTTGTTGAAGAAGGCGATCGCCGGACTCCCGCCGATCACCGCCAGCGAGGCGTAGTCCCCGTCGCCCGACGGGCCTGCACCGGCATTGGCTACCACAACCGGCGGCGCCCAGGACGTGCCGTTGATGTTGGTGGAGCGCACGAACTTGATCTTGTGGTTGTCGACGTCGTGGTAGGAGATCGCCGGGTTGCCGTTCACGAGCTGCATCCTGCAGTCCCAGCCCACGTTTCCGGCGGAGTCGATGACCTGCGGTGCGCCCCAGGTGGCGCCCAGCGGGTCGATCGCTCGCACGCAGCGCAGGTCACCCGCCGCCCAGTCGTAGTGGCAGACGAGCGGGCAGCCGTTGGCGACGACCATCGAAGCGAAGAAACCCAGGTTGCTCCCGCTGTCCACGACTACTTCGGTTCCCCAGCCCACGCCCGCGGTGTCCAACGCCCGCTGGTAGACAAGACGCTGGTTGAGGTGATCGCGGTAGGCGATCGCCGGCAGGCCGCCGACAACTGCGAGGGAGTTGTGCGTGCCGCCAACCGTGACTGAGGCGAACGATGAGACGTTGCGCAACTGCCACATGCACAGGCTCGGATTCTGCGGTTTGCTCGGCGTGCCGGACTTGGCCGTGGACACGGGCCGCACCCAGAGGATAGTCTCGGGGTCTAGAGCCGGGTACTGCCGGCAGAAGCCCAGCCTAGCGGCCTGCGCGCTGCCGAGGTGTTCGCTGAACGGCACGAAGTCCATCGGGGCCAGTGCGGGCTGCTGGTCATTGCTCGCCGGGAGCATGCCCGGGTCCATGCTGGCGAACACGTTGTAGCCCTCCACGCCGCGCCCGAAGTTCGCGCCGATCGGGGTGATGTCGCTGAGCGTGATCAGCCCGTCATCGTTGCCGTCAACTGCGGACAGCACCGATTGGGGGTCGAAGGGGCCTCCGGCACTGAAGAACCGGCCAAGCGGCGTGAGGTCGCCGAGCGTCACCAATCCATCCTGGTTGTAGTCCCCCTGGCACGCGTAAAACCAGGTCAGCGTCCGCGACTGCGCGTCCCAGTGCATCTCGCTGCAGGAAGCATCGGTCACCGGCGGGTCGCTCGTCTCGCGAGGCACGAACGGCCCCGGCCGGAAGCGGACCTTCGCCAGCACCCCATCACCGCTGAACCCGGGCCTTTGGTCGAAGTGCGGCAGCACCTCGCCGAAATGTACAGCGCCCGCTTCGCTTAGCACCGCGAGCACGAGCGGCGGATCGCCCGGGTCGGGTGAGCGGCCGCCTGGCGCAGCCGGACCCTCAGCCTCATCCCGCAGCACGCCCGTCGACTGCGCGGCCAGCGGACTGAAGCGCTGCGCGTCGTAGTCAAGCTCGAAGTAGAGCGCCTTCAGGGCCTGGGCGCCGTGCACCCGGACATTCACCGCAAGCTCCTGACCCGATTGTTCAACGTCCAGCGCGAATGCGCCGCTGGGCGGCTCACCAAGGAAGCTGTCAGGCAGCACGCGCAACGTGAAGCCGTCGGGCGTACGCGAGTCATAGGGCTGGAGGGCCGCGCCGCCGCCGTGACAGGCACTGAGCGACAAAACGAGCAGCACCAGTGAGAGCAGGCCGGGGCGGCGGGGAAGAGCCGCGCATGGGCGCTTCATGCTTGATACCCCCTAGAAGAAGATGCCTCAAGGATAGCACGCGCGATGTCTTCACGAACGCCGCCGCGCGAGCACCGGCATTCCGCCAGCACATCTCGCCGCCCCAGGCAGGGACGCCGGCGCGCCAGGCAATCGCATGCGGCAGCTAGGCTCTCACGGGCTGGTCGCTTGGCGCCGGCGGAAGATTCGGAATTGTCTTGCCTCGCCCGGGCCCAGCTCCTCGATCACAGTCAGGGTCATGCCGTTAAAGTTGAAATACTGACGCACGACGCCATGGACGGTCACTGTGTCTCCGACCTTGGGCAGGCCGCGCTTGGTCACAATCCTGATGTCGCCGGTCTTGTCGCTCACCTCGAAGTACCTGAGGACCAGGACGTTCATCGCGCTGACTACCTTGCCGTGGATGGTCACCGTCTGGCCGTCGTAGCGGCGCAGATCCCGCAGAATCTGGCCGATCGTCACAGGCCGCGACTGAGTCCACCACACGAAAAACGCCGCTGCCGCGGCCAGCACGACCACGATGATGAGCAGCGTCACCACTAGGCCTGTGGCGCTTCTCCCACGCTTGCTAGTCGGACTATCTCCACCTTCCTGTGCCATGGCGTGAGTTTACCACCCTTTGGCGGCAGGCGCGCCAGCGATTCTGGGACGCGATTCCCGGCAGTGCCGCACGGGCGACGCCCAGGCTGGTATACAATCACCGGGCAATGCGGCTCTGCGTTCCCATCGTCCTGGTCGGTCTTCTCAGCTTGCCTGCGCTATCCCTCGCGCAACAAGGGTCGGGAGCCGGCCAGCCCCCTCCCCCCCCACCGGCGGTGAGCGTGGCGCCAACCTTCATCCCCGACGCTGCGGCGCTGAAAGTCCCCCCGCCGCAGGAGAAGCTCGCCTACAGCGTGGTGATCGAGAACCGCAGCGGCGGGATCATCCGCGTGGTCGATCCGCCGGCGCAGTTCCTCCTCGCGCGGCCCGGCGTGGACCTGGGCACGGTCGTCCGCCCCGCCACGCACCTGAACACGGAGAGCTTCCATGCCTCGCTGTGGGGCGGAGCCATGACCGTGGTGGCCAGCGCGGTGAACGCAGTGCACATCAAGGCTTACGACCAGCCCGGCCTGCCGCGGGCCGCGGTGATCACGCTCGTCCCGGAGGAACTGCTGACCCACGAGCTCGACGGCAGCTCGGCCGTGCTGCGCGACGACCAGATATACACGGATATCGCCGGCGGCCATGGGATCTTCGGTGGCTCCTATCCAGTGATTGTCGGCAACCCGGTGAGCGTGTACCGCAACCGCGAGCACGTGTACTTCGACCAACAGAACACGGCACTCGAGATCGGCGACATCATCATCATTGAAGTGCGCACGCCGGCGGATTGGCCGAAGGAACTGACGCTCGACAACCATAAGGGCGGAGACGTCGTGCTGACGAGCAAGGACGGCAGCACCATCATGTGCGGCGCGGTGGAGAAACCGGTGAGCGGCACCGGACGGTTCTCCGGCGGCATCTTCTGCGAGTCCGGGGGAATCCGCGCCACGCATACGGGTGTGCTGGATATCGATTTCTCCCCCCGCGACCAGACCGGCGGTATGCAGATCATCCCCCACGCGCACAGCCTGAGCCCCGAGCTCACCTACAGCCAGGACTCGCCGCCCTACGGCATCCTCGCCGGCCCCCTGGGCAGCGACCTGCGCGGCCAGGCGCCGCTGTTCAGCGGCTACCTCTACCCCCAGAGTGGGCTGGAGCCGTCCGCCAAGCTCCCGCAGCTGCTGGTGAGTGTGAAGTTCAGGGACTACACGCTGCGTGGAGGATCGGCGGTGGACGTGGAACAGGGCTTGTCGCCGTGGCTGCCCCTGCCCTTGCTCGTCGGCAGAGAGGACTTGAGCGACTTGACAGGCGTGCGCGTGGAATGGGTCCTGCCGGCCCCCGCTGCGCCGTCGACAACGCCCACGCCACCTGGACCTCCCGCTGCCCCTCCCCCTCCACCTGCGCCTCCCGCAGGCGGGTCATAGCTCAGGCGCGGGGTATGTCCTGACCTCCGCGAGCGCGCTGAGCGGCAGCCCCCAGTCGCGATAGCCCTGGCGGATGGTCTCCAAGTACCTGGCGCTCGGCGGGTTTTCCGCTCCTAGTAGCTCCGTGCCGACATACACGAGCACAGCCTCGCCGTCCACGATGACTAGGTCCTCGACTCTGCGGTACCGCCCCGTGGCGATGCCCTCGTACCTGTCAAGCGCGCCGTCCTCGCCAATCCCCAGGCGGTATAGCGCTCCATGCACGATGCTTCCAGGAGACGGGGCAACCGTGGCCACCCCGCCCGGCCCCCACCACCGGGAGCCCTCCCCGGCGAACTTGAGGCGGTAGTCCTTGAGCACGAGCGGGCCGACGGGCTGCACCAGGGGGCAACGGGCCGCCATTTGGGCACGGTTTAGGTTGCTGCCGTAGGCGAAGTACAGCCATCCTTCGTTGCCGGCTGCCAGCGTCGGAGCCATGGCATCACCAGTGTAACCTGCGGCGGGGTCGGCCGTCCTTGTTAGCTGGAGCGGGACAGCGGGTATCAACACTGGATGGTTCGAGGGGGCCTGAACCTTGAAAGCTCGCGGTGCATCCAAACGCCCGAGGTGGAGGCGGACTCATCGGTTTCACCCAAAGCAACGTCCCATCATTTACCTCCTGCTTGTGCCCCGGGTTCCACCTCCCCGGGGCCTCTTTCCTTCCCAGGATGGGCCACCCACGTTCAGCTAGTGGCGAGAGGCCCTGAACATCGCGAGCTCGAAGCCAATATCCATGGAATCCCGATCCCCCGCCTGACATATTGGAGCGTTTTTGTTGGCATCCTAAGACTGAATAATCATTGCAACGATTCAGTGGAACGACACTTGAATTCCTGTTATACTTCCTTATCTCTTCTGGGAGCTTACACAAATGCTATACGTCAGAATAGTGTCAGCGTTTCTCGTGTGCCTGTTACTGCTGCCTGCCAGGCCGGCAGGGTTGAGCGGCGCTCAGCCCATGTACCCGGAGGTCCACTGCAAGCACTTCTTCTTCGGATACCCGAAGGGCACGCCTGAGACGAACGACCTGATCATCCGCGATATCTACGCGCTGTCGTCCAACGACGAGACGAAGTTCGCGGATTGGGTGGCGTTCCGCCTGACGCCGCAGGAGGTCGTCGGCGCCGAGACGCTACGCCGCGTCTGGGAGAAGGACCCCTGGCTCGAAGACGGCGAGACGCTTTACCCTGCGGACTTCGAAGGCCTGAGCGCGATCAAGTGCGACCGCGGGCATCAGGCGCCGCTGGCGTCGTTCAAGGGCACGCGCGAGTGGCAGGACACGAACTATATGTCCAACATCACGCCGCAGCACGCGGCTCTGAACGAGGGCGCGTGGAAGACGCTGGAGGAGGAGGAGCGGCGGCTGGTCGAGGGCGGCAACATCCTGTACGTGATGACCGGCCCGGTGTACAAGCGCGGCGGGGGCAAGGAGCGCCTGCCGCACTGCCGGAAGGCCTACCGCATTCCCGACGGCTACTGGCGCATCCTCGGCTTCTACTACGACCCGGAGTGCGAATCGGACATCCCCGCGGTGACCGCCCTGTCAGCCGACGAGGCTGGAGGCAGTGCCAGCCAGAGGATTCTGCTCGCCGCGTTCTTCTTCCCGCAAGACACGCCGCGCGACGCCAAGTTCTGGGACTACTTCTGCAGGGTGGACGACATCGAGAAAATGACGGGCCTGGATTTCCTCAACGAGCTGCCCGAGGACGACCAGGCAAAGATCGAGGGCGTGGACGATCACCAGTGGCTGATGGACGCACTTTACTCTCCGGCCGAGCCGGGACCGGCGGGAGTCACCGCGCGGGCTCGAACCGACAGCGGCGCGAAGCTGGCGCTGGGCGGCAGCAGCGCACACCCTGCGGGCCTCGCGCTGGCCGCCCGGAGAGCCGCGCTCCACTCGTAGGGGCAGTTCGCGAGCCTTCCAAGACATGCCGCCTGGAAGGCAGCGCTCCCAGGGTGCGTCGCGCTGTGCCCCACGCCTCGCGGATGAGTTAGTCGGCAAACTCGCGGCGGATGTGGTCGAAGGTATCGGCCACTTCGATGAACGCGTCGTAGACGCCGGGGTCGAAGCGCCTGCCGCGGTCCTCCTGCATCGTCGCCAGGGCCTGCTCATGCGCAAACGCGAGCTTGTAGGGACGGGCGGTGGTCAAAGCGTCGTAAACGTCGGCGATGGTGAAGATCCGCGCCGCCAGCGGGATCGCCCCGGCTGCCAGGCGCTCGACGTACCCCGTGCCGTCCCAGCGCTCGTGATGGCTGCGGGCGATCTGCTCGGCCATCACGAGGAAGCCCGACTCGACGTTGAGCTGCCGGCGCGCCGCGCGAATCGTGTTCGCACCGGTGAGCGTGTGGCTCATCATCACCGCCATCTCGCCTTCGTCCAGCACGTCGGGCTTGAGCAGGATGCGGTCCGGCGTGGCGACCTTGCCGATGTCGTGCAGCATCGTTGCGTCGTACAGGTCGTCCACAAACTGGTCGTCGATCTGGTCGGCGAATCCGGGCTTGCCGCGCAGCACCTCCGCGAGAGCGACCGAGTATTCGCGCACGCGCAGCAGGTGCCCGCCGGTCTCGTTGTCGCGCGCCTCGGCCAGCTTGGCGAGGGCGAACACGGCAGCGCGCTGGGCGCGCCGGATCTGCTGATCGCGCTGCTCAATGCCCTCGGCCATCAAGTTGATCGCCGTGGCCAGCGGGCCCAGCTCATCCATCGGGCCGGTAACAGCGCGCGCGCTGAGGTCGCCGGCCTGCAGGCGCCGCGCCAAGCTGGTCAGCCGGTCCACGCCGCTGAGCACCAACCGCCGCAGGGTCACGGACAGGACAAAGGCGAGGGTCGCGACGAGGATTACGAGAACGGCTACCTGCATGGTCAGGTCGTGCGCGATCTGCTCGTCGATGTCGGCGATGCTCACGTCACTGACAATGACCCAGGCCCACGGGAGGAAGGTACCGAACTGGGCGAGCCGCGCCGGCGGGCGCGCCGGTTCGCCTGCCCACTGCCAGTAGTAGCGGGTGCTGCCGGTCACCCCGGCTCCCGCCATGCGGACGATCTCGCCGATGAAGCGGCTGCCGCGCTCGTCCGTCAGATGGGCGGCGTCGGTGCCCTCGAGGTCCGGGCGCAGCGGATGGGCGAGCAGCTCGCCGCTCGTGCTCAAGACGTAGAAGTAGCCCTGGTGCATCGGCCCGTAGCGCAGGCGGCGCAGCGTCTCCAGCGCCTGAAACTGGGCCTCGGCGACACTCAGGCCACGGGCCTGGGAGTCTTCGGCAATGCGCTGGCAGACCGACAGCGCGAGGCTGATCTCGTCAGCGAGTCCGGCCTCGCGCAACCCGATGAGCGACTGCCGCTCGGCGTAGAGCAGCCAGAAGAACGTCCAGCCGAGAAAGATGAAGAGGATGATCAGCAGGACGGCGATCGCCCGCGGCGTAAGCCCGGACGAACCCCCGGCCTGCGGTGCTCCGCCGCCATGCCCGCTCTTCGCCCTTCTAGGCACAGGCAATTCTACCCCCGACGCTGCGAGCAGTAGGCAGATGGCAGTACGCGGTAGGCATATGAGACCGTAGCGCCCCGCGCCTGCGGCGCCCCCTGCCGGGCGACCTTATCACCATAGGTGGTGAGGGGGACACCAGATGTGCTGTCCCATCGCGCGAATTCCGCTCATCTGAAAGAACGCCACGGAATCGCGTGGGAATGCGGGCATCTTTGTGTTAGTACTTCAGTGGCGGGGGCCGGGGTGATAGCGTCCTTCCCGGCAGCCATCGTACCTTGCACTACGGCTGCGCCAGCGAAGATCCCACCCCCGCTGGTAAACATTTTCCTGGGAGGTGGTCGAATGAGCGACCATCTGTGGTTTATTCCTGTCACGGGCGGTTGGCCTACCCAGCCGACAGGGGCTCCCCCTGGCGTCTACGAGCCGCGGGAAATCAACGTGCAGTGGAATGTCACGTCGTACCCGACGAGTCCGCCGGTGGACATCCCCTGCGTTCGCGCTGCGCCGATCGTGATGTTCACCCCTGGCGCCAGCCTGCCTGGGGTCCAACAGGCGAGGCTTACCCAGTGCTACGGCAGTTGGCGGTGGCGGAGCTGCTCCGACGGCCAGGTCATCACCGTCGGCGGCCAGCTAGAAGTTGGCACGGTGTTCGCCCGAGGGCTGCCGCTGGACAACAACGCAGCCGGGCCGCCCTCGCAGCAGGCGTTCGTCACCTGGAGCGACGTTGACGTCTGGGTGAAGTACCGCGTGAGTGACTACAACAGGCTCTCGGCGCTATACCTCAGCATCAACGACATGACGGGCGTACAGGTCGCCGCCTCGCCCAACATGCAGCCACTCCTGAACCCCGCCTGGAACAGCGTCTGGCGGGTGGAGTGGCTCAGTCGCGGCAACTGGCAGGGCTGGGACACCCCGCCGACGAATCTGCGGGTCGTGCTCACAGCACTCGGAACGGTCAACATCGCGAATGTCGGGCTCGTGACCGTGGACGTCGAGTGGTTCGCCATCAGGTTGCGCGGCGAGGTCAACCCGTAAGCGGAGCCGAGCCTGGAGCGTTCGCCGGGAGGCGAGCGGTGGTGGTTCAAGGCAGGAGCGCTGGGTGCCCAGCGCTCCTGCGTCTGCTCTCGCAGTCATAGACTAGTAGTACGCCACGTAGTAGAGCCTCATCATTCCAGGGGCGCTGGCGTCCGTGCCTATGTACGCGCAGGCTGGCTGCCCAGTGACTTGGCCGAGCGGAGTCGGGGACATGTAGTAGCCACCTACGCTGTCCGGGCATAGAGCGTGTGTTCCGTAGTCAACCGGGGCCGGTAGGGCATAGCCCCAGCACGAGCCTTCGGCGTCGTTCGCCGCGATGAACATGATGCTCTTGCTGATGCGGTCGCCGTACATCACGGCCGGGCGGCCGTCGACCACCGCAACGATCTGCTGCCCGTCCCCAGCGCTGTCCAGCACGACCATGTTATCCCATACCGTCCCGTCCTCATCACCTGCCCGGCGATACTTCAAGCCGTAAAGCAGATCGTCGAAGTACACGATGGCTGGGCGCCCGCTCACCTCGAAGAGCTGGTAGTTGGCATTGGAGTCCTCCAACTGGTCGATCAGCACCGGCGGCGCCCAGTCCAGCGCCGTCAAGTCAAGCGACCGGTTGTAGAGCAGATCCCGGCTGTTGAGGAGCTGCGCATAGGCGAAGTGGTCTCCAACCACCGCCATCCGGCCGGTTGGCGACTTCACGATGTCAGCCGGGGTTGGCCAAGCAGCTCCAACCGCGTCGTTCGCTGTGCAGTAGTATCCGCCAGTCAGCTCGGCGATTGCCGGCCTGCCAGCAATAAGGAGCAGTCGCTGCGGCGGGACGTACTGTCCCAAATTTTCTCCCGTGTCAACAACCGTCCTTTGCGGCCAGCTTGCACCCTCAGGATCGTCGGCTCTCTGGTAGGCCAGGTAGCTGCCCACTGCCTGCTCGTTCTCATCGCGTTCAGTGTACGTGTACGCCACGGCGGGATTACCATCCACCATTGCCGCGGCGCCCTGAAATCCTTCGCCATAGCCCGGCGCCACAGCGCCGCTGAGAACCACAGGTTCCCCCCAGCTCTCGCCGTGCTGGTCGTTCGCCCGGACATAAAGCACGCCATAGTACCCTTTCGTGAGCGGGTCTTGGGCTGCGAGTCCCCAGTCGTACACGAGAGCGGGCTGCCCGGCCGCCTCGATCAGGGCAATAGAGCCAGCCGGCGGTGACGGGGGATACTCCACTTCATCCACCACTGTCGCATGCCACTTCGCCTTCTCCGTCACGGTGACCTTGCCGCTCTCCGTGTTGGTGTAGAAGTCGTTGTCGGTCACGCGCACCGTGCAGGTGTAATCCCCGGGGGCGTAGTAGTAAAAGTCCGCCGTGGGAGTTTGCCCGCTGTCGTACTCATACACCCCGTCATCGTTGAAGTCCCACTCGTAGCGCTTGATCACGCCGTCGGGGTCGTAGCTCGTCGAGGCATTCCAGACGATGTACGCCAGGGTTTCGGCGGTGGGGGAGTAGGCGAGTTGCGCGATCGGCCCCTGTTTGGGGGGGAGCACGACAACGACGTAGTTGCTCGCACTGCCGTCCGTCTCGCCGTCGGTGGGCCGCACCCAGAAGTACCGCGTGGTGGCGGTAGGGACGACCTGGTAGTTGAACACCTTGCGCCCGCCGCCCGGCGGCTCCTGCGCGTCGCCGAACGCCACGCCCCCGATGTACACCGTGCCCGTGCCGTTGGGGCTGTCCGCGGAGGTGGGGCAGGCC
>Ga0315282_10004219_pt1 | contig 25142 bp, 22 predicted proteins | sample YL17G07_20_MG_FD_203693 | JGI IMG/M metagenome (GOLD analysis project Ga0315282, IMG submission 203693) | Sediment microbial communities from Yellowstone Lake, YNP, Wyoming, USA - YL17G07_20 | ecosystem: Environmental > Aquatic > Freshwater > Lake > Sediment | place: USA: Wyoming | collected... | reverse complement strand
AGGGAATCCTCAAACACCACGGACTGATCCGAAAATGGCGGGAATTCAGGAGACACTTCCGTGCGAACTAGGCTGATCACATCGAAGACCGTCGCCCCACTGTTCCGCGCCAAGGAACGCAGGCGCAAAAGACTGGCGCGGCTCCCCATCGAGGAGAAGATTCGCATCATAGTCGAACTGCAGAAGATCGAAAACGAGATTCGGCGTGCAACCGGCAGACCCACGAAACGCGAGTGGGACCTTCGCAAATAGTCTACGATTCCCGGCAAGAATTGAACTGATCACGAGCTCGCCCCTGAATGTGGTTTGCTGCACACTCGGCCGGAGATGGTACTGAACGACAGGCCGGACTCGCGACGTCGGTGATCGCCGAGCCCCAAGCGAAAACCGGAAATCGGAAATCAAAAGTCACCTCAGGGGGTCTTGCGACCGTCGTGCAGCCCGCCAGAAACGGCCGATCTGCTCGCCGCACTGCTCGGCCAGCGGGCGGGCGTTGCGGATTGCTTCGTCGAGCGACATCGGTCTGTTGCAGATCGAAAAGACGGCATCGAGGCCGATTTGGGACAGGCTGCCAAGACGGCCTGCTTTATCGGGGCTGGTTTGAGACAGGTTGCCAACCTGTCCTACTCTTGACTTCCGCAATTCGATACTTCCGGCGACGGCGATGCAGGGAATGCCGGCTGCTTTGGCACGCCGCGCAACGCCGGCCGGGGCTTTTCCGAAAACGGTCTGATCGTCTATTCTCCCCTCGCCCGTGATCACCAGTGCAGCGCCCTCGAGCGCGGCGGCAAAGTCGGCGACATCCAGGATTACCTCGATCCCCGGCTGGAGGCATCCGCCCAGCCACGCGATGATTCCCGCGCCAAAACCGCCCGCCGCCCCCGCTCCCGGCACACTGGCCACGCCCACACCGAGGTCGCGCTTGATGATGCGCGCCACATTGCGCGCGCCTGCTTCGAGCCGCCTCACCATCGCGGGCGTCGCGCCCTTTTGCGGCGAATAGACGCGGATGCCGCCGTGCGGGCCGACCAGCGGATTGGTCACGTCGGTTGCGGCAACGATCTCGACGCCGGCCCAATGCGCGCGAAGCTCGGAAAGATCAATCCGCGCCAGCTCGGCCATCGCCCCGCCACCGCGCCCCACCGGCTGCCCGCGGCGATCGAGCAATCGCGCCCCCAGCGCCTGCGCCATCCCCATGGCCATGTCCACCGTCGCGCTTCCGCCCAACCCGACGATCACGCGCCGCACGCCGCGCTTCACGGCGTCGGCGATCAATTCGCCCGTGCCGTAGGTCGTTGTCTTGAGGGGATTGCGACGGTGAGGCGGGACGAGAGCCAGTCCCGAAGCCTTGGCCATCTCCACAATCGCCATCTGGCCGTCGCCGAGAATGCCATAACACGCGCGAACCGGCGCGCCCAGCGGCCCGCACACCTTCCGCGAAACCATCCGGCCCGACGTGGCCGCGACCAGCGCCTCGGCCGTTCCGTCGCCCCCATCGGCCACAGGAAAAATCACGGGTTCGGCCTCGGGGCAACCTCGAGAAAAGCCCTTCGCCACCGCCCGGCAGGCGTCGAGGGCCGTAAGCGATTCCTTGAAGGCATTGAGGGCGAAAACGACTTTCACGTCGCCTCCCGCGCACCCGTTCCGAGTTTCAAAACTGAGGAGGCTTTTGCAGATCTCCTGTGGCGCAGGCTGTTAGCCTGTGAATAGCGCTCAGAGTGAGGAATTGTTGCTGAATCTCCACCTTTCACGGGCTAACAGCCCACGCGACTTCGAGTTTTGCAAAAGCCTCTGCGGTGTGAACCGCAAACCTTCGTATCCACACAAACGCATCGCTGCACGCAACGATCAGCGCTGCGTGCAGCGATCGGCGAGGCGCTTCACAAATGTCGTTTACTTGCGCTGGTGGCGCATGCGCTTGAGAAGCTTTTTGTACTTGTGCTTGCGGATTTTCTTCCGCCGCTTCTTGATCACACTTCCCATACGGACCTCTGCCCTCTTGGCTGCCGCGCGAGGCGCCAACTGAAGTACGACCACCGAGCCGTTCTTAGCAAAAACGCCTACTGTAAATCACACGGCCCGACCAATAGGCAATGGAAAAATGTAGCCGGAAGAACGGCTTGAGCCCGCCACCGAAGCGAAGGTCCCCTGTTTTTGAGTGAGAAGAAGGCAGGGAGGCGGTCCCTTCCCACCCGTCAGGCCCGCACATAGGGCGTCAGGGCGGTCACGCCGGGGACGCTGCGGATGCGGGCCATGACGTGGGTCATCTGTTCCTTGCTGAGGACTTGGACGGTGAAGCGCAGGATCGCCAGGTGTTGCTCTTCGTCCACGCGCGTGCGGTTTTCGGCGATCGAGACGTTCTCTTGCGAAATCGCATCGGTGATGTCGCGGAGCAAGCCCACCCGGTCGCGCGCGATGACCTTGATCGTCACGTTGTGCGCGCGGGTATGCTCGCGATCCCATTGCGCGTCAATCAGTCGCGAACGGTCTATTCCTTTGCAGTAGAGCGTCTTCTCGAGGTTGGGACAGTCGCGGCGATGAATCGTCACCCCTCGGCCCACTGTGATGAAGGCCACGATGGGTTCGCCCGGCAGCGGATGGCAGCACTGGGCAAAGCGCGTGGACGTCCCCGCCAGGCCGCCGACCAGCACATCGGACGTCGGCGACGCGGGGCGAGTCGGCGTGCGATGGGGCCGCTGGGGCGGAGGCGCGATCCTGTCCACGACGCGCCGGACGGCGATGCGCCCAAACCCCACGTCCGCCAGAAGGTCTTCGAGACTGCCGGCGTCGAATTCGCCCAGCATGGGGCGCAAGAGCTCGTCCAGCCGGTCGGCCGTCATTTCCACGCCGTGGGCCTTGATCGCTTTCAGCAACTTCTCGCGTCCCGTGGCCGCAAACTCGCCGTGCTGCTGCGAACGCAGCCAGTGGCGAATCTTGTTGCGCGCGCGCGCCGTCTGGACGATCTCGAGCCAGTGGGCGCGCGGGTGGGCCGTTTTCGAGGTCAGAATCTCGACCACGTCGCCTTGCTGAACGACCGTTCGCAGCGGCACAATCCGGTTGTTGATCTTGGCGCCGACGCAACGATCGCCGACGGCCGAGTGAACATGGTAGGCGAAATCCAGCGGCGTCGAGTTCTTCGGCAGATCGAACGCGTCGCCGCGCGGTGAAAAGCAGAACACGCGGTCGGCGAACACGTCATTGGTCAGCGCCCGCATGAACTCGTCGGGCTCCTTGACCTCCTGGAGCCAATCGGTCATCCGGCGGAACCACAGCAATTTCTCGTCGAGGCCGACCTCGGCCTGTCCGCCTTCTTTGTATCTCCAGTGAGCCGCGATCCCCTCCTCGGCCGTGCGGTGCATCTTGCGCGTGCGGATCTGGATTTCGGTGACCTGCCCCTCCACGCCGATGACGGAGGTGTGGAGCGACTGATAGCCATTGGCCTTGGGCAAAGCGATATAGTCCTTCAAGCGCCCGGGGATCGGTTTCCACAGCGCGTGGATGTGGCCGAGGATGTCATAGCATTCGTTCTTTTCTTCGGCGATCACGCGCAGAGCGGTCAAATCGTAAATCTGATCGAAGTCGAGGTGCTGTTCGCGCATCTTCTCGAAGATGCTGTAGAAATGCTTCGGCCGGCCGGCAATTTCGGGGGACAGCCCCTGCCGGGCCAGGTGTTCGCGCAAAGCCTCGATGCTGCGCTGCACCTTCGCCTCGCGATTGGCGCGCTTTTCGGAGACCAACTCCTGGATTCTTCGGTACTCCTGGGGATAGAGATAGCGCATGGCCAGGTCTTCGAGTTCCGACTTGATGCGGGTCATGCCCAGACGGTTGGCCAGCGGGGCGTAGACTTTGAGGGTATCGCGCGAGATGTAAATCTGCCGGTCGGACGGCAGGTAGCCCAGTGTTCGCATGTTGTGCAAACGGTCGCAGACCTTGATCAGGACGACGCGGATGTCCTGGGCCGTCGCGAGAATCATCTTGCGGAGATTCTCGACGTACTGGGTGCGCGAGGAGCGAAAATCCAGCGACGAAATCTTGGTCACGCCCTGGACCAACATGGGGATGGGCGCCGGGAATTCCAGGGCTAGCTGCTCGGCCGTCACGCCCGTGTCCTCGAGCACATCGTGGAGCAGGCCGGTCGACAGGGTCATCGAATCCAGCCGCAGCTCCGCCAGCAGCCGCGTCACTTCGATGCAATGAGAAAAGTAAGGGTCCCCACTGCGCCGCTTTTGCCCGGCGTGCGCTTCGAGGCCGAACTGATAGGCCTTCTCCATCAACGCCAGGTCGCCGGCCGTGTACCGGTCGCGCTTGTTGCTCAGAATCTCGGCGATGGTCGGAAAGACGGCCGGCGTACTGATTGGTGGACCCATGGACACCCCCCCCTGCCTTGCCGAAACAGGGTTTTTTTCTCCCCTCTTTCGGCCCGAGCTCATCCCGAACTATATTGACACAACCGGGGCCAAAGTAAAGAGTTTTTCCGCGCCATTAACCCGATCCGTGGGAAAGGGACTGAAAGCAAAAAGGCAAAAGTAAAAAGGGAAAAGTGGAAAGCCCCAACACCGTTCGCGTTCTTTTTCATGTCTTTGTGTCTTCGTGGTGCATGTGAGGAGCAAGGGGCGGGTTCGGATCATACAACTGTAGCTTCAGCCGTCGCTGTCTCAAAATCTGTATAAATCCGTGAAATCTGTGGTTCACTAGTTTGCCATGAGCAGAGGACCCGATCATCCAAACCACTGGGAGCTCGAAGGTCAAAACGGCGAGCCGGAAATTCGCGACCCGGAGTTCGACCCTGACTGGCGAACGGTCGTTGCCCAGGCGCCTGCCTCTGAGGAAGAGCGCGCTCTTTTTCCGCAAACACGCGCGATCGAACTTTGCTTGCCGAACGCTTTCGACCCCGCCGACGCCCCGCGGCTGATCTGGCAGGTCAGGCGCGCAGGGTTCAATACGGTCCTGCTGAACTGCTTCAGCGGAGGCTACACCGCTTTTGATTCGACCACGATGCGCGCCTGGGAATTCCCCGCACAGGACCCGCGATTTGCCGACCGCGACCCGGTGGCGCCGTTACTTGCCGCCGCGCACGCCGAACGAATCACGGTTTACGCACTGGTCGAATGCTTGCGCGTCGGCAGCGAGAGCGGCAAGCGCGGGCCCATCCTCCGCCGACGGTCCGAGTGGGCGGCTCACGGCCGCGATCGTTCGGCTCGGGGCGCGGGATCGCGCTTCCTCTGTCCGGCCAACCGCCACGTCTGGCGCTTCCTCGGCGATCTGCTCTACGAGATTCTCGAGCACTACCCCTTTCAGGGCCTTTACCTGCGCGATCTGCACTATCCGCTCGAGCCGCCCGACTGTCGCGCCGACTATTGCCGCTGCGATTATTGCCGTTCCGCCGTCTGGCATTCGCTGGGGGTCAAGATCCACGAAATCCCCGACGATCCCGATCACCCCGATCGCTACAACCTGACCTCGTGGCGAAGCAAGCAACTGGCGGCTCTGCTCCACTACCTGCGTTTGCGCGTGGGCAAGGTCTGTGCCCCTTCACTGACGCTGGCCGAAGTCTATTTGGGCGAGGAGGGCGAACAGGCCCACCCCGAATCCTCAGGATACGTGGACGCCGGTTCCTGGACCAAAGAGCATCTGGTCCCGATTGCCGCCCTTCGGCCCTTGCCCGCAATGACCGCGATAAGCGAGCAGTGGATCGAACGAGTGGCGATGCTGACGGAATCCGCGCTGGTCATGCCCGTGCTTTCGGCCGAACCCGACGGCCTCTTCCTCGAAACCCTCGATCGCTTGTCCGTCCTGCCGATCGCCGGCGTGGTGGTGCGCGAGCCTTACGACCTGGCGGCCCCACCTCTGAACCGGCTGGCGACGGGACCATGGCGCGAACGAACCCAGGTCACCGAAGAGCGCCCGCTGCTGGCGGTGTGCGCCTTGTTGAGCGCGACGATCCGGTTGCTACCCGCCGACTCCCCGCTGAGCGCTTTCCTGAGCGACGTGTTGCGCGTGGTCCAGCCGCTGGGAGAGCGCTGGCCGCCCCAACAGTGTGAGACCCTGTATGAGAATCTGTTGGGTCTCGAGGAACGGATCGCCGACGAGAAAATGAACCTCGGCGAGCCCGCACCGGCCGTGGTGCGAAACTTTCGCCTCGCCCGCCAGCTTCTTCGGATGGTGGAGCTCGAGGGCTCGTAGGACAGGTTGGCAACCTGTCCCACTCTTGCGGATGGTGGAAATCGAGGGCTAGTAAGACAGGTTGCCAACCTGTCCCACGGTTGCGGAGCAGAGCGTTTGAATGAGGAGCCTGCCGGCCTGAACCCAAGCGGCGCCGAGCCACCGCCGTCCAAAAACCCCTCGTGGGAACGGAGCGATTGGATTGTTTTGCTCGCCTATCTCGCTCTCGCCCACCTGGTTTTCTATCCTGCGCTGCGACCCGGCGTTCTTCTCTATGGCCGCGACACACTGTTCCATGATTACGGCCTGCTTTTCTACAACTGGTCGCAGATTGTCGAGCACGGGCGGCTGGGACTTTGGAACCCCGACTTGTTCTGCGGGATTCCCGCGCTGGGCACTTTCGCGCTCTGTCCCTTCTACCCGCTGAGCTGGTTGTTCGCCGTGCTGCCTTTTGCGCTCGCGTTCACCTATCAATACGTGCTCGACGACTGGCTGGCGGGACTGTGGACCTATTGGGCCGCGCGCTGGATGGGCTTGAGAAGAGATGCGGCCTTTTTCGGCGGGCTGATTTTCATGGTCGGCGGCCACCTGGTCACGCTCGCCCACGCCGGACACCTCCAAAAGGTCTCGGCCATCGCCTGGATGCCGTTGGCCTTTGCCGCCGCAACCGCTGCCATGAAAGAGCGGCGATGGAGACCGTGGCTGCTGTGCGGTGTGGCCCTCGCGCTCCAGCTGCTCGCTTCTCATACCCAGATCGCCTATTACACCATTCTGTTTTTGATTCTCTGGACGCTCTGTGGGACAGGTTGGCAACCTGTCAAACACCGGACGTCCAACGCAGATCAGAACGCGCCGATAGGCAACCCCGCCAGCGCACTCCTGTTCGGCTGCGCAGGATTGGCGTTGGCGCTCGCCGTGGCCGGCGGCCTTTCGGCGGCGCAGATGCTTCCCGCGCTCGAAACCGCCCCCCTCACCAACCGCGGCGCCGGAATCCCCTTCGAAGCCGTTGTGGATACCTCCTATCCACCGCTCGAGTTCGCCGAGCATCTTCTGCCCAGCTTTCTCGGCGACAGCACGCAAGGGCCGAAGGGCTACTGGGGCCAGTGGGGCGCCGAGCGGATCGTCACCGACTACATGGGCCTGCTGCCCGTCCTGCTGCTCCTTTACGCGCTGGCGGCGGGACGGCGGCGCGACCGATGGTTCTGGCTCGCCGTGATTCTGAGCTCAGGGGTTCTGGCAGCGGGACAATTCACGCCGGTGTTCCGCGTGGCCTATGACTGGCTGCCCGGCCTGAGACATTTTCGCTCGCCCGCGACGGTGCTGGTCTTTATCGCGTGGCCGGCGGCAATTCTCGCGGCCCAGGGATTCGACGAGTTCACCGATCGTGTGGTGCGCGATCCCACGTGCCGCCGACGCTATCTACTCATTCTCATCGGCGCGGCGATCGCATTGGGCGCGGTCGTTCTCGTGATCGCCGCGCCGGGGATCGAATGGCCGGGCCTGGGATCGCTCGGCCTGTCGCTCTCGCGCCGGCCCGACTCGAGCATGGCCGCGATCCTTGCGAGCATGCAGAGGTCCGCTAGCTTCGGGGCGCTGGCATGCCTGGCCCTGGCCGCGCTCACGGCATCGGCGTACTTTTCGGCGCGCGGAGACAAGATCACATACGTCATGGCCGTTGGCGCCCTTTTCGTGCTGGCATTCGCCGATCCTCGCCTTCACGAATCACGCTACATCCGCGTCCTTCCTCTCCGGCCGTTCCAACTTTTCCTGACCTATCACTGGGCCGATTCAATTCTGCGCACTCTGCCCCAACCGGTTCGCGGCATCGAGACGGGCAACGAACTGAGCAACCGCATGATGACGCGCGGGATTGGCAGCCTTCACGGCTATCATCCCGTCCATTTGCAGGAGTACCTCGACCTGCTCGATCGTTACTCGCAGAGCCACGCGCAGCTCGGACGGTTGGTGTTTGAGCAATTCGTTCTGACGCCCGAGGGCCAATCGCCCGGACCCGACTATGAACGCCGGGCCGACGAGGACGGCCAGGTTCTGTGGCTCCGCCGCCCTGCGTTGCTTTACGCCTATTTTCCCAAGAAGGTCGAAGTGGTTCGCGACCGCGCGGCGCTGTTGTCGCCCATGGCTCTCCCCGATTTCGATCCCTATGTGCATTCGTACACGCAAGACCCGGCGTTGCAGTACCGGGCGAATCAAGGTTCAACCGCGACCGCACGCGTGATCCGCTATTCCGCCGACCGCATTGATCTGGAGGTCCAAAGCGAAGCCGACCGCCCGCTGATCGTGGCCGAGCTGGCTGCTCCCGGCTGGCACTGGCTTCTCGACACCGGACAGGAACTTCCGTCCCTCACCGCCAACTATGCCTTCCGTGCCACGCGCGTCCCGGCGGGCAACCACCGCCTCGCCCTCGTCTATCGCCCCGCCTCCTTCCACCTCGGCCTCTATCTGTCCCTGGCCACCTTGTTCGTGCTTAGCGCAGTACTCCTGTCAAGCCGCTCCTCCCGAGACTAGGTTTTGCCTCGTTGCGACTTGGTGAAAGAAGCGCTTTTTCGTCTTTTTTGACCTTGACGAGCCTGTCTGGGTTTGAAAAGATTCCTCTTGTTGGAAATGGAAACCAGTTGCAACAAGGAGCCCCTCATGATCGCCGAAGCCCGACCCGAACCCGAGGCGCTCGAAACGTTCCGCCGCTTTCTCGCTTCGCGCGGATTGCGCCTCACACGCGATCGCCAGACCATCCTCGCCCAGGTGTTCGCCACCCACGACCATTTCTCCATGGACGATCTGTTCGTTGCCCTTCGTCTGCGGGGCAAGCGGCTCTCCAAGACCACCCTCTATCGCAACCTGCCGCTGCTGGTCGAAAGCGGCCTGATTCGGCGCGTGCCCCGCGACACCGAGAACGGCCGCTTCGAGCACGTCCTCGGCCATCCGCACCACGACCACCTGATCTGCCTGACGTGCGGCCGCGAGATCGAGTTCTCGAGCGACCAGATCGAGCGGGCGCAGGACGACATCTGCCGCCGCTTCGCGTTCGAGCCGGTCCGCCATCGGCTGGGGATCTGGGGCTATTGCCGCAGTTGCCGTCCGCGCGGCGGCAGAATCAAAGCCAGGGGATGAAAGCAGGGATGCAACCGTGAACCGAGCATTGAGCGCACTCGAAGAACATTTTCGCATGGCCTTCGTCCAGGAAGGAATCAAAGACACACGCGCCCACGAGGCGATTCTGCGAGTCTTTTGTCATTCGGACTCTCATCTCACGCTGGAGGACCTGCTCCGGCAGGTCCGGGCAGAAGGCGTGGAAGCCACACCGCGAACCGCGCGCGCGGTCATGGCGCGGCTTTGCGAATATGGTCTGGCTCACGAGGTGCGCCGGGACGACGGCACCATCGTCTACGAGCATTTGCACCTCGAAGAGCATCACGACCACCTGATCTGCACGCGCTGCAAGCGGGTCTTCAACTTCCACGACAGTCGTCTCGAAGAACTGAAGGAGGCCGTCGCCACCGTCCGCCAATTCCATCCGTTCCGCCACAGCCTGGAAATCTACGGCCTTTGCAGCGAATGTTTGCCGACAACGTTGACCTCACGTCCGCTGACCGACGTCTCCCCCGGCGAGCGCGTCCGCGTCGTGGCGGTCGGCGGCGGAAAACGTTTTGTCCAGCGGCTGGCCGATCTGGGCCTGATGCTGGACGCCGAGCTCCAGGTGGTCAACAACATCGGACCGATCATCGTGGCGTTGGACAATACGCGTGTGGCCTTGGGCCGTGGCGTCGCGGCCAAGATTCTGGTCAGATAGGACTGATTCGACCCATGCACTGCGAAACTCAGCCCTCAGCCCTCAGCCCTCAGCACTCAAAAGGGTTGGTCGTCGCCCTCGCCGGCACGCCCAACAGCGGCAAAACCACGCTCTTCAACCGCATTTCCCATCTGCGCCACAAGGTGGCCAACTATCCCGGGGTCACCGTCGAGAAGCGCTCGGCCACAGTCCGCCGCAGCCATCTGGAGCTCGAGCTCGTGGACCTGCCGGGCATGTACGGCTTGGGGTCGGAGTCGCTCGACGAGATCGTCGCCCGCGACTTCTGCCTCCTCGAGCACCCCGACTTGATCCTCGCCGTGCTCGACGCCTCGAACCTCGAACGCGGCCTCTATCTGGCGATCCAGTGGCTCGAGCTCGGGTTCCCGCTCGTCATCGCTCTCAACATGTGCGACGAAGCCGAAGCGCTGGGCCTGCGCGTCAATGCCGAGCGCCTCTCGCAGTTGCTCGGCGTCACGGCCGTGCCCACCGTCGCGACCAAGGGGACCGGCGTGGACCGCCTGCTCGATGCCGTGGCCCACGCGACGAGCTGCTGCAAACCGCCCGCGTTCAAGGCCGCGCTCGATCCCGTCATTGACGACGAAATCGCGCGGCTGGTCGGGCTGCTCGAACAACGCGACGGCGCGGCCGGCGACTATCCTCTCGACTGGCTCGCGGGCAAGTTGCTCGAAGGCGACAAGGCGCTGGCCGAGAAGATCGGGCTTGCGGCCGACCCAAACGACCCGCTCGCCCGGCAGATCGCCGCCAGCAGCGAGCATCTGAAGAACCTTTACGGCCAGCCGCTCGAGTTGGTGGTCAGCACGCGCCGTCACGATTTTGCCCGGGACCTCTGGCGCCAGATCGTAACGGTTGCTCAACCGCACCGCGAAACCCTCTCCGACCGCATTGATCGCGTCGTGGTCAGCCCCTACCTGGGCTTGCCCCTGATCCTCCTCACGACCTATCTCATGTTCGAGTTCGCTTTCGCGCTGGGCAAACCACCCATGCGATGGATCGAAGCGGCCGTGGCGGCGCTGTCGGCGCTGGCCACCCAGTGGCTGCCTGCGGGGCCGATCCGTTCGCTCGTTGTGGACGGCATTCTGGGCGGTGTGGGCGGTGTGATCGTTTTCCTGCCCAACATTCTCCTGCTCTTTGTGGCGATGGCCGTGCTCGAAGACTCGGGCTATATGGCGCGCGGGGCGGCGATCATGGACCGCCTGATGAGCAAGGTTGGTCTGCACGGCAAATCGTTCATCCCCCTGATGATCGGATTCGGGTGCAACGTGCCGGCGATCATGGCGGCGCGCACGCTCGAAAATCGCCGCGACCGCCTGATCACCATTCTCGTCACGCCCCTGATGAGTTGCGGCGCGCGACTGCCGGTCTACGTCCTGTTCATCTCGGCCTTTTTTGTTCACGGCGCACCGGTTCTCTTCTCGATTTATCTGCTGGGAATCCTGATGGCGGTGGCTTCGGCGATCGTTTTTCGGCGGCTGGTTTTTCGCGGCCAGAGGACGCCGTTCATCATCGAGATGCCGCCCTACCGCATGCCCACTTTCGGCACCGTGGTGCTGCACGCCTGGGACCGCGCCTGGATGTACCTCAAGAAAGCCGGCACGACGATCCTCACCATCTCGGTCGTCATCTGGTTCCTCAGCTCCTATCCGCGACCGCCGCTGAGTGCGCAGGTCGGCGGCGTCGAAGCTTTGCGCTACAGCGTGGCCGGCCGAGTCGGTTCGTTGATCGAACCGGTTCTGCGTCCGGTCGGGTTGGGCGACTGGAAAGTCGGTGTGGCCTTGATTGCAGGCTTTGCGGCCAAAGAAGTCGTGGTCTCGAGCTTCGCCACGCTCTATGACGTGAGCGGCTCGGCCGAAGGATCGTCGGCCTTGCGCGACGAGTTGCGGCGCGACCCGCTCTGGAATCCGCTCAGCGCCTATGCCCTGATGGTCTTCGTGCTCATCTATGTGCCCTGCTTGCCGGCGATGGTGATGTTGCGGCGCGAGACCGGCTCGTGGAAATGGGTCGCGCTACAAATCGCTTATACGACCACACTCGCCTACACGATGGCTCTGATCGTCTGTCAAGGTGGCCGCTTGCTGGGCCTGGCCGGCTGAAAGTCCGACAGCGGAAAGAAGGCCCCGCGGACCCGGTTCGACTGGCTCCCGCTCCTTACGGAGTGGCCGTTCGCGGCTCTGCCTTTCCCATTCTTTTCGACCACGCGCTCCTGGACTCTCGGATTTACGGCGCGTTCACTGTCCGTTCTTGCCTCTGCGGCGAAAAATCTGGTCGAGCGGCCGCAGCAGGGGAATCATCCGTAATCAGAGAACGAAGGCAGAAACAGAATGGCGAGATGATCGTAACTGTCCCGAGCCGCAGTCAAGTGTGGTTTAGTAGAGCACCGGGTTCTTCTTCCAGTCCTTGTCTTTGTCGCGGGCGTATTCTTTGACGCGCGGGCGGCGTTCGCGAAGCAGCACCGACACCACGCCGAGGTAGTCGCCGCCGGATTTGTCGGACTTCCCGACCGATTCGAGGCGCACCACGTGCTTCCCCACGTCGGGCCAGAAGTCGAGAAGGTGATATTCCTTCACCGCGGTTTCGGGATTGTAAAGATCCATCGGCGCGCCGACTTTTACACCGTCCAGATAGGTCTGAAAGGTCCCATAGTCATACGATCGCGTGAGCTTGAGGATCAACCGCCGCGGCTCGCGTTCCTTGACCTCGAACGGAATCTCGACCCACGCCGCATCGCGCGATTCCGGCTGGAAGAAGAACTGCCCGCCGTCGGGCCACCACAACCCGCCCGTCTGCAATCGCGCCTGCCCTTTGCCGTGTTTCCATTCGCCATGGTGGTCTTTTGCCGACGTGATGAGATCGAGGCTGGGCAGCTTGCGCCCTGCGGCGTCCGGCACGTTGCCGAACTTCTTCGTGGGGCCGACCTGATACCAGAAGGCCACGCTGGCGAAATCATCCTCGCGCTCGTTCCAGCTGTCGCGAATGCCGCGCGGGTTTTCGTCCACGGGAATCCAGCCATAGTGCTCGATCGTGAAGCGAATGCTCTTGTTGAAAACGAGCGGGTCCTCGATGTGCCAGCGATAAGCGACGGTGCGCTGGCCGAGACTGCCCCAGTCTTCGGCCCACGGGGTGCCGAAGTAAGGCGTGCTGTTGCGCTGCAAGCCCCACGCGGCGAGAAAGTAGTCCTCGGTGCCGGTGCCTTGAATGGAGTTCTTTGCTTCGCCGTCAATGTAGGCTTTCTCGTCGCCTTCGCCGAACCACTCGGGACTGCGCGAACGGACCGACAGCACCGTGCCGACGTAGTGGCCTTTGCCTTCGGCGTCGAGGATCACGTAGTCTTTGCCGCGCTGGGTCGGATATTCCTGGTTGTATTGCGCGCAGAAATAGGGCGTGTCGCGCGCGACCTTTTTCTCGATCCAGTCAATGTTGTAGTACAGCAGCGCGATGTCCTTGTCGCTCTGATTGACGATCTCGATGCGCGCCGCCTTGCGAAACGGCATGCGCCAGAAACAATTGTACGAATCGCCGTCGTCCACGATGATCGGCGCGCTCACGACTTCCATGCGCATGGCCTGGCCGCAGGCAAAGAAGTCGCCGACCGGCGCTTCGACGTCGGGCTTTTCGCGCCCGTCCCAGAAAATGCGCAGCAACATCTCCTGATGATTCGCCGCGCCGTTTTTCGCCCACGGGTGGGGTTCGGGACCCAGAAACGTCATCCAGATGTGGGTGATTTCGCCGGGACCTCGCAGGTCGGCGAGGACTTTGGTCTGCCCCGGCTTCACGTTGCTGTTGTCGCGATTGCTATTGGGATCGAAATCGCCGTTGGGCAACCGCGCGGTCGAGGTCTCCCGCCGACTCCGCCCCTCGTGCGGCTTGGCCAGGTCTTCGATCGAGCCGGCCCAGGTGTTCGGGAGCAGCACGATGAGCGCTGCAAGACACAGCCGAATCATGAAGCCATCGCGTGCCATACCACCGTCCACTGTGCACCCCGGGTTTCTCGCGGCAAACCAACTCATTGCGGTTGTCCTCGTTCGAGTCTGGGAATCAGGATTGTGGCTATTCCTTTCGCCAAGGCGACCAGCTTGTTCATTTCGGCCAGCTCGACTTCACGCCAGTCGTCCGGGTAGCGCAGTTGAACGGCGTGTTCCGTGAGCAAATCAATCTCGTCGGCCACCAGTAGAATCTCCGGGCATTGCGGTGCAGCAAGCTGTGCCAGACGCCTGAGGTCGTGAGTTCGAGGAGCCTCGATACCAAGAAAAGTCAGAAAGGCCTTCAGCAGTTTCTCCACGTACTGCTGGCAATGAAAGCAGACCATCTCCCGCGGGCAGCGCTCATGCGCGGTCAGGATTTCCACAGTGGTCCAGTCATCCGCCGCCCGGTCCAACCACTCTCGAACCGAATGCGCGATTTCATCGCTCATAAACGACCTTGCCGTATTTCTCGGCGAAATAAACGATGTGATTCAGAACTGAGCGTCGTCGTTCATATTCCGCGGGCGTCTTGAGAATAATGTCAAACGAGGCCGGCAAGTCCGAGAGAATGCGGCGGACCGCGGGGTATCGGTCACGGGCTGACAAATCCGTCTCGGCCACAACCAGCAGGTCCACATCGCTATCTTCGGAAGCATCTCCCCGCGCGCAACTGCCGAAGAGGATGATCTTCTCCGGGCGGAAATGGTTCACAATGCGGTCTATGATTTCCTGCAATGTGTCAGTCGTGATCATGGCCATCTCGTCTCAAAAAGAAGTCAAGCCTCTTCATCTCCCTCAGGATTCTCTACGACCGCGCGGCGTCGAGTCAAGACCCGAAGCCCGCCGGGTCTTGGCCCCCGCTTTCCTCCGGTGCGGCTGTGTCGCTTTTCTCTCGCCTCCAACCTCTCGCTTCTCCCTTTCACACCCCTTCGGCGGGGACAACTTTCTTCAGATACTTGGGGCTCGCTTCGGCTTGGGGGATGGTGCCGTGTTCCGCTTGAACTCAGGCAAGAAAGATGCACCTCAAGTCAGATCTGTCTTAATCGAGTGGTAGTATTGTCCAGCTGAAAGGGAGCATCACGGTTCCACTCTCCAGATGTATCGGAGGCCATCAACATCGATCCGAATTGTGCAGTTTGATCTGTCAGAGAACTCCGCGAGACCAGTGTACTCTGTTGCCGTCTTTCTCAGCACGGTCACCTTGGTACACACCACCGTGGACACCGTCTTCCGAACGCGTTCCGTCAGTTCTTTCTGAATCTCTGCCTCCATTTCCCGAGTAGATGGCACCAATAGACTCTGGACAAATCCATCCGGGCCCCCGCTCTGTCCGAGGATTGGAATTCCAATGGAGAGGGAAAACACAATCATCCATACCCAGAACGGTGCGTATGAGCGATTGAGTTTCCTGGCGCGCACGAATTAGGTACGCCGGTACAAGAAAGAACCACCACCGAATTGGCGCTTCGTATCCGCGTTTTCTCAAAACCCTGAAGTCCAGCTCGCAAAACAGAATGTTCGTCAACAGATAAGCGAACCACGGCAATTCGGAACCCATGTACACTCCGACGACTCCCACGAGTAACGGAGCAAATACCAGCCACCATACCCATACATCCGAAACGCCAGCCTCGTCGCTCGTGGAAACTGGGGCACCACATTTGGGACACGCCGTAGCACGCCGAGAAACATCCTGTCCGCAGTCAGGGCACTTCACGAGACTCGAGGTCCCGCTGCTCACTTCATCGCCCTTGGCCGATCCACCTTGCTGAGGCTGGACCGTTTGTTGTGCGGGCGGAGAAAGAGACTGCCCGCAGAAGCTGCAGTTGCCAAGTGCCCTTTGCGGTCTGAGATGGCAAGAACGGCACTCAATATGGCGGTCGTCTGAGTAGTTTTCCCCCATAGCCCTCTTGAGTTTCTTCGCGATCGCTATCCTCTCTTGAAGATAGCCTGCGACAAGCCACAACCCAACAAGACCGAGGAGCGACGAGATGGCTATAAGGTACGCCGTGATACCGGCAGTTGGTACATCAAAAAGGTCCATAAGCAGTTCCGGGAGCAAACCAGGAACTGCCGCGTACAGAAGGAGGACGGAAAGAGGTAGCAGGCACATCGAGAGAGCCAGCGGTTTCTTGTTCGGTTTTCGGCCCTGAGCTTCGTCAATACCTTTCTGGTAAGCCTTTTCACACCGTTCAAGATGATCTAGCCAGTTCCCGCTAATGGGGTTCCGTCTGGCTGCTTCCGCATACAGGTACCTTGCTGCTGCAACATGTCCCTTTCTTTCCCCACAGTATGCCATGATTAGAAGCGCATCCGTGCTTGACTCACCGCTGGTCAACAGAGGTCTGACCAATTCGATGGCCTCGTCGAACATATCAGCCTTCGCCAGTTCCAAGGCCCGGCCGATGATCTCACTGCCCATCGAGTCAGTCCTCTTCTCGCTGATCGTACGCACTACGTTTAAAAATCGGGAACAGCATACATATTCCCCCATCCTCCAGCGCATCTCACGCGGTCGCTCGAATCATCTCCTTACTCGTCGTTTTCCTGCCTTTGACCTCGAAAGACTCCTACCCCGTCCGTGAATCCTCTATCTCCCGGGTTTTTCCCAATAGTCGGGCTTTCGTTTGAGATGCATCACCGCTGCAACGTAGATCACGTCCGCCTCGACAGTGCGCGTTTGGCCCGATTTCCACGCCGCGAAACGCCTTTCGGCCTCCTCGAGCCGCGCCTTCCTCGACCACCTCCCGCCAGACGGCTTCGGGAACAATGACGTGTCCGAATTGCTCACGGAGCAAATCGAGCAGACCGATCTTTGCCAAATGAATGAGCGTGGAACTATTGCTGACGACGGTCGGCATACCTCGCGTCCTCTGCCAGGTCGTCCTCGGAATAGTGACGCACGATGCCGCGCAAAGCCATCTCAGAGAGGAACTCCCGTTTGGTCATCTTGGCCAGACGCCGCGCCAACCCAAGCGACAAACCCCACCGGGCGTAAAGGCCAAATGCCAGTTCGCGGGTCAGTTCTCTCTCGATCTCGGGCTGTGGAAATCGAAGCGCCGCGGCAACTTCGTCCGGGATTTCAAGTCGAACCGTCATGATTTCTCACACTCCTTTGCCACTTTAACTTTGTAGCAACAGCGGACTGGCGCTGCAAGCCTTTTGCGCGTCGGCCAAACGTTCGCGTTTATCAGGCGACAGACCGTTTGCTTTACGCACAAGTTCATCTAGTAATGATGCCAGGGTGTTTTCTCTTTCATCAAGGCTCCCGGGCCCGCCGAATCTGATCCAATGTCATGCGTCGCGGCTTTCGGTTCCGCGTTTCTTCCTACGCCACCTTGATGTCCACACGAGCCGTGTAACCGAGGCGCCTCAGCATCTCTTCGCAATCTTCCCACGTCAGACCGAAGGCGCGCACGTCGGCCAGACCGAGGCGAGCCACTACATCGCGGACAACGGGCATGTCCTGCTCGTCAAACTCGCCGTCCATCATCTCCGATTCCGCCCAATCAACCAATTCCGAAAGCGAGATTTCGTGATGAAGGTATGCCGCCAGTTTATCCGCCACCATCTTGCGGGAAACCATTGTTGGCTCTCAGTAAACCTCGTCATGAGTTCCAATATCAATCAGCAGCACCTTGTCGTCCGGGAGAAACGTGAAGATTATCCGGCAATCATGCGCGACGGCAAACGCCCACAGTCCTTGAAGCCTGCCGCCGAGTTTGTGTGTTTTCAGGCGCGCGTCGAAGGGATCTTCGGAAAACGTGCGCATCTTCTCCGCAAATCCCCGTTCGCATGGGGTACCGATTACGCGTCTCTGGAATGCACGCTTGAAGCCGTTGGACCAAACGATGTCCTTAATCCTTGGCATAGAGGTCCGCCATCAGATCGTCCACGGTGCCGTGTTTGGTCAGGCCTTGGGCATGTTCGGTCTCGGCTTCCTGGGCGTGGCGCAGAATCTCTTCGCGTCGCTCCTCGACCATCCAAACGCGCATCATCTCCATGAGCTCGTGCTTGGATTCCGTGTCGAGTTCGCGCACACGATCCACGATTTCCGCAAATGTCGGTGACATGCTCTTGCTCCTCGCGATTCTTTGGTTCCACTCCGTCGGTATTATCGCCAACGGTCTCTGGCGAGGTCAAGGGCGGAGAGTCCCAAGAAGGCGCGGCGCCTCACGCCTTCTCTTCGCGCAGGACCTTCTTCAGGTACTTGAGACTCGCCGCGGCCTGGGGGATCGTGCCGCATTCGACCGACAGGACGCCCTCGAATTTCGCCTTCTTGAGAATACGCACCACGCGGTGCCAGTCAATGACGCCCTCGCCGCACGCGCAGCCCACCGGCGTTCCGGTCACCTTACCGCGCTCTTCCTTGCCGTGCGAAATACTGATGTCCTTGGCGTGGACGTGCACCATGCGCTTGGCCGTCGCTTCGAGCATCTCATAAGGGTCGCTCACGCCGCCCAGATAAGCGTTGCCCGTGTCCACGTTGAATCCGACGTTGGCCGATTTGACGAGGTCCGCGATACGAATGAGTTTCTCGGTGTAAACGGAGAATCTCTGGTGGCATTCGATGCCGAGCTTGATGTTGTGGCGTTCGGCCACCGGCACGACCTTGCGCATGGTGTATTCCATGATCTTGAAGGCTGTCTCTTCGTCCATCCACGAAGGAACCACTCCCTCGTCGGTGTTGACGACCGGCGCGCCCATTTCGGCCGCAAAGCGAATGGCCTGCTTCAGGTACTCGACCGAGATTTCGGGCTGAGAGAGCGGACAGTGGGCCGAGAGGCCGCTGGCTTTGATGCCATGCCTGACCAGCAGCTCTTTGATCTCCAGCGGGTCTTCGAGCATCGAGACCGTGTGAAAATAGCCCGCCTCGCTCATCAGTTCGCGGCCCCAGTGGACCATCGGCTCGCAATACTTGTAGCCGAGTTCCGCCGCTTTGGCCACGCCCCCCGCGAATGACTTGTCATCATGCCGAACGAATTCCATGTTGATACCGACTTTGATTCCCATCGCGCTTCCTCCGGTTTGGGGTGACAGCTGTTATCGCCGGTCATGCTGAGCGGAGACAGGAAGGGAGTCAAGCTGATTGAGGATTTTTCAATTTTGGATTTTCAATTTACGATTTACGATTCTAGATTTGCCGATCGCGGAATCGTTGATTTCGGATTGCAGAATAGAAAAGCAGAAACCTCGTGCGTGGAGAGGGTCCGGATGGCATAGCGCGACTCGAGACGCGCCACGAAAAAACATGAGCATAGAACCACAGACTCCACATCTTTCGCAGATCAAAGCCAAGAAGAGCATCAAACCGACAGAGCGCATGAAGGGGCACGAAGAAGGAGATGCTTCTGGTTCGGATTCCAGACCTTTTCGTTCCTCCTCCTCTGTTGTCACGAATCAAGATCGTCTGTTTCTGATAGCGTTTACGACCGACATGGACCACTTGCCTGCGTGGCGCAGGCTGTCAGCCTGCGAAACAACTGTCACAGCCTAACAGGCTGCGCCACTTGCGACCACTCTTGACGTCGCGACTTTTCACGGGCAAGATACGGTCGGCTGTTATGAGGTCGCGCGGATGCCGTTCGTTTTCGCCAACCCCTGGATGCTTCTGACTCTGGCCGCCGCCGGAGTTCCGCTGATCATTCACCTGATCAGCCGCCAGCGCGCGCGCAAACTGCCCATCTCCACCCTGCGTTTCCTCTTTCAGACCGACCGCAAGACCGCGCGCAAACACAAACTCGTTGACCTCCTGGTCCTGATCCTGCGCACGGCCATGATCGCCCTTCTCTCGCTCGCCCTGTCCAAGCCTTTCTTCCAGCCGCGTCGCGAAGCCGGCGACCTCAAGCCCGGTCAGACCGCCTGGGCGCTGGTGCTCGACGATTCCTACAGCATGGGATTGGTCAGCCAGGGCCTCACGGCGTTCGATCGCGCCATCGCCGCCGCCACCGACGTCCTCAAGAACATCCCCGAGGGCGACGAGATGATGGTCCTTCTGTCGAGCGGGCGCCGCCTCGAAGGCCTGCCGACTTCGACCTTTCGGAGCGCCACGGCGATCGAGGCGCTGCGCCGGCTCGAAGGACCTTCCTATACGGACGCGGCGGTGGCCGGGGCGGTCGAAAGCGGGCTGAAGTTTCTCGAAGAGGCCAAGCATCAAAACCGCGCGCTGGTGCTGATCAGCGATTTCCAGGACGCGGCCCTGCGCGATGCCATGGCGGCGCTCTCCTCGCGCACCGATTCTCCCCGAACCAACGCCCTCTATTGGCTCGACGTCGGCCAGCCGCCCGAAGGCAACACCGCCCTCCAGGCCGTGCGCGTCTATCAGGCCATGCCGTTTGTCGGGCTGCCGATGCGTATCCGCGCCTCGGTGGCCAACTATGGCGACCGCCCCGCCCACCAGACCGTTTCGCTCTGGCTCAACGGGGCCAAAGCCGAAGGCCAGGAGGTCGAGGTCGCGGCCAACGCAATGAGCGAGGTCGAGTTTCAGCACGTTCCCGTCGCACCGGGCAACGTGGCCGGCGAAGTGCGGCTCGAAGGCGACCCCCTTCCCGCCGACAATCGCCGCTACTTCTGCTGGCACGTCACCGCGCGCGTCCAGGTCGTGGTCCTTTACGGCGGCGAAACCGAGGGGCGGCGCTGGGACGACATTTTCTATCTCAAGAGCGTCCTCAAGCCGGTGGTCGAAGATCCCAAAGAGGGTCGGCCGCGCGGCCTCAAGGTGGACTACGTCAAAGAGAGCGACGCCGCCAAGATCAACTGGCAGGCCTACCAGGTGGCGTTTCTCGTCGGGATGGACCGCCTGCCCAGCGACCTCGCCGCGAAGCTCGAGCAATTCGCCAAGCGCGGCGGAAGCGTCATCGCATTTGGCGGGAGCGGTACTTCGGCGTCGCGGCAGAGTTCGCCCGACGATCCCGACGTTGCTCTGCTTGGGATCGGCCCCGGCGACGTCCGCACCGAAACGCTCGAAAGCACCGGCTCACTCACGCTGGGCCAGATGGACGAGCAGCATCCCATCTTTCGCACCTTGTCGCGCACCGCGGCGGCCAATCTCTCGGTCATCGAGTTCTACACCTATCGCCGGCTGTCGGGCGCGGCGTTGGGCGGCGCGTGCCGAGTGGTCGCGTCCTATGACAACGGCGCACCGTTCCTGGTCGAGCGGCGCGTGGGCAACGGCCGGGTGCTGGTGTTCGAAACGCGCTGCCACTCCGATTGGGCCAACCTTCCCGTCCGGCCGCTCTTTCTGCCGCTGATTTACGAGACGATGAAATACTGCGTGGTCGCGCAACTGGGACTTCAGGCCGACCTCGCGCCCGGCTCGACTCTGCGCTATCCCCTGCCCGAAGGAGCGAAGTACACCCGCGCGATGGTCAAAGATCCCGAAGGGCGATTGCGGTCTTTCCCGCTGGGCGAAGGCAAGACCGACCTCATCGTCGAAGGGCTCGAAAAGCCCGGCATCTATCACATTTATTTCCAGGCGGGCGAGGCGGAGACCGAATCCATCGTGGCGGTCAACGTCAATCCCGACGAGGGAAGAATTGTGCGGCTGGACGACGACGAGGTGGCCAAGAAGCTCGAGGCCGCGCACGTTCGTATCTACAGCTCCGCAAGCTCGCTGGCCGCCACGTTGCGCCGCCAACGCGAAGGCTGGGCGCTGAGGGCTTTTCTGCTCTACCTCGCCGCTGCCTGCTTCCTCGGCGAATGCTTCCTGGCCAACTACCTCATCCCCCGCGAACACGCTCCATCCCCCACCGAACGCCCCGCGCCTTCCGCTGTCGCCGGAAAGTAATCCCGCCAAGCGCAGCGCAACAGAGTCTGGGGATCAAAATCCAGTTGGCGGCCAAGAGGGCATGTACCACCGTCATTGCGAGGAGCCGCCTGGTTCTAACCTTCCCACTTCCGATGCTCGGCTTCGTGGGGAGTGCCGTGCAGGCGAAACCGGTGCTTGTGATCGCGGCGGAGGGAATAGGGCACTTCGAGACCGTGCGGTTCGATGAGCGAGGCGTCGGCGAGGATTTCGACCGACGGGCCATCGGCCACCACGCGGCCCTGGTCGAGAAGGAGAACGCGCGGGCAGAGATCGAGGATCATTTCGAGGTCGTGCGAAGCGATCAGGCGCGCCTGGGACAGCGCGGCCGTCTGCTCGATAAAGCGGCGGCGGGCGCGCGGGTCGAGATCGCTGGTCGGTTCGTCGAGCACCAGCACTTCGGGGCCGACGACCAGCACCGCCGCCAGCGCCGCGAGCCGCTTTTGGCCCGCCGAAAGATGGCCGGCAAAGCGGTTGCGTTCGGATTCGAGACCGACCCGTCGAAGCGCGGCGACCACGCGCGGCTCAACGTCGGCGGAGTCGCCGCCCAGGTTGAGCAAGCCAAACGCCACGTCATCAAAAAGCGTGGGCATGAACAGCTGGTCATCGGGATTCTGAAAAATCACGCCCAGGCGACGGCGCACCTCGGCCAGCGTGGCTTTGCGAACCTCGCGCCCCTCGATCACCGCGCGACCTCGCGCGGGCGTCAGGAAGCCGCTCAGGAGCCAGGTGATCGTGGACTTGCCCGCGCCGTTGGGCCCAACCAGACCGACCGCCTCGCCCTCGGCCACGCTGAACGATACGCCCCGGAGCGCCTCGGTTCCGTCGGGGTATGAATAAGCAAGATCAACCACCTCGATCGCCGCCGTCGTCATAGCCAACTCTCCCCCCATCGGCCCAGCCAGTGGACAACGGGCACGAGCCGCAGGATCAGGCACGCGGCCACGGTCCCCGTGACAAATGCCGCGTCGCGCCACCCGAAGCGCAGTCGTCGCGCCAGTCTCACGTGGCCGTCGAATCCCCGCGCACACATGGCCAGATAGACGCGCTCGGCCCGCTCATAGGTCCGCAAAAACAGCACGCCGATCAGCGAGGCGGCCACGCGCGGTCGCAGTCCGCGTCGCCGGCCGAATCGCCGCAGATCGCGCGCCCGCCTCAGCCGCAGCGCTTCCTCCACCAACACGAAAAGATAGCGATAGAGAAATAGCATCTGGACGATGAACGCCCGCGGCACTTTCAGCGCATCGAGTCCCTGGCAAATCCGCGGAAACGAGGTGGTGGCCACCAGCGCCAGCGCCGCGCTGATCGTCAGGACAAATCGCACCAGGATCGAAGCGAACGAAACCCAGCCGCCCGAAATCGAAAGGCCCGCGATCCGGACCATCGGCTCGGTGTCGAAGAGCGGATTGAAGATGCCGACCAGCACCGCGAAGGGCGACACGGCCAGCGTTCGCTTGAGGATCACCCCCGGCGGGATTTGGCCGAGGATCATGAACGCCAGCGGATAGAGCGCCAGCGGGATGAGCGGCGCCACGTCGTATTTCGGAAAGGAAACGACGATCAGGATGAAGCCAAGCGTGGCCAGAGTTTTCGCGCGCGGATCGAGCCGGTGAATCGGCGTTTCGCCGTAGCCGAGCTGATCGAGCAAGCGTGCGGAATGGATGGTCACGCAAGGACCTCACAGTGACGCCTTGCGGTGGGGTCGAATCCAATACAGCGCGCCCGCCAGCACACACACCACCGCGAGGGTCAAGACCGCGCCGACGATTCCCGCAAGCGAGGTTCCCACCCGCACCTCGGGCCAGGGACCCCTGGGCGATTGCGTCTCGGTTGCGGCGGGTGTTGGCTCGTTGGCTCCGCGCGGGAAATCATAGTTGGGCATCAGGGCCAGTCTGTTCTGCACCCGTTCCCATGAAGGAACCGGCGGCGCGTTGGGGTCGGTCCCGCCTTTCTGAGTTTGTGCCAACGACCATTCGAGACCGTCCGGGTGCGAGGAAGCAAACTGAGCGAACACGCCACCCGTCAGGATTGCCAGGCCGAGGAACGAGATCAGCACCGGGACAAGCCTGTCGCCCCCGACCGCGCCGTTTGCCGCCGCTTGCATCCCTCTCTCGCCTATCCCGACCGCGCCGGGTCGCAGCGCGCGAACGTATTGTACCACGGTGGCAGTGATCACGCCTTCGACCAGCGCAATCGGCAGATGGATACCCGCCATCAAAGCCAGGAATCGGCCGAACGGAAGGTCGGTGCGATGCGAAAGGAGCGTTTGCAGAACCACGCCCACCGCGCCCAGTTCGAGGCTGACCACGACCGACACGACGGCTGCGAGCCACAATCGCCAGGCCCGCGATTGGCGCCCGGCGATCGCACGATAGATCAGGAGTCCGAAGAAACAGGGCCAGACGCCCATGTTAAAGATGTTCGTCCCCAACGCGAGAATCCCGCCATCGAGAAAGAACAGGCTCTGGACAACCAGAACCGAGGCAATGACCAGAAAAGCGGCGTAGGGCCCCAGGAGAATGGCCAGCAGCATTCCCCCGACGAGATGGCCGCTTGAACCCGTCCCGGGGATGGTGAAATTGATCATCATCACGGCAAAGACAAAAGCCCCCAGCACCCCCATCAGCGGGACGCGGCGTTTGTCCGGCTCGCGTCCGAGGCGCCAGGCGCTGTAAGCCAGAAGTCCCCCTGACGCGGCAATGAACCCTCCCCCGACGGTCGGCGAAAGAAGGGCGTCAGCCATGTGCATGATCGGTTACCTCCTTGGGGCACTCATTTTCGTTTTTTTTCGCTCCCGTGGGTTTCCCCACGCGTGTAATACTTTTTCGCAAATCGTAGCTCCCGCTGTCAAGAGGTTCCTTCGCCGCCGCCCCGCCCGGGCCGGCTCTTGGGTTCTCACGCAGGAGCTCCCAAAAGTCGCACCGCGAGCCGAGCCAGGCACCTGATTCAGAGAAAGATTTAATCCTGGCCGGATGAAACAAAATGGGGCCAACCTGTGGAGTGCGGTCAGCTGGCTACCGCTGTTTTAGCACGAGGTCTTACCGACAGAACGTTGTCTTAGATTCTTACGTTGGAGCATATGTGCATTTTGCGAAGATCTTCTTTTTGCTCACGATCTCAGGGATCAGGGGTCAGGGGTCAGGGATCAGTGAATTAACATGACGGCTTTCTTCTCTTCCCTGATCCCTAACCCCTGATCCCTTTGGTTGGGGCCCAGGGCCGCCTTAGAACAGCGGTAGCAAGCTGACCGCACTCCACAGGTTGGCCGATTCTCGTTTGTCGGATTGACCCCTATTACAACTTCAACACCAAGGGCAAAGAGGAGACGTCTCACTATCGTGTGCCCATAGCCCGCATTCTTCAGGAGCGGAAGGAAGAAGCCCGGCTG
>Ga0315282_10004218_pt1 | contig 25144 bp, 15 predicted proteins | sample YL17G07_20_MG_FD_203693 | JGI IMG/M metagenome (GOLD analysis project Ga0315282, IMG submission 203693) | Sediment microbial communities from Yellowstone Lake, YNP, Wyoming, USA - YL17G07_20 | ecosystem: Environmental > Aquatic > Freshwater > Lake > Sediment | place: USA: Wyoming | collected... | reverse complement strand
CCGGATCGGTGATCGTAATCGTCGCGTCATAGTCGCCGACGGGGAACGAGGCGGTCTGGAAACCGATCTGGTGCGCGACGCGGCTGGACGGACCGTCCGAGAACCCGAAGCGCGGCGAGGCGGCGAGCCACGTCGGCGTCGTGTCGAGGATGTAGCCGAGCGTGCCGTAGCTCGCATTCCAAACCGTAAGCGTCTGGGTGGGAGCATTGTCGCCGACCAACGACTTCACCGTCAGTGTCGGAGGGGCGACGGCAATCAGCGGAAGCGGGATCACCTCGTCGGCCCCAATGTCAAAATGCGAACCGTCGCCGCGCGGTGCGTCGGTGAAACGAAGCGGCCGCGGGTCGCCCTCGAAGTCCACGGTCAGCGTGACCGTTCCCCCTGCGTCGATGCAGAGGGAAGTTGACGTGAGATGAAAATCGCCATGGGCGGCGTCCACAAAGAGCGGATCGCTCGAGATGTTCCTCGTTCCGCCGCCGGGCCAATTCTGAATGCAACTGAAAGTGGGCGACCAGCAGCGATACAGCTGGGCGCCAGTGGGAGCGGTATTTCCCCAGACAATGCAGTTCCGGATTGTGGCGTTGCAGTCGGAAAGCCCTCCGCCGCCGGTCGCGGCCGAGTTGCCGTAGATGGTGTTATTCTCGATCCGGCCGGCGCAATTCCTGAGGCCGCCGCCATAGCCCGAAGAATTGCCGATGCACGTATTGCTGGTGATGATATTGTTGCGGATGACGCCATTGCAGTTCTGAAGGCCGCCGCCGGCAGCGTCACCTATGCCCGCCACGACCCCGTTGACCGAGATGAGATTCTGTTGGATAACGCCGTCGCAATCCGCCAGTCCGCCGCCCGAGATATTGTACCAGCCATTGACCGAGTTGCGGGTAATGGTGTTGTTCTGAATAACGCCATCGCAATTGTAGAGCCCTCCGCCTCCGCCGTTGCTGGGGTAGCTCAGGGCTTGATTGCCCGCGATCAGATTGTTCTCAATGAGGCCCTGGCAGTTGTGCAGGCCGCCTCCCTTTGATCTCCAATCCGTATTCGGATATACGGCGGTGTTGCTGGTGATATGGTTGTTCCGGATGGTCGCGTGAGTGTTGTTGCCGCGGATACCGCCGCCGTCAGGGGCCTGTCCGCGCGTGATCGTGAAGCCGGAAAGCGTACAAGTGGGCAATTCCGTGCCCGAGAACGTCACGACGGATCCGGCGAGAGAGCCGTCAATGATGGTCGCTTCGACAATCGCCGAGCGCAGCGGATCGGTCGAGCGCAGCGTGACGTTCTTTCCGCGAAAATTGATGTTCTCCCGATACCTGTCCGGCGAGACGACCAGTTCGTCGCCTGGGAACGAAGCGTCAATCGCAGCCTGAATGGTGGAGTAGTCATGGCCGGGGCCTTTGCCGACGGTGAAGGTGCTTGGGCTGTCGGGTCGCAGATGCAGGCTGACGGGGATGAGCACCGGGCTGTTGGTCGCGCCGGGGTCGCTGACGATGATCGCCGCATCGTAGCGGCCGGGCGGCAGCGCCGTGGTCTGAAAGCCAATTTGGTGTAGGCTGCGGCTGCTCGGCAAACTCGATGTTCCCAACGAGGGGATGGCTACCAGCCAGCCGGGCACGGTGTTGAGCGCGAAAGACAGGGAACCTTGTGTGCGGCTGTCCAGCCAAACCTCGACCGTCTGCGTGGTCGGGGCAATCCCCGCCACACCCTCGACGTGGAAGGATGTCGGACTGTACGCGATCATCGGCGGCCGCGGGCGGACCTCATCGGGGCCGATGTCGAAATCCGAACCGTCGCCGCGCGGGATTGCGGTGAAGTTGTATGGCCGCGAGTCGCCGTCCATGTCGGTGGTCAGCGCGACGGCTCCGCCAGCGTCAATGCAGGGCGAGCCGGGCAGCAGATGGAAATCGCCATGCGCCACGTCGGCCACCTGGGGGTTGGCCGTGATGATGCCGACGCCCGGCCCCGTCCAGCCTTCGATGCAGCAATAGGTGGGCGTGGACAAGTCGGTGTTCTTGGCGGCGGGCGTGTTGGCCCACAGGATGCAGTTCCGGATCGTTCCGCCACAGGCAAAAATGCCCCCCCCCTCCATGTCATAGTCACTGTTGCCCCAGATCACGTTGTTAATGATCGTGCCGCCGGACAAGGCGATTCCTCCTCCTCCGCCCAGCGCCATACCCCCATTACTATTGGCCCAGACCACATTATTCTGAATCAGACCGTTGCAGTCGCAAATCCCGCCGCCCATGATCCAGGTGGAATTGTGAGAAACAACATTGCCCTGGATCGTTCCGTCGCAGAGGCTCAGGCCGCCTCCCCTCTGCGCCGCCCAGTTATTTTCCACGCGGTTGAACTGAATTGTGCCGTCGCAATCATACAGCCCGCCGCCGTGTTCGTCGCCCGCTTCGTTGCCCGAGATGGTGTTGAGTTCGATCAGCCCGTCACAATGGTGCAAGCCGCCGCCACGACTCGCGCTGTTCCCGCTGATCACGCTGCACCGGATGGTGGCGTGGGTGCCGTTGCCATGAATCCCGCCACCGTCCGAGGCCCGGCCGCGCGTGACGGTAAAACCGGACAACACGCACGACGAGAGCTCGCTGCCGGCGAACGTCACAGCGGGACTCGTGGCATTGCCGTCTATGATCGTCGCGGCAACCACCGGCGGGCTGGTCGGAGCGGTCGAGCGCAGGGTGATATTCTTCCCGCCGAAATTGATGTTCTCGACGTAGGTCGCCGGATAGACCACGACCACGTCGCCGGTGGTGGCCGCGTCAATGGCCGCCTGGATGGTCGAGTAGTTGTAGCCGCCTCCCTTGCCCACCGTGATGGTTGCCGCCACAGCTGCCTGCGAAGACAACCATACCACGCAAACCGCCAAAACAGTCACCCGTCTCATCGTCGCTGCCTCCCGAAGATGTCTTGGCATAGGCGAGCCGGTGATGCGGCCGATCCATGGCGGGCCGGCGTCTATGTCAGATGCGTCGAGCCGCTCAGGCCCCTACTTCTATGGGATTCTAACAGCCCGCTTATAGTGCGGCCCGGCGGTTTCGTCAACATAATCCGCGCTAAAAACAGCCACGGCGGGGAACTTGCGAAAGAAAAGTGGCGCAGGCTGTCAGCCGCAAGTGGCGCAGCTTGTTAGGCTGTGATCGAAATTCCGCAGGCTGTCAGCCTGCGAAGAGTGGCGCAGGCTATCAGCCTGCGAAAAGCGGCGAACTCGACAGTCCACCCCACTCTTTTCGCCCACATACGCAGTCAAACCACCTCTTTCGCAAGTCCCGCCTTGAGGGAGCTGCGAAAAGCGATGTTCCAGATCGGCTGGGGTAAAGACTGGGCACCGCAAAGGGGTATCTGCCCGATTTCCGCACGATTCACAGGCTGACAGCCCGCGCCACTTTGCTTTTCGCAGCTCCCTCGCCTTGCATCGCGTTGGCTTTTGCCTTGACCAAAATGATTTGCCCCGGAAATAATCAGGGTTTGTGGTTTGCTTTTCGCTGCGTTGCGTCGCGGCAAGAAGCGCAACGGCAAGGAACGCCGGCGGCCTCGCCGGTGCATTGGCAATTCGAAAGGATGGGCTTGCCCGCAAGGCAAGGGAGTGTTTGGACGGTGCTAGCGGCTGACTTGACCCTCGATCTGACCGTTCTGATCCCCGTTTGCGACGAGGAAGAGAACATGGCGCCGTTGCTCGAGGAGCTGATTCCGGTCCTCGAGGGGTTGGGGAAAGCCTATGAAGTGATTCTTGTGGACGACGGTTCGTCCGACGGGACCTATCGCCGACTCTGCCAGCTCAAGCCACGCTTCCCGAAGATTCATCTGATCAAGTTCACGACCCACTTCGGCAAAACCGCCGCGCTGGTCGCCGGCTGGGAGCAGGCTCGCGGGAAAATCATCGTGATGATGGACGGCGATCTTCAGAATGATCCCCGCGATATCCCGAAGATGATCGCCCCGATCCCGCCCTACGACCTGGTTTCGGGCTACCGGGTCAGACGCCAGGATTCCTGGTTTCGCCGGATTCAGTCGGACATTGCCAATTGGGTCCGCAATCGCGTGATCCATGACAACATTCGCGACAGTGGATGCGCGTTCCAGGCGCTGCGCCACGAGGCGCTGCACAGCCAGAAGTTCTATCTGGGACTCCACCGTTTTTTGCCCGCGCTGTTTCAATTCGAGGGCTACCAGGTGACCCAGGTGCCGATCCACCATCGCCCCCGCCTCCACGGCAAAGGGAAATACAACCTGCGCAACCGGATCCTGCGGACTTTTGACGACCTGATGGCCGTGCGCTGGTTGCGCTCGAGAAGAATCCGATACCAGATCGAAGAAGAACGCTGAGCGGCTTCAGCCGGAAGCTCCGTCTTCAACGGCCCTGGCGATTTTCATCTGGTTTCCGGATGTGCCGCAGCCTCATGAGAGACTCCAGACCAATTCTCCTTGATTCTTCGGCCGGCGATCCATTAGGAATCAGCTGGTTGCAGGGCCGAGCTACGGTGGGGGTGGCTCAGGTTCAGTTTCCTGGCTCATGAGAGCAGACCGTGGGTCGTCGGATGAAGCAGCAATACCTGGTCAACGTGGAAAAGAAGGAGATCTTTGTCGCGGTTCTCGAAGACGGCAACCTCGTGCAGCTGTTGGTCGAGCCGACCGAAGAGCGCTCCATCCTGGGGAACATCTACAAGGCGGTGGCCTGTGACATCAAGCCCGGCATCCAGGCCGCGTTTGTGGACATCGGGTTTGACCGGAACGCCTTTCTGCACTTTGATGACGTCCAGCGCGAGACCGTGGAATTCTCGGTCAGCCCCGCGGGGCACCAACGCGAGGAGTCCGGCGACGAGAAACCCGGCCGCCCGCGAGGTCGCGAAGGCGGCCGCGGGAGATTCGATCCCGCCACCGCGCTCCGACCCGGCGATCACCTGCTGGTTCAGGTGACCAAAGAAGGGATCGGGCAAAAAGGCCCGCGCGTTTCGACCCACGTCTCGCTGCCCGGGCGCTACCTGGTCCTGCTGCCTTTCGCCGAGCAGGAGGGCGGCATTTCGCGGAAGATTGACGACATCCGCGAGCGCCGCCGGCTCCGCAAAATCCTGCGCGAGATTCTGGCGCCCGATCGGGCTTACATCGTGCGGACCGCCGGGCTGGAGCGACCGGCCGAGGAGATCAAGAGCGACGTGGGATTCCTGGATCGCACCTGGCGGGGCATCCGACAGAAGTATCGCTCGACCAAGGGGCCCGCGCTCCTCTACAACGATCACGACATTCTGTATCGCGTCGTCCGCGACGTGGTCAGCCCGACGGCCGACGAGATCTGGGTGGACTCGCGACGCGAATTCCGCCTGGTCCGGCGTTGGGTCCGCCAGATGATTCCCAATATCGCCGAACGCATCTTTCTCTTCTCCGATCCCCTGAGGAACGTCTTCGACCAGTTCGAGGTGGAAAAGCAGATCCAGAAGGCGCTCCGGCGCAAGGTCTGGCTGCGCAGCGGCGGCTACCTGATCTTCGATGAAATGGAAGCCATGACCGCCATTGACGTCAACACGGGGAAATACACCGGCGGCCACGACCAGAGCAAGACGGTCTATCGCACCAACCTCGAAGCGGCGCGCACGATCGCCCAGCAGCTGCGCCTGCGCGATATCGGCGGCCTGATCGTCATTGATTTCATTGATATGGAAAACAAGCAATACCAGAAGAACCTCATGGCCGAATTCAAGCAGCTCGTTTACGAGGACAAGGCCAAGGCGACGGTTCTGAACCTCAGCGAGTTCGGCCTGGTCGAGATGACGCGCAAGCGGGTTCGCCACAGCCTCAAGGGGTTCTTCTTCACCGACTGCCCGACCTGCGGCGGGTCGGGCGAGATCCTCACGCGCAGCCAGGTGTGGCGAAACATCCGCCGCGATCTGGTGGCGCGCCTGGGGACGCCGCCGCGGCCGTCTTTCGAGATCAAGGTTCACCCCGACGCGAAAGCGTACATCGAAGCCGAGCACGCCGACACCTTGAGCAAGTGGCGGGCCCGCTATCGGATCGCCATCCAGCTGCTGGCCAACGAAGGGCTGCCGCCCGAACAGTATCAGATCCGCGAGTACGCCCGTCCGCAACCCCGGCCTCGCCGGCCACGGCATGGCTCGCCTCCGCCGGCCCCGCCGCCGGAAACGCCACCGCCCGAGAGCACGACCCCTGCCACTGAATCGAGGTGATGGCCGTGGGCGCTCCGCCGTTTGTCCACCTTCATCTGCACAGTCAGTATAGCTTATGCGACAGCTGCATTCAGATCGAGCCGCTGTGCGACGCGTTGAAACGGATGGGTATGACGGGGGCGGCGCTGACCGACCATGGCAACCTGTTCGGCGCGCTCGAGTTCTATCAAACCCTCAAGAAGGCGGGCCTCAAGCCGATCGTCGGCTGCGAACTCTATGTGGCCACCACCAACCGCAACGACCGCGTCACGCCCCGGGCGCGCCAGTATACGCACCTGACGGTTCTCGCGCGCGACCTCGAGGGTTATCGCAACCTCACGGCGCTGAGCTCCATCGGCTACATCGAGGGGTTCTACTACAAGCCGCGGGTGGACAAAGACGTTCTCGTCGAGCATAGCCGCGGCTTGCTCGCGCTTTCGGGATGCACCAAGGGCGTGGTGGCCGTACCGATCCTCGGCGACCGCGAAAACGACGCGAATCAGGCCATTGACGACTACCGGCAGATTTTCGGTCGCGACGGCTTCTACCTCGAACTCCAGGATCATGGCCTGCCCGAACAGAAAAAGATCAACCCGGTGCTGCTGCGGCTGGCCAAGAAACACGACGTGCCGCTGGTGGCCACGAACGACGTTCACTACCTCAACGCCGGCGAGCACGTCGCTCACGACATCCTGCTGTGCATCGGCACGGGCAGCATCGTCACCGACGAGAAGCGGCTGCGCTACGAAAGCGACCAATTCTATTTGAAGTCGCCCGAAGAGATGGCCGCGCTGTTCGGGACGATTGACGGCGCCCTCGCCAACACGCTCGCCATCGCCGAGCAATGCAACCTCGAGATTCCGCTGCACCAGAGGCTGATCCCGCACTTCGAGCCGCCGCCAGGCTCCGATGTGTCGAGCTATCTGCACAAACTCGTTTACGAGGGACTGGAGAGGCGCTGTGCGCCGGTCACCGGCGAAAAGCGCCAGCGCGTGGACATGGAACTCGACGTCATCGGCCAGATGGGATTCGAGTCCTATTTCCTCATCGTGTGGGACTTCATGCGGTTTGCGCGCGAGCGCGGAATCCCCGTGGGGCCGGGGCGCGGGTCGGTCGGCGGAAGCCTGGTGGCCTATTGTCTCCAGATCACCGACATAGACCCGCTCGCCCACAACCTGATGTTCGAGCGCTTCCTCAACATCGGCCGGATTACCATGCCCGACATTGACATTGATTTCTGCTATGAGCGGCGGGGCGAGGTGATTGACTACGTCCGGCGCAAATATGGCGAGCGCAACGTTGCCCAGATTATCACCTTCGGCACGATGAAGGCCAAGAACGCGATCCGCGACGTCGGGCGCGCGCTGAACGTTGACCTGCGCACGGTGGACGAGATCGCCAAACTGGTGCCGGCCGGGCTGAACATCACGATTGCGCAGGCCCTCAAGAAGGAACCGCGTCTTCTCGAGCGTTACGAGAACAACGCCGCGGTCCGTCAGCTGATTGACGCGGCCAGAAGTCTCGAGGGTCTGGTCCGCCACGCCTCCACCCATGCCGCCGGCGTGGTGATCGCCGACCGTCCGCTGGTCGAGTATCTTCCCCTCTGCAAGAGCAACAACGAAATCGTCACCCAGTACTCGATGGAGGAAGTCGAGCAGATCGGTCTGCTCAAGATGGATTTCCTGGGGCTCAAGAACCTCACGGTCATCGAGTACACCCTGCGCGCGGTGGAGCGCAACCACGGTGTGCGGATTGACTGGGACAAGATTGATCACAACGACCCCAAGACGTTTCAGCTCTTTCAGGAGGGCGACACCTTCGGCGTCTTCCAGTTGGAAAGCTCGGGCATGCAGGGCTACCTGCGCAAGCTGCGGCCCCAGCGGTTCGAAGATATTGTCGCCATGAACGCTCTCTATCGGCCCGGCCCGCTGGGCGCCGGAATGGTGGACGAATACATCAACCGCCGCCATGGCCTGACCGAGGTGAGCTATCTCCATCCGGCCCTCGAACCGATTCTACGCGAAACGTATGGCGTCATCGTCTACCAGGAGCAGGTCGCACAGATCGCCCACGCTCTGGCGGGCTACAGCCTTTCGGAAGCGGACCTGCTGCGGCGCGCCATGGGCAAGAAGCAGCCCAAGGTCATGGCCGAACAAGGGGCGATCTTTGTCGAGCGGGCGGCGGCGCGGGGTGTGGTGCCCGAAGTGGCCAAGCCGATTTTCGAGCAGATGGCCCACTTCGCCGGCTATGGATTCAACAAGTCGCACAGCGCCGCCTATGCCGTCATCGCCTTTCGCACCGCCTATCTCAAGGCGCACTATCCGGTCGAGTATATGGCCGCGCTGATGACCAACGACATGGGCAACACCGACCGCATGCCGCTCCATTTCGCGCAGTGCAAGGCGATGGGCGTTCGCATCCTGCCGCCCGATGTCAACGAATCCGACCTCAACTTTACGGTCGTGGGTCCCAACATTCGGTTCGGTCTGGGCGCGGTCAAGAACGTGGGCCACGGAGCGGTGGAGAGCATCATCGAGGCGCGGCGTCGCGGTGGGCCATTCCTTTCGCTCCAGGATTTTTGCGAGCGGGTGGATTTGCGCGCGCTGAACTCACGGATGATCGCCTGCTTGATCAAAGGGGGCGCGTGCGATTCGCTCGGCGGCCACCGCGCCCAGCTGCTCGCCGCGCTCGACACCATCCTCGAGGTCGCCTCGGCCACCCAGCGCGAACGCGAGGTCGGCCAGACCTCGTTGTTCGACTTTGCCGGCCAGGAGCAACCCCTGGGCCTGACCACCGTCGCGTTGCCCGACGTGCCGTCCTGGTCGTTGCGCGAAACGCTTCAAAACGAAAAGGAACAGGTGGGCTTTTACATCAGCGGCCATCCGCTCGACGAGTTCGAGATGGACTATCATTCGTTTGCCACGTCGTCCATTCGCCGGTTCCGCGAGCAACCCGATGGCGGCGAGGTGCGGCTGCTGGGCGAGATTCATAAGATCAGCCGCAAGTTCGATCGCAACGGCAACCTCATGGCCTTCTTCGAGCTCGAGGATTTCACCGGCGCGGTCGAGTGCATCGCGTTCAGCAGAACGCACAGCGCCTATGGCGCGCTGATCGAGGAAGACGCCATTGTTTTTGTGCGCGGGATTCCGAACTCGCGCAGCGGCGAGGCGGTCAAGTGCCAGGTCAGCGAGATCGTGGGCGCCGAGGACTATCGCCGCACCCACGCGCGGTTTCTGGAGCTCACGCTTCGCGAGGCCCAATGCCGGCGCGAACAGATCGAGGCCCTGTGCGCGACGCTCCGCAAGGCGAACGGTCCGATGGGCGTGCGACTGGTGGTCCCGCTCGACGCGCAAGGCCACCGGCTGGTGCTCCAAGCCGACGACCAGCTGCGGGTCTCCCCGACCCCTCAGCTCATCGGTCAATTACGTGAGTCGGCGGTGATAAAGAGATTGACCTTCCGGGAGTCTTAGGATAGGCGTTTTCACGCAATGTCGGTTGGAAATCGGCGGCGGGCCTCGTAAGGCACATCACAAATTCTTTCGGAAATGCGGCGGCTCGACACGGCTTTGTCTTTTCCAACAGGAGGGTTCGGGGAAAGGCCAAGCCGCGTCAAACCACTTTGCGTCCGGCGGGGTCCCGGGTCACAGGTTGCGGAAGCACCGTTCTTTCTCTCGGAACGACAATCCTAAGGCGGCCTGTGGCCGCAACCAAAGAGGGGTGAGAGTCGTGGACATCCGCTCATGCACCGGAAAAAGTCCATCCCGTCCATGTCGTCCACCTCGTCCACGGGAGAAGATCTTCGCAAAACGGCTAGATGTCTAGACGAAAGCGTCTAACAGCCTGCGCCACAGGAGTTCTGCAAAAGCCTCAGAGGTGTAGACGTAAGAATCTAATGGATCGGAATGAGGTTTTGCGATCATGGCGACGACCACCTTTGAATTTGAGAAACCGATCGCGGAGCTGGAGACGAGGCTCGCCGAACTGCGCCAGCGCGAGGCCGCGGGCGAAAACGTCAGCAGCGAAATCCACGGGGCCGAAATCGAGCTCCGGCAAACCTGCGAAAACATCTATCGCAATCTCACGCCCCACCAGCGCGTGCTCATCGCCCGCCATTTCGACCGCCCCCATTCGCTGGACTACATCCGCGGATTGTTCGAGCGGTTCACCGAGCTGCACGGCGACCGGCAATTCCGCGACGACCCGGCCGTGGTCTGCGGCTTCGGCTTCTTCCAGGGCCGCCCCGTGGCGGTCATCGGCCAGCAAAAAGGCAAGGACGTCAAAGAGAACGTCGCGCGCAACTTCGGCATGATGCACCCCGAGGGCTATCGCAAGGCCATGCGGGTGATGAAACTGGCCGACAAGTTTCGCCGGCCGCTCATCATCCTCGTGGATACGCCCGGCGCCTATCCGGGGATCGGCGCCGAAGAACGGGGCCAGGCCGAGGCCATCGCCCGCAACATCATGGAGATGTTCACGCTCGCGGTTCCGATCATGGTCGTCATTATCGGCGAGGGCGCCAGCGGCGGCGCGTTGGGTATCGGCGTGGGTGACCGCGTGCTGATGCTCGAGAACGCCTGGTACAGCGTGATTTCGCCCGAAGGATGCGCCTCGATTCTGTGGCGCGACGCCAAAATGGCCCCGGTGGCGGCAGCCAATCTGAAACTCACCGCGCCCGATCTGCTCGCCATCGGCGTGATTGACGACATCATCCCCGAACCGCTCGGTGGGGCCCACCGCGACCCGCACGTGGCGGTGGAAAACGTCCGCGTCGCGCTCGAACAGACCCTCGAGGAACTCACCACGCTCGATCCGGAAACGCTCAGGAAGCAGCGCCACGCAAAATACCGGGCAATGGGCGCCTTCATCGAAACGGCAACGGAGGGCGTGGCGGCGGCGCAGGCGGCCGATCCGCCACCTTCTCGCGGCAATCGCAGGAAAAAGTAGCGCACGCTGTTAGCCTGTGAAAAACATTGCCTCGCCGCCTGACAGGCTCCGCTGCCAGGGAAGTCCATCTCGCAAAGCCTTCTGGCCGCGCGTCCGCCTGAATATCTTGCTTGAAAAACAATCTTCCCTAGACATAGAAATTCAATTCGGGAAACGTGATGGAGTCCATTTTCTCGAAGGGAGACCCGTGATGCACTACTTGATACCTCTCGCCATTGTGGTGGTCATCGTCTTTTTCGTCATTGCCCTGTACAACGGCTTGGTTCAGCTACGCCAGGAAGTGAAGAACTCCTGGGCCCAGATTGACGTTCAGCTCAAGCGCCGCTACGACCTGATCCCCAACCTGGTCGAAACCTGCAAGGGCTATATCGCGCACGAACGCGGAACGCTCGAGGCCGTGACCAAAGCCCGACAGCAGGCCATTGACGCCAAGGGGGTCGCCGACAAGGCCGTCGCCGAAAACTTCCTCACCCAAACCCTTCGGTCGCTCTTCGCCGTCGTCGAGGCCTATCCCGATCTCAAGGCCAACCAGAACATGATGGCGCTTCAGGAAGAGCTGGCCTCGACCGAGAACAAGATCGGCTTTGCCCGCCAGTACTACAACGACACGGTCATGAAGTACAATACGCGCACCCAGACCGTGCCGGCCAACGTCATCGCGGGCATGTTCGGCTTCACGGCCGAGCAGTTCTTCGAGCTCACCGACGCCGCCGAACGCCAGGCCCCAAAGGTGCAGTTTTGAGATGGACATGCTCTTGTGCTGATCCTGCCTTTGCCCAAGCGTGAGTAGGAATTCTGAGAAACGCCCAACCGGCGTGGCACGTTTCTTTGTCCGCCATCATCTCCTGAGCCGAACCGCCCGAACGCCGTTGACTTCCGGAAGATCGTTCGTTCATCCTTATTTCGAAAAGTTGTCCTGACCCGTATGAGACTGGTTGCTGCGGTGATGCGTCGTGACGAGAAAGACCACGCCTGAAATAAGCTGGTTTGGAGTGGGCCTGCCACCCGAAATGGAGGCCTTCCTGGCGGATAGCAACCCTTGGTGGCGGGGCAAGCCGATGCGCCCTTTGCCGCCCTTCCGGCGGTGGCTGTTCCAACACACTCTGCAGAGGCTCAAGACCGGGCTAACCGCCGTCACCGTCCTGCGCGGTCCGCGCCAAGTTGGCAAAACCACTCTGCAAGAACACATCATAGACCACCTGCTCCACCGAGAGGGGGTGCCTCCAAACCGGATCTTTCGAATCCAGTTCGATGAAATCCCGCTGCTCAAAGGGCTGGGAGATCCCATCCTCAGTCTGTGCCGGTGGTTTGCAGATCGCATCCTGAAAGGATCATTTAACGAGTGGGCCCGGAAAGGGGAGCCTGCGTTCCTGTTCTTCGACGAGGTGCAAAACCTCGCCGACTGGGTTCCTCAAGTTAAGTCCCTGGTGGATCATCATTCGGTGCGAGTTCTGCTGACCGGGAGCTCGGCGCTGCGAATCGAACGCGGCCAGGACAGTCTGGCGGGGCGATTCTCCACGCTGGAGCTGGGAACACTGCTTCTTCGGGAAATCGCGGAGTTGCGAGGCTGGGGCAGCCTCCCTCCCCTTCTCCCGCTCAACGGCCTGGGTCAGCTGCTGGAACGAAACTTCTGGCAGGGGTTGCGCGAACAAGGTCTCCGTTATCGCAGCATTCGGGACCAGGCCTTTGCCGCCTTCTCCGAACGCGGCGGCTATCCGATCGCGCAAGCCCGATCAGACCGGCCTTGGGAAGAATTGGCGGACCAATTGAATGAGAACGTGATCTCGCGAGTCATCAAGCACGACCTGCGCGTCGGAGAACGAGGACGAAGACGTGATGAGCTGTTGCTTGCAGAGGTCTTCCGGTTGTGTTGTCGCTACGCGGGGCAGCCGGCTGGAAGGCCCGTATTCACCAATGAACTGCGATCCGCTCTCTCGGCAAACATCGGCTGGCAGCGCATCTTGACCTACCTGAGGTTTCTCAACGACACGCTGTTGATTCGGTTGGTCCTGCCGCTGGAGATACGAAACAAGAAGCGCAAAGGCTACCAGAAGATCTGTCTCTCCGACCACTCGCTGCGCGCCAGCTGGCTGCAGGAGGTCATTCCGGTCACTCCAGACGCCTTGCAGCAATCGCCTCATCTCAGCGACTTGGCCGGCCATCTGGCGGAGAGCATCGCCGGTTACTTTTTGGGCAGCATTCCCGGGTTGGACCTCGCCTGGTTCCCGGAACGGGGCGCGGAGCCTGAAGTAGACTTCGTGATTACCGTTGGGGAACACCGTATCCCGCTGGAGATCAAATACCGTCAGCGCATTGATGGTCAACGCGACACGGTGGGACTGCGCGCCTTTCTGGAGAAAACGGTTTACAACGCGCCGTTTGGAATTCTGGTGACCCTGTCGGATGACACGACCATCGCCGACCCGCGAATAATCGCATTGCCTCTCTCGTCGCTGCTGTTGATGCGATGATGTCCCGAGAAATACGATTGGGGGCACAACGCGTTGGATCAACCGGATCCACCTTGCTCTAGGGCAACAGAATCTCTTACTGCCCGTGCGGGACTCAGCCGACCGGTGTTGAAGCACCACGCTCCCGTCTGGCTTCACGAGGGGCGGTCGGTGATTCAGCCGAATGTCTGCGGCTACGAGATCGAGGGGCGGCGGTTTGTGGTCAAGGATTTCCGGCCGCGGCCGTGGCTGGTCAGGCGCTGGTGGGGAAGATGGGTGCTACGGCACGAATGGGCGCGGCTGAAGCGGCTCCAGGGGATCGCCGGCATCCCGCGCCTGCTCGGCTGGGTGGACGACGAGGCGTTCGCCATGGAGTGGATCGCGGGCGAGCGGCTGCCCCACCGCAAGCAGGGTTCGCTCGAACCCGTCTTTTTCGACCGCCTGGCGCAATTGGTCGAGGCGATCCACGCGCGCGGCCTCAGCCACGGCGATCTTCGGCGCAAGAACATCCTCGTGGATCGCGAGCAGCAGCCCTATCTGATTGATTTCGCAACGGCTTTTCTCGTCAAGCCGGAACGCCGGAGCGGGCGGTTGTTCGCGCGGCTCTGCGAGGTGGATCGCCTGACCGTCCTCAAGCTGAAGGCTTACTATTGCCCCGACACCATGAGCGACGAAGAGCGGCGGCGGCTCGAAGCTCAGCCGCTGGCCTTGCGCTTCGGCCGCTTTCTGCGAAAGAAAGTCTATCGCCCCGTCAAGCCGCGCCGCATGCGCCGGCGCTGGGCGAAGATTCGAAGGTTCTTTTCCGGGAAACCCTCCGAAGGCGAAGAACCACCGGACGAGTGAATGGCCGTTGACGGCCCCTTCTCGCGCTTCGCTTCTTCTGAATTCATGACTTCGGAACGCTAAGGCGGAGGAACGGGCAACTGTTGGGGCGGGGAGGCGCTTTGCGCGGGTTCGAGCAGCACGACCACTTCTTCGAGGCGATCGAAGCGAACCGTCGGTTTGACCGCCGCGCAGGGCTGTCCATACTTGTTCTGCTCGACCCCGACGATTTTGCCGATGACCAGTCCCTTGCGGAAAAGCGATTCGGCCGGTTGGCCCGAGGTGACGACGTCGAAACCCGACTGGACCTGTGGCTGCGGATGGTCGAGGGTCATCAGCAGGCGGTCCATCTGGCCCGTGCCTTGCACAATTCCGCGTTCGCGCGTTTGGCTGGTCAAGGCGCCGGCCGCGAATTCGGGATCAACGAGCAGTTGAACCAGAGCGCTCTTGGGCGACACGTCGCGGATGAAACCCACCAGGCCGTCCTGGTTGACCACGGTCATGCCGGTGGTGACGCCGTCCCGCCGCCCGCAGTCTATCATCACGGTGCGCGTCCAGAAATTCGGACTGAAAGAGACGATGTTAGCCGCCACGGTGGGCTGGCCGAAAACGGGCTGGGCGGTGGTCAGCTTGCTCAGACGCTGAAGTTGGGCCAGCGCGTCGGTCAGTTGCTGATTGTGCACGCGCAGGTCGGCGAGCTCGTTGTTCAGTTGATCGTTCTCGGCCGCAAGATCGCGCGAGCGAAACAGAGTCACCCACGCGCCCGTGACGAATCGGTCCACCGCGGCGACCGCCGTCGTCAGCGGCTGAATGGCGAGCCGGGCGACGCGGCCGGCCGGTCCGGGCGGGATCAGATCGGCCTGTCGCGCCAGGACCACGACCAACAAGACGATGAGCAAGGCAAAGAGGATGATCCGTCGGCGTTGGGACCAGATTTGGGCGAGAGTCATGGAAGCGCTGAACGCTGAACGCTGAACGCTGAACGAGAAAAAGTACAACGTGCGAAGAGCGAAGCACGAAGAAAAGCCGGGCGACCTGGCGCGACGCTGCACTGCAAGTTAGAATGTGCTGGTAGGCAGACCGGGTTCATCCTTCTTTTTCGTCCTTTGCTCTTCGTATTTCAAAAGCACCGGCGAGGCCGCCGGCGTTCCTTACCGTCTTCTCATCCCATCCAGGCGGCTGAGCAGTTCGAGAGATTCGAGCACTTTGCCCGTGCCCAGCACGATCGCTGTTTCCGGATTGTCGGCCAGACGGACGGGCAGGCCGGTCTCGGCATGCAGGAGCGTATCGAGGCCTTGCAGCTGCGAGCCGCCGCCGGCCATGACGATCCCGGCGTCCATGATGTCGGCCGCCAGTTCGGGGGGCGTGCGTTCGAGGCAGTTCTTGACGGCATCCACAATCGTGTTGACCGGTTCGGCCAGCGCCTCGCGGATTTCCTCGGAGGAAATCTGGATGGTGCGCGGCAGACCCGCCACGAGGTCGCGCCCCTTAATGGTGTAATTCTTTTCTTCGGGCAGGACGTCGGCCGAGCCGATCTTGATCTTGATGTCCTCGGCCGTGCGCTCGCCCACCATCAGGTTGTATTTCCGCTTGATGTGCTGGATGATCGCGTTGTCCATCTCGTCGCCGGCCACGCGCACCGACTTGCTCACGACGATGCCGCCGAGCGAGATCACGGCGACCTCGGTGGTGCCGCCGCCGACGTCTATGATCATGCTGCCCGACGGCTCGGTCACGGGCAACCCGGCACCGATCGCTGCCGCCATGGGCTCTTCGATCAGATGGACTTCGCTCGCGCCGGCCTGTTCGGCCGACTCGCGCACGGCGCGCTTTTCGACCTCGGTGATGCCCGACGGAACACAGATGATCACCCGCGGATGGGCGAACTTGCGTTGCTCGGTTCTCACCCGCCGGATGAAGTAGCGGAGCATCTCCTGGGTGGTCTCGAAGTCGGCGATCACGCCGTCCTTCATCGGCCGAATGGCGACAATGTTGGCCGGGGTGCGGCCCAGCATGCGCTTGGCTTCCGAACCGACCGCGAGGGGTTTGTTGGTGTTGCGGTCAATGGCGACCACCGACGGCTCGCACAGAACAATTCCCACTCCCCGGACATAGACCAGCGTGGTGGCCGTACCCAAGTCTATTCCTATGTCCATCGAGAAGAGTTTGCGAAATAACCGTCCAAACATATAAGGAAACCCCAGTCTGGCGACTGTAAACCCTGCACAAAGGTTAGTTTCTGCGCTTGAAGGCGGCATGTTTCAAGCAAATTCTGCGTGGCGAAACACGCCTGCCCAGAAACCCGCCTTGGTTCTATCGCTCGTGGCTCGACCGAACGGGCGCGACCAACGCGGGCCTGGCCGTTCTCGCCAAGCTGCCCTCGCTGGAGGTGTTGTCTCTCCGCGAGACGGCGATCACCAACGCAAGCCTGGCTCAACTCAAGTCGTTGCCCTGGCTGAACATGCTCGACCTCACGGGCACAGAAGTCACCGATGACGGCGCCGCCGGGTGTGGTTTTCTCTTAACTGGCGATTTCCTTTCCCATACGCCAGAACAGGGGGATGGATCGCGTTCTGTGCGATCCCCCACTTTTCTACCCCCCGAAAACCTTGCGAATCGGAGGAAACCATGAATGAGTTGGTCAATGAAAAAGCCGTCCCGGAAACAGCGAAAGTTCACCAAGAACGCACCGTTCGACGTTAGCGGCATCATCCTCACTGACAACGGCAACGCGTTCGTCTCCGATCGCTGGATCTCGTTCTGCCTCCACAACGGGTTCCTCCACCGCACGACGAGGATCAACCACCCATGGAGCAACGGCAAAGTCGAAGCGCTGAACAAGACCCTGAAGTACCAGTGCTTTCCTGCAATCTGCACTGGCGAATCGCTTACGGTGGAGGAAATTCAGGTCCTCGTGGATCGCTGGATGTTGTACTACAATTCGAGCAGGACACACACCGGCCACATGAATCGTGGGCTGCCGCCCTTGGCGCTTTACGCACTGTGGCGGAAAGCGCCGGGAGACTACATAGACAAATTGGTGCACCTGGGCTTGATTATCCTTGACGACCCGGCTCACCTTCGCTACGTGGGTTCCTCGCAGCGCTCTGCTGGAGAGCAACGTCTGCGAACGGTGGTCGGGGCTGAGCCTGTCGCCAACGAGGGCCAGCTCCTTGCTTTTGTGGTCGAGGGCCGAGGTGCCACCCTTTACTCGCCGGCAGAGGGCGCCCTGCCACCGCCCGCGCCTTCCCATGCCTTCTTCCCCACCAGGTGACCACTGTTCCAAAAAACTCTCCCACAGTCTCGGAAAGAGTCTCCCGAGGCTGTGTCTATTGAGGGAGAAAGTGGGGGATCGCACAGAGCGCGATCCATCCTCTGGAACAAATGTTCTATGTTCCCTGTTTGGGAAAAATACACCGGGCTGGAAAAAGCCCCGCCGAAGTGCAACATCACGAAGTAGGCTCGCCCGACGTGCGGGGCAAAGGAAAAGACCGGGCGCCTCAGGCGCCCGGCCTTTGGGTTGATTCCTGTGACTCCGATTGCCCGAAGCGTCGTCGCTTTACTTCTGTGCAGCGACGTCGCCGCTGGCTTTCACCGCGCCCAGAATCAGCGCCAGGAAGATCAGGATCACCGACACGCCGATCAAAACGCCCAGGCCCGCCTGGACCGATCCGCCGGCCCGTTGCGCCAGCTTGCCGATCACGTTGGGCAGGATCACCGCGCCCAACAGACCGATGGCGAAGATGATCCCGAAAATGCTGCCGTAGACCTTGGGATTGAACTTCGAGAAGGTCACGCCCACGATGGTCGGGAAACAGGGCGCGCAGGCCAGGCCGATGAGGGCGGCCGTCACCCAGGCCACCGGCACGCTGGCCGTCTTGGTCATGGCGAACATGACGACCGCCGCGATCAGGGCCATCAGCGCGATTACCTTGTCGCCCACCCGCGTGATCGCGCCGATCTGGGAAGCGATCAGACGGCCAACCATCATGGCGATGGCAAACACCGACATCATGTAGTTGGCTTTGGCGTCAATGGCCTCTTTCGCCATGTTCGGCGTGGCTTTCTTGATGACCTCGGCGCCATAGGAGCTGACCCACCCGGTCACCGAAACCTCGAGGGCGATGTAGAGAAACAACGTGATGCCCGCGACGAGAACGGCCACCTGGCCCAGCAGCGAGGCCCCTTGGGAGAACTGGAAACCCGCCGACGAGGTCGGGTACTCCGCAACGAGCGCCACGATGACGGGGAGGAGGACGATGATCGCCAGAACAACGATGTTCATGGTATAGCTATCAGGAGATTTCTTGAAGAGGTAGCCCGTCAGCAGAGGCGTGATAAACAGCCCCAGACCGAAGAACACGTTGCCGAAGTTGCTGGCCGCCGCGGGGTTCTTTCCCTCGAAGAGGACCACCGGGATCAACGTGTTGCCGGCGGTGTTGCAGCACATCGCGCCGATGCCCAGCAGAATGCACGCCATGATTGCCAGGGCATAGGTGGTGGCCGTGGCGAGGAGCACGATGCAGATGGCCGTCGCGACGAACCCGATAATGGCGATGGGCTTGTATCCCCATTTGTCGCAGAGCAGACCGATGATCAGCGACATCACGCAGCACGCGAGCATGAAGTACGAGATGAGGGCCCCGAACTGAGCGTCGTCAATCTTCAGGTGGGGAACCAGCTGCAACTTCAGGGCTCCCAGCAAGGCGAAACTCATCCCCAACCCAAACACGCACAACAGGGCTACTACTGCGGCTAGCTTCTTCATTCTTCCTCTCCTTTCACCACGGGTTTAGTAGGGTCGCCGAGGCGGAATACTGGCGCGCTGCGGCGCACGGAAGGTTCACGCCAAAGGCCGTCCTGGTGACGTGGCTAATCGTTGTCCGATCCACACCCCCTCTGCGTGGTCTTAAGATTTGTCGGCCGTTTACGGCACCGTGCGGTCAGTCTATGAGCGGCCCCCTTGCCGTCAAGCGAAAAGAGTGGGACCGGTTGGATTGGCAACCTGTCAGAATTATTGGCCCGGGGCCGCTGGTGGGTCTCCGACAGGTTGCCAACCGGTCCCACCCGTTCGGGCGCGGGTGCATCTCCCGAATGTATGTGTTTAGCGACCCTTTGGAGTGCGGTGGCCTTCCGCCGCTTTGCCGTTCTCTGGAGTAACCAGTGACCAAAAAAGCAAAGCGGCGGAGGGCCACCGCACTCCAAAAGTTGGCTCGCACCCCCAGTTTAGCCAATGCGCAGGGTGCCCTTGTCGTTGTTGCTTATGCGCGCTAAACACATACTCCCGAATTCGGGACACGCACCCTTCGGGCGCCAAAAGGTGGAATCGGTATTGAAAATGGCAGAGCCGGGGCGGTTAGTAATTCTCTTTCACGGGTCGCCTTGAAACCGGCCATTATCCTGGTTCTTGTGAAGGAGTCGTGACATGATTCTGATCGGCGAATTGCTCAACTCGACGCGAAAAAAAGTCCGCGCCGCCCTCGAGGCGCGCGACATTGCCCACATCCAGGACCTGGCCCGTCGCCAGGCCGAAGCCGGCGTCACTTACATTGACGTGAATACCGGCGCGCTGCTCGACCGCGAAAAGGAGGCCATGGAGTGGCTCATCCGCACCGTCCGCGAGGTCACCGACTGCCGACTCTGCATTGACAGCCCCGATCCCGAAACGCTGGCGCTCGGACTGGAGTTGGGCGGTCCCGGGACGATGATCAATTCGATCTCGGCCGAAGCCAAACGCTACGAGCGAGTGATCCCGCTGGTCGTGAAGCATAAAGCGCCGGTGATTGCGCTGGGCATGGATGACGAGGGATTGCCCGAGGACGAAAAGCGGGGATTCAAGATTCTCTCGCAGCTGGTGGCCCGAATGGAAGGCGATGGCGTGGGGCGCGAGCAGATTTTCGCCGATCCACTAGTGCGGCCCGCCGGCGCCAACACCCGCATCCCGCCGGTCGTTCTCAACGTGATCAGCCGGGTCCGGGCGGCCTTCCCCGACATTCACATCAGCGGCGGGATCAGCAACGTCAGCCACGGTCTTCCCGTGCGCAAGCTGCTCAATCGCGCCTTTCTGACCCTGGCCCTGTCGCGCGGCCTTGACGCAGCGATCCTTGACCCGCTCGACCGCGAGCTGATGGCCGAGATCGCCGCCGCCGAGGTCTTTCTCGGTCGTGACGAATTCGCCATGAACTACATCCGCCTCTATCGCGTGGGCCAACTGGAGGAAGCGCCGTGAACCGCACTCCCCATCGCGACTCGATCACGCTGCACAATATGAGCTTCTATGCCTACCACGGCGTCACTCCCGCCGAACGCCAGGTGGGCCAGCGGTTCTATCTCGACGTCACGTTCTGGCTCGATCTCTCGCGGCCGGGCCGAACCGACGACGTCCGCGATACGGCCGACTATGAGAAAGTCTATCGCGTCATCTCCGACATGACCCTGGCCAAGCGCTATCATTTGATCGAAGCGCTGGCCCAGGATATCGCCGACCACATCCTCGCGGCCTGTCCCCCGATCGAAGCGGTCGAAGTCACGGTGCGAAAGCCCCAAGTGCCCCTCGGCGGCATCCTCGACCACGTCTCGGTGACGGTCTACCGCCAACGGCAGTCCAACGAAGAGAAGAACTGATTTTGGATCCGTGGGACAGGTTGGCAACCGGTCAGAAAGGCACGATTGGCCTTGAGCCAACGATTCTGACCGGTCGCCAACCTGTCCCACCCCACAGAGAACCTTTACTGGCCGCGGATCGCCTTTTCCATCAGCGGCAAAGCCGATTGGATCGAGATCGCATAGATGCAATCGGGGACGTTTTCCTTGACCGCGGGATTGACTTGGTCAGGACGAACCAGCAGCCCCACCGCCCGCGCCTTCTGATTGACAATCACCCCACCCAGCGCGGCGTTGATCTTGGCACACTGGATGACCAGCCAGTCGGTGTTGCCGGCCCGTCGGATCGCCAGCAAGGTGCCTTCCGCGCTCTCCACTTTGGCTCCGTGCGTGGCCAGGCAGATCACCTTCTCGTTGGGGACCAGGAGGGCCGGGTTGCCCATGGGAATGGGATCCACCGTGGCATCCACGTGCAGGGTCGCCAGGTCGTCCCCCGTGGCTTCGGCCACCGAAAGGACTTGGCAGGGAAGGGATCGTCCGCCGAACTTCACCGTCATTCTCTTCGGGTCGGCGTTGCGGACCACCCGCGCGTTGGTCAGCAGCAACCCGTCGCGACGGAAAAAGAATCCCGTGCTGCTGCCCGTATTGGTTTCGACAAAGGCGAGGGCCTGGCTGTTTTCGTTCAGCGCGCGCGACGGGATGACCGGCAACACCCCGTGCGATTGCACGCTCAAGGTGGTCGTCAGATCGCTGACGAGTTGTTGCACCGCCAGGTCGCGTTTCAGGGTGTCGAGGTCTCGTTGACCGTTTCGTGCGGCATAGAAATTGCCCTGGTTGTCCACGATCCAGGAGCTCAAGCGCGACAGATTGCCGGTTTCGCGTGCCCGTTGCAGTTGGGCCAGATAATCGGCGTTGTGCTGGTTGAGCTTGGCGATCAAGGTTTCGGCCTCGGTGACGTGGTTGCCGGGCGGCCGCCGGTCCAGATACCGCTTGAGCGGATAGGTGCTCGGTTCGTTGACCGCCGCCGTTCGCTCCTCTTCAAAATCAATATCGTCAATGCGGTTCAGCGCCTTTTCGCGGAAGGGTGAAGAGGGGTGGCGCGCGAGAACCGCCCGGATCCGGTCGCGATCCGAGCCCGCGATCACTTCGTTGAACAGGGCCTCTTCCAACCGGCGCAGGACATCGTCTTTCTCCGGCGAATCCGGAAAGGCCTCGAGGAATCTCTGATAGCCCACCGCGGTACGCTCCGCCTTGGCCTTGTTCAGCAGTTGGTTGTGCATACGCATTAAGCGCTGATCAATGTCGGGAATCAATTTGGAATAGTCGGTGTCTTTGTAGCGTTCTTTGAAGGCCCGCAGATCTTTCGGCGTGCCCGCCGCGATGGCATCCTGATGTTCTGCGCGCTCCAGGAAACTGATGGCCTCGCGAACGTCGCTTTGGGCCAGCGGGCCGGGGTCATTCTTGTGACGCTCGATCAGCGTCTTCAAGGTCGCCCGGTCGCTTTTTTCCCGCGCTTCCCGAAACGCGATGTGGTCTTTCAGCAACGCGATTCGCTTCTTGTGCGGCGAGTCGGGGAAGGTTTGCAGATAGCGATCGAGTTGCTCCATGGTGGCTTCCTTTTCCACCAGTCCCACCAGCCCATCCTGGAACTTGCGGATCAGCGCCTCGCGATTCGGACAGGAGCGCTTGAATTGTTCGTCATAGAGCGCGAGATAACTTTTCAGCATCTCATAGCCTTCCCATTTGTCGGACTCCGTGGCCAGATACTTTTCGGCCTGCTCGGCGGCCTGCTGGAAATACGGGTTCTCGGGATAGGTCGCCAGGTAATGCACCCAGGCCTCGAAGGAATTGACCTGCGTGAGCGCATTGATCAGCAGCGGGTGGAGCTTCCGGTAGTAGGTCTCTCGCAGTTGGGGATCCTCGGGAACGGGAAGGTAGTCGCTCAAGGCGTAGGAATTAATGAAACCGGGCCAGGACCCATTGCCGTCGCGGGTGGCGCGGAAGGGACTTTGTTTTTCGATCTCGCTGTAGTCAATCTCGGCGATCCGCAGCTTGGCCAACGTCCTCACTTTGGGATACGGATGATCGCGCATGAATCGCTCAACGATGCTGGCCTTCGTGGCGGTTTCCACCCCCTTAAACAGGGCCATGGCCTCGTTCTCACGCAGCTGGAGCGCACGCTTCCGCGCCTCGGCCGCCATCGGGGAGGCGGGATCGCTGTCGGCGAATTGTTCATAGGCCCTGGTGGTATTCGCTCGTTCGGCACGCCGAAAGGCGTCCTCGCCCCGGGGCACGCTGACGCACGCCGCCACCACCACCAGCGCTCCCGCCGCCATCGCTTTCAAACACACCTTGCATTGTCCTGCCATTGTCCCACCTCCCGCGCCACAGGCAAGAGCTTCCTTGACGCGCGCTTCTTCGACTGCAACCAACGGTTCCAAGTGCAAACCCTATACACACTCGGGCCACGGGTCAATGCAAAAGGAAACGCGTGGTGTTCTGCGGCGCGTGCTGACAACGCCGGCGAACACCCCGATGAGAAACGAAGCCATAGGCGGCCGCCGCAGCCTTGAAACTGCCGGTAGCACTCTGACCTGGTGCTGGTGAACGATCGCTTCCGGTGCAGCCGATCGGCTACGGGCTTCGGCGGTATTCCCGTTGGTCGTGGCACGGCGTGAGGCAAGAGCCACCGCTCTCGGTGGCGGTATAGAGGATCGTGCCGTACCATTTCCTGAACAGCACCTTCTCCCGCATCAAACGGGGTTGCTGGGAGGCATGGGCCGCGTGGCAAAGGTGGCAGGCGCGGCCGCGCTTGAGCTTGGCCACATGAAACCAATGGAGATTCTCCGTTCCGTTGCGAAATCCCGTGACGCCTGCCCTATTGGGATTCTCGACCAGTGCTTCCTTATGGCATTTCCAGCACAGCGCGTACTGCGTTTTGTTATAGACATCGTAGCTGCCGGCCGGATAGCCGCTCTCGAGCAGACTCGGCTGGTCCGACCCGTGGGGTGTATGGCAGGCCGGACAGGAGCCTTTTTCCATGGCCTTGTGAACAAACGGCAAAGTCGCCAGGCTTTCGGCGATGTTTTCCAGTTTGCGCCCGCCGCTTTCGATGGGCAAATCATGGCAGGTCAGACAGGATTCCGCCACATTCTCGCGTACATAGCGCTGCGCGGATTGCTGGTGCGCATAATGGCACGAGCCGCATTGGGTCTTGGGGTCGAAATACTCGTGGCGGTAAGGGTAGGCCGCCGCTTTCTTCAAGAACGGCTCGTGGCACTGGGCGCACTCCGAGAGGAACTTCTCGTCACGTAGCAGGTTGCGCACGCGGCTCTCGTGGGGATTATGACACTGGGTGCAAAGGTCGGTGTCGGGCGGGTGCTTGACTGTTTCGCTGGGCTTCTCGATTTCCAGCCCGCCATGACACTGGAGACACATGGAGTTGTTGCGGGTTTTGAGCAGAGCGGTCCCCGTCGCCGAGTGATCCAGATGGCAAGGCAGGCAGTGCCCCTCCAGATAGGGAGGATGCTTGGGCGTTCTCCCGCCCGGCTCCACCGGGTGGCATTCCGGGGCGACGCAGCTCTTGCGATAGTGGCTATCCATATCCGGTTGGAGTGTCGCGCTCGTCACGGCCAACCCAAAACCCGTGGCCGAGATGCTGAACACCAAAAGAAAGAGGCAAAAAACCGGACCGAAAGATCTGGTGGACCTACAACCGAGAGCCCCCCTGCGGATCGTCCTGAGCTTGCCGAAGCACATGCTTCGTACCTTACCTCGGAGGGAGTTGCGAAAAGCGATGTTCCAGGTTGGCTGGCGTGCGGATCGCTCAGTGCAAAACGGCATCGGTTTGATTCCTGCACGATTCACAGGCTGACAGCCTGCGCCCCTGCGCTTTTCGCAACTCCCTCTTGCCCCGAGAGGCTGACAGGTTTTGCCTTGAATCAACAGAGGTGGAAACGTAGGCTGATTAATTATAGGTGCAAGGGGAAATGGTGAGACCCTGCTAAAAATGATCAAATTCCTCTGCAGATGTGAGTAATCCATGGCATCATCGAACCACCCGTCGAGCCACAATGTCCCGCCCCCCTTGTCACATAATCCGATCTGTTACCTGGGGTGGGCGGTCGTCATTACCAGTTCGACCCTGCTCGCGGTCCTGGCCGTGAT
>Ga0315282_10004215_pt1 | contig 25150 bp, 28 predicted proteins | sample YL17G07_20_MG_FD_203693 | JGI IMG/M metagenome (GOLD analysis project Ga0315282, IMG submission 203693) | Sediment microbial communities from Yellowstone Lake, YNP, Wyoming, USA - YL17G07_20 | ecosystem: Environmental > Aquatic > Freshwater > Lake > Sediment | place: USA: Wyoming | collected... | reverse complement strand
TATTTTGCTGTTGATCCTTGGGGTGTTTGCGTTAATTGTCGGAATCGCGACTCCTGGGCACGGGGCAGAGGTGTTCGGGATCATCGCTATTTTGCTTGCCCTTGTAGGATCAGGGTTTAGCATTTCGACGCTCGCCATAATCTTTATAATTATCGGCGCACTACTGCTCATCATAGAAATATTCGTCATCCCTGGGTTTGGCGTCGTCGGCATCGGCGGGATCATCTGCCTGATTCTTGGAGCAATATTTCTCATCCCAAGCTATTCAACGCGAAAATGGCTGATATCAAGTGGATATATGACCGAAGCAGAGCTTATCATCATAGTCGTCATCGCATTGTTCGCAATCTTCTTTGCATTCTTGTTGTATAAGGTAATTCAGATCAGGCGGAAACGACCGACCCTAGGCCGGTTAGTCGGTGAGAAAGCGGTGGCCATTGAACGAATCACTCCTGATAAACCAGGGTTTGTGCGATTCCAGGGGGAATATTGGCAGGCGAAATCAGAGGTCATAATCGAGCCAAACACAAAAGTTACGATCGTCGCGAAAGACGAGGCAACCCTGATTGTAAAACCCCTGGAGAGATGACCAAAAGTTAATCAACCTCTTTTTTCTTTAGGAGGGCTTGATCGTTAAAGGTTTGATATCAATGGATCCTACTATCATATGTCAGTTTCTTGGTGGCAGCGATGAAATCGGGAATCTCGCGATGGTGCTTGAAATCGAAGATATGAGATTCCTATTCGATTACGGGATGTCCCCTGGAAAACCACCGTCGTTTCCACTCCCACCGCCGCCTGTTGACCTTATGTTTCTGTCTCATTCCCATCTTGATCACTGCGGGATGATCCCATGGCTGTGCTCTGAGTCTGATCAGACGATTATCGCAACAGAGCCGACCGCGGTGGTCAGTAATCTTTTACAGAAAGACACCGTGAAGATCGCGCAGATGGACGGCTACTCGGTCCCGTTTGATAATGCCGATGTCAAGGAAGCGGAGCGGAGCATCTCCCTTGTCGAACTCGGGAATAAACAAAACCTCGGTGAGGAGTACGTTGTCCGGTTCCATTCTGCGGGTCATATTCCCGGGTCAACGATGTTTGAGCTGGCCGGACCAAAACGCCTTCTGTTCACAGGTGATCTGAACGTGGTTGACACGCGACTGATGAAAGGCACAAGACCAGTGTCGTGCGACATTCTTTTCATGGAGGGGACGTACGCCGGCCGGGAACATGAAAACCGTGATCGGCTGGAGAAAGCGTTCCTTGACAAAATCGACGAGGTCGTGAAACGAGGCGGAACCGTCATCATCCCCGCGTTCGCGGTCGCCCGATCCCAAGAGATACTCCTTGTCCTCAAAAACGCTGGATACAACGTCTGGCTTGATGGTATGGCAAAGAAAATCTCGAAGATCTACCTGAAATACCCAAGGTACATCCGTTCCGTCGAGGAGCTGAAGAAGGCGTTAAAACGGATTAATATCGTGAACTCAGAGAAGAGCCGGAGCATGGCGATGAATGCAGAAGTAATCGTCACCTCGAGCGGGATGATGGACGGCGGCCCGGTTCTTTCCTACATGAATAAACTCAAGAATGATCGCAAAAGTGCGGTACTGCTCACGGGGTACCAGGTCGAGGGAACCAACAGCAGGCTGCTCATCGAACGAGGGAAACTGGATTTCTACGGTGTCGTCGAAGATGTCGATTGTGAGGTTGAATATTTCGATTTCTCTGCACATGCCGGCCATACCGAACTCGTTGAGTTCGCGAAGGCATGTCACCCTGAAAAAATCGTTCTCTTCCACAGCGACGATCGCATACCGCTTGCCGAGTCCCTGAAAGACTATGCAGAGGTGTATACGCCGCTGAAAGGGGAACGCATCCATTTGTAACAGAAGGTTTCATTTATTTTATTCAATAATGATGAGGAAAGAAGATAATAGACCGAGAGGAAAAAACACATGACAGACGAAATGACACAGCGACAAATCTATGACCTGAAGCGACAATTAGAGGAGCTACGGAAAGCACGGGGAAAACACACCGAACTCATCTCACTGTATGTCCCTCCATCAAAGCAGATCTTCGATGTCGTGTCGTACCTGCGGAACGAATATTCACAGTCACAGAACATCAAATCGAAGACCACCATGAAAAACGTGCTCTCCGCGATTGAATCAATCATGAGTCGTTTGAGGTCGTTTAAGCAGGCGCCGCCAAACGGCCTTGCGATGTTCGTCGGCCATAAAAGCATCGGGAGCGATAAAACCGAGATGGTCGCATATGTCATCGAGCCGCCGATGCCGGTGATTACCTTTTTGTACCGTTGTGATTCTGAGTTCTTCCTGCAGCCTCTTGAGGACATGCTCAGTGAAAAGGAGATCTACGGGCTTCTGCTCATCGACCGGCGAGAATGCACGATTGGGATGCTGCGAGGAAACCGCGTTGAGATGTTGAAATATATGACGTCGCAGGTTCCCGGGAAACATGGACGAGGGGGGCAGTCGCAACGTCGGTTTGAGCGTACTACGGAGATCGCCGCGCACGAATGGTTTGAGAAGGCCGGGGAGCGGGCGAGTGAGATTTTTCTAGGGGAACCAAAACTGAAAGGGATCCTCGTGGGTGGCCCTGGCCCGACGAAGCACTATTTCATCGATGAGGCCTACCTTCATTACGAGATTCAGAAGAAAGTCATTGATATGTTCGATACCGGGTACACGGATGAGTTCGGACTGCGTGAGCTTGTCGCTAATGCCGCGGACCGGATGACCGATTTGAAGATCGCCCAGGAAAAGAAGGTCATGAAGCGGTTCATGCAGGAAGTGATGAAATCCGAGAAAAGCCTCGCGGTGTACGGGGAGCATCAGGTGCGAAAGGCGCTTGAGATGGGTGTCGTCGATACCCTGCTTCTTTCAGAGGAGCTACGGAAATACCGGGTGACGCTCAAGTGTGGATCCTGTGACTATACCATGGAGAAAACCATGGATGAAGAGGCACTAGAGGATTTTACGCCACCGCAGTGCCCGACGTGTAAAACATCAATTCCTATGGAGATCGTTTCAAAGGTTGATCTGGTCGATGAGTTGTCTGATCTTGCAGACCGGACGAGCGCGACCGTGAAACTGATTTCTCGGAACAGCGAGGAAGGAGAATCGCTCTACGCCGCGTTCAGTGGCATTGGCGGCATTTTGCGGTATCCCTTAGAAATATAGGGAACACTGAATAAAATGTAAGCCCTCCCTATAAGAGTACATTTAAAACCGATGGTTTTATAAAGACTTAAATATATTATTCATATTGATTACCTATGTCGTCTCGAGAGGACTTTAAATCATTTATTCCAGCTGAGAAGAAACTGCCGGAACTGACTATCAAGGCGGTCATCGTAGGTGCAATCCTTGCGGTTATCCTTGGTGCAGCGAACGCCTATCTCGGGTTATACGCGGGGATGACGGTCTCAGCAGTTATCCCTGGAGCAGTCATGGCGTTTGCTTTCCTGAAACCCTTTAAAGGCACCATTCTTGAGGTAAACATTGGGATGATGGGGGCCGCTGCCGGTGAAGCACTCGCAGCAGGAGTCATTTTCACAATCCCCGCCCTTGTGCTCCTTGGGACATGGACTGAGGTTCACTACGTTGAAACAACCCTCATTGCATTGTTCGGTGGTATGCTTGGAGTACTGTGGATGGTTCCGCTCCGTCGAGCACTCATTATCAAAACAGACCTGCCATTCCCCGAGGGAGTCGCGGTCGCTGCGGTGCTAACGACAACCGTTGGTGGCGAGACGGCTCAAACCGGGAAGAAAACAGGAAGCGGTGTGAGCGGGATTTGGCTGATCGTGGGCGTAGTTGTTTCCGCAGTATTTAAATTTGGTCAGGTTGGTCTTAAAATCTTTGGCGGCGCAATCCACGGGATTGTGAGCATCGGGAAGTATGACATTGGCAGCGGAGAAAAACCCGGTGTGTTGTATGGTGGTGTTGCTACCTCTCCGGCGCTCCTTGGCGTCGGCTGGATTATCGGACCAACGATCGCATCATTCGTGTTCGTCGGTGGTCTTATCGGCTGGGTGATTCTTGCCCCGCTCATTGCCCTTGCAGCTGGTCTTCCCACACCAACGACCCCGTCTGAAATTACTGATGCACTTGCGTTAGGGTTCGGAAATGCAAACACCGGGTACCAGATCTGGGGGTTCTTCGCTATTTGGGGTAATTACATCCGGTACATCGGTGTTGGCGCCATGGTCGTCGGTGGTCTGTACACCATCTTTCGACTGCGATCGAATCTCGCGAGCGGCATCAAAGAAGCGATCAGCGGGATCAGAGGCGGCCAGATAGCAGTGAAGAAAAGGACCGATACCGATCTCAACATCAGGTTCGTGTTCCTGATGATCGGCGCGCTCACCATCCCCGTGTTTCTTATCTACGCGTGGATTTCGAGCCTGTGGATCGTGTCCGCGGTCATGGCCGTGTTCGCTATTTTATTCGCCTTCATCGCGAGTGCCATCGCCGGGTACATGGCTGGGCTGCTTGGCTCATCGAACAACCCGATTTCCGGTGTTACGGTCTCCGTACTGCTCATCACATCGTTGATTTTGCTAGGATTTGGCCTTTCAGGGAATCTTGAGGCCGCGGGGATCGCGATTCTCATCGCCGCGGTGATTTGTTGCGCGGCTGCTATCTCCGGGGACGTGCTACAGTCACTCACATGCGGTCAGATGATCGGCGCCACCCCACGGAACCAGCAGATCGCTGAGATTATTGGCGTTGCGGCAGCCGCCCCGATCCTTGCGCTTGTCGTCCAGGCGTTGGATAAGGCGTACCGTATCGGAAGCACCAATCTTCCCGCGCCGCAAGCGTTTCTGATGAAAGGGATCGTGCAGGGTGTCCTTGGCGGGCAAATGGTGTGGCCGTTCGTGGTCGCCGGCGCGGTGCTTGCGTTTGTCTTAATTCTCATTAACCTGCCTGTCCTTCCGGTCGCAATCGGGATTTATCTGCCGTTTACACTGAGCACCCCGATTTTCGCTGGCGGGATCGTGCGGTATGTCACGAACAGGGCTATCGCAAAGAAATACGGCTCCGCCGACGAGGAAGAGATCAGTGACTGGGAGCTTGCGATCAAGCAGACGGATGTGCGGCCAAAAGAAAAGATTATAAGAACAGGACTTCTTCTCACCGCGGGATTAATCGCAGGAGAAGCACTCATGGGTGTCATCGTCGCCTTCCTGATCATCGGAGGGTTGAACTTCTCGGTCTTTACCTACCCACCGATCTGGCCTTCCGTGCTGGTCTGGATATTCATCGCAGTGCTGCTTGCCTACATCCCGTTGAGGGAAATCTACGCGAAAAGCAAAGAATAAACCAAGCAGAGGGCTTCCCAGCGTGGAGGAGTTTCTCCAGTATAAGCCGCAGCGGTTGGGTTTTGAATGGACAACCGGTGAAGATGGTCTTGTACAGGTCATGGTCCCGAAGTTCACCAGTAAAGTTGGCAAGAAATTTGTGAAGATCATGAGACGGGATAACATCTTCACCGCTCATTTTGATAAACTCGGCTCGTCAGTGTGGAAGCAATGCGACGGGACCGTGACCGTGAAGCAGATCCTTGACGTCGTCAGAATGGAATTTCCCGACGAGAAAGAAATCGATCAGCGTCTGTTTTTATTTCTGCAGCAGCTCAGAAGTCTTCACTACATCACGTTCTATTGATCCTGCAGGTGCGCGCGTTTTACCTGTAACGTCCCGCTGTCCCGGTGCCATTCTTTTTCTGCATCGTCGATGACGAGTTTTTTCTTAAAAATTGGTGCGTCGAGGACCAGTGTCTCAAACTCACCGCCCTCGCCTGCGACGTTAATGCCGAACCTATCCCGAAGATCAAGGAGCTTTTGGACGACTTCTTCTGTGATCGGGGCGCCTAACCAGGTTTCATCAAACCCGTTTGCAAAGACTCCGACGATGATGCTTTGAAACCCCGCGTGCAGCTGGTCTCGCAAGAGAAGCTCTGGTTTTTTATGCCACAGCGGGGTAAATGATTTGATCCCTAACCGGTCACAGACCCGCTCGATACGGGTCCGTTGATATTCGGAGGCGATCGCGCCGCTGATGACACCGTCTATTGAAAGATCCTGCAGGAGGTCCTGTAAATCCTGTACCTCCTGTTCTTTTTCTCCCTTCGTCATGCGTTTCACCAGTGGGATGCCGAGGGCCTCCGCCAGTAGCTCGGTGAGATGAATGTTAATCGAATGGAACATCCATGAATCCTTATTTTCAGATGCAAGGGTCACCAGCGTCGTCACATCCCAGCCGTATTGCTGCGCAATGTAAATCGAAAACACAGAATCCTTCCCGCCGGAGAATAACGCTGCGACCCTCATCATGATAGGTATCTCTTTAAACAAATAAACATTTCTTGGTCCAGAGGTTCGTGATATGAACATCGGGATTCTCTGCGGGCATCCAATGGCCGATCTGATTCAACACCCTGAGAAAATCTATGTTGAAACACCCTATGGAACAGTACCAGTCTCAATCTCCAAGTTAGGAAGCCACGAGCTCTTTTTTATTTCGCGCCATGGAGATGCATCCACCCTTCCGCCACATAAGATAAACTATCGGGCGAACATCCAAGCGTTCGCAGCAAGCCATGTATCCTGCATTTTTTCCGTGTCCACCGTCGGGTCCATGAAAAAACAGATCCGGCCTGGCGACTTCGTTGTTCCCCATGATTTTCTGGATATGACCAAGTCCCGAGCGCAGACGTTTTTCGATGATGCACGAGTGCATGTGGATATGACCGAGCCGTTCTGCCCGTCGCTCCGAAAAACTCTGCTCCAAAGCTGTGAAAAAATCCTCAAAAACGGTTTCCATGACAACGGCGTGTACCTTGCCACAGAAGGACCGCGACTTGAGACTGCCGCTGAAATACAATTTTTTTCCTCAAGCACGGACATCGTGGGAATGACCACAGTTCCCGAGGTCATCCTGGCCAGGGAAAAAGGGATCTGTTATGTCTCGCTATGCCTCGTCTGCAACATGGCCGCCGGGCTTCAGCATCGGCTTCCTGCAGATGAAATCGCCCAGGTGTACACGAAAAAAGAACCGATAATTTCCAAGATTTTGCAGTGCACGGTCGAATCGCTTCATGAGGACCGGTCATGTCACTGTGCTATTGACATCGCAAAGGCAACCCTATGAAGCAGTACGAGCTCATTGAACATACCGCTGATGTCGGCGTGAAAGCCTACGGGAAAACGCTTGCGCAGGCGTTCGAGCATGCTGCGAAGGCGATGTTCGATATCATCACTGATTCATCAGTCATCGCTCCTGTTGGTCAGTACGATATCGAGCTTGAGGCTCCGGATCTGGAGCAGTTGCTTGTGGACTGGCTGTCGGAACTGTTGTTTTTGAATGGCGCGAAAAACCTGGCGTTCGGGAAGTTTGAGGTAACCATCCAAGGTACCCATCTGTTCGCGCATGTGTTTGGGGAGCATTACGACCGGAAGAAACATAAGATGGGCGTGGAAATAAAGGCGGTCACCTACCATATGCTTTCGGTGAGCAAAAAAGAACCGATTTTTGTGCAGGTTCTTTTTGATATATGAAAAAACAAGCGGGTATAAATAGGAGCAGGTGTTTTTCTGTTCTCATGAGGAAAGGAGTCGTCGCGTGTAGCATCATGATCGCTGGGCTCGTGCTTCTCATCATCGCGTTTTTTGGGGCGTGGTACACGATACAGGGGAGCGGGTCGTTAGGGGCGGATTATAATATCAATTTGTTTCTTTCGAAATTGGAGGCAAAAGGGACGTTCATGGGGCAGGCTATTTCTGTGTCGATGAATTACGCAGAGGCGAAGGTCAATACGCAAAATCTAGGGGTAAATACGAATAGTTTTGGTGATTGACACCGCGATGGTTCTGACGATTATTGCTATTATTAGCGCGGTCATTGCCGTGGTTGGGATGCTTGCGTTTGTCTTTGGAAAGGGAAAACCGGTGTACACGAAGTATCTTGGCGGGGGGTTCGGGATGCTTACCTTTATTCTGGCGCTCGTACCTGCTTTATATTTCATGTCAACAGGATTTGCACAAGAGAGCACCGGTTTTTGGTTCAGCGAAAGTGTCCTTGGGGTGACGCTGTCAGGCGGCCCCGGGTACGCCTGGTACCTTATGTTAGCTACTGCGATTATCGCGTTGATTGCATCTGCTGCTATGCTCGTGAAAAAAGCGTCTTCTCCTGAGGCAACCCCGCCGGAAGTAACCTGATACGTCCGGTTTTCCTGTAATTCTTTGGGGATAATTGGTGTACTTTTGAGACAAAGCCATAGACTACTTTCGCTCACCTGTTCTTCGGATTTAAATACGCAGACCGCCGTTCAGGGTAGCAGGAAGCATCTACCGGACGGAAAGTCTTCCTTATTGAAGCAACCTTTTTTCCGGATCCCACCGTCCGGTTCTCCTCACTTCCCCTTTTTTTATGCGGCGGGGAAAACGGTACCTCCACCCCGCCGGTAGAATCCTGCGAAACCTGAGCTGTACAATTACATCGAGTTTCTCAAAGTCGGTGTATTACTGGATTATCACCTGCGAGAACAAGATCATCGCTTGTGCCGATTTTTCCGCGGACGACCCCTCTGCACACGTTGCCCGGACAGTGATGACAGGCATTGGGAAGATGATCCCAAGGCCGATGCCAAACACCGACATCTTCAGTTCAGTGGAGGCGCCCCCCGCAAGCGACGCCATGGTTCCCGTGGTCATTCGAGGGGAGACGAAAAAACCACCGGTGACGGAGATATTCCATGAGATACTGGTTGCGGCGACCCACCGTGTATTGTTCAGGGTCGCCGTGATGCCTGCCCCGCCGAGGATCGATCCTATCTCAAGGTCGGGCGTGATGCAGTACGTGAGCGCCTGCTGTGCGTTGATCCGGCCGTACCCGTAGTATTGATCCCATCCTAGTGTATCTTCTGAAGGTTTACCGACCTGATCGTTGGCAGTGCTGGTGATAATATGATAAATTTGTGCGTTGGTCAGCGACGGTACCTGCGCAAAGAGAAGGGCGGCAAGCCCGGACACGTAGGGGGCTGCCATGGAGGTACCCGCCCAGTACTGGTAATTGTCGTTCCACACGGTGCTGTAGATCCAATTTCCAGGGGCAACGACATCGATATGGCTGCCGTAGTTACTCCCGCCAAATTGCATCCCAAAAGGTTGCCAGTCCGGAGGCACACACCGGGTATCATCGGTGTCGACCGCACCGACTGCGATCACATTCGGATAGGCTGCCGGGTAGTAGACCGTGTTGCTGTTATCGTTCCCCATGGAGACACAAATCACGCAATTCAAACCGTACGCGTAGTCGACCGCTGCTTTCAGGGTGGAGTCGGACGCTGACCCGCCCATGCTCATGCTGATGACCTTTGCGCCATTGTCAGCTGCGTACTGCAGGCCACTAGCCCACCAACTGTAGAGTCCCCAGTTGGTTTCATCGAGAACCTTGATCGGCATGAGTCTACAATGCCAGTCAACCCCCGCAATCCCAACACCGTTATTGGTATCGGCTCCGATAATGCCGGCATTGACGGTACCGTGTCCATTATCGTCCATGGGATTGTTGTCATTGTTTGCGAAATCCCACCCGCGGATATCATCGATGTACCCGTTATGATCGTCATCGATACCGTTTCCAGAGGTTTCATCGGTATTCGACCAGATTCGGGCACTGAGATCCGGGTGATCCCAATCGACTCCCGTGTCCAGCACGGCAACGATAACGGAACTGCTGCCTTTTTGTATATCCCATGCTTGTGGGGCATGAATATCTGCCCCAGCCTTTCCAGGATGACCTGGGGGATTGGATCCATTGTTGTGCAATCCCCACTGCAACTTGTACGAGGGGTCGTTCGGGACAGCAAATCCTCGTCCGAGGTAGTCTGGCTCTGCATAGACGACATGTGAATCGTGCGTGTAGGCGTTGACTACTGTGAGGATATCGGTACCGTCAGGAACGATTATGGTATAGATGCGATCGAGTCCGATGCTTTCGAAAAGCGCAAGATTTTTTGCTTGTGTACTTGATTTCTTGAAGGTTGGTTCGATTCGTTCCACGGTGAACTTCTGATTCAGTTGATCTATGGAAGAAATACCGGTCGTGTACTGATCTCCCGCGTTGGTAATCGTCACGGGTTCTGTTAATTTCACTAAAAACTGTGTTGGAGAGAATCCCAACGGTTCAGCATTTTGTATAGTCTCCATTGATTCAACGGTTTCGGCGTTGGATGAGACGGTTCTTGTCGTAGATAGTAGCATTGCACAACAAACCAGCATACAGACGATGGTTACGAAGTATTTTCTCATACTTTTCCTCCCGCGTGATATGCATTATCACATGTCGTAGATTGTAACTAGTATTATATATAGTTTATTGAAAAGGGACTGTTTATGGATGCTCTCCTATCAATTTCTCACCTTGATAGTCGCTTTTTTGATAATAACTCTTATATGGGAGGTGTTTATACCCACATTTGAAAAAAGGTGAACATCTATGGCCAAAGACAAGATCACGGAAGATATGACGATCAAGGAAGTCATCGATACGTATCCGGAGACCGCGATGGTCTTCATGAGGTACAATGTCGGCTGCATCGGATGCCTTGCCGCGTCCTTTGAAAAGGTGAAGGACATCGCCACGGTCCATGGCATCGACATTAAGGCGCTTGTGAAAGACCTCAACGAGAGTGTTCTGAAGAAATAATGCTGCTACAGTGAACTGGAGGTGAGCACCAGTTCGCCGTGTTTTATTCCTTTTAAGGCTTTGATCCTATCCGCAAGGGTTTGTATGCTTTTTGTTTTTCCTTTGAGCACCAGGACCTCCAGGCAGTGGTGGTGATCGATGTGGATGTGCGTGGTGGTCAGAATCTCCTGGTGATGGTCATGTTGAATTTCCAGGAGTCTTTTGGTGAGCGACCCGGTATGGTGGTCGTAGACCATGGTGAGAGTCCCGAGCCCCTCTGCCTCAGGGTTTGTCGTTTCTTCATGGACTATGTTTTTCCGGATGAGGTCCCGCAGCGCCTCTGATCGGTTGGTGTAGCCCTTTTTCTTGATGATGACATCGAATTGATCTAATAGTTCAGGTTCTATTGAGACGCCGAAGCGTACGATCGTTTCCATGGTAGCACGTCGAACAGGTATTCGTGGCACGAATTTAAAATTTTTGTTACCGCAAATTATATATGACCGTGGTGGTTACTTCCGACCCAATAGTGGAGGCAACTTAGTATGGTTTGTTATGCAATACCCACGGTCGCAGCGATAATCCATTACGGGATGAGAAAAAAGGTCACGGGTTGGAAGACCAGCACCCATCATCTATGGCTAGGCCTGCTTCTTTCCGGCGGCGCGCTCTTCGGAATCATTGATCACCTGTGGAACGGAGAACTCTTCCTCATCGGAAAAAACATCGTCTCTGACCTGCTTCTTGGAACCACCATAACCGTCGTCATCTTCATCGCATGGGCAGTGGTCGTTCTCCTCGAGAAAGTCAAGACGAAGAACGCGGAAAAAACACTTCAGTAAATTCATTTCTTTTTTCTTTTTCTTTCATTTTAATGGGTGCGTTTTTTATTTGTCAGATGAGGTTTGCGTTGAGGTTCTAACCCTCCAAGAAACACACGCAGAAGGCTGGGATACTCGCTCTGTATTTTCCCGTTTCCGTACCCGATCTTTTTGATTTTCATCGGCGGCATCTCGCCAAACGACGTTGCAAGCGTCGTAATGATCGCGGCACCCGTAGGGGTTACGAGTTCCTGGTTCCGATCCACGGAATACACGGGAACGCCCTTCAACAGTTCCACGGTCGCTGGCACGGGAAGCGGAAGAATCCCATGGGCGCAGGTGACAAACCCGTGGCCAAGGGGAAGCGGCGAACAATAAATATTTTTAATGCCAAGTGATGTTATTCCGATCACGGATCCGACAATATCAAGGATCGAGTCGACCGCGCCGACCTCATGGAAATGAACCTCCTCGACGTCGATGTTATGGACCAGGCTTTCCGCGTGCGCGAGCCTCTGAAAAATATCCTTGCACTGCTTTGCAATGGGTGGATCAAGCGAGCTTTGCTCAAGCAGCTCGATGATATCGAACAGGTTCCGATGACACTGCTCCTCGCGTACCGTGATGGTGACGTCGATCGCATGGATATGATGCGACTCCACATGTTTCACAGAGAGATTGTATCCGGTGAGTGGAAGTTTTTTGAGTTCTTTTTTAAGAAACCGTTCATCGACACCAAGGTCAATGAGCGCGCCAAGGATCATGTCGCCGGCGATTCCGGAAAAACAATCAAAGTACGCGACCGTCATCTCATATCACCTGTTGATGATGCTGGCGAAATACCCTGCGCCGAAGCCGTTATCGATGTTTACGACTACGACTCCTTCCGCGCAGGTGTTCAGCATGGTAAGCAAGGGTGCGATCCCTTTGAAACTCGCACCGTACCCGACGCTGGTCGGAACCGCGATCACCGGCTTTGAGGCAAGACCGCCGACAATGCTAGGCAAGGCCCCGTCCATGCCCGCGACCACGATGATCGCGCTCGCAGAAAAAATCTTCTCCTTGATATCGAACAGCCGGTGTACCCCTGCGACGCCGACATCGTAGATCGTTTCGACCTTATTTCCCATGAGTTCCGCGGTCACGACCGCTTCCTCGGCGACCGGGATATCGGAGGTGCCCGCGGTGAGAACCAAGATGGTCCCTTTCTTGCGTTTTGGTTTATGCCGGCGTATCACGACGGTTTCCGCTTGCTCGTTGTACTCTGCTTTTGGATATCGTTTTTTCAATGCTGCATAGAGGGATTTATTTGCTTTGGTTAAGAGAACATTCTGGTCGCGTGATGTTTTTTCGATGATGGATTGAATCTGCGAAAGCGTTTTCCCCTGGCAGAAAATCGTCTCAGGGAACCCTTTGCGTATCTCCCGATGCGTGTCAAGTTTCGCAAACCCGAGGTCCTCATACGGCAATGATTTGAGTTTCTTAAGCACCGTGGCGAGCGGGATTTTCCCTGCCTTGTACTCTTGTAATAGTTTTTTCATTTCGGTAACACCTCATTCAGACTTCCGGCTCGGTATCCTTCGATATCGAGGGTGACGTAGATAAACCCGAGTTCTTTGAACCGCTTCACGATCGCATCTGCATGAGAGAGAATCAGAGGGAAATCAGCTGGTGCGACCTCGATGCGGGCGATGTCGGTATGGTACCGGACGCGGCACTGATGGATTCCGAGTGATAAAAGAAATTCTTCTGCGTGTTCGACCTGCTTGAGTCGTGCTTTGGTGATCGTTGTCCCGTACGGGAACCGGGAAGCGAGGCACGCAAGCGCTGGCTTCTCAGCGGTGTCCAGATGCATGGACCGGGAGATCTCCCTGATTTCCTGTTTCGACAGCCCGACATCTTGTAACGGGCTTTTCACGCTGAGTTCCTGTCGCGCTTTCGCGCCAGGCCGATAGTCGCTGGTATCATCCGCGTTGGACCCGTCAAGCACGTACGCGAGATGCTGCTCTCGTGCGATCTGTTGTATTTTCTGGAATAACTCTTTCTTGCAGTGGTAACAGCGGTCAGAATGATTTTTCGAGAACCCGCCGATGTCCAGTTCCTCGGAGTGAACCACGACATGGCGGATGCCGAGGTGTCGCGCATATTCCTGTGCCTCTTTGAGTTCTTTCTTAGGATAGGTCGAAGAGGTCGCGGTCACCGCAAGCGCCTTCTCACCCAAGACATTATGAGCGACCGTGATCAACAACGTGCTGTCCACGCCGCCGGAGTACGCGATCGCGCAACTCTGCAAATCCTTTAGCATTTGTTTTAGCCGGTTTAGCTTTGCCTGGGTTCCTGTGTTCACAGGAAAAACCAGAAATGACTCACCTATATAATGATTATCTGACGGGGCTTTACTTGAACAGCTGGTTTAGCTTCTGTTGTTTTCGTTTCTTCCAGCTGCCCTTGTGGTACGCGTAGCTTACTATGAGCGGGAACGTGATCGTCGCCTCTGAGTAGACCATCTGTTCATGCCCGGTGTCGACCTTTCCCCAGGAGTGCGCCTCTTTCAAGGTGGAACCGGAGAGTCCTCCGTCTCGCTCGTCCGCGACCGTGAGCTGCACTGCGTACTTATGCATCGGCGCGTCCACCCCGAGGATATCGGCAGCGACCACGGTGTCCTGGACGAAGTTCTTCGGGACACCGCCCCCAATCATGAGGAGCCCTGTTTGTTTGGTATGAACCTTCAGTTCGGTGAGCTCCCGGAAGTCCTTCACAGAATCAATGGAAAGATGGTTCTGTTTTCGTTCCTGTTGATGAAACACGAGGCCGAACCCGGCGCTGCTGTCGGAAAACGCGGGGCAGAACACAGGCACATCGTGTTTGTACGCCTCAAGGACGAACGAGTCGAGGTTCGTGCTATGTTTCTCGAGGTACCGCCCCATTTCGTAGATGAATTCACGGGAGGAGTACGGCCGTGGCGGTAACGCGTCAGCGATCTTTTTGACGGTCATGTCGCACACACGAAGGTCGTCCTCATCGATGTACGTGTCGTAGATGCGGTCTACATGCAGGTGCTGCAGTTTGGTATCATCGACGCGGATGTCACCGCGGTAGTGATTGAACCCGAGTCCTTCGAAGAAATCCTGATCAACGACGATAGCACCGGTTGAGACAATCGCATCGACCATATTGTAGCGGATCATGTCGATGATGATGCTTTTCAGTCCTGCACTCACCAGGGATCCGGCAAGGCACAGGATGATGCTGCAGTCCTTATCGGCAAGCATCGCATCATAGATTTTGCATGCATTCGCAAGGGAGCGTGCTTGAAACGACATGTGATCAAATGAGTCGATGAGCGGTACCGCATTAAACGTCTTGATGTCGATGTGCTGGATTTTTGTTGACAGTAACTTCTTTTTTTCATTGCTCATTTTTGGTTTCATTGCTCTGACCATCAGGGCATATTTCATCTGGGTTTTTCTTTTTTTCTACGATATGAATAAAAAATGGTATCGGGAAACTTCTTGGTATCAGTATCATTAAAAAGGCGATGGAGGATTTCAAACAAAGCGGTGATGAATGATGGCTGATCTCTTTCAGTTGCTTCCGACCATATTTTTATTTTTAGTGATTATCCTTTTCATAATCACGATCGTTATCGTTGTCCGGCAGTACGGAACACTGAAACGCCTCCTTGAAAGTCAAGCCGCGAAACGGGGCGGGACCGTTGAAAGAAACTACTCCACCCGGCTCCTGAGATTTCTGTACCACGATTTTTCGGTAACAGTCTCAGCGCGCCAGGGGAGCAGATACCAACCTCCCGAGACAAAAGTGAACATCATGCTCCACAAGCTCGTCCCTTCCAAGGTCACGATTCATCACGGTTCACTTGCGTCCCGCATCGGGAAGGCGCTCGGATCACAGGACATCCATATCGGCAGCGACGAGTTTGACCGCGAGTTCATGATGAAAGGGGATGACGAACTGTTCGTCCGAAACCTCATGAACCTGACGATACAAAACAAGCTCCTTAATATGAAACCAATGAAACCGCATATCCTCCTCAATGGGACGACCCTTGACGTTCACGTACAAAAACTGCTGAAAACCGACGAGCAGTACGATCAATTGATTGACCTTGCGACCGCGGTGTTAGATCGAATCCAGGAATTACACTAACAAGATGAGAGAACGAACAGTTCCTGACGAAATCTCTCCTGTTCAGTAACATTTAAACCATCTCCTTCTGTATCCGTTCTCTGTATGCATGAATGGGCACTCGCCGAATCTGTCATCACCGCGGCACTCGACACCGCGAAAACAGAGCGACTAAAAAAAATATCCGAAATCACCATTGACATGGGGGAACTGCAGCAGATAGAGCGGGATATCTTTCGGTTCGCCCTGAAAGAACTCACATCGTCACATAGCCCCCTTTTTAAAAACGTACGGTTTCATCTCAGAACCGAAAAAAGCACGCTGAAATGCACAGTCTGCGGCCATGAATGGACCTACGCCGACATGAAAAAGAACCTTGAAAAAAAGGAAACGGAAGCAATCCATTTCATCCCCGAGGTCGTGTTCGTCCACGCGCGATGCCCGCGGTGCGGTAGCCCGGATTTCGAAATCACGAAAGGAAGAGGCGTCACTGTACGCTCAATCAAGGGAACGCGATAACCATGGAGCCACGAACCACGGTCATCAAGAATCGGTTGACATCCGTCAAACGAATCATCGCGATCGCCAGCGGAAAGGGAGGCGTGGGAAAAAGCCTTGTCGCATCCGGCCTTGCACTTTATCTCGCAAAAAAAGGACACCAAGTCGGCCTGCTCGACCTTGACTTGTACGGGCCGTCGTCCCATATCATCCTCGGGGTCACCGACGCATTCCCAACTGAGGAAAAAGGGATCATCCCGCCAGCCGTACACGGGATCAAGTTTATGTCTATCGTGTATTTCACCGAGGAAAAACCGTCCCCGTTCCGCGGCGCCGATATCACGAACATCATCCTTGAGCTGCTCGCGATTACCCGCTGGGGCGCGCTTGACTACCTGATCATTGACATGCCACCAGGCATCGGGGATGAGACGCTTGACGTGATGCGGTTCGTACAAAAAAGCGAGTTTCTGGTGGTCACAACACCGTCGAAGGTCGCGATGGGGGCAGTCAGCAAATTGCTCAAGCTTCTGAAGGAACTGAAAAAACCGGTGCTTGGTATTTTGGAGAACATGTCGATGACAGATTCATCGTTCATCGAAAAGGAAGTAAAAAACCTGGGACTGCCGTACCTAGGGAAAATCACGTTTGATCAAACACTTGAGGAAACAATCGGAAATCCGGATCATCTCTCAACCACCAAGTTCATGAAGGAATTAGAACGAATTATTAGAAAAATAAACCTGTAGTCTTAACTTGGAAGGTAATTCTGGAATCATCCTCAATGCCTTATTCTCATTGAAAAATATTTTTTAAAAAAAGGTGATGTTCGCGTCTCATTCAGTGCCGTAGAAGATACTGCCGTGCCTCACCGACTGTGAATAGCGACCCGGAAACGCAGATCAAGTCCTTCCGTTTCGCATATTTTCTCGCATGATCGATAGCCTTCGGGACGGACGCCTCGATAATTACCTCTTTTGAGGCATCGAACGAAGCGATGGTCTCCTTCAGAAGAACCGGGTCGTACGCCCGGGGACTTAAGGACTTCGTTACAATAATATAGTCAGCGACCGGGACGATCGTCGACACCATAGATGCAATGTCCTTATCCTTCAGGACACCAAAGATGAGGATCAGCCTGTGGTACGTAAAATCCTGTTTCAATGTGGCCGCAAGCATCGCGATGCCGCTGGGATTATGGGCCCCGTCAAGAAGAATCGTTGGGTTCTCAGCGACGATCTCCATGCGACCGGGATTCGACGCAGCCGCTATTCCGTCGAAAATATCAGTATCAGCGAGGAACACCCCGTTCATCTGCAGTCGTTCCACCGCTGCGATCGCGACCGCGATGTTCTCACCCTGATGAACCCCGAGTAACGACGTCCGTACCGTGTAATCCTTAAACGCCCCTTGAACACAAAACTCCTGGTACTTCCCTTCGCATGACAGACGTTTCCACATGGTCCGATCAACGAACACAATCGGCGCGCCCCGCTCCGTCGCAACGTGCGCGATCGTCTCGCGGGCGTTTGTTGTCGCAGCAGTCACCACTGGCACCTGCTCCTTGATGATCCCTGCCTTCTCAAACGCGATCGACCCGATGCTCTTCCCAAGGATATCGGTGTGTTCCAAGGAGATGTTGGTGATGACGGAAACCAAAGGGGTCACGATGTTGGTCGCATCGAACCGCCCGCCAAGCCCGACCTCGACCACCGCGTAGTCAACCTCGCGCTTCTGAAAATACAAAAAAGCTAGCGCGGTCACAATCTCAAAAAACGTGGGCGAATTATTCTGCTGTTTCATCTCCTCGACAATGGGTCTGACCTGTCCAACGAGCATCGCGATCTCATCATCCGTGATCTCTGTTCCGTTCACGACGATGCGTTCTGAAAACCGCTCGACATGAGGGGAAACATACAGCCCGACGGTGTACCCTGCCTGCTGGAGCATCGCGCTGATGAATTTACAGACCGAACCTTTCCCGTTGGTCCCCGCGACATGAACCACTTTAAGCTCTTTGTGCGGGTTCCCGAGACGCTCCATGAGACTCGTAATACGTTCCAGCCCGAAGATCCAGCCGTATTTCTCAAAGCTTGACAACCAGGAAAACGCGTCCTTGCTGGTCACCGTGTTAGTATCCTTCAGAGTAGAGCACACCTGGGATTACCTCGTATTTATCGAGCCACGACTCACCAGCACCGATCACGACTTTGCGGTCTTCGACGTGCAATCGCTTCTCGGCGAACAACTGGACGGTCCTTGGAAGGAGTTGATGCTCCACCGCAAGTATCCGCGCGGCGAGCGTGTCCCGGTCGTCACCCGCAAGCACCTTCACCGCTGCCTGCAGGATAATCGGGCCGTGATCCATCTCCTCGTCCATGAAATGCGTGGTGCACCCGGAGATTTTCACCCCGTACGCAAGCGCATCCCGCGCTCCGCTTATGCCTTTGAACGACGGCAGCAGCGCAGGGTGAATATTGATGAGCTTCCCATGCCATTTTCTCACGAAACCCGATGAAAGGATCCGCATGTACCCCGCCCCCACGACAAGCTCCACGTGATTCTTCTGAAGCACGGTATCGATCTCCTGTTCATGGGCAGCCTTGTCCTTTCCTTTGGGGTTGATACAAAAACCAGGGATGCCATGCGTTTTCGCACGCTCAAGGGCGAACGCATCGCTCCTGTCGCTCACCACGACGACAACCTCGGCGTCAATCATGCCGCTCTCCGAGGCATCGATAATGCTTTGCAGATCGGTCCCGGATCCGGATGCAAGTACCCCGACTCTAAGCTTTTTCACCGTGGGTTTCATTGGTTCCCGATATGTGTTCTTATTTAAAAACTTCTTTGATGAGGTCCAAGGGAGCATTGGTTTTAAACCCGGTCGGGGTGCAATGGGTCCTGGTGACACAATACCCGTTCTCTTCGAGTCGGTTAAAAATGTGGTCCATTGTCGGCGGTGACACCTTGAGAAGAGAGGACAGGTCGTTGGTCGTGTAGAAGAACGGTGGCGCGCCCGCCTCTTCCTCAAGGAGATTCAAAAGTGTCCAGAGCAGGTTTTTCGTATGTAGCTCTTTAGTAAAAAGCAGGGTCCGGACTTCCTCAAGAACGGTTCTACTTGCAAGGTCCCCGAGCCAGAGCGGGCCGACCCATGGTTGCTCGTGGGATGCGAGCGGCACGTCCTGGACGGAAATCATTTTAAATTGTTTCATCGCGGTGTTCGCTGTATTCTTCCCTTTCTTTAGTTGTACGTAGATGCGCAGGTAATGGTCCGTGGAGTAGCAGAGCAGCGGCTCGACGCCTCTATCGTATTTCGCTGCCTCACGGCAGAGGAAGCCGAGCAGTATCCGTAGCCCGATCTCATGCATCGAGGGGCAGTGCAGCGGCCAGGCGCCGTACCGCCGATAGCACACCCTGGGGAACACCCCGCAGAGCGCTGCCGTATCGGTCGCCGTGCAGGAAATAATTCCCCTGTTGCAGACGCTTCTTACTGCTGCATCGATGAAATACACAGGTGAGCCGAACGGGTCGATGTCAATGGAATGGTACCGCCGCTCCGAAAGTAGCGCGTTCAAGTCTTTTTGGAAACACGTGATATTCTTTAGGGGTGTCCGCTGGATGTTGTGCTGTATCAATGCGATCGATTCAGGGTCCCAGTCGTTCAGCGTCACGTCAAAGTCACCGATAAGCTCATGGGCGTACCTGATCCCGCGGATGCCGGACGCTGAAAGCCCGTCGAGAAGATGAACATGCGACTCCGCATGGTTCAGAAACCATTGGTTGACAAGAATGGAGAGATCCCGGTTCAGCTCCATGGACGGATTATAAAACGGTTCGTGTTCCTTCGCACTTGGTCCTTTCCCGGAGGTCTTTGGTGTGGTGACGAAGAGTTCCGTGGTCCCTTCTTTTATCAGATCGAGCGATGTCATGTCTAAAACAAGGGTGGGAGTTTTTCCGCCATGATTTTTTCTATCTTGTACGGGAGGAGATTGCGGTTGACCGCGGTTACCTCAAGGATCCGGATGTCGTCACGCCGTCGGATATCCTGCAGGAGCGGTGTGCGTGATTTCTTATGTAATGTGACCATGATGGGTTTTTCGGAATCGAGGGCCTCGATGACGATATCACAAAACGGTTCGGAGAGCATCTCCATTTTCCCGATCTCGTCGATCACGATGATGTCAATGGTCTCATCGTTGATCGCTTTTTCAATCGCACGCACACCGATTCGTTCCAGGGCGCCAAGGTCGACCCCATATTTTCCAACCTTGTCTTTGGAGTCCAGGTCAAGACGCGCAAACACTTCTTTTTCCTTGGTTTGCCAGTCTTCGACAAAAAGACCAACACGTTTTTTCTTTTCGATAATCGGTGTGGTAATCATCCCCTCGATCTTATAACCGCTTTTCTGTATTTTCTCGATGATCTTAACGAGCGTCTGAGTTTTACCAACACTCGGCATCCCTGTAATACCAATCTTGGGTATATCATCCATAATAGCAATATGTAATGCGATTTTTATTTAGAAATGTTTGGATTAAATTCTGGATGGATAATCCTCAAAAAAAAAATTTAATATTTTTCCTCATTTTGTATCGCAATATTTATAATATACCTCTCATAATTATAGTATGGGTAAGGCAAACGAACATGAAGAATCTCATTATCATTTTCACCCTAGTACTCATAGCAATTCCTATCTCTAGCGTGTCTGCAATTGGTGTTGAGCATATCACAGGAAATATCTTGACAGCGAGTGCGAGTCCCGGTGAAATCATTGCGCTCTCGTGCTCAGTTCCCTATCCGATGTTAGGAGAACCGGTCAATCTCGTCATAGTTGCGGAAGGGAACGCAGGGGAACGATTCAACGAAACAGTCACCGTGACCGATGACTTTCATGGACTGATTGCAGCAGACGGTGACATGACCTGGGACTCAGGCAATGTCCCCATAAGTCATACTATCATGACCATTGGAACGTTTCCGACCTCCACAAAGAAAATAGCCTGGTATCCCTCCGTTGTCGGGAACCATACGTTCCATGTCGCTGCAGGATCATTCCCCGAAAAACAATTCAACGTCAGTGTCGGCTTTGATGTCGAGGGTATCATCGCACCTTCTCTGGGATACCCCAGCATTATCATCAAAAACTCCACGCACGAACTTTCGGTGATACTCTCTGAATTAAGGAATAGCACGGAGGAACCATTACAACTAATCAAAGTCGAATTACAAACCGTTGGAGGGACAGCCCAGTACCAATTACAGAATCAAACAGCAACCTGGCGCACCTGGATTACGGCAGGGGAAAGCACACTGCAAGATGAACTGGTCGCCCGATACAACACCGACAGTGTTCACGATGGGTTCTACAATATTTCCGTGACGACCGCAAAAAAAATATACACCTGGCCGCACGCGGTAAAAATAATGGGGAGCGAACCAACCGAGTATACAGTTGTTCAATTCACTGACACACACATTGGAAAATACGCGAATTTCGCAAATAAGAAAAAGGAGCTCACCCGCCTTATCACCTACGCAAACGAACACCTTCACCCGGATTTCCTCATCATATCTGGTGATTCAGTGGATTGGTACAACGAGAAGTGCCGACGCAATGCCTTTGCAGATCTCCGGGAAGCACTACTTACCAGCACCGCACCACTCTTCACCGTACCAGGGAACCATGAACGGTACGGCAACCCACTCTTGTTCCTCTATTTCCCATTCACCAATCTCACCCCGTACCATCGGTTTCTGAACCCATTGAACGACTACTCGCTCAAATACGGGAACGTGAATTTCGTTTTCCTCGATTCAGGGTACGACTATAGCAGATGGGAGATCAAGCGGCAAATCTGGAATACCACGCCAGAGGGAAGCGGGCTGACCGACACCCAGATGTACCTCCTTGAGCACACGTGGGGGGACAGCCAGGTGAATCAGATCATCGCGTTGCATCACCCCGCGGTCTACGATAAAAACGATACCGGACTTGGTGCGCTGCCTAACAATCTTACCAGTGGCAATGACGGATGCATCGCGTTCAACCGTGCTGCATTCATCAATTATTGTGTTGATAGTACCGTCTCCCTTGTTCTCGCAGGGCACTCCCATGAGAGTCACGTGTTCACCTCGCTAGGAAAAGTATCAAGTAACTCGTCCGCGTGGCCGCTCTTTGTACAAACAAGGTCTTCCACTCTGAGCGGACAGAACAATGGGGGACGCGTTGTTCATATCAAAAACGGTATTGTCGTCAGTTACGACTACGCTTCTTTCAAATAAGTCTTCTTTTTTATCGCAAGGTAGAACGGGCCAATGATGATATACGCGGAAAGCGCGATGAGTAGCAAGTACGGTGCAACGTTATTATACATGCTGCCAAGCACGATCACCGCGACCATAAATGCGGCCGCGACAAGATTCATCGAAAGCCCTGGCTTCGGAAAATGAACCGGCGAAATCATCGCTATAGCCAACACAATAACCACTGGTACGACATACCACAGGTCCGGTTTTATAATAGAAAGTACGACAAGGAACACCGCGCTTGCAGAGGTCGGGAGTCCCAGGAAAAAATGTGTGTCTTTCAAAAGCGAAAAAGACGAGAGGCGAATGATGCTGCAGACCAAAGAGAACACAAGGACTGCGCTCAAGAGAAGATGCAGCCACACGCTTGCCGCGATCGTCTCCGCGAGGGTTGTATAGAGAAGGAGCAGCGGCGCGACAGAAAGAGACAGCATGTCTGCAAGCGATTCGAAGTACTCACCGATCTTCCCTGTTCCTAAGTATCGCGCGACATACCCGTCAAGACCGTCCGCGAGGAGCCCCAGAAGAATAAAGATAGCCGCGAGACGCAGTTGACCTGAAAAGACGAACAGCATGGCAAGAAACCCGAACACCGCGTTCGTCAGAGTGATCATGTCCGCAAAGGAGAGCAGTTTAATCATGGAGTTCTGCAATTGTATCTTCTCCTGCTTTTACGGTATCATACACCTGAATCGCGAGTGGTTTAATCTTTTTTGTTGGGAGGTACACGTCCACGCGAGAGCCAAGTCTGATAAGCCCGAGTTTCTCCCCTTTTTTCAGTTTATCACCTGTTCTTACATACGGGACGATCCTGCGGGCGACGGTTCCTGCGATTTGCACGACCTTCACCATTCCAATACCGGTCTGAATGAGAAGGACGATGCGTTCGTTTAGCTCGGATTCTTTCTGAAACGCGGGCCGATGCCCTCCTGTATGATGGGTGATCTGTGCAATGGTGCCATCAAGCGGTATCCTGTTCACGTGGACATTATGAATATTCATGAACGTCGATATCTTTGTACTGTCTCCAACCTCAGGGTCATGTAGTAGGATGATTTCCCGTATTTTCCCGTCAGCGACCGCGACCACACCTGCACCGATGGATCGCGTGGGATCCCGGAAAAAAATTAGGAGGAGGCAAAACACAGCACAGAAAAGGAGGAAAAACGCTAAGAAGAGTATCCGTGTAAGGCCGTTCGCAAAAAAGGAAAACACAAGGAAGAGGAAGGCTATCAGCAGTGAGGGGAGAATCCAGGAAAGCCCGCCCTTAGCGATGCGCATCATGCTTCTTCCCCAGCAGCCGCGTAAAAAACCGCTCGACAGGCCCGTTCCGTTTTGGAAGGTCAATGATACCAAGGATTTCATCGTACAACTCAGGGACGATCTTAAACGTGATGAACAGCAGAATGATCAGCGCAAGGAGGGATCCGATCTTTCCAATCACGTTGTGGGCGATGTCGAACGCGACCATGCCGCTTCCCACCATGAACACGACACCGGCATTCCTAATAAGGTTCAGGAAATAAATCGGGACCACGGTGACAAGGAGGCCAAGTGCTTTACGCCCTGGCTTCGCTGACGTAATTGCTCCGATCATGCCAACGAACAGAACCATTGATTGGATCGCGGTGCACGCAAAAATGATAGAAATCGGAACATTGTTGTACGTAATCACCGAATCGGTTCTCACTGCACCCACCCCGACCAGATGCAACAGATCAGTGCTTTGCGCTGCGACGAATTCAATAAACCAAGTTTTTAACCCGGGGACACCGATCTCAAACGTAAAATAGATGCTGCCGGCAAGAAACGTCGCACCCGCAATCCAATTGAGGGACACCGGATGATCCGTTCTTTTTCTCGAGAGCCATTCATGATACGCCAGGTACACAAGAACGTACACACCGATGACGCAGACCACGGCATTAAAAATATCGCCATCCTCGGACAGGTACAGGAAGGCTGGCATGGTCGCCCAGAAGGATGCAAAGACGCCCCAGCCGATTATTTTTAAGGAACTCCCTGTGTTTTTTTCTCTCCAGAAAAAACCTATCCCAAGGAGGATGAGGCCGAGGAACAAGGGGATGTACGAAAGTTGTGTCGCAAGATGCGGCGGCGGGAATGGAAAAAGGACGAAACCGACAAGCAACATGACTGTCGGCAGTAAGAAAAACACAAGGACGACACGCCAATCTTTTCTTCCTTCAGAATCATTCATTGGGAATCGCTTCTGTAATCAAAGCATGATTTATGATGTTTATGCGGAGGAAAACAGACAATGATGGTGTTAATCAATGCCCTCTTGATGCCCTCCTCACATTAGTGATACTTGAGGTAGTAACACGAGTACTTTTATAAAAACTTCCGGTTTGAAAAAAAAAGAAAAAAAAGAGATGGGGGGTGATGCCCCTTACTGGATGGTTACCTTCGAGAAGATGATCTTCGCGTTCACTACCTTATCTTGAGTGACTCCCTGAGAACACGTTACCGTCACTTTGATGCTCGGTATTGGTTTCAAGATCCCAAAACCAATCCCCATGATCTTCTCAGCGAACGAGAAGCTCGTGCCAGCGGCAAGAGACGCATGGGTCCCGGAGAACGTGCGTGTTTTCACCCAGAGGCCATTCGTGATATTCACGGTGTAGCTGATGC